>Ga0164290_1001249_pt1 | contig 43432 bp, 43 predicted proteins | sample Micstemetagenome_FD_108782 | JGI IMG/M metagenome (GOLD analysis project Ga0164290, IMG submission 108782) | Contaminated culture microbial community from soil near Moab, Utah, USA - Microcoleus steenstrupii SON62 (Illumina Assembly) | ecosystem: Environmental > Terrestrial > Soil > Soil crust...
AGCGCCACAGCCTGTCGGCGCTTTCCCAGACCAGACGCAGCGCCAGGGGCAGGTTGAGCGGCAGGCTGAGATATCCCGCCCAACGGCGCAGGGCCTCGCGATCAGAGGCCGCGGCCTCGAGGCGGGCCTCGACGGCGGACCGGATGCGCTGGCGAATCTTCAGGCCCTCGGGCGCCGGCAGGGCGGCCAGCGCGACGGCGTCATGGCGGCGCGACAGCAGGGCGGCCAGGTCGCGCGGGCCGTGCGGCAGGAGCAGGTCCGTCTCGCCGGTGCTCAGCCCGGCCTTGCGCCCGGCGGCCAGGGTCATCGGCCGGGTCCAGCCCATGTGGACGCAGAGGGTCAAGGCCTCATCCAGGATGCGGCTCTCGGTTTCGGCGGCCCAATCCCGGGGCCCGGCGGCGGTTTTGGCGGCGGCGGTCATGATCGCTACTCTATACTCCGCTGTGGCGGGCTGGCGACAAGCTGTTGATCCGACTCATTGATTGGCGCCGAACCGTGGACAAGGCCGCTGGCCTCTGCTATCCCGCGCGCCTTGCTCCGACCGGGTTTTCTCTGTCGGGGTCCGCAGATATTTGTTTTCGACCGCCCTGCCGCGCAGGCGTGCGGCGGGCAGCCGAAGGAGAGATACCCCTGGTTCAGATTTTCGTCCGCGACAACAATGTCGACCAGGCGCTTAAGGCCCTGAAGAAGAAGATGCAGCGCGAAGGCTCGTTCCGCGAGATGAAGCGTCACGTGCATTATGAAAAGCCTTCGGAAAAGCGCGCCCGTCAAAAAGCCGAGGCCGTCCGTCGCGCCCGCAAGCTGGCCCGCAAGCGCGCCCAGCGTGAAGGCCTGATCGCCGCCCCGAAGAAGCCCCCCGGCCGGTAGGCGCGAGGCTTCTGCAGAAGTTCGAAAGGGCCGTCCCTCTGGGGCGGCCCTTTTGCTTTGTGATCCTTCTCCCGACAAGCGAGAGAAGGGAAACTCAGCCGCCCTTGATCCGCACCCGCGCCTTCGCCTCGCGCCCGGCCCCGTCGATCACCTTCACGGCATAGAACCCCGGCGCCGCAGGCCGCCAGATCGGCTTGCCGCTGATCGGCTCCACCGGGATCGGCTGGCCGTCGATGTACCAGCTCAGCCCCTCACCCCCGGCCGCCAGCGCCAGGCCCCGCGATGTCGGCCCGAAGGCCTCGACCTGCACCGTCGCCCTGTCCGGCGGGAAGATCAGTCTCGGTCCCGCCTCGACCTTCTCCAGTCGCTGCAGGGCCATCGGCGCCGCCTTCGGCGCGATCGGCGGCGGCGCGCTCTGCGGGCCTCCGACGAGGTCGGCGCCGTCGAACAGCAGGGGCAGGGACGCCTCCCGCCCGGTCAGCCCGCCCCGCGCCCCGCCATCGGCGCGGCCGGTCCAGACGATGATCACATAGCCGCCTGCCACCCCCGCCGCCACGGCGTCGCGGAAGCCGTAGGAGGTGCCGGTCTTGAAGGCCAGGCCGGGTCCGCCGCGGGTCAGGGCGCTGGGGATGCGGCCCTTCGGTCCCGGCGCATCGCGCAGGATGTCGAGCACGTCCGCCGCCGCCTTGGCCCCGACCAGCCGCCGTCCGCCGGTCCGGCCGTTGCGCCGCGCGTCTGCTTCCGTAAAGGCAAGCGGCTTGGCCAGGCCCTCGTCGCCGAGCGCGCAGTAGAGCACCGCCAGATCCCGCAGGGTGATGCCCTCGCCGCCCAGCGCGATGGCCAGGCCCGGGTCCGGTCGCCCCGTCTCCGGCCTGACCAGCTCGACCCCGACATTCTCCAGCCGCCCGAGGAAACTGCGCGGCCCGATCTTCTCCATCATCGCCACGGCCGGGACGTTCAGCGAATGGGCCAGGGCCTCCGACGCCGTCACCTCGCCCCGAAACACCCGGTCGAAGTTCTCAGGCTGATAGTCCTTGAACCGGGTGGCGACGTCCTGGATGCGGGTATCCGGCGCCGCCTTCCCATCGTCGAAGGCCATGGCATAGATGAAGGGCTTCAACGCCGAACCCGGCGAGCGCACGGCCTGGGTCATGTCGATCCAGCCGCCCGGCCGGTCGAGCCCCGCCGAGCCGACCACCGCCCGCACCGCCCGTCCCTCGATCTCGACCACCAGGATGGCCGCCGTCGCCTCCGCTCCCTGCGACCGCGCGTAGCTGGCGGCCAGCGGTTCGAGCCGGGCCTGCAGCCCGGCGTCGATGGTCGAAAGCACGCTGGCCGTCTTCTGCTCCGCACCCCGGGCTAGCTGGCCGGAGATATGCCAGGCGTTGGTCGGAAAGGGGCTGCGGCGAGGCAGGGCCTCGGTCTCGGCCTCATGGCCGGCCGCCTCGCTGATCATTCCCGCCCGGATCATCCGGCCCAGCACGGCGTCCCGCGCCCGGCGCGCGGTGTCCGGAAACCGATCCGGCCTGCGGCCCTCCGGCGCCTGGGGCAGGGCGATCAGCAGGGCCTGCTCGCCATTGGTCAGGCTCTCGGGCTCATGGCCGAAATAGCTGAGCGACGCCGCCCGCACCCCTTCGAGATTGCCGCCATAGGGCGCCAGGGTCAGGTAGAGGGCGAGGATCTCCCGCTTGGACAGCCGCGCCTCGAGCTGCATCGCCCGGACCATCTCGATCAGTTTCGAGCCGATGTTGCGCGGCCTGGGCTCCAGCAGCCGCGCCGTCTGCATGGTCAGGGTCGAGGCGCCGCTGGTCACCCGGCCCCGGATGGCGGCGCTGCCGATGGCGCGCACCAGGGAGATGGGATCGACGCCGGGATGCAGCCAGAACCGCTGGTCCTCGATGCGGATGACGCGGCGTTGGAAGGACTTGTCGGTGCGGGAAAGGTCCGCCCGGATGCGCCAGCGACCGTTCTCGACGGGGAGGGCGCGAAGCCAGGCGCCGTTGCGGTCGAGGGCGACGGGGGAGGACCGCTCGGCGCGGCCCATGTCCGGCGGAAAGGCCAGGTCCAGGGCGATCAGCACGGCCTGGACGGCGACGAGCAGGATCAAAAGCCTGACGAAAAGAGGAATTCCCCTTTCCCATAGGGAGAGGGAGGGGCCCGCGCCGAAGGCGTGGGAGGGTGAGGGGTTACGCGCCTTGCCGATCAGACGCCGAAACACCGCGGGCAAACCCCCAAGCACCATAACCCCTCATCCTCCCACCCTGCTTCGCTGACGCTGCGCAGGGCGGGCCCCTCCTTCTCCCTATGGGAGAAGGAATCGAAACCCGGACCCATCCACGGGACTACCGCCCGACGATCACCACCCGGCTGGCCCCGCCGCGACCGTTCACCGCCGGACGATACATGTCCTGCGCCTGCGGTCCCGGGAAGAAGAAGTCGCCCGGCGTCACCGCTCGCGCCACATAGGCCAGGGCGAACGGCTTGTTCCCCTCCAGGTCCAGCGCGGCGATATAGCGATCATCCCGCGATTCCTGCACATCGGCCCCGGTCAGGTCGCCGAGGAACTTGAACGGCCCCTCCTTGGCGTCTTCGGGGCTCAATACGGTCTCGATCTCGAACCCGGCCGGCAGGGCGTCATCCACCACCAGGGCCATCGTCCGCCCCTGAGCCGAACGGCCCGACAGCAGCACGATGATCCGGTCGCCCTGGGTCACGCCGCCCAGGTTCACGGCCCCGCCCTGCATGGTGAACAGCCGCTTGCCGACGCTCACCCCGCTGGCTCCCGGTCCCGGCGACACCAGCGGCGTCCCGCGCACAGTCACCGTTCTCCAGAGCGCGCCACCCTTGTTGGTGAACCGCGCGTCCGGCAGCTTGCCGACTGCCCAGCGAGGAACCCCGCCCGCCGATTCCAGGGCGGTGGCGCCCGTCGCCTCGATGTTGATCGGCCCGATGGCCTTCATCATCGCCGCGGCGGCCTGCAGGAGGCGGGCCTGCTCCTGGGTGTTCAGGCTGTCAGGATCACGCACCACCCCGTCCAGCCGGTCGACCAGCGACCGCACCATGCCGGGCTCGCCCGCCTCATAGCCATAGGCGATGACGGCGGCGATATCGCGCAACGGGCTCTGGTACCAGTCGGCCTCGTCGCGGTAGCCGAGCTTGGCCACCGCGCCTTTCAGCGCCGACCGCGCCCGCGCCTTGTCACCCATCAGGGCCAGGCCGGCGGCGACCTGCGCCCGGGCCACCGGGTTGTCGTCCTTCTTCATCTGCACGTCGTGCCACCAGCGCAGCCGCGCCAGATCGCCCTTGCCGCCCTTGGCCAGCACATAGAGCGCATAGGCCGAAGCCCGCGACCGCATGCGTTCGGTCGCCGCCTTCGACGCCGCTTCATTGGCGCCCCACCAGACCGGATACTCGGTGCGATAGCCCACCGAGACCCAGCCGTCCGGCCGGCTGATCGCCCGCATGGCCGACATGGCCCGCTCCAGGGCGCTGTCCGGCACCGGCGCGCCGCGCAGCTTGGCCTCGACCAGGAAGTCGGTGGCATAGGCGCCCAGCCAGGCGTCCGCCTCGCCATCGCCCACCCGCCAAAGCCCGAACGCGCCATCCAAAGTCTGGCGATCCAGCAGCTTGCCGACCGCCTCGTTCAGCGCCGCGCTCGACTTGCGATCCTTCGGGTCCGGCGCCACCTGCCGCGCATAGAGCAGCGGATAGGCCACCGACACCGTCTGCTCGGTGCAGCCGTAGGGGTATCGCGACAGGGCCGCCGCGACCGCCGCCGGGTCGAAACCCTTGAACGGGGAGTAGCTGACCTGCAGCGTCACATCCCCGGCCGCCATGCCGCTCAGCAGGGCCGCGTCCGGCGTCCAGCTCGTTCCGCCCGCCTGTTGCTCGGTGGTGGCGCGGGTGACCGCGCCCCAGCCCAGACGGCTCTGGATCGGATAGCTCTTGGCCGTGTTGAAGTCCGGCCCGGCCACCTTGAAGCTGACCTCGCCGATGCCGATCCGGTCCGGCGCCAGGAAGGGGATCTTCTCGGCGATCCGTTGGCCGAGGATCAGCCGCACCACCTTCTTGAACGACATGACGATGCCGTTGGTGGCGCTGGTCTCGACCGAGTAGTCGCCGGCCTTGCCCTCGACATTGTGCAGCTCCAGGGTCGCCACCGGCCTGTCGCCGGGGCTCAGGAACCGGGGCAGGTTCAGGTCCGCCACCACCGGCTCGCGCACCGTCATCGGCTTGGCCGCCGACCCGACCGCCTCATCGGTCCAGGCCACGGCCATGACCCGAAGCTCACCGTTGAAGTCGGCCGCCGGCAGACGCACCGTCGCCTTGCCCAGCATATCGGTCTCGACGATGCCGCTCCACAGCGCCACCGACTTGATCGGCGTCACCGTCAGCCCCTCGCCGCCCAGCTGGTCGCCACCGAAGTTGACGTTGGCCGGCGCGCCCAGGTTGGCGTCCAGCAGCCGCCCGTAGTCATCCATGTAGTCGATGGTCAGGGCCCGCTTGCCGAAATACCACTTGGCGGGATCGGGACTGGCGAACTTGGTCAGCCTGAGAATCCCCTCGTCCACCGCCGCGACGGTGACCTTGGCCCGCTGGCCAACCCCCAGGCCCTTCACCGACACCGGCACCACGACCTCGGCCTTGGCGTTCAGCTTCTCCGGCGTGCCCAGCTCGACGGTCAGCTTCCGCCCCTTCGGATCCAGCGGCACATAGATCAGCCCCAGCGCCCGGCGCGGCTTGGGCGTCGCCACCGGATCGCGCGGCTGCACCACGCTGACCAGCACATAGGCGCCGCCGCCCCAGGCGGCGCTGGTCTTCAGCCGCAGGGTCGTGCCCCCGGCCGGCACGATGAACGTCCGGAAGTCGATCACCCGATCGGTGGCCACCGCCACCTGGGCCTCGCCGGCGTAGGGCGACTTGATGGTCAGGTCGATGGTGTCGCCCTGGCCGGGCGTCTTGCTGTTCAGCCCGATGCGCACGAAGTCTGGCGCCTCGCCGTCCTGCGCCGCCCCGCCCCAGCCGCTGCTGAACCTGATCAGGGTCTTGGCCCCGTCCGGCCCCTCGATCTCCAGGCGATAGTCGCCCCATTCCAGCCGCCGCCCGATCTTGGCCGGCGCACCGGCGCCGACGGCAATCGTCTGCTTGGTGATCACCGCGTCGCGGCTGGTCCGCCGCCATTGCCAGCGGCCGTCCTGCTGGAACCAGTCATAGTCCCAGTTCTCGGAAATCAGGGTGTAGGTCGTGCCCGGCGCGGCGATCCTTGCCCCCGCCGCGTTGACCGCGATCACGTCGATGCCGACGCTCGGGTTCGACCCGCCGCCCTCGGCCTCGTCGATCTTGACCCCGTAATAGAGCGGCTTGGTGCGAACCTTCAGGAACAGGCTCTCGCGCACCGGCCGGCCGCCCGGCTCGAACACGCTCGCCGTCACCGTCACCTTCAGCGGCGCGGCGGTATCCCCCGCCTCCGCCGAATTGATGGCCAGGATGGCCTTGCCCTCGCCGTCGGTCACCGATCCGCCCAGCTCCAGGAACTTCTCCTGGAAACCGTCCTTCTCGTTGCCCCAGCGATAGTCCTTGTAGGCCGGGAAGGGGTTGGGGTCGGCCGCCAGTCGGGCCTCGCCCTGAGTCTGCAGTCCCGCGCCGATGGCCCCGTAGAGGAACCGCGCCGTGACCGCGACATTGCGCGTCTCGCCCGCCGTCACCGGCACCTTCTCATTGCCCGCCGTATCGACGGCCAGCCGCTGCGGCGCGAAATCCTCGACCGAGAACGACAGGCTTCCGGCATCGCCTTCCAGCCCCTCGATGGTCAGGGTCGCCGTCCACCGCCCGCGCGGCGCGCTTTTGGGCAGGGCCACGTCATAGGTCACCGCCCCCTTGGGCGCCCCGTCGAAGGCCAGCTTTTTGAACTCGACCCCGCTCGGCCGCTTCACCGTGATCACGCCCTTGCGGTCCTTCACGGCCCGCGACTGCAGGTCGCGGATCATGGCGGTCAGGTGCACTGTCTCGCCCGGCCGATAGATGCCCCGGCCGCCATAGAGGAAGCCGTCGACATCCGCCCCGGCGATCCGCCCGCCGGTCTCATCCTCATCCGGCGCCGGCCCGCTGCGCCCGCCCACGCCCTGTTTCGACAGATCGACCGGCGAGCGGTCCAGATCCAGCACCGCCAGGTCCCCCTGCGGCCCATAGGCCATGACCATCTTCGGCTTCAGCGCATTCTCGCCCTTCAGCAACGGCCGCAGGAACCGCACCCGTCCACTGCCGTCGCTCTTGGCCTCGGCCAGGTCCTCGCCGTTGCGCGCCACCAGCGCCACCCGCACCCCGGCCATGGTCTTGGCGCTCTTCAGCGACCGCACCACCACGTCCAGGCTTTCGGCCCCGTCGTATCCGGCCAGCGCCATGTCGGTGAACATGATCCAGCGCCGCGCCTGGGCCGGATTGGTCCCCTCGCCCTCGCCGTCCTGCTTGACCCCGGCCGAGGCGTCCCGCGCCTTGATCACATAGCCGCCGGCCTTCATCTCCTTCAGCACCGCGCCCAGCGGGAAGACGGTGGTCACCCGCTCGCCCTGGCCGCCGCGCACCGCCACATCGCCCTTCCAGACCCTGCGGCCCTCGTCATCGGGGCTGTCTTCGCCATAGTCCCCGGCCCAGTCGCCCTCGCCGGTCGGATCGGGCGCGCTGATCGATTTCCGCACCAGGTGCCGGTCCGAAACCCGCCAGACCTCGATAGCCAGGCGCGAGACATTGACCGTTTCGATCCCCACCCCGTCGCTGTCCTCGCGCGGCAGGATCACCCCGTTGCCGGCGAACCCGACGTACGGCGGCTTCTCGCCAAAGGTGAAGTCAACGTCGGCATTGCTGGCCAGCTTGTCATTGCCCTTGCCGGGCAGCCCTTTCAGCAGCGTCACCCGCCGGTCATCGAACCCCATGCCGGCGATGCACAGCTCGGTGGTCTTCTTCGGATTGACACTGACCGCCGGCGTCCCGCCCAGGTCCGGGCTGACCAGCACATAGTCGGAATAGCTTTTGGCCGCGTCCAGCTCGCGCGACATCTCCACACAGGCCTTCGGCTCGCTGGCGCTGGTATCCAGCCGCGTCCGCCACACCGCAAACCCGTCGGGCTTGGGAATCCCACGCCGCGGCGCATTGGCTCCGCGAGGCTTGCCGAACAGGTTCCAGGCCAGCGCCCCCGGCGACCGCCCGTTCTTCTCCACCGTCGCCACTGAGCCCTCTGGCCCGCTCTTGCCACCGGTGAAGATGCCCGTTGTGGCGGCCACGTACCCCCCGCCGAACGCCAGAGCCAGCATCGCCGCCGCGACCACGGCGACGGTGGGGCTCAGGCCCTTGGGCATGCTGAAATTCATCCCCCCAAGAGGCGATTTCCGGGGGCTCGCGACCGGCGGTTCAGCGCCGTTGCCGCCGGTGTTGTCGTCGCTCGGCGCCATGGCCGCACTCCCCGAGAATAGGCTGTTTCAGGGAGGATGAGGCCGCGCCGAACGGCGGTCAATGAGGGGGTTCGAAGTTCGTGCGGGAGGGGAATTCCGCCATCCAGACCCTGGGGGTTTCGGTGACAGTGCACTCAATTGGACGCGGTCGACTACGGCGGCGCCGGGCGGCTCCGGCATCGCCGCAACAAGTGCACTGTCATCGAAATTTCTGACCGGCACATATCGGACGGCAGCCACCCGGACAGCGCCGCCTTCAGTCGGGGGGCTTCAGCCAGTCGTGGTCCAGGGCCGTCAGGCGGGCGGTGACGTTGAACAGGAAGGCCGTCGACCAGGCGATCAGGATGACGCCGTTGGCCGCCTCGATGGCGCTCAGCAGCCGCCACCGGCTGCCCAGCACCAGGTCCCCGTAGCCCAGGGAGACGAAGGTCACCGTCGAGAAATAGAGGGCCGGCTCCAGCGCCTCGAACTGCCCCAGCGCCAGGTAGACCGCCGCATAGAGCCAGATCTCCACCGTGTGCAGCGCGAAGATGCCCAGCACCACCAGCACCAGCAGCGCCGCCTGACCGAGGTGGCTGTCGTGGGCGTTCAGCCGTCGTCCGGTGTGACCCATCAGCCGGAGCAGCAGGATGATCCCCCAGAAATGGATGAGGACAGTAACGGCCACCATGGCGCTGGCCAGGGCGAGGTTGCTCGGCAGCCCGTCAAGTCTTGTCATTGGCCCGGCGTCGCGATTTCCATCGGCCAAGCTGACGCCGGGAGGGACCGGCAGGTCAACCCTGCCCGGAAGGCAGCCGCCGGGACGACCCGGTGAGAGCTTGCATGATTTCGGTGAAAGCGCCTTCAATTCTGCAGGATCCGCTGGGCTGCGGCGCGGCAGGAAGGGGCCGATAGGAGCGCTGTCCCCCTGGTCTGTAGGGGGCGATGTCATCCTCCACCCTCCCGCTGAACAGCTGTGATCTGTCAGACGGGCTGTTGCGGGTCTATGGAACAGGAAGACAGGGCCATCGTCCGGGAGGGCCTTCAGGATCTTGGCTGTGGAGACCAGACTGTTTCAATGCGCGACCATCCAAGCCTGCCCCTGACCGGCTATCCGGACATTCCCGTTGCCGAGCAGATCGCTCGGGTCGATGCCTTTCAACGGTCCATGAGCACCCGCCGCACCGTGCGGGACTTCGCCGCTACGCCGGTGCCGAGGGCCATCGTGGAGCTGGCGCTCCTGACCGCCGGGTCGGCTCCATCGGGCGCCAATCATCAGCCCTGGTTTTTCTCCGTCATCGAGAGCCCGGCCGCCCGGGCGCGAATTCGCGCGGCAGCCGAGGCCGAGGAGCGGGAATTCTACGCCAGCAAGGCCCCGCAGGAATGGCTGGACGCCCTTGCCCCGCTTGGTACGGATCCAGACAAGCGTTTTCTCGAGGTGGCGCCGGTCCTGATCGCGATTTTCGGTCAGCGGCGAGGGGGGTCAAATCCCGGCGACGACAAGAAGAACTACTATGTCCCCGAGAGCGTCGGTATCGCCACGGGTCTGTTGATTGCGGCGCTGCATTCCGCCGGCCTGGCGACGCTGACCCATACGCCGGCGCCCATGGCGTTCCTGTCTGACATCTGCGGGCGCCCGGCTTCCGAGAAGCCGTTCCTGCTGCTTGTCGCCGGGCGCCCAGCCGCCAATGCGACCGTTCCAGTCGCAGCCTTGAACAAGAAGCCGCTGGCGGCGATCGCGAACTGGATATGATCCGACCCGCAATGATCGCTGAAGGGTCTCATTGCCTTGCAACGGGCAGGAGCCCTTTGGCAGACGTGAAGTTGCGAGTGGGCAATAGGTCCGCACCATACCCGTAACGGCAAAGCGGTCTGACCGTCGGACGATACAGGCGGTGACGGGTTCACGGTGACCGGGCCAGTGCTGTCGCCGCGCCGCGCCGACTGGGCGGCCGATCGGCGCGGCGGACTTTCTGGCGAAATGGGAGGCCTAAGCCGGCAGTGTGCTCAAGTCCGCGACATGCGGGCGAAAGACAACAAAGAGTGCAGCCTCACTGCAATAACCCAAAATGAGGTAAAAAGGCGCGTTGCCGTGTCTGCCGAAAGACTGCTGGTTAGCCTTGAGCTAAGCATAACCATGCATGACGGAGCGGAAACTTCAAACCTGGAGCCATCCCGTGGCCGCCTTTCGCCGGTTAAGCATCGCCTGGAAGCTGATCCTCGTTTCCGGCCTTGCGATCGGAATTCTGCTGATCGCTGCGGCCGTGGCCGTGTCCGTCCATACCAGCAGCATCGTTTCGGGCCTGAGCAATCAGTACGCCAGCGCCGTGGCCGATGAGGCCATCGGGAAGGTGGGCGCGGACATCAACGCTGCGGCCGCCGTCGCCGGCGCCATGGGCGGCTCCATCGCCGCAGCCCATGAGGCCGGCCTCGCCGGGCGCGACAAGTTCATGGCCATCGTCAAGCCGAACGCCCTGGCGACCGAGAGCGTCATGGGCGCCTGGTTCATGGCTGAGCCGAACGCCCTGGACGGCAATGACGCCGCCTTCATCAACAACGGAGCGACCGCCTCCAACAAGGACGGTCGGTTCTCGGTCTACTGGGTCAACAAGGGCGGGTCGCCGGGTCTGGAACTTGAGCCCGACGGCAGCGACTTCGAAGAAAGCTATTACACGGAGACCGCCAGCTCGAAGAAGCCGGCTCTGACCGAGCCCTATCTCGAGACGATCGAGGGCGCCAATGTCGCCATGTCGTCGGTCGCTTTCCCGGTAATGTCGAACGGGAGGCTGATCGGCGTCGCCGGTGTCGACATGTCTCTGGGCAATCTCTCCAGTTCGCTGGGCGCCCTTCACCCGCTGGGCGGCGGCCGTGTGATGCTGGTTTCGGGCGAGGGCCAGTGGGTTGCCCACCCCGATTCCGCCCTGCGCATGAAGCCCTATGCCGACGAAGGCGCCGACGCCGTGAAGGCGGTGCTCGACGGCGGCGAAGCGGTCGAGATCAAGGGCGTGAAGGCTGGCGACGTGCCGATGTTGCGCATCGTCCGGCCTGTGCCCATGCCGGCCCTGAACACGACCTGGCCCTGGTCATGGATGTGCCGGTCGCGGCGATCACGGGCCCGGCTGACACGCTGGCCAAGATCCTGTTCGCCGGCGGCGTCCTGATCACCCTCGCGGTGCTCGCCGCGCTGTACCTGGCCAGCCGCGCTCTGGTGCGCGAGCCGTTGGCCGGCCTGACCCGCTCGGTCGATACCCTCAGCGCCGGTCGCTACGACCAGGCCGTTCCCGGCATCGAGGGCGGCGACGAGATCGGCGCCATCGCCCGCGCCCTCGACGGCTTCCGCCACGACCTGGCCGACGGGCAGCGTCGCCGGGCCGAGCAGGAGGCTGAACGCGCCGTGGCCGAGGCCGCGCGCCTGCGCCACGAACAGGAGGCCGCCGCCTTCGCCAAGGCCCAGGAGAGCGCGGTCGCCGCGCTCGGCGAAGGCATGGAAAAGCTGGCGGACGGCGACCTGATCTGGCGGATGAGCGAGGATGCGGTTGCCCCCGACGCGCGCAAGATGCCGGGCGACTTCAACGCTGCCGTCGAACGCCTGCAGGGAACCATGGCGGGCATTCTCAATGCCGCCAGCAGCATCCGCAACGGCTGCGGCGAGATCAGCATGGCTTCCGACGACCTGGCCCAGCGCACCGAGCGCGGCGCCGCGAGCCTGGAACAGACCGCCGCCGCGCTGGACCAGATCACCGCCACCGTGCGTCGCAGCTCTGAAGGGGCCGAGCGCGCTCGGCAGGTGAACCAGAGCGCCAGGATGAACGCCCAGCGCAGCGGCGAGGTGGTCAAGGAGGCCGTCGAGGCCATGGGCGGCATCGAACGCTCCTCGCAGGAAATCACCCAGATCATCGGCGTGATCGACGAGATCGCCTTCCAGACCAGCCTCCTGGCGCTCAACGCCGGAGTCGAGGCCGCCCGCGCGGGCGAGGCGGGGCGCGGCTTTGCCGTTGTGGCCCAGGAAGTGAGGGCTCTGGCCCAGCGCTCGGCCGACGCGGCAAAGGAGATCAAGGTCCTGATCCGCACATCCACCGAGCAGGTGGACAAGGGTGTGCGACTGGTCGGCGAAACGGGCGAAACCCTCGAACAGATTCTGGTCCAGGCGGCGGAGATCGATGATCTGGTCGGCGAGATCGCCGCCTCATCCAAGGAGCAGGCCGTCGGCCTGGCGGAGGTCAACCAGGCGGTGAACCAGATGGACCAGGTCACCCAGCAGAACGCCGCCATGGTCGAACAATCCACCGCCGCCAGCCACGCCCTGGCCAGCGAGGCGGCCGAGATGGAGAGACTGGTGGGCCGCTTCCAGGTCGGAGCCGAGGTGCACGCACTGCGTCCCCAGCCGGCGGCGCGCCTCGCCACCGCCCCCACCCGGGAAAGATTCCGCCAGCGCTACGTCGCGGGCGCTAACGCGCTTGCGGTCGCGCCTTCGGCGGAGGCGGAGGGGTGGGAAGAGTTCTAGGCGCGTGAGTCACCGCCGGGCGCTGCTCGCCGATGGGCGGGATCGCGCCCTGACCATTATTGGGACCCGCCTCAACCGGGCGACCGCCTCCAGGATCAGCGCGCGCCGCGCCTGGACCCGGCCCGGCCCAGCGCTCTGAACAGTTCGGCCACGGCCGCCAGAAGGCCCGCGGCCCGGAGCGCCCGGCTCCGCCGGATCCGGTATGTCGAACGGGTCGTCATTGCGCCTCTCCTCTTTGCAAAGGTGGGCTCCATGCCGGTGTCGGGGTGTTTGAAGGACAGGACCCCGGCATCGAGCGCACTCGATGCGGTCCGACATCACGATCACCATCGATCGTCAGAGGGGCCCGGGCCGCAGCTGACCGATGCGCTGTCGACGGCGTATGGGCCAATAACAAGTGCTTATGTGGCGAATAAGCAAGTAGTATAAAGTATATTGACATCCAGGCTGGTCGATGGCGGCAGAGCGCCCTCAGGGCGTAAAAATAAAGACCGCGACACACCGGTCGCGATCACTGAATCGGTGAGCATGAAAAGCTGTCGAGGTCTATAAATCTCTGAGGCCGGTGTTGACGCGATGGGACTAAACATTCATTAGCCTTTCCTCCACGGGTCCGGGCCCCTCTGGCAGCCGAGGCGTCGGCCGCGATGTCGGACTCCCGCATGGATGGCGTCACGCAGCGCCTATTTCATTTTTCAGGGGTACGGGATGCTTGAGTCCCTTCCGTTTCTTGCCGCCAGCTATGTCGGTCAGCCGATCTGGCTGTGGATCGCCTTCCTGGCCTTTATCGGCTTTCTGCTGTGGATCGACCTGGGGGTCGTGAACAACAAGGACGGGGTCGTCTCCGCCAACCGGTCCGCGGCCATGTGGGCGTCGTTCGCCTCGATCGCCGTCGCGTTCGGGGCCTATGTCTACTTCGTGTACGAGCCTGATGCGCGCTACTACATGAGCCCCGATAATCTCAATCAGCAGGCCGTCCTGCAGTATTTCACCGGCTACCTGCTCGAGACCGCGCTGGCCTTCGACAATATCTTCGTCATCGGCATGATCTTCACCTTCCTCGCGGTGCCGCGAGAGTACCAGCACCGTGTCCTGTTCTGGGGAATCATGGGGGCGATCGTCTTTCGGGCGATCTTCATCTCCCTGGGCGCGGCGATCGTCAACGAGTTCACCTGGGTGCTGTTCATCTTCGCCGCCTTTCTGATCTTTACGGGCTGGAAGATGATCTTTGGCGGCGCTCAGCAGATGGATCTCAACCAGAACCTGGTCCTGAAGGTCCTCAGGAAGCGGATGCGGATCACCGATACCATCGACAACCACAACTTCTTCGTCAGAAAGCCGGACCCGACGGGTTCAGGCCGCCTCGTGCTGTTCGCGACCCCGCTGTTCCTGGCCCTGGTCATGGTCGAGGTGGTCGACGTCATCTTCGCGGTCGACTCCGTGCCGGCGATCTTCGCGGTCACGAAAGACCCCTTCATCGTCTACACGTCCAACATCTTCGCAATCCTGGGCCTGCGGTCGATGTACTTCATGCTCGCCGAGGCCGTCGCCCGCTTCAAGTACCTGAAGTACGGGCTGTCGTTGGTGCTGGTGCTGATCGGGGTCAAGATCGTCTGGAACTTCGGGCTCTACAAGGCGTGGAAGGACATGACCGGCGAGGCGCTCGTGCCCTATCTCGAGCCGCAGTGGTCGCTCGCGGCGACCCTGGTCCTGATCGGCGGCTCGATGCTTTACTCCTGGATCAAGACGCACGACGCCGGGGGCGGGCTTGGACGCCCGTCGCAATGACGCCTTGATCACCGGCGGAGAAGCGGCGCCCGAACGCCTTGCTTTGTAGGCCTGGCCGCGGCGCGGGATAGTGAACCCCGCCTCGATCCGCCCCTCTAGCGATACCGCCCGGCCGCCAGGTCGTGCTCGCCGCGTTCGTGGACGATGTTGGCGCGGCCGACCAGCAGGTCGTCGACCAGGCCGATGCGGTCCGTGTCCTTGGCCGGATAGGGCAGGGAGCGGAGGATGAAGCGCATGGCGTTCAGCCGGGCCCGCTTCTTGTCGTCCGACTTGACCACGGTCCAGGGGGAGTCGGCGGTGGCGGTGTGGAAGAACATCGCCTCCTTGGCGCGGGTGTAGTCGTCCCACTTGTCGAGCGAGGCCAGATCGACCGGCGACAGCTTCCATTGCTTGAGCGGGTGGACCTGGCGCTCCTTGAAGCGGCGGCGCTGTTCGTCGCGGCTGACCGAGAACCAGAACTTGATCAGGTGGATGCCGCTGCGCACCAGATTGCGCTCGAACTCCGGGGCCTGGCGCAGGAATTCGTCGTATTCGGCGTCGGTGCAGAAGCCCATGACCCGTTCGACCCCGGCCCGGTTGTACCAGCTGCGGTCGAAAAGGACGATTTCGCCGGCCGTCGGCAGGTGCTGCACATAGCGCTGGAAATACCACTGGCCGCGCTCGACCTCGGATGGTTTCTCCAGCGCCACCACGCGGGCGCCGCGCGGGTTGAGGTGTTCCATCACCCGCTTGATGGCCCCGCCCTTGCCGGCCGCGTCGCGCCCCTCGAACAGGATGACCACCCGCTGGCGGGATTCCTTGACCCAGGCCTGCAGCGTGAGCAGCTCGGTCTGCAGCACGAACTTCTCGGTCTCGTAGTCGCGGCGCAGAATGCGGTAGCGGTAGGGATAGGCGCCGCGCCGCCAGTCGTCGGCCAGGTCGTCGCGGGTGCGGCGCGGGCTGCCGCCCTGGGCCGGCAGGCCGAGAGATTTGCGCAGGCTGACGGCGTCGTCGGGAGCGTCGCCCTCCAGGATGGCGGCGACGCCGTACTTGTCGCCGATCGATTTCAGGGCGACCAGTTCGGCGTCGCGGGCGGAACTGATGGCCTCGCCGATCGTCGTCCGTTCAGCCTGTTCGGCGGTGACCGGGACGATGTCGGCGGCGGTCGTGTGCGCTGTGCTCATGGTCGACGGAGCCTCGCGAAAAAATGGACAGAGGGTCCTGTTGCGTCCGGCCGCCGCGCCCCGCCTTGACCCTGATCAAGAAGGCGCCGCGCCTCCCGTCGGCGACCGGCGAAACCCGGCGCCATCCCCCGCGCGACCCCGGCCGGATCCAACATGCCATGCCGACACAAACAACTGATTTATCAATTACTTAGTCTGTAGACCTGGCGGCGGAGCTGCTATACTGGCCACCGCTTCGACAAGGCGGCCCCGCCACCCCCCTTTCAAGGGACGCGGGCGGGCGCCAAAAAGACGTTTAGTTCGGCCAGATCATCGGATTGGGCCCTGCAGGTTGGGAAGACTGATGATCAAGGCGAAGATGACGAAGCTCTCGATCCTGGGGGCCGTCGTGGGGATCGCGCTGGCGGGGCTGGGCGGGTCGGTGATCAGCCCGGCTCCCGTCCAGGCGGCCTCGAAAGCCGACAAGCTGACGGCCCAGCGGCTCAAGCAGTGCATGACCGTGCTGGAGCCGGCCACCGACCACGCCGAAGCGGCCCTGGCGGCCGGCGAGGGGATGGACAGCCCCGGGGCTGACTACAAGGCCTTCTGCGCGGCGATGACCAGGCATGACGCCATCCTGGCCGACGACGCGCGCAACCTCGCCGTCTGTGAAGGCATTCCTCTGGAAGGGCAGGACGAAGCCACCGTGCTCGGCCTGCTCAGCGAGCTGAAGTACAACCACGAGGCCATCGCCGAGTCCCGCCAGGTGGTCTGCCAGGCCGCCAACCCGGGGTAGACCTTTTACGTTTTGAGCCCGTCCGGGCTCGGGCGCGAAAGCTTGTCCTTGACCTTGCGGCAGTGAGGGGCCAAACGGCCCCGAAAGAGCCCAATCGGAGGAAAGCTCATGCGCGTTGGCGTGCCCAAGGAGATCAAACCTGGCGAACATCGCGTGGGCCTGCCGCCCACGGCGGTCCGTGAGTATGTCGCCCGGGGCCACCAGGTGCTGATCGAGACCACGGCAGGCGCCGGCGCCGGCTATTCGGACGAGGCCTATGTGAAGGCGGGCGCCCAGATCGCCCCCGACGCGGCCACCGTCTTCGCCCGATCGGACATGATCGTGAAGGTCAAGGAACCGCAGAAGGTCGAGTGGGAGCGCCTCGAGCCGCGCCACATCCTCTTCACCTACCTGCACCTGGCGCCCGACCCGGCCCAGACCGAAGGCCTGATCGCCTCGGGCTGCGCGGCCATTGCCTATGAGACCGTCACGGATGCGAAAGGCGGCCTGCCGCTGCTGGCCCCGATGAGTGAAGTCGCCGGCCGCATCGCGGTCTTCTCGGCGGCCGAGACCCTGCTGAAGCACAACGGCGGCATGGGCCTGCTGCTCTGCGGCGTCCCCGGCGTGCCCCCGGCCCGCGTGGCGGTGCTCGGCGGCGGTGTGGTCGGCATGAACGCCGCCCGCATGGCCATGGGCCTCAACGCCGAGGTGGTGGTGCTGGAACGCTCCATCCCGCGGATGCGCGAGCTGGACGACATCTTCATGGGCCGGGTGCTGACCCGCTACTCGACCCTCGACGCCATCGAGGAAGAGATCCTGAAAGCCGACGTCGTCATCGGCGCCGTGCTGACCGCCGGGGCCGCCGCCCCCAAGCTGATCAAGCGCGAGGATCTGGTGCGGATGAAGCCCGGCAGTGTGCTGGTCGACGTCTCCATCGACCAGGGCGGCTGTTTCGAGACCAGCCACCCGACCACTCACGCCGAGCCGACCTATACCGTCGACGGCGTCGTCCACTACTGCGTCGCCAACATGCCGGGCGCAGCCCCGCGCACCAGCTCCGAAGCCCTGGTCCACGCGACCCTGCCCTTCGGCCTGGCGCTGGCCGACCACGGCCTGGATGCCCTCAAGCGGGACAAGCACCTGGCCAAGGGCCTCAACGTCCTCGGCGGCCAGCTGACCCACCCGGCCGTGGCCGAGGCCCTCGGCAAGCCGTTCGTCGATCCCTACGGGGCCTGGGCCTAGCACCGGCGCGCGCGCTCCCCCCCCTTTATGGGGAGGGTGTCACGCGCAGCGTGACGGGTGGGGAATTCGGGTGCAGCGCGCCAACCTTTGAAGGTTGGCGCCCTCTGATTGTAGTGCCCCACCCTGACCGCTTCGCGGTCTGTCCCTCCCCATAAAGGGGAGGGAGGTCACCGAACCCGCGCCTTCCATTGCGCTTTCGTCTGCCCCCAGGCGTCGACCGGCTTGTCCTCGAAGGGCGGCGGCAGCCGGCTCGGCCCCCGGTTGGTCGAGCCCAGCTTCCTGGCCACCAGCTGGCTGGCCGTATTGGCCGGATCGATGGTGTGGATCACCTCGGTCCAGCCCAGCGTATCGAACGCCCAGTCGATGGTCGCCTCGGCCGCCTCGACCGAGTAGCCCTTGCCCCAGGCCTTCTTGAGCAGGGCCCAGCCGACTTCCGTCCCCGGCCAGCCTTCCGGAACCCACGGCCCGATTCGGCCCAGCCATTCGCCGGTCTCCTTGTCGAGCACGCTGAACATCGCATAGCCGTCCAGCGCCCAGGCGCCTGCCATGCTCATCATCCCGCGCCAGGCGGCCGGCCGCTCCTGTGGTCCGCCGATGAAGCCCGAGTTCTCCTCGTCGGCCATCAGCTCGGCCCAGCCGTCGAAGTCCTCCCGCGCCGTCGGGCGCAGGATCAGGCGGGCGGTGGTCAGGGTCGGGCCGGGTGCGATCATGGGTCGATTTCTACAACGAAAAAGGCGCCCGGGAAGGGGCGCCTTTGTCTCGGTCTTTGGAAGCGCGGGGCTCCACCGGATCTGAGCAGGGGGGAGGTGTCAGGCCCGGTGGAGCGAGGCGCGGCGCATCAGGCGCCGAACGCGCGGGAAGCCGTTTCCAGCTGGGCGATACCCAGGATGGCGATGACGGGGATGGAGGCCAGGATCAGGCTGGCGAGGTTGGAAATGCGAGCGGTCATGTCAGTAGTCCCTCAGTTGATGTTGGCGGCGCGTCCCTGCGCTGCTGTGATTTGAGGTATACTGAAGGGGGCCTGAAAAGGCTTGTTAAGGCTGCGTCATGACGTCGTTGTAAGAGAGTAACGCAGGTGTAATGCGGTTACGGTAATGTAATAATTCTGATGGGTGCTTGAATCTCGATGTTTCCCAACTGCTACCGTCATCCTGGGCCTTGTGCCCAGGATGACGAAAGCGGGTCGGGTAGGTGAGGGCAGACCCTCAGTCGCCTAAGCTTCCGCCTGCTCCAGCAGGAAGTGCGCCCTCAGCGCCGCGATCGGCTGGGCCCGCTGTTCCTGCCAGGCCTCGACATGAACGTTGGCGATCCGGCGCCCGACCTTCTTGATCTCGGCCCGGGCATAGGTGGTCAGCGACCGGCCGGAGCGCAGGTATTCGATCGAGACGTCGATGACCCGCGGCTGCCTGGCCTGGCCTTCCCTGACCTGCAGCTGGGCCAGCGCCGTCATTTCCATGAAGCTGCCCAGCACCCCGCCGTGGATGGCGGGAAGCATCGGGTTGCCGACGATGTGGTTTCCGAACGGCAGGATCATGGTCATCTCGTCCCCGGCCAGCTCGGCCCGCACCCCAAGGAAGCGGGCGTAGGGGATGCGTTCCAGCATGGCGACCAGGCGGTCGGCGGCGTCGCTCATGACTTCACCTCGGGCTTGGAAAGACGGTGACGGCCCTTGCTGGAGTCGAGCATGAAGGCGGCGGCGGCCGAGGCGACCGGATCCTCCGCCGTCTCGTCGTAGGCCACGGCCCGAACGAAGGCGACCGAGCGGGTCACCTTGTAGCATTCGGCCTTGGCGAAGATGGCCTTATGGGGCTTTGCGGCCCGCATGTAGTCGATCCGCAGGTCCAGGGTGGCGATAATCTTGAACTCCTTCATCGCCAGATGCACCGCGGAGCCGCAGGCGTGATCCAGCAGGGCCGTGACCACACCGCCGGCGATGACGCCGGTGTCGGGGTCGCCAACCATGATGTCCTTGTACTCGGCCTTCATGATCGCGGCGCCGCCGGTCATGCTGACGAGCTCGAAGCCCATCTCGCGGGCGTAGGGGCTGCCCTGGCTCATGCCCTGGGCCATGTTGTGCACAATGGCGTCTTTGTCGCTCATGTACGGGTCTTACGGCTCATGCCGCTCTATATCCAGCCTTGGCGGAGCCTTCCGCCATGCGGAACGTATCTCTGCCCATGCTGAAACCCGAACAGCTCCTCTGTCCGACGCCGAAGGGGCTCTACTGCCCGCCCGGCGACTTCTCCGTCGATCCGGTGGTCCCGGTGGCGCGGGCGGTGGTCACCCATGGTCATGCCGACCACGCCCGATCGGGCCACGACAGCGTCCTGGCCACGCCCGCGACGCTGGACATCATGGCCACCCGCTACGGCGAGGACTTCGCCGCAACCCGTCATCTGTCGCCCTACGGCCAGACCACCGCGCACAATGGCGTCGAGATCACGCTCGTCCCGGCCGGCCATGTGCTGGGCTCGGCCCAGGCCGTGGTCCGTCACAAAGGGATGACCATGGTGGTCAGCGGCGACTACAAGCGCCGCCGCGATCCCACCTGCGAAGCCTTCGAGCCGGTCCCCTGCGATGTCTTCATCACCGAGGCCACCTTCGGCCTGCCGGTGTTCAGGCACCCCGATGACGCCGGCGAGGTTGGCAAGGTCATCGCCAGCGTGAAGCAGTTCCCGGAGCGCGCCCACATGCTGGGCGCCTATGCGCTGGGCAAGGCGCAACGGGTGATCAGGTTGCTGCGCGAGGGCGGCTGGGACCGGACCATCTATGTCCACGGGGCCATGGAGCGGCTGAACAGGCTCTACGAGGACCACGGCGTCGACCTCGGCCCGCTGCAGCCGGCCACCATCGAGAAGGGCCGCGACTTCGCCGGTGAGATCATCGTCTGCCCGCCATCGGCCCTGGCCGACCGGTGGAGCCGAAGGTTCGCCGATCCGGTCAGCGCCTTCTGCTCGGGCTGGATGAGTGTCCGCGCCCGGGCGCGGCAGCGGGCCGTCGAGCTGCCGCTGATCATCAGCGACCACGCCGATTGGGACGAACTGACCGACACCCTGACCGAGCTGTCGCCCGGCGAGGTGTGGATCACCCACGGGCGGGAAGAGGGGCTGCTGCGCTGGTGTGAACTGCGCGGCCAGCCGGCGCGCGCCCTGGCCCTGGTCGGCTACGAGGACGAGGACACCGAATAGGGCTTTACGGGTATCACGGGTCTGTTACCGTCCTTCACGGGGCTGTGAAAACAGCGAGGTTTCAGATGCGAGCTTTCGTCGCCGCCTGTGCGGTCATGCCCCTGTTGCTGGCCGCCTGCGGGCAGGGTTCACCGCCCACCGCGTCCGAACAGGCCTCAGCCCCTGTCGAGGCCCGGCAACTGAGCCAGGCCCCTGGAAAGCCCTCAGCAGATGGCGCAATCAAGGCGAAGGCCACCGCGGCGCCGGCGGCCGGTGAGGCGCCGCTGCCGGTCCTGCCGATGCTGGCCTATGCCTACAGCTTCCGGCTCGAACTGCCCGCCGACAAGGCGCGCGGCCTGCTGGCCCGCCACCAGGAGGCCTGCGAGAACGCCGGACCGGCCCTGTGCCAGGTGGTCGCCGCCAACAGCACCGCCGAGGGCCGCGACCAGGCGACCGGCCAGCTGCAGATCCGGGCCCAGTCCGCCTGGCTGAAGGCTTTCCGGGCCCGTCTGGGGACAGACACCAACGGCGCCGGCGGCAAGGTGCTCAGCGAAACCACCGAGACCGAGGACCTCACCCGCTCGATGGTCGACACCGAGGCCGCCATCCGCAGCGCCACGGTGATGGAATCGCGGCTCGAGCGGTTGCTGGCCGAGCGCCCTGGCGACCTGCAGGACGCGTTGCAGCTCGAACAGGAGCTGGCCCGGGTCCGCGGAACCATCGACGCCACGCGATCGGCTCTGGAGGTCATGCGCGGCCGGGTGGCGATGTCGAAGCTGACCGTGGACTACGTCTCAAGCGGCGTGGCGGCGCCGGACGGGGTCGGGTCGCCGGTCAAACAGGCCGTGGACAACTTCCTGCGCAACCTGGTTCTGGCGCTGGCCGGCCTGATCAACCTTGTCTCCTTCCTGCTGATCCCGGCCCTGGTGGTCGCCGTCTCCGTCTGGGCAGTCCTTCGCTGGCGGACCCGTAGATCGGCGGCCAGGGCGGCGGCCGTCAACCTCGAGCGCGGATCCGCATAACGCGAATCTCCTTGTCATCGGCCTCCGGGCGGGATCAGTTTCGGCTGGTCTTTCCCGGAGCGCCAATGGCCCGTCGCGCCGCCCAGCCCTACCGTCGTCTCGACGCCGCCATGGTGGCGACGACGGCCGCCCGGCTGCGCGACCGGGTGGCCGAAAGGTTCCCGGACGCCGGCCTGTCAGGCGTGGCCGAAGAACTGGCCCGCAACGCCTCGATCGCCGGCAAGCAGGCCCATGCCCTGACCCAGCCCTACTACGGGCTGCGCTTGTTGCTGGTGCTGATCATCCTCGCCGGTATCGCGGCCCAGGTCTGGGCCGCGCAGCTCGTCGACTGGTCGGCGCTGGCTCGCACCCCCGATCCCGTGACCCTGACACCGGTGATCGAATCGGCGGTCAATCTGCTGCTGCTCGTGGCCGCCGGATCATGGTTCATCCTGACCCTGGAAGAGCGGCTGCGACGGTCTCGGGTACAGCACTGGCTGCATCAGCTGCGGGCCTTCGCCCACGTCGTCGACATGCACCAGCTGACCAAGGATCCGACCGTGATCCTCAACGCCGGACCGAAGACGGCGTCCTCGCCCGAGCGCGACATGACCCGCTTCGAACTGGCCCGCTATCTGGAATACTGCGCCGAGATGCTGGCCCTGACCGGCAAGCTGGCGGCGGTGATGGCCGGCGAGAGCGACGACCACGTGATCATCGCCGGGGCCAGCGACGTCGAGAACCTCTGCACGGACCTCGGGCGCAAGGTCTGGCAGAAGATCATGATCCTCGGTGAGCTCGACGAGCGGGGTTAGGCCGCCGAATTGTCTTTCCGCCGCAACCGCGCCAGCCGGCGCAGGCGTCGCCAGAAGCGGGTCTTTTCCGGCTCCGGGTAGGGCTGCAGGTTCTTGAGGAACTCTTCGGCGCAGGACCGCCAGCTGAACTTCTCGGCGAAGGTCCGCACCACCTTGCGATCCAGCTCCAGGCAGGCGAGGCAGGCTTCCTTCAGTCCCTCGGTCTTTCCGGGCGCAAGCGCGCCGGCGTTGCTGTTCGGGATGATGTCGATCGGGCCGGGGGCGCTGAACGCCGCCACCGGCGTTCCGGCGGCCATGGCTTCCAGGATCACCAGCCCGAAGGTGTCGGTCAGCGAGGGGAAGACGAAGACGTCGGCGCAGGCGAAATAGGCGGCCAGCTCGTCGCCGAACTTGGCGCCTGCGAACACCACTTCCGGATATTTCTGCGACAGTTCCTCGCGCTGCGGCCCGTCGCCGACCACCACCTTGGTGCCGGGCAGGTCGAGGCAGGCGAAGGCCTCGATGTTCTTCTCGACGGCCACCCGGCCGACATTGAGGAAGATCGGCCGCTTGAGATCCTTGAAGATGTCGGGTTCGCGGCGAGCCGGGTTGAAGGTGTCGGTATCGACGCCGCGCGACCAGGGCGAGATGTTGCGGAAGCCATGGGCCTCCAGCTCGTCGCGCATGGTCGGCGTGGCCACCATCAGCCGGCCCGACGGCTTGTGGAACCACTTCATGTAGGCGTAGCCGGCGGCCAGCGGCAGCGGCAGGCGGGCGCTGACGTATTCCGGGAAGCGGGTGTGGTAGCTGGTCGTGAACGGCAGCTTCCATTCGAGGCAGACGCGGCGGGCGGCGAGGCCCAGCGTGCCCTCGGTGGCGATGTGGATGGCTTCCGGCTCGAAGGCCTTGAAGCGTTCGCGCACCGCCTCGTCGGCCCCGATGGCCAGGCGGATTTCCGAATAGGTCGGCAGCGGGATGGTCTTGAACTGGTCGGGGCTGATGACCTCGACCTCGTGGCCCATGGCCCGCAGTTCGGCGATGACCCGCGTCAGGGTGCGGACAACGCCGTTGACCTGGGGCTCCCAGGCGTCGGTGGCCAAAAGAATACGCATCAGGCGGCGGCGGGCTCTGCTGACTCGGGCATCGAGCGGGCGATCATGGACCAGGAACGCTCGCGCGCCCACTCGATGATTTTCAGATTGCCGTCGAATTCCTCCACGAGGGCGGTGCAGCTTTCCACCCAGTCGCCGTCGTTGATGTAGAGAATGCCTTGAATGTCGCGCATTTCCGCCTTGTGGATATGGCCGCAGATCACCCCGTCGGCGCCGCGCCGGCGGGCCTCCTCGGCGAGGGCGTCCTCGAACCTCTCGATGAACTGCAAAGCGTTCTTCACCTTGACCTTCAGAAAAGCCGAGAGGCTCCAGTAGCCCAGACCCATCCGTCGCCGGGCGCGGTTGAGCAGGGTATTCAGCATCAGGAGCGTCCTATAGGACCAATCGCCGAGGAAGGCGAGCCAGCGGGCGTGCTGTACGACGCCGTCGAACTCGTCCCCGTGCGTGACCAGGAAGCGGCGGCCGTCGGCGGTCTCGTGCAGACAGTCGCGGGCCACCACTACTCCGCCGAAGTGGACGCCGGTGAAGTCGCGGGCGAACTCGTCGTGATTGCCGGGGACGTAGGTGACGACCGTGCCCTTCCGGGCCATGCGCAGGATCTTCTGGACCACATCGTTGTGGGCCTGGGGCCAGAACCAGCCGCCCTTGAGCTTCCAGCCATCGACGATGTCGCCGACCAGATAGAGATGGTCGCATTCGACATGGCGGATGAAGTCGAGCAGCAGCTCGGCCTGACAGCCGGCGGTGCCCAGGTGAATGTCGCTGATGAAGATGCTGCGGTAGCGTCGAACCGCCTCCGGACTGCTCATTTTTGGTTCACCGCAATGCCCCTGAAATGCGCTGGCGCTAGGCTGATTTCATGTCACTGCAATGAAAGCGGTTGCACATCAGAGATTGTGCATTGCGAGATGATCAGCGGTTACCTAGATCGAGGCCATGGAAGTACAGCGTAAGGACCGGGACACGCCCAAGTCGAGGCGGACGCGAGCCCGCATCCTGGACGAAGCGGTGAAGGTGATTGCGTCGAGTGGCTATGCTGCGGCGACCAACGCTGCCGTGGCTGAGGCGGCGGGCATCACCCGCGGGGCCATGCTGTACCATTTCCCGACCCGCGAGGACCTGCTGGAGGGCGTTATCGGCTTTCTGCAGCTGGAACGGGCCGAACTGTTCCGGCGCGCCGCCGAGGACCTGCCGGTCGTCGCGGACGTTACCGAACACGCCATCGACAGCTACTGGGACCTGTTGCGCCACCCGGCCTTCACCGCCTTCATGGAGCTGGAGACGGCGGCCCGCACCGATCCGGTGGTGGCTGCGCTGATCGCACCGGCCAGGGCCGAGTTCGACCGCGCCCAGATCGGCGACCACTTCCTGAAGATGTTGCACGCCGGCGCCGGCCCGAGGTTCCAGGCCAGCCGCGACCTGGCGCGCTTCATGCTGGAAGGCCTGGCGCGGGCCGACCTCTCCTATGACGAGGAAGCCCGGGTCGAACGCCTGCTGACCGTCATCAAGCGGGCGACCCACATGCTGAACCGCAAGGGCGGCGTGACGGAGCTTTGGCCGGAATAGGGGTTAGCCCGGCAACCGGATCGTCGCCTTCAATCCCCCCAGCGCCGACTTGCCCAGACTGACGTCGCCCCCGTGGCTGCGCGCCACGTCGCGAGCGATGGCCAGCCCCAGCCCGACGCCCTTTCGGTTCTGGTTCCGGCTCTCGTCCAGACGGCTGAACGGCTTGAAGGCTTCCTCGTAGCGGTCCTCCGGGATGCCGGGCCCGTCGTCCTCGACGACGATCTCGACGCCGCCGCTCGCCGTCGCCCCGGCCCTGACCTGAACGGTCTTGCCGTGGCTGACGGCGTTGGACACCAGGTTGTCCAGGGCTCGTTTCAGCGCATTGGGCCGGACCGGCGCCGACAGCCCGGCCGGAACCTCCAACGCCACGCTGGCGCCCGTCCGCCGTGCGTCGTCGCAGTACTGGGCCAGCAGCGCCGCAAGGTCGGTGCTCTCGACCGCCTCGGCCCCTTCGCCGCGCGCGAAGTCGAGGTACTCGTCGATCATGTGCTCCATCTCGGAGAGGTCGCGCTTCATCGCCTCGCCCGAGGCCGACGGCTCTGCCAGGGCAAGCTCCAGCTTCAGCCGGGTCAACGGCGTACGCAGGTCGTGGCTGACGGAGGCCAGCAGCACGGTGCGCTGTTCCAGGTGCCGCTGGATGCGGGCCTTCATCGACAGGAAGGCCTGGGCCGCCTGGCGCACCTCGCGAGCGCCGTAGGGCTTGAAGGGTTCCGGCCCCTCGACGCCCTTGCCGAAGGCCTCGGCCGCTTCGGCCAGCCGCTCGATGGCGCGGACCTGGTTGCGGATGAACAGGATGGCGATGGCGGTCAGCAGCAGGGTGGCGCTGCCCATCCACAGGATGAAGATCCAGCCCGAGGCGGCGAAGGCGCGCTCACGCGGCGCATAGACCCGCATCACCCCGCCCTCGACCGGCACCTCGATCCCGACCCAGCTGTTGTAGCTGCGGTTGTTGAACCAGAAGGGCCGGTCGAGCTTCCGCTCAAGCGCCGCCTCCAGGGCTCTATCCTCCGGCGCGAAATAGGCCTGCTTGCGGGTGGCCGGCAGGGTCTCGCCGGGCTTGAAAGCCACCGACAGCGACAGGGCCCGCTCGGCCCGGTCGGCCAGCCTGGGCAGGCCGCCGGGGTCCTGCTCGTAGGTTTCGACGATCCACACCACGTCGCCGGCCAGGCTGTCGGTCAGGCCGGAACTCACCGCCTGCCAGTGCAGGTCGAAGAACAGGTAGGTGATCAGCCCCTGCATGATCGCCACCGGCAGGACGATGATCAGCAGGGTGCGCGCGAACAGGCTCTGCGGCAGCCACCGCTTGATGGCGCGCGGAATGAAGATGCGAAGGGCGCGGACCTTCATTGTCAGTCCGGCGCCAACAGGTAACCCACGCCGCGCACCGTCTGCAGGTAACGCGGGGTCTTGGGGTCGTCCTCGATCTTGCGGCGCAGGCGGGTGACCTGCACGTCGACGGCGCGGCCGGCGGCGTCGGCGTCGTCGCGGGCCAGGATGTAGCGGTCGATGGGGGCGTGCGGGGCCTTGGCGAGCGTGCGCAGGAGGTCGATCTCGGCCTCGGTCAGCCGCACCAGAACCCCGTCGCGGGTCAGCTCGCCGCGCACCGGGTCGAATTGGCAGCGACCGAGCGACAACGGCTGGTCGTCGCTGGGGCGGGGACCGGCCCGGCGCAGGATGGCCTCGATGCGCAGCAGCAGCTCCTGCGGCTCGAAAGGCTTGGCCAGATAGTCGTCGACCCCGGCGGTCAGCCCCTCGATGCGGTGGCGGTCTCCGAGCGGGCGGTCAGCATCAGGATCGGGGCCTTTGAGGCTGGTCCGGGCGTGGCGCGCAGGCGTTTGGCGAAGCTCATGCCGTCCTCGCCCGGCATCATGACGTCGAGGATGACCAGGTCGAAGTCGAGCGTATCCAGCAGCCGCCCGGCCGCCCCGGCCTCGGCGGCCACGGTGACGCGGAAGCCGGCGCGGGTCAGGAACTGGCGGAGCAGGTCACGGATGCGGTCGTCGTCGTCGACCACCAGCAGGTGTCTGTCGCTCATGGTTCCTCCCGCCTCGCGGTCAGGCGGGGACCCGCCAGGGAGGCGAGAATGCGCCGCCCCGCCGCCACTCCGTCAAGGCCCCCGTCGCGATAGGCCATGGCGATCAGGCCGCGCAACCGCTCCGCCACCCGCGCCTCGAAGGCCAGGCCCGCCGCCGTCAGCCGGGCCGGGCGTCGGCGCGCATCCAGCTCTCCCGGGGCTTTTTCGGCCAGGCCATGGGCTTCCAGGTCGGCAAACGTCCGGCTGGCCGCCTGTTTGGTCAGGGCGGTCAGGCGGGCGATCTCCTTCACACCGACACCGGGCCTCCTTCGAATGAGGAAGGCGGCGCGCCAATGGCTGCGGCCGAGCCCGCCGGGTTCGGCTTCCATGGCCGCATCGACAGCATTCCAGATCGCGGTCTCGGCGAGCAGAACCAGCTCCAGGCCAAGGTCAAGCTCTGATTCGCTGAGGATCAGGCGAGGATCGGCAAAGGTATTCATGCTATGGGGCACGGCGGTACGGGTTGGAGCGCCTGGCAGGCTCTGACATACTGAAATGCATAGGAGAGATTATCCCGATGTCCCTGGTTCCCTTCGATGATCGTGACGGCTGGATTTGGCTGGACGGGCAATTTGTGCCCTGGCGCGACGCGAAGGTGCACGTACTGACCCATGGCCTCCATTACGCCTCCTCGGTGTTCGAGGGTGAGCGGATGTACAACGGCGAGATTTTCGAACTGCGCGCTCACACCGAGCGGCTGTTCAAATCGGCCGAGATCCTGGACTTCAAGATCCCCTTCACGGTGGAGGAGATCGACGAGGCCTGCAAGCAGGCCTGCGAGAAGAACGGGCTGACAGACTGCTACATCCGCCCCATCGCCTGGCGGGGCACCGAGATGATCGGCGTCTCGGCGCAGCAGACGAAGATCCACGTGGCCATCGCTGTCTGGGACTGGCCCAGCTACTTCGACCCGGAAGAGAAGAAGCGCGGCATCCGCCTCGCCCACGCCCTCTACCGCCGCCCGGACCCGGCGACCGCCCCGACCGACGCCAAGGCGGCCGGCCTCTACATGATCTGCACCATCTCCAAGCATGCCGCCGAGCGGGACGGCTACGCCGACGCCCTGATGCAGGACTACCGGGGCTATATCGCCGAGGCGACCGGAGCCAATGTCTTCCTGGTGCGTGACGGCGTCATCCACACGCCGACGCCGGACGCCTTCCTGAACGGCATCACCCGCCAGACGGTGATGAAGCTGGCCAAGGCGCGCGGCTAACAGCTTGTCGAGCGCCATATTCCGTTCGAGGAACTGGGCGCCTTCAGCGAGCTGTTCATCACCGGCACCGCCGCCGAGGTGACGCCGGTGGCCGAGGTCGGCGAGTTCAGGTTCACCCCGGGCACGATCTCGCTGACCCTGATGGATGACTACGCCAAGCTGGTGCGCGGTCAGGTGCCGGCGATGGCCTGATACAGTCCTTCTCCCGCTTGTCGGGAGAGGTCGGATGAGGGCAGCACCGGCTTCGGCCGGGCTGCCCTTTTCATTGTCAGACGCTCAGGCGCGCTTCCAGTTCCGCCAGCCGCGTGCGGCTTCCCTGCAGTTCGGACCCGTAGCGTTGCGGATCTTCCGCCGCCAGGGCGCCGGCCAGTTCGACGCTCTCGCGGTAGAGATCGAGGGCGCGCACCCGGTGGCCGCGATCCTCGCGGGCGTCGGCCAGCCGTTCGAGGGCGATGCTAAGGGCCCGGCGGTCGAGGCGGCGGGCCCCGTGGTTGGCGATCAGCTTGCGGCGCAGGGCGACGGCGTCCTCATAGGCGCCGAGCGCCGCATCGAGACGGCCCTCGTCGGTGGCCATGTCGCCGACATTGATCAGGGCCCCGGCCAGGTCGGCGGCGGCGACCGGATCGGACGGTTCGATCTCGTGCAGCAGCCGGGCATAGGACAGGGCGTGGCCATAGGCCTCGGAGGCGTCGTCTATGCGGCCCTGGCCGCGGGCGAAGTCGCCCAGGTCCTGGGCGGCGACCATGCGGTCGTGGTGAGTCAGGGCCAGGCGCGGCAGGCGCTTGAGCATCTCCGCCGCCTCCCCCCACTTTTCCTCGCGGGCCTTGATCTTCAGGGCGGCGCGCAGCTGGCCGAAGGTCTCCTGAGGCGGGCCGCCCGGATCAGGACCGGGGGCGACCGGCGGCAGATCGCGGAGCACCGGCGTGGCCACAGGTTCCGGCATCGGGGTTGGGGCCGAGGCGGTGATCGGGAAGGGCGAAGGGCCGGTCGCGACGGGCGCGAGGTTCAGCTTCAGCTCCGACGCCGGTTCGGGGTTGCGCACCGCTACGCCGAGCGGGGGCGCCAGGGGGGCCAGGATCGGCGGATCGTCGGAAAAGGTGATGGGTCGATCCATACCGGACGACGTGGCCCGGCGGCTGTTGCGACGGCCGCCCGGCCAGAGATTGACCAGCACCGCCAGGCTGCCGAGGGCCAGCGCGCCCCAGCCGATCAGCGGCCTCAGCGACTCGAAGTCGGCGAGGTCGAGGCCCGGCACGGCCGGCCCCAGATTGCCGACCAGCGGCCGGACCAGCAGCCAGCCGGCGGCGGCGATCAGCAGCCCCAGCACCAGTCCGATAAGCCTAGCGGCCATGATCCACACTCCCCGTCCCCACAGTAGGGGCCGAAAAGGGGTCTGCAATCAAGGCGGCGTCAAAACCCCACAACTGAGCGGGGAAAATCGTTAACGGTCACGACCGCCCGGTGGGCGCCGGGCGGTCGAACTGCCGCTAAAACAGCCAGCTCATGGGCCGGGGATAGGCTTCGTCCCGGGCCAGGTAGCTCGCGCCCAGCACCAGCCGGATGTACTTCCAGACCAGGATGACGGGTCCAAAGACGCCCAGGATGATGAGGCCCAGCACCAGGGCCGGGATACCGACCAGGACAATGGACAACAGGGCCCCGACAATCGTCAGACCAAGACCGACCAGCAACCAGCCAATGCTCAGCCAGAAAGTGCGGATCAGCAGGGTGTAGTGGGTTTCCATCCGGGGGCCCGCCCCGCCGCGCTGGGCATAGGCGATGATCAGGCCGATCAGGGTGGTCAAAAAGCCGGTGAAGGGGCCGATGAAATAGAGGCCGTAGATCACCGAGGGGATGACGCGGTCCTCGTGCGGCCTTGCAACGGTGACAGTGTCGGTCATCGTGGGGTTTCTTGCTCCGTCGGCGCCGGAAGTGGCGCATGGCCTTAATGTTGGGACGACGGCCCCGTTGCGCAAATTAATACGCTGTCACCCAAGCAGGGCTCTTCAAAGAAGTCCGGGAGGGATCGCCATCGGGTCGAACCGTCCCGCCTGTCGGTCCAGCCAGGGGACGAGGGCCAGGGCCAGGATGGCGACGAAGGCCATGTGGGACCCCAGCGTCAGGCCGATGTCGAGCTGTCCGGCCAGGGTCGCGAACAGGGCGATGGCCAGGGCCCCGCCGCCCAGCAGCAGCGCCGCCCCGATCACCGTGCCCATGGTGGCCATGGCCGGGACCGTGAACCGGGCTGTCGGGCTGGCCTCGGCCACCGCCCTGGCGAGGGCCGCCACGAAGGGGGCGTAGCTCTCCGGCGCGGGGGCCGGGCGCAGGGACAGGGCCTGACCCGAATAGACGCCCAGCTGGCCGCGCGGCAGGCCAAGGATGGCCCCGGCCGCCAGTCGTCCGCGCGCGGGGGTCAGATGCAGCCGTCGCACGGTGTTCAACGCCACCCGCCGCTCGGCCTTGCCGCGTTGTTCGATGAGGACGCCATCCTCCAGCCGCCAGGTGGTCAGCGGCTGCATGGGACCAAGCCTGGCCGAATGGGCGATCAGGCGCGCACCATGGAGATCTCGACCCCGGCGCCGGCCGCCCGCGGGGCGAGGGCCTCGGGCTTGTCGACGCGGACACGAACCCGGGTGACCCGCGGGTCGGCCAGGCAGCGGCCGGCCAGATGCTCGGCGTAAAGCTCGACCAGTTCGATATGGCCCTCGTCGGCCACGGCCTGAGCGGCCGCGACCAGGGTCTCATAGTTGACGGTATCGGCCAGCCGATCAGCCCCGGCCCAGGCGACGTCGAGCTCGATATCGACGATCAGCGGCTGGGTGCGGCCCCGTTCATGGGGATAGACGCCGACCTCGGCCTCGATGCGGATGCCGTGGACGAAGATCTTGCTGACCACGACCTTGCTGTTGAGCAGAAGCGGCGTTTCGGCGAGCGGGTCGGTGGCGGGCGCTACGGCCATGACGGCCCCTCTAGCCGGAAACAATGTCGGGCGTGCGCCAGCCGAGGTGCTGGCCCGCGTCCACGGCGATCATCTGGCCGGTCACTGACGGTGCGTCAATCAGATAGCGCAGGGCGGCGGCGATCTCGGCCGGATCGACGGCCCGGGCGAGCGGGGTGCCGGCCACCTCGGCCTCGAACTCGCCGGGGACCTGGTGCACCGAGGGCAGGGTCGGCCCGGGGCCGATGCCGTTGACGCGGATGTGCGGGCTCAGCGCCTGGGCCATGGTTTTCGTGGCGGCCCAGAGGGCGGCCTTGCTCAGGGAATAGCTGAAGAACTGCGGATTGGGCCGCAGCACCCGCTGGTCCAGCAAATTGACGATCAACCCGCCCATGCCGGTCGGCAGGCGCATGGCGAAGGCCTGGCTGAGCAGAACCGGGGCCGTCAGGTTCACGGCCATGTGGGCGTTCAGCCCATTGGCGTTGAGGCTGCCCAGGCTGTCGTCCTCGAACAGCGAGGCGTTGTTGACCAGCAGGGTCACCGGGCCCAGCCGGCCGGCGGCGTCGAGCAGGGCCGAGGCTGTGACCGGGTCGGTCAGGTCGCCGGTCAGGGTCAGGCTGTTGGCGCCGAAGGCCGCGGCCTCGGCGGCCAGGCTGTCCGCCTCCTGCGGGTGGCTGCGGTGATGGATGGCCAGGTCATAGCCCGCCTCCGCCGCGGCGAGGGCCAGACTGCGGCCGATGCGCCTGGCGGCGCCGGTGACGAGGGCGACGCCGCGCACGACGGAACGCTTAGTCGAACCGGCCTTTTTCGTAGATGTTCAGGGCGCCGAGGGCGAGGACGAACAGGACGATGATGCCGATGGCGATGTAGCCGTTCATGGGCGTGAGCTCCGAAATTCTGCTGCGGCGGTCCTAGCGCCGCAGGCAGGGCGGGGCAAGCGATTGCACAGCGCTCGTCGCTGGCCCAAGCTGGCGTCATGCTCTGGCGACGCGCCGTCGAACCCTTCAGTCGTCCCTTTGTCTTCGCCTGGTTCAAGCTGGCGCGGGGCCTCACCCTGGGCGTGCGCGGTATCGTGCTGGACGGCGAGGGCCGGGTGCTGCTGATCGAGCACACCTATGTCGACGGCTGGCACCTGCCCGGTGGCGGGGTGGAGAAGGCCGAGACCGCCGAGACGGCCCTGGAGCGCGAGCTGGTCGAGGAGGCCGGGGTGCGGCTGACGGGCCCGCCCCGGCTGGTGTCGATCCATTCGAACCACGTCCACCACCCCAATGACCATGTGCTGACCTACCTCTGCCCGGACTGGGAGCCCTGCCCGGCGACCTCGAGGGGGGAGATTGCCCAGGTGGGCTGGTTCGCCCTTGATGGGCTGCCGGAGGGCTTGCGGCCGGGGCACCGGCGGCGGATCGAGGAAGCGCTGCTGGGGGCGGAGCGCGCGCCGCTTTGGTAGGCGGGACAGGTCCGCCCTCTCAAACTCTCCCCCCCGCAAGCGGGGGGGAGAGTTGATGTTGCGCGCGCCGGCGGGCTTACTGGCCGGCAAAACCAAAACAGGAGACCCGCCATGTCCTGGATCGCGACCTCGGCCTTCTCGAAGATCGCCGTCGGCATCGACCGGCCGGAGGATGTTGTGGTCGGCAAGGACGGACGCGTCTTCGCCTCAGACCACCAGTGCGCGGTGGCCGAGATTCATCCCGACGGCTCCTTCACCCGCATGGGCCCGGCCGGCGGCGCGCCCAACGGCATCAACATGGACCCGCAGGGTCGCATCCTGATCGCCAACTTCGGCATCTATGACCGCGTGGAGGGCCCGCTTCAGAGGTTCGATCCGGCGACGGGACTCCACGAAACCCTGCTGGCCGAGGTCGGCGGCAAACGGCTGACCAGCGCCAACTACCCGGTCATGGACCGGGCCGGGAACATCTGGTGCGCCAACTCCACCCACGCCGAGACCTGGCCCCAGGCGCTGGACGGCCGCGCCGACGGCTTCATCTTCGTGCTGCGCCCCGATGGCAGTTCGGACATCGTCGCCGAGGGGCTGAGGTTTCCCAACGGCATGGCGCTGAGCGCCGACGACGGCACGCTCTACTGTGCCCAGACCAGCGGCGCCGACGTCATGGCCTTCGAGGTCCAGCCGGGCGGCAGGCTCGGGCCTGGCCGCCGTTATGGTCCTGTGCTCGGCCGGCTGATGGGGCCGAATGACGATGTGGTCGCCGCCGCGGCCGCCGCCCAGCATAGTGACGACCTGGGCTACACCGACGGCGTCGGCCTGGACGCCGAGGGCAACCTCTGGGTCTGCCTGCCTGCCGCCAACAAGGTCGTCGCCATCAGTCCGTCGGGCCAGGTCGAGACCGTCTGCCACGATCCGTCCGGTGGGCTGATCAACCACCCGACCAATGTGACCTTCGGCGGGGCCGATCTGCGCGACCTCTACATCGGCTCGATCCGCGCCGACTATGTGCTGAAGGCTCGCTCCCCTGTGCCGGGTCTGGCGATGATCCATCAGCGGTGAGGGCGCTGTTCGCTCTTGCCCTGCTGCTGGCCGGTTGTGGCGAGGCCATGCCCTGCGAGAACACCGAGGTGGCGCGGATGACCTCGCCGGACGGACGCCACGACGCGGTACTGTTCGAACGCAGCTGCGGCGCGACCACCAGCTTCTCCAGCCAGGTCTCGATCGTGGCCCGGGGCCGCAAGGCCGAGGGCGGAGGTAATGTGCTGATCGCCGACGATGACCACGGCAAGGCGCCGGCCGCCGCCTGGGGAGGGCCCGATATCGATCTGGGTTGGACGGGACCGGACCAGTTGGTCGTTCGCCACCATCCCTCAGCTCGGCTGTTCCAGACCCACGCCCGAGTCGCCGGCGTCACCGTGGTCCATGTCTGCGACCTCGAGGACCGTTCGCCGAAGTCGGAATAGCCGTCTGAGCAACGTCATCTGTCGTGCGTGCTTCGACACGCGGCTGCGCCGCTGCTCAGCAAGACTAACCATGGAGAGGCGCCACCCAAGTCAGTCATCCTGAGCAGCCGGCGGAGCCGGCGTGTCGAAGGACGCACCCTCGTTGGGCTTTCCGTGATGCTGATAGCTCCGTGACAATCCCGGCAGGTCATCGAAGCACCCGGCGATCACGGCTTCCTTCTTGGCGCGGCTCCATCGCTTGAGCCGTCGTTCCCAGGCGATGGCGTCATGGATGCTCTGGAATTCCGCCCTGTAGACACACTCAAACGGTTTGCGCGTCGAGGTATAGCTGCGACGGCCCTCCTGATGCTGCTGCATGCGTTCGTCAAAGTTGGTCGTCAGCCCCGTGTAGTAGGACCCGTCGGAGCAGCGGAGAATGTAGACCCAGGCGGCCATGGGTTTGCGTCCTTCGACACGCCCGCTGCGCGGGCTGCTCAGGATGACTGGCCTTTGGTGGAGGCTGCAAGGGCGAAGACCGGAACGGTGACAGTCATCCGGCTGCGCCGGAGGACAGTCACCTCCCAACCATACCAATCCTTCGATGATGCGTTAGGCTGGGACGATGGATGAGTCCCCGCCTTTTGACGGCCTGGGCAGGGGCCGCACGCGGGACCTGACCCAGGGCCCGATCGCCCGCACCCTGGCGGCGTTCGCCCTGCCGGTGCTAGGCACCAGCGTGCTGCAGTCGCTGAACGCCTCGATCAACGCCATCTGGGTCGGGCGGTTTCTGGGGGAGGCGGCCCTGGCCGCCACCTCCAACGCTCACCTGGTGCTGTTCCTGCTGCTCGGCACGGTGTTCGGGATCGGCATGGCGGCGACCATCGTCGTCGGCCAGGCCATGGGCCGCCGCGATCTGGACCTCGCCAAGCGGACCGTCGGCTCCAGCGTCGCCTTCTTCACCGGCATATCGGTGCTGTTCGCCGTCGGCGGCTGGCTGGGGACCGACGCCATCCTGAAGGCGCTGGGCACGCCGCAAGACGCCCTGCCGCTGGCGGGGGCCTACCTGCGGGTCATCTTCCTGGCCCTGCCGTTGATGAACTTCTCGACCCTGGTCATGACCCTGCTGCGCGGGGCCGGGGACAGCCGCACGCCGTTCCAGTTCAGCATCCTCGCCGTCACGCTCGACATGGCCTTCAACCCGGTGCTGATCCTGGGCCTCGGCCCCTTCCCGGAGATGGGCATCGCCGGCGCCGCAACGGCCACCCTGATCAGCCAGGGGATCAGCCTGGTCGCCCTGGTCGCGCTCATCTACGTCCGCAAGCATCCCCTGCGGCTGGCGGGGCCCGATCTCGCCTATCTGAAACTCGACCCCGACCTGATCCGCACCCTGGTGGCCAAGGGCCTGCCCATGGGTCTGCAGATGATCGTCATCTCGGCCTCGGCGCTGATCGTCATGAGCCTGGTCAACGGCTTCGGGTCGCGCACCGCCGCCGCTTACGGCGTAGCCGCCCAGCTGTGGACCTATGTGCAGATGCCGGCCCTGGCCATCGGCGCGGCGGTCTCCTCGATGGCGGCCCAGAATGTCGGGGCGGGTCTCTGGGACCGGGTGGCGCGGGTGACGCGGGCGGGCATCGCCTTCAATATCGTGCTGACCGGGGCCATGGTGGCGGTGCTCTATGTCGCCGCCCCGCTGGTGCTGGGCCTGTTCCTGCCGAGCGACAGCGCCGCCGTCGACATCGCCATCCATATCAACCAGCTGGTGGTCTGGACGTTCATCCCCTTCGGCGTGACCATCGTGCTGTTCGCCACCGTGCGGGCCACGGGCGACGTCTGGCCGCCGCTGATCATCCTGACCCTGTCGATCGTCCTCGTCCGCATCCCCTTCGCCTATCTGCTCGAACCGGCCTGGGGCCAGGACGCCGTCTGGTGGAGCTTCGCCTTCGGCTCGGCGGTCGCCCTGGCGCTGTCGGCGGCCTACTACAGGGCCGGGCGCTGGAAGACGGCGCGCATGATGGAAGACGACCGCGCCCCAATGGGCGAGCCGCCGGACACCGGCCACGGCCTGCCGCGTCAGCGGGCGATCGATCCGGTCAGTCGGCGGCCTTCTGCTGCGGAGCCTGGGGCGCCGGATGCGCCGGTCGCCGACAGCCGTTCGCGCCGCTGATGTAGCCGCGAATACCGCCCAGATGCACCACGGTGATTCGGTCACCCTTGCGACAGCCGTCGCCCCTGCGACCCGACACCCTGACGAGCTTGCCCTGGTCGAGCTTCACCAGGAATCTTGGGGTGCGCCCCAGTTCGTCATCAAGGACTTCCAGCCCATCGATCGTTCCGGCGTAGGAGGTCATCTTCCCGGCCGGCAGGTAGACGAGCAGGCAGAGACCGGCGGCCACCAGCGCCCCAATCCCCAGGGCTACCGGGGTGGCGTGCAGGTGAAGCCAAAGCCTGGTCAGGGTCAGGCGACGCTGCCAGGTCACGCCCGCAACCGATACCCCGTCCTGAAGATCCACCAGATCGCCGCCAGGCAGACCGCCATAAACGCCAGCGTCGCGGCGATACTCACCCCCACCCCGACGTCCGACACCCCGTAGAAGCTCCAGCGGAAGCCGCTGACCAGGTAGACCACCGGGTTGAACAGGGTGATCTTCTGCCAGACCTCCGGCAGCATGCTGATCGAATAGAAGCTGCCGCCCAGGAAGGTCAGCGGGGTGACGATCAGCATCGGTACGATCTGCAGCTTCTCGAAGCCGTCGGCCCAGATGCCGATGACGAAGCCGAACAGGCTGAAGGTGAAGGCGGTCAGGACCAGGAAGCCCAGCATCAGGAACGGGTGCTGGATTTCGTAGGGCACGAAGAAGCGGGCCGTGATGAGGATGATCAGCCCCAGCAGGATCGACTTGCTGGCCGCCGCCCCGACATAGCCACAGACCACCTCGAACCAGCTGATCGGGTCCGACAGCACCTCATAGATGGTGCCGCTCCATTTCGGCATGTAGATGCCGAAGCTGGCGTTGGAGATGCTTTCCGTCAGCAGGCTGAGCATCAACAGGCCGGGGATGATGTAGGCGCCGTAGGGCACGCCGTCGATCTCGCCCATGCGGCCGCCGATGGCCGAGCCGAAGACCACGAAATAGAGGCTGGTCGACAGCACCGGCGAGGCGATCGACTGCATCAGCGTCCGGAAGGTCCGGTGCATCTCGAACATATAGATGGCGCGGATGGCGTGGAGGTTCATTGGCCGGTCCTCGCCTTGTGCCGATCTTCGCTGTGGACCAGGGAGACGAAGATCTCCTCCAGGCTGGACTGGTGGGTCTTTAGATCCTTGAAGTCGATGCCGAGACCGCTGAGGCGCCGGATCAGCGCCGCGATGCCGGTTTCCTCGGCCTGGGCGTCGAAGGTGTAGGTGATGTCCTGGCCGTCTTCGCTGAGCTCCAGAGGCTCGCCGGCCAGCTCGGCGGGCAGGGCCGTCAGCGGCGCCTGCAGATGCAGGGTCAGCTGCTTCTTGCCGAGCTTGCGCATCAGCACGGCCTTGTCCTCGACCAGGATGATCCTGCCCTTGCTGATCACCCCGATGCGGTCGGCCATCTCCTCGGCCTCCTCGATATAGTGGGTGGTCAGGATGATGGTGACGCCGGTGGCGCGTAAGGACCGCACCATCTGCCACATGTCGCGGCGCAACTCGACATCGACCCCGGCCGTCGGCTCGTCGAGGAACAGGATGCGGGGTTCGTGGCTCAGCGCCTTGGCGATCATCACCCGGCGCTTCATGCCGCCGCTCAGGGTCATGATCTTGTCGTTGCGCTTTTCCCAGAGGGAGAGGTCGCGCAGGATCTTCTCGATGTAGGCCGGGTTCGGGGCTTTGCCGAACAGGCCGCGGCTGAACTTCACCGTGTCGATCACCCGCTCGAAGGCGTCGGTGCTGATCTCCTGCGGCACCAGGCCGATCTTGGTGCGGGCGGCGCGGTAGTCCTGGGCGATATCGTGACCGTCGGCGACGATGGTCCCCTCGGTCGGCCGGGCAATGCCGCAGATCAGGCTGATCAGGGTGGTCTTGCCGGCCTCGTTCGGACCCAGCAGGGCGAACAGCTCGCCCGGGCGGATGTCGAGGTTGATGTCGCTCAGCGCCTCATGCCCGGTGGCATAGCGCTTGGTCAGCCCTTTGATGGATATGATCGGTTGCAACGAATGTCCCCAGCTGAGGCCGTCAGGTATGCGCTCCGGGGCCGTTTAGCCAGCACCCCTCTTTGTCATCCTGAGCAGCCCGCCCAGCGGGCGTGTCGAAGGACGCCGGTCGGTGGCGGCATGGTGCGTCCTTCGACACGCCCGCTGGGCGGGCTGCTCAGGATGACGAAAAGGGACTGTCTGAGGCCAACCCCCTTCCCCATATGAACCGCGATAACTAAACTATCGTTTGAACGCGGCCCGACAGAGTGGCCGTACGCCTTTCAAAAGGTCCAGGGAGCGAGCCATGCGCGACTATTCCAAATTCTACATCGACGGCAAATGGGTGGATCCGGTTACCCCGAAGTCCCTCGACGTGATCAACCCGGCCACCGAGGAAGTCGCCGGCAAGATCTCCATGGGCTCGGAAGCCGATGTCGACGCCGCCGTGAAGGCCGCGCAGAAGGCCTTTGAAACCTACAGCCTGACGACCCGTGAACAGCGCATCGAGCTGCTGGAACGCATCATCGTCGAGTACCAGAAGCGCTACGAGGACATGGCGAAAGCCATCACCGAGGAAATGGGCGCTCCGTCCTGGCTGGCGCAACGCGCCCAGGCCGCCATGGGCCTTGGCCACCTGCAGACGGCCGTGGAAGTGCTGAAGACCTACAAGTTCGAGGAAGACCGCGGCACCACCCACCTGGTGAAGGAGCCGATCGGCGTCTGCGGCTTCATCACGCCGTGGAACTGGCCGGTCAACCAGATCGCCTGCAAGGTCGCGCCGGCGCTGGCCACGGGCTGCACCATGGTGCTGAAGCCCTCGGAAGTGGCCCCGTTCAGCGGCTACATCTGGACCGAGATCCTGCATGCCGCCGGCGTGCCCGCCGGCGTCTTCAACCTGGTCAACGGTGACGGCCCCGTCGTCGGCGCCGCCATCTCCAGCCACCCGGGCGTCGACATGGTGTCCTTCACCGGCTCGACCCGCGCCGGCATCGAGGTGGCCAAGAACGCCGCCCCGACCGTCAAGCGCGTCCACCAGGAACTGGGCGGCAAGTCGCCGAACATCATCCTCGAAGACGCCGACTTCGCCCGCGCCATCGCCGGCGGCGTCTCCAGCGTGATGATGAACTCGGGCCAGTCCTGCAACGCCCCGACCCGCATGCTGGTCCCGGCCGCCAAGATGGACGAGGTCATCGCCATCGCCAAGGCGACCGCCGATGCTCACACGGTCGGCGACCCGAACGGCAACTCCAAGATGGGCCCGGTCGTCTCCGAGGTTCAGTGGAAGAAGATCCAGGGCCTGATCCAGGCCGGGATCGACGAGGGCGCGACCCTGGTTTCCGGCGGCGTCGGCCTGCCGGACGGCCTGGAGAAGGGCTACTATGTGAAGCCCACCGTCTTCGCCAACGTCACCAACGAAATGACCATCGCCAAGGAAGAGATCTTCGGCCCGGTCGTGTCGATCCTCGGCTACGACACGGTCGATGAAGCGGTGAAGGTCGGCAACGACACCGAATACGGCCTCGCCGCCTACATCTCCGGCACTGACGTCGACAAGATCAACGCCGTGGCCAGGAAGCTGCGCGCCGGTCAGGTCAACATCAACGGCGCCGCGCCCGACATGATGGCTCCCTTCGGCGGCTACAAGATGAGCGGCAACGGCCGTGAATGGGGTGATCACGCCTTCGGCGAGTTCCTCGAAACCAAGGCCGTGCTCGGCTACTCGGCGCCGGTGGCGGCGGAGTAGGGCATAGGCTCTTGAAGTGATTGGGGCCGTCCGGAGCAATCCCGGGCGGCCCTTTTTCATTCCTCCCCCATCGGGGGAGGGGGACCATCGCGCAGCGATGGTGGAGGTGGTCCGCCCGGACCGTGCGACGGCACTGGTGAAGCTGAACCGCCCGTGCGGACCCTCTCCACCACGCGCGTATCCGCGCGCGGTCCCCCTCTCCCGAAGGGAGAGGACCTGCGCCCCTCGACAGCCGTGCTTGAGCTGTTGAAGATGCCGCCAACAACGCCCGCCAGAGGCGCACCCCCTGAGGAAACCATGCTGACCAACGTCGCCGATATCCCGCGCCAACAGGCCGCGATCCGCCCCGATGCCGTCGCCCTGTGGTTCGAAGGCCGCGAAACCACCTTCGCCCAGTGGAACGAGGCCTCCAACCGCTGCGCCCAGGCGCTGCTCGCCCAGGGGCTGAAGCCCGGCGACCGGGTCGGCGTCCTGGCCAAGAACAACGACGATTTCTTCGTCCTCTGGATGGGCTGCATCAAGGCCCGGGTCTGCCTGGCGCCGGTCAACTGGCGTCTCGCCCCGCCGGAGATCGCCTTCATTCTCAAGGACGCGGGCGTCAAGCTGCTGGTTGTCGGCGAGGACATGGCCGGCGTCGTCGACATGATCATCTCCGACGTCCCCAGCGTGAAGGGCCTCATCCAGTTCGAGCCCGGCCATCCCCGCTGGCCGGCCTTCCGCGACTGGATCGGCGGCCACTATCCGGACGATCCGAAGCTCGCCCCCCGCGAGGACGACGATGTCATCCAGCTCTACACCAGCGGCACCACCGGCCTGCCCAAGGGCGTGCAGCTGACACAGGGAAACTACATCGCCCTGTTCGACACGGCGCTGACCGCCGGCTGGGCCAGGTACGACGCCGGCAAGACCAACCTCGTCCTCATGCCGCTGTTCCACGTGGCCGGGGTCAACTGCGGCCTGCTCGGCCTGCTACAGGGGGTGCGCGAGATCATCCTGCGCGATGTGAACCCGGCGCAGATCGTGACGCTGATCCCGGAGCAGGGGGTGAACTACGCCTTCCTCGCCCCGACCATCATCAACATGCTGCTGCAGACCCCCGGCGTCGACGAGGCCGACTTCTCCCGTCTCGAGCGCATCTTCTACGGCGCCTCGCCGATCTCCGAAGCCGTCCTGCGCAAGGCGCAAGAGGTGTTCGGCTGCGACTTCCACCAGCTCTACGGCCTGACCGAAACCATCGGCGGCGCCACCCATCTGTCGGCCGCCGACCATGCCCCCGAACGCGACAAGCTGCGCAGCTGTGGCCGGCCGTGGCCGGGCTTCGAGGTGCGGGTGAAGAAGCCTGACGGCAGCGTCGGCGGCCCGCGCGATGTCGGCGAGGTGCAGATCCGGGCCAAGGGGGTGATGAAGGGCTACTGGAACCGCCCCGACGCCACCGCCGAGGCCGTCTGCGGCGAGGGCTGGTTCAGCAGCGGCGACGCCGGCTACTTCGACGAGGAAGGCTACCTCTACATCTACGACCGGGTGAAGGACATGATCGTCAGCGGCGGCGAGAACGTCTATCCGGCCGAGGTCGAGAACGCCCTGTTCAGCCACCCCGCCGTGGCCGACGCCGCCGTCGTCGGGGTGCCGGACGAGCGCTGGGGCGAGGCGGTGAAGGGGATCGTCGTCTTCAAGGCCGGCCAGTCGGCGACGGAGGGCGAGCTGATCGCCCACTGCCGCGGCCTGATCGCCGGCTACAAATGCCCCAAGTCCATCGACGTCATGGAGGTCCTGCCGCGCAACCCGTCGGGCAAGGTGCTGCGCCGCGAACTGCGGGCGCCGTTCTGGGAAGGGCGCGAGCGGATGGTGGGCTAGGCGGACGTCAGGGAAGCTGTGCTCGCTTACGGAAAACGAGGAAACACCCATGCCTGACTTCCGTATGATCGAGACCAACGGCATCAAGCTGCGCGCCGCCGTCCAGGGCTCCGGCCCGCTGGTGGTCATGGTCCACGGCTTTCCGGAGAGCTGGTACAGCTGGCGCCACCAGATGGGCCCGATCGCCGACGCCGGCTTCACCGCCTGCGCCATCGACGTGCGCGGCTACGGCGGCTCCGACAAGCCGACGCAGGTCGCCGACTATTCCCTTCAGCAGATCACCGCCGATGTGGCCGGGGTCATCGAGGCCCTGTCGGACGACGGCACGGGCGTGCTGATCGGCCACGACTGGGGCGCGCCCATCGTCTGGAACACGGCGCTGACCCGGCCGGACCGGGTGTCGGCCGTCGCCGGCCTGTCGGTGCCCTACACCGGCGTGCCGACCGCCAACTTCCTCGACGTGGTCAAGGCGGTGTTCACCGACAACGGCCGCTTCTTCTACCAGGTCTATTTCCAGGACGTCGGCGTCGCCGAGGCCGAGCTGGAGGCCGACCCCGCCGCGACCATCCGCCAGTTCTACTACGCCATCAGCGGCGACGCCCCGGACGGGACCTGGCCGGCTGACAAGCCGCATGGCGCGACCCTGCTCGACCGCCTGCCCGATCCCAAACCCTTCCCGGCCTGGCTGACCGAGGCCGACATCGCCTACTACGACAGTGAATTCAGACAGTCGGGCTTCTTCGGCCCGCTCAGCCGCTACCGCAATCACGGCGCCGACTTCGAGTGGCTGCAACAGTTCAAGGACCGCCAGATCGAGCAGCCCAGCCTGTTCATCGGCGGCTCGCGAGACCTGGTGCTGAAGATGATCCCCGGGGTGAACCCGATCGACATCATGAAGCCCCACCTGCCGGGCCTGCGCGGCGCCACGGTCCTCGAAGGCTGCGGCCACTGGACCCAGCAGGAACAGCCCGAGGCGGTGACCAAACTGCTGGTCGACTGGCTGAAGGGTTTGTGAGGCCAGGCTTCCCCGCCGTCATACTTGTCCGCGTGTTTCCGCGCGGGGTAACCTGAAGGCAACAACGATAACAGATGCCTTGAGGAAACTGCCCATGACCCCCGCCGATGGCGCGGCGGCTCCGGCCGTCCTGTCGCAAACGCCGTTTGCCGACCT
>Ga0164290_1001250_pt1 | contig 43086 bp, 35 predicted proteins | sample Micstemetagenome_FD_108782 | JGI IMG/M metagenome (GOLD analysis project Ga0164290, IMG submission 108782) | Contaminated culture microbial community from soil near Moab, Utah, USA - Microcoleus steenstrupii SON62 (Illumina Assembly) | ecosystem: Environmental > Terrestrial > Soil > Soil crust...
CCGCGCTCGCTGGGGCAGCGCGAGACCGGTGGCGGCCTGGCGCTGCCGGTCTGGGCCGCAGCGATGCAGGTGGCGTTGAAGGGAGAGGCAGCGGCGCCGCTGCAGCCGCCCGCCGAAGGCCTGCTGCAGATCGACGGCCATTGGTTCTACGAGGAACTCAGTGGCGAGCTGGCGCTGGACCGCATCGGCCTGGCGCCGGCCGCTGCCGCCAGCGAGGCGGCCAGCGACCTGCTGGCATTGCAGCCGCCTAGGCCAGCTTCTTCACCATGACCGAGCCGATCGAGTAGCCGGCCCCGAAGGAGCAGATGACGCCGAGATCGCCGGCGGCCAGGTCGGCGCGGTGCTGATGGAACGCGATGATCGAGCCGGCCGACGCGGTGTTCGCCCACTCGTTGAGGATCAGCGGCGCCACGTCGGAGCCGGCATCGGCGCCGATCAGCTTCTTGATCACCAGCTGGTTCATGCCCTGGTTGGCCTGATGCAGCCAGTAGCGACGCACCGCCTCGGGCTTGAGACCGAGCTGCTGCAGGTGCGTCTCGATGTGCGCGGCGGCCAGCGGCACGACTTCCTTGAACACCTTGCGGCCCTCCTGGCGGAAGGTCTTGTCGCGCTCCTGCCAGTTGCTGTCCTCGCAGCGGTTCATGAAGCCGAAGTTGTTGCGGATGTTGTTGCTGTAGACGGTCGCCAGCTTGCTGCCCAGCACCGCCCAGCGCTCCGTGGACAGCGCGGTGTCGGCACGTTCGACCAGCACCGCCGTGCAGGTGTCGCCGAAGATGAAATGGCATTCGCGGTCGCGCCACTCCAGGTGCGCCGAGGTGATCTCGGGGCTGACCACGAGCGCACAGCGCGCGCTGCCGGTCTTGACCGCGTTGACCGCCTGTTCGATGCCGAAGGTCGCGGACGAGCAGGCGACGTTCATGTCGAAGCCGTAGCCGCCGGCACCGAGCAGGGCCTGGATCTCGCAGGCCATCGCCGGGTACGGGCGCTGCATGTTCGCCGCGGCGCAGAACACCGCGTCGATGTCGCCGGTCTGACGACCGGCGGCGGCACAGGCCTGTCGCGCGGCGTCGGCGGCGATCTCGGCCATCACCGACGGCTGGTCGTCGGGCCGGGCCGGAATGCGCGGGTACATCCGCGCCGGGTCGAGCACCCCGGCCTTTTCCATCACATAGCGGTTCTGGATGCCGCTGGCCTTCTCGATGAACTCGACGCTGGACGGCTGCAACGGCTCCAGCTCGCCAGCCGCGATCGCCGCCGCATGCTCGGCGTTGTGACGCTCGACATAGGCGTTGAACGCAACGACCAGCTCGGCATTGCTGATCGCATGGGGCGGCCGGTACAGACCGGTGCCGGTGATCACGGCGTCGTACATGGGCGGGGTCTCCTGCTTCTTGGGGATGCTGCGCCCAGTGTAGTGAGCGCTTATTCTTCAGCCCTCATCACCGCGGAGCCCGCCATGCGTCTTGCCTTGCCCATCGCCGCCGCCGTTCTGCTCAGCGCCTGCGCCAGTTTCGACGGCCCGGCCGATGCCGAACTCGATCCGAACCACAAGCAATTCATGACCGGCTCGCGCATCGCCCACAAGGGCCGTGGCGGCCCCGATGCCGTGAAGACCATCAGCCAGCAAGGCATCAAGGAGCAGATGCGCAACAGCATGGAGCGCGAGCCCCAGTCGAAGTGAGCGTCGTCAGGGCAGCCTGAACACGCTGACCACCTCGGCCATGCGCCGCGCCTGCTCGCGCAGCGAGTCGGCGGCGGCGGCGGCCTCTTCGACGAGCGCCGCGTTCTGCTGCGTCACCTGGTCGAGTTGGTTGACCGCCTCGCTGACCTGACCGATGCCGGTCGCCTGCTCGCGGCTGGCCGAATCGATCTCGCCGATCAGGTCGGCGACGCGCTTCACCTGCGACACGATCTCGCCCATCGTCGTGCCGGCCTCGGCAACCAGGCGCGATCCGGTGTCGACGCGTTCGACGCTCTGCCCGATCAGGGTCTTGATCTCCTTGGCCGCCTCGGCGCTGCGCCCGGCGAGGGTACGCACTTCGCCGGCGACCACGGCGAAGCCGCGGCCCTGTTCGCCGGCTCGCGCCGCCTCCACCGCGGCATTCAGCGCCAGGATGTTGGTCTGGAACGCGATGCCGTCGATGGTGCCGATGATGTCGGCGATGCGCCGTGAACTGGCGGTGATCTCGTCCATCGTCGTCACGACCTGACCGACGACAGTGCCGCCCCGCTCGGCGACGCCGCTGGCGGCCGTCGCCAGCTGCGTCGCGGCGCGCGCGGTGTCGGCGTTCTGGCGCACGGTGGCGTTCATCTCTTCCATCGAGGCCGCGGTCTCCTCGAGGTTCGACGCCTGCTCCTCGGTGCGCTGCGACAGGTCGGCATTGCCGTTCGCGATCTCGCTGGAGCCGGTGGCGATGGAATCGGCGGCCATGCGAACCTGGCTGACGATCTTCACCAAGCCCTCGTTCATCGTGCCCAGCGCCCGCAGCAGTTGCGCGATCTCGTCGCGGCCAGTCGCCTGCACCTGCTGCGTCAGGTCGCCGTCGGCGACGGCCTCGGCGACCTTCACCGCCTGCCGCACCGGCGCCGTGATGCTGGTGGCGATCCCCCACGCGAGGAACGCACCGAGGGCCAGTGCCGCCACGGTGGTGATGATGGCGGTCCAGCGCGAACGCCTTTCCTGGGCCTGTGCCTTGTCGTACTCGAGCTTCGCCTCGTCGATCTGCAGCTTCACCAGTTCCGCCGCCAGCTTTTCGACGGCCGGCGCCAGCGGCGACACGCCCTCCTCGTAGCCGGTGTTGGCGGCGCTGATGTCGCCCTCGGCGGCCGCCTTCATGACCCGGTTCAGGCCCTTCTCGATGAACTCCTTGCGCGCCGCCGTGTAGGCGCTCAGCAGCTCGCTCTCCTTGGGCGTCAGCTTGGTCTTCGAGTAAACCTCGAGCAGCTCGGCCGCCCGCTCCGAGTTGGTCTTCATCTCGGCAGCGCGTTTCTCCACATTGGTCGGCGCCGGATTGGCCATCACATCCATCACCAGGATGCGGTTGCGCAGCGCGATGCGGTTGATCTCGGCCAGCTGGCCTAGCGCCACGGTGCGGTCTTCGTAGACCGTCACCAGACCGGCGGTCACCGAGGAGATGCCGCTCAGGCCCACTCCGGCAACGATGACCAGCAACGCCAGCACGAGCGCGAAAGCCACGCCGAGCCGCTGACCGATGCGCATTTGCTTGATCCAATCCATGGGTCGACTCCTGCAGAGGGTTGCGCAGCATGCTAGTCCCAGCGATCGCGACGGCGGGGGCGAGCGAACCCGGGGTGGGCCGCCCCTTATCCTTGACGCGTCGCCAGCACACCCACCCCGCATGTCTCTGTTCCGGACCGCTCCTCCTGCCGGCGCCGCCGCGCTGTGCCTGCAGCAGGCCAAGGCCTGGGCCGAGCGCGGCGGCCATGAGCAGTCGTTGGCGGCCTGCGACGCCGCGCTGCGGCTGCAACGCGATCTGCCCGAGGCGCTGTTCCTGCGCGCCATGGCCTTGCTGGGCCTGCGCCAGTGGCAGCCGGCGCGCACCGCCTTCGCCACCCTGCTGCGCCACGACCCTCGCCATGCCGCCGGTCAGTTCCAGCTCGCCTGCCTGCTCGAGGCGCTGGGCGACACGGCGGCGGCGGCCGACGCGTTCCTCGCTGCCGCCCGCCTGGACCCCGGTCGGGCTCTGGCCTGGGAAGGCGCGGCGCGCCAGCTCTACCGCCTTGACCGCCTGCCGGAAGCCGAGGCGGCGCAGGCGCGCGGCGCGGCGCTGGACCCGACGCTCTGGGCCGACGGCCGCATCGGTCATGCCATCGCCCGCAGGGCGCGCGACCCGGCCAGCAGCGGCGCCGCCGCCGCGCAATGCCGAGCGGGTCCGGGGGCGCCCGATGCCGCCGCCCTGCTGGCCGCCGTCGATGAGCGCGAGCTGCTGGTGATCGACGACTTCCTGCCCGAGCCGATGGCGTGGCGCGACCAGGCGCTGACGCTGCCGTTTGCCCAGCCGCGCGACGCCAGCGTCAACTATCCGGGGGTGCAGACCCTGGGACAGGCGGTCGACCCGAGCTGGACGCAGGCCATGGCCGATGGCCTGGGCCGGGATCTGAAATGGGGCTGGCCGGGTCATGGTGCGTTCCGCCTCAGCCCTGCCGGCTCGCTGGCGCGCAGCGACATCCACAGCGACCTGGATCAGGGCATCGCCTACGCCGGCGTGCTCTACCTGAGCCTGCCGGCGCACTGCCAGGGGGGCACCTCGTTCTGGCGCCAGCGCGCGACCGGCTGGACGCGGCGCCCCGACGCGGCGCAACTCGCCGCCAGCCCCTGGGGCGATCTGGCCGGCTTCACGCGCAGCATGAGCAGCGACGCCGGCGAAGGCAGCGAGCACCAGAAACTCAGCGCGATGCGCAAGGACTGGGAGCTGCTGTTCGAGGTGCCGATGCGCTTCAACCGCCTGATCGTCTACCGCAGCGACTTCTTCCACGCGGTCAGCCAGGTGTTCGGCCAGCATGCGCAGGATGCGCGCCTGGTGCAGCTGTTCTTCTTCGAGCCGATCGGTCGCGTCACCGTGCCTACCTAGAATCCCGCATCGCCCGGGGCTGGCTGAGCCTTTCAGCCCGCCCCGGCCTGTTTGCAGCCCCTGCCCCCCGCCATGACGACCGAACTCGCCAAGTCCTTCGAACCCGCCGCCCTGGAAGCTCATTGGGGTCCGCTGTGGGAGCGCGAAGGCCTGTACGCCCCCAGCCTGGACCCGAGCAAGCCCTCGTTCTGCATCCAGCTGCCGCCGCCCAACGTCACCGGCACGTTGCACATGGGGCATGCGTTCAACCAGACCATCATGGACGCGCTGACCCGCGTGCACCGCATGCGCGGCCACAACACGCTGTGGGTGCCGGGTACCGACCATGCCGGCATCGCCACCCAGATCGTCGTCGAGCGCCAGTTGCAGGGCGAGGGCAAGAACCGCCACGAGCTCGGCCGCAAGAACTTCGTCGCCCGGGTCTGGGACTGGAAGCAGGAGAGCGGCAGCACCATCACGCAGCAGATGCGTCGCATGGGCGACTCGGTGAGCTGGCAGCACGAGTACTTCACGATGGACGAGCAGCTCTCGACCGTCGTCACCGAGACCTTCGTGCGCCTCTACGAGGAAGGCCTGATCTACCGCGGCAAGCGCCTGGTCAGCTGGGATCCGGTGCTGAAGTCCGCCGTCTCCGACCTCGAGGTCGAGAGCGAGGAGGAGGACGGCCATCTCTGGCATATCCGCTATCCCGTGGAGGGCAGTGACGAGTCGCTAGTCGTGGCCACGACGCGGCCCGAGACCATGCTGGGCGACACCGCGGTGATGGTGCACCCCGAGGACGAGCGCTACACGCACCTGATCGGCAAGCAGGTGCGCCTGCCCCTGACCGGCCGCCTCGTGCCCATCATTGCCGACGACTACGTCGACAAGGCCTTCGGCACCGGCGTCGTCAAGGTCACGCCGGCGCACGACACCAATGACTACCAGGTCGGCCTGCGTCATCAGCTGCCGATGCTGACGATCTTCACGCTGGAGGCCAGGGTCAACGACGAGGCCCCCGAGGCCTACCGCGGCTTGGACCGCTTCGTCGCGCGCAAGAAGGTGGTCGCCGACCTGGAGGCGCTCGGCCTGCTCGTCGAGGTCAAGAAGCACAAGCTGATGGTGCCGCGCTGCGCGCGCACCGGCCAGGTCATCGAGCCGATGCTGACCGACCAGTGGTTCGTCGCCATGACCAAGCCCGGCGCGAACGGCAAGTCGATCGCGCAGGGCGCGATCGAGGCGGTGGAGTCGGGCGACGTCAAGTTCGTGCCCGAGAACTGGGTCAACACCTACAACCAGTGGATGAAGAACATCCAGGACTGGTGCATCTCGCGCCAGCTCTGGTGGGGCCACCAGATCCCGGCCTGGTACGACGAGGACGGCCAGGTCTATGTCGCCCGCAACGAGGCCGAGGCGCAGGCCAAGGCGCCGGGCAAGCGGCTCACCCGCGACGAGGACGTGCTCGACACCTGGTACTCGTCGGCGCTGGTGCCCTTCAGCACGCTGGGCTGGCCGGCCAAAACCCTGGAGCAGGACCTGTTCCTGCCCTCCTCGGTGCTGGTGACCGGCTACGACATCATCTTCTTCTTGGTCGCCCGGATGATCATGATGACCAAGCACTTCACCGGCAACGTGCCGTTCAAGCATGTCTACATCCATGGCCTGGTGCTGGATTCGCACGGCAAGAAGATGAGCAAGTCCGAGGGCAATGTGCTGGACCCGGTGGACCTGATCGACGGCATCGAGCTGGCGCCGCTGCTGGACAAGCGCACGCAAGGGCTGAGGAAGCCCGAGACGGCGCCGAAGGTGCGCAAGGCCACCGAGCAGGAGTTCCCCGACGGCATCCCCGGCTATGGTGCCGACGCACTCCGATTCACGTTCGCGGCGATGGCGACGCTGGGCCGCAGCGTCAACTTCGACGCCAAGCGCTGCGAGGGCTATCGCAACTTCTGCAACAAGCTGTGGAACGCGACCCGCTTCGTTTTGATGAACGTCGAGGGCAAGGACTGCGGCCTGCAGGAGCACCCGGGTGGCGTCTGCCCGCCGGGCTTCAACAAGTTCAGCGCCGCCGACCGCTGGATCGTGTCCGAGTTGCAGCGCGTCGAGGCCGCGGTCGAGCAAGGCTTCGCCGACTACCGCCTGGACCAGGTCGCGAACAGCATTTACAGCTTCGTCTGGGACGAGTACTGCGACTGGTACCTGGAGATCGCCAAGGTGCAGCTGCAGGTCGGTGACGAGGCCGAGCAGCGCGCCACGCGGCGCACGCTGATCCGCGTGCTCGAGACCGTGCTGCGCCTGCTGCACCCGATCACGCCCTTCATCACCGAAGAGCTGTGGCAGGCGGTGGCGCCGGTGGCCGATCGCAAGGACACGCCCTACCTGGTCAGCGCCCGCTACCCGGTGGCACAGCCGCAGAAGATCGACCCCGCCTGCGACGCCTGGATGGCGCGCCTGAAGGAGGCGGTCGGCGTCTGCCGTTCGCTGCGCGGCGAGATGAAGCTCAACCCCGGCGAGCGCGTGCCGCTGCTGGTGTGCAACGACGACGGCTTCCTCGCAGAGGCGGCACCGGTGCTGAAGGCGCTGGCCAAGCTCAGCGAGCTGCGGCTGCTGGACAAGCCGGCGTTCGACGCGGCGACGCGACTGGCGCCGGTGCTGGTGCTGGGCAGCGCGCAGCTGGCGCTCGAGGTGCAGATCGACATCGAGGCCGAGAAGCAGCGCGTCGCCAAGGAGATCGCGCGGCTGGAGGGCGAGATCGCCAAGGGCCATGCCAAGCTCGGCAACGAGAGCTTTGTCGCCCGCGCGCCCGAGGCGGTCGTCAAGCAGGAGCGTCAGCGCCTCGCCGACTTCGAACAACAGCTCGCGCAGCAGCGCGGCATTGCCGAGAGACTCGCCGCATGAGCCAGAGCGCCGTCGCCGTCACCAAGGCCGTGTTCCCCGTCGCCGGCCTGGGCACGCGCTTCCTGCCGGCCACCAAGGCCCAGCCCAAGGAGATGCTGCCGGTCGTCGACAAGCCGCTGATCCAGTACGCGGTCGAGGAGGCGTATGCCGCCGGCGTGCGCGAGATGATCTTCGTCACCGGCCGCCACAAGCGCCCGATCGAGGACCATTTCGACATGACCTTCGAGCTCGAGGTCGCGCTCGAGCAGGCTGGCAAGCGCGAGCTGCTCGAGGTGGTGCGCTCGGTCAAGCCCGACGACATGGAGTGCATCTACGTCCGCCAGGCGCAGGCGCTTGGCCTCGGCCACGCGGTGCTGTGTGCGCAGCGCCTGATCGGCAACGACCCGTTCGCCGTGCTGCTGGCCGACGACCTGATGGTCGGCGAGACACCAGTGCTGGCGCAGATGGTCGAGCAGTTCGCCGAGTGGCAGGCCAGCATCATCGCGGTGCAGGAAGTACCGGCCGAGCACACCAGGCGCTACGGCATCGTCGCCGGCAACGAGGTCAACGACCGACTCGTCGACGTCACCCGCATCGTCGAGAAGCCGGCACCCGAGCTCGCGCCGAGCCGGCTCGGCGTCGCCGGCCGCTACATCCTGACGCCGGGCGTGTTGCGCGAGATCGCCAGCCAGCCGCGCGGCGTCGGTGGCGAGATCCAGCTCACCGACGGCATTGCCGGCCTGCTGCGCCGCGAGAAGGTCTTCGCCTACCGCTACCAGGGCCGGCGCTACGACTGCGGCAGCAAGGAAGGCTTCCTCGAGGCCAACGTCGAGCTCGCGCTGGCCCACCCCGAGCTGGGAGACAGCTTCCGCGCGTTCCTGAAGCAGCTCAGTCTGTGAGCTGGCGCCGCATCAGCAGCTGATTCAGCGCCAGGCGCTCGAAGCCCAGCGCCTCCAGCGCGTCACCACCGAGATCGCGGCGCTGCAGCTGCGGCACACCGATGGCGAGCTGCGGATGCGCCGACACCAGCGCCCGCAGCAGCGCCGCCGCGCCCGGCTGCCCGGGCTCGGTGTCGATCAGGCTGAGCAGCTGCAGGCGATCGCCGCTGGCATCGAACACCAGCTGCGCGGCCCGGCATTGCCAGGCCTGCCAGGGCCGCGGGTTCAGCGCCAGCACCTGCGCGCCGACCTGCAACGGCAGCTCGTCGATGTCCTGCGCCGCCAGCCAGGCCAGCGCGGTGTCGCGACCGACGTCGGCAAAGCCCGGCGGCTGCGCCGCTCCGCCTGCAGCCGCACGCTGGTAGCCCAGCAGCGCATGGCGGACCTCGAAGCCACGTGATCGGTACAGGCGCAGCGCCGCCTCGTTCTGCTCGAAGACCTCCAGCTCGACCGCGGCCTGACCGGCCGCCGCGGCGCGCGCGATGACGTCGTCGAGCAGGCGCTTGGCGGCGCCGCTGCCGCGCGCGCTGGGCCTGGCGCCCATCGTCGCCAGCCGCCAGCGCCCAGGGCGTGGCGCCACCAGCGCGAACGCCTGCACCTCGCCGGCGGCGTCGCCGACGACCCGGCTCAGCGCCAGGTCGACGCCCTGGCGCGCCAGGAATCCCGGCCATTGCGCCGGCTCGACCTGGAACGGCCCGATCAGGTAGTCGGCAAACGCAGCCACGAAGGCTGCATGCAGCGCCCCGTCGGACGCCTGCAGCGCCGGACGCGGCTCAGCGTCGGCCACGCCGCCAGTACTGCATCAGCAGGTAGGCCCCGAGCATGCCGCCGAGGTGCGCGAAGTGTGCGACGCCACCGCCGCCGGTCCAGCCCAGCAGCAGCTCCAGCGCACCGAACACGGCGACGAAGACCTTGGCCTTCATCGGGATCGGCGGGAACAGCGGCATGATGACGCGGTCGGGGAACAGCATGCCGAACGACAGCAGCAGTCCGAACAGCGCACCCGACGCGCCGACCGTGGGTCGCATGCTGCCCATGCCCGAGGTCACCAGCAGCTGCACCGCCGCGGCGGCCAGCACGCTGGCCAGCAGCAGCTGCGCGTAACGCTTCTGACCCCAGACCCGCTCCAGCTCGCTGCCGAACATCCACAGGCCGAGCATGTTGAAGAACAGGTGCACGATGTCGCCGTGCAGGAACGCGTAGCTGACGACCTGCCAGGGCATGAAGGCGCCCGACTGCAGCGGGAACAAGGCCAGCCACAGGATCAGCATCGGCATCAGCTGCTGCGCACAGAACATGCCCACGCAGGCCAGCATCAAGGCCTTGGTGATGGGGGGCATTGGGGGCATGAGAGGGTCCGGATTCGCGAAGGGCGCCGAGTGTAGGGGCGCCGCCTGCGTCTTTCAGGACCTGGTGCCCGGGGTCGGACTCGAACCGACACGCCTTGCGGCGGGGGATTTTGAGTCCCCTGCGTCTACCGATTTCGCCACCCGGGCAGGTGTTCACAGGGCATCGCCCTGTTCGGAGGGCCGCGATTGTGCCACGCAGCGCCGAGGGGACTTGGGACGCAGCGGCACAATCGCCGCCCATGGATGCATCCCCCCGCTACAAGACCCTCGAAGAGACCATCGGTGCGACGCCGCTGGTGCGCCTGCAACGCTTGCCGCAGACTCTGGTGGCCGACTTCGAGGCGCGTGGCAACGTCATCCTCGGCAAGCTCGAGGGCAACAACCCGGCCGGCTCGGTGAAGGACAGGCCGGCGATCAGCATGAGCAAGCGCGCCGAGGAGCGCGGCGACATCAAGCCCGGCGACACGCTGATCGAGGCCACCAGCGGCAACACCGGCATCGCGCTGGCGATGGCGGCGGCGATGCGCGGCTACCGCATGCTGCTGATCATGCCCGAGGACCTCAGCATCGAGCGCGCGCAGACCATGAAGGCCTTCGGTGCCGAGCTGGTGCTGACGCCGCGCAGCGGCGGCATGGAGTACGCGCGCGACCTGGCCGACCAGATGCAGGCGCAGGGCAAGGGCAAGGTGCTTGACCAGTTCGCCAACGCCGACAACCCGCGCATCCACTACGAGACCACCGGTCCCGAGATCTGGAACGACACGGCCGGCCGTGTCACCCACTTCGTCAGCGCGATGGGCACCACCGGCACGATCACCGGCGTCTCGCGCTACCTGAAGGAGCGGAACCCGGCCGTGCGCATCGTCGGCGCGCAGCCGCAGGACGGCTCGCGCATCCCCGGCATCCGCAAGTGGCCCGAGGCCTACCTGCCGAAGATCTACGACCCCAGCGGCGTCGACGAGCTGGTGCTGGTCAGCCAGTCCGACGCCGAGGACATGGCACGCCGCCTGGCCCGTGAGGAGGGCCTGTTCGGCGGCATCTCGGCCGCCGGCGCCTGCTGTGTCGCGCTGTCGATCGCCCGCACGGTGAGGGACGCGACCATCGTGTTCATCGTCTGTGATCGCGGCGACCGGTATCTGTCGACCGGCGTGTTCCCGGCGTGACGGCCCGCCTCCGCATCGCGTCGCAGCGCCCATGAGCGGCGTCGACGAGCTGGCGCCGCGCTTCTGCGCGCAGTGCGCGACGGCGTTGGCCTGGATCACGCTGGACGAGGACGGCGGCCCCAAGGCGCGACTGCGCTGCCCGGCCTGCGGCCATACGCACTGGGGTAACCCGGTGCCGGTGCTGGCGGCGGTGGTGGAGTGCGTCGACCGCGACGGCCTGCTGCTACTGGCCCGCAACGCCGCCTGGCCCGGCCGCTTCTTCGGCCTCATCACCGGCTTCATGGAGGCCGGCGAGTCACCCGAGGCCGGCATCGCGCGCGAACTGGCCGAGGAGACCGGGCTTCAGCTGGCCGGTTCCCCGAGCCTGCTCGGCGTCTGGGACTTCCAGAAGAAGAACCAGCTGATCATCGCCTACCACTTGCCGGCGGCCGGGGAGATCCGACTCAGCCCCGAGCTGGCAGAGTACAAGCTGATCGCCCCGCAGGAGGTACGCTGCTGGCCGCAGGGTACCGGCCAGGCCTTGGCCACCTTTCTGCGCCGCCGGGGCATTGAACCGAGGTTTTTCGAGTGATGGACGTCGACCGTGAACTGGACGTGCGCGGGCTCAACTGCCCGATGCCGATCCTCAAGACCAAGAAGGCGCTGGCCGAAGTCGGCAGCGGCCAGCTGCTGCGCGTGATCGCGACCGATCCCGGCTCGCTGCGCGACTTCCAGGCCTTCGCCAGGCAGACCGGTCACGAACTGGTCGAGCAGTCTCACGACAACGTGGAGTTCGTCCACGTGCTGCGCAAGAAGTAGCCAGGGAGGGTCCGCAAGACCCTGCCCTACCAGCCCCCTTCGGGCAGCGGGTAGCGCAGACGCAGGCCGAGTTCGCGCTTGAGCCTGGCGTTGCCGATGCGCCGGCTCTCGCTCATGAAACTCATCTGCATCTCGCTGAGCTGCCGCGCCAGTTCGGCGCGCGGCAGTCGCGGCGCGCGCGGCAGGCCAAGCACATCGGCGGCGAGATCGAAGTGCTCGCCCATGCGGCGATCGCTGTCATCGACGACGTTGTAGGCACGCAAGGGCGCACCCTGGAACAGCGCGCGCCAGCAGGTGCGGGCCAGGTCGTCGGCCTGGATGTGATTGGTGAACACGTCGTCGTCCGCATCCAGCAGGGGCCTGCCGGCGAGCAGGCGCTCGCGCGGATGGCCGTCGCGGTCCGAGGCGTAGATGCCGGGGGCACGCAGGATCGCGAGCCGCACGCCGCGGCGCCGCGCCCAGTCGCGCAGGCGGTCCTCGGCGTCGACGCGACGCAGCGCGCGCGGCGTCTGGGCCCGGCGCGGCGCGGTCTCGTCGATCTGCCTGCCTTCGCAATCGCCATACACCCCTGTCGTCGACACGTAGACGAAGCGCCGCGGCGGCGGGCCACGGTCCAGCGCGGCGATCAGCGCGCGCGTGCGCTGGTCTCGCCTGCCCTGCTGCTGCGGCGGCGCGAGATGAACGACGGCGTCGGCGATGCCGGCCAGACGCCACAGGCCGGCCGGGTCGTCGAGATCGCCGGCCAGCGGCCGCACGCGAAACGCGCGCCAATCGGCCGCCGGGCGGCGGCTCAGCACCAGCGGACACAGGGATTTCGGCAGCAGGCGCAGCAGTCGCTGGCCGACATCGCCGCAGCCGACGATGAGCAATCGCATCTCAGCAGAAGCGCGCGTGAAAGGCAGGGCCGCGCACGATACGCCAATCACGCGTTCGCGCGCGCCGCCGTCGACGTCAGCACCGCCGCCTCGCGCTCCGGCGAGAGCCCAGCCAGCGTGAAGCGCTGCGCCTCCGGTGGCAGGCCCTGCCACCAGGCCAGGGTGTCGCGGGCGGTGTCTGCCACTGCGCGGGTCCGCAATCCCCAGGCCCGGGCGCGGCGGTTGTTTACGCGCATGAAATGCGCGTACTCGCCTTCGGCCGGCAGCCACAAGGGCAGATCGTTCCAGGGCTTGAGCTCGGCGGCGAGCAGGTCCGCGTCACTGCGCCAGGCCCACAGCGGCCGGCGCTGCAAGGCGGCGGCCAGTTCGTCGAGCAGGGCCTTCATGCTCAGCGCGCCGGGATCGCCGATGACGTTCACGGCGCCGCTGCGCTCTTGCGTCACGGCCAGCAGCGCGAACGCGGCCAGATCGCGCGCATCGATGAATTGCACAGGCGCCTCGGGCAGGCCGGGCGCCAGCACCGTCTCGCCCTGGGCGGCGCGCGCCACGCGTGCCGGCCAATAGCTGAAGCGCTGCGTCGGATCCTGCGGCCCGACCACCAGGCCAGGACGCAGCCGCAGGCAGCGTGCCTCGCCCCAGGCCTGAACGGCCGCGGCTTCGCACATGGCCTTCAAGGGGCCGTAGGTGCGGCCGTTCATCGTGCCGGCCTGCACCTCGGCGTCCATCTCGCCCTCGGGCAGGCTGGCCAGCCCGCTGTCTTCATCGTTCGAGGCGGCAAAGCTGGCGTAAGCGGAGACGCTGGACACCAGCGCATAGCGCGCCACACGCTCCCGCAGCAGCGCGGCCAGGCTGCGCACCTGGGCGGGGAAGTAGGCGCAGCAGTCGAGCACCACGTCCCATTCGCCCTCGCCCAGGGCCGACAGGTCCCGCTCGCGATCGCCCACCCGCACCTCGACGCCCGTCGGCCATTGCTGGCGGCTGATGCCGCGGCTGAACACCGTCAGCTCGTGCCCCGCGGCCAGCGCCGCCTCCAGGAAATGGTGGCCGACAAAGCGGCCGCCGCCGATCAACAAAATGCGCATGGCGTCTCGGGAAGCAGATGATGCGCCGAGCTTCGCAGATCGCCGCCGGATGGCGCTTCGTCACCCTCGTCAGAGCGGGATCGGCATCACCCCCTGGCGCCGCTGCGCACCGACATTGACGAGCTGGAAGCGCGGGTCGGTGTCCGGCACCTCCTTCATCCATTTCTGGAACGTTGCCAGGCCGGCGCTGCTGGCCTTGGCAAACGGGTGGGTGCCGAGCATCGTCGTCTCCAGCACCGCCAGGTTCTCCAGCTTGGCCTCTGGCTTGCGCAGGTAGCCGAGCATGGCGTGACCGGGGCCGAGCACGATGAAGGTCTCGATGCCGATGCGCCGCAGCACCGACGCGATCAGCACCGAGCCGTCGACGCAATTGGCCTGCGCCGTCTTCATCGCCTGGCTGGGCAGGCGCACCGCCTGGCTGCCCACATGCTCGATCTCGCTGGAGTTGCCGGTGATGCTGGAGTACTTGAAGCCGCGCTTCTGCAGCGCCTCGTAGACGATCGCGATCTGCTCGTCGACGCCCTCGGGTCCGCCCTGGTAGCCGAAGGGACCCGAGCGGTGGCCGGCGAACGCCTGCTTGAGGAACTCGTCGATCCAGGGCGCCTCCTCGGTCACGTAGGCGGCGAATACCCAGCCCATCACCTCGGTGCCGCGCTGGCCCTTGATGAAGATCGGCGCGTCCTGCAGGCCGCGCAGCTGCGTGGTGCGCTCCTGCTGGCCGGCGGGCTGACCGTTGACCCAGAGCTGCCAGCGCACATGCACCGGTCGGGGCTGCTGCGCCTCGCGCAGGCGCTCATAGCGGTAGCGCAGCTTCGGGTACAGCGCGTAGTCGCCTGCGGCGCCGAGCGCGAACTCGGTGTCGGTCGGCTCGGTGATCTCGTCGGCCTCGATGCGCAGCCGGACCTTCTGCCCCGGCTGCGTGGCGCGGTAGCGGATGCCGATCAGGCCCCAGGCGTCGCCCAGGTAGCTGACGTTGGCATGGCTGCCCACATAGCGCGAGCTTGCGCCCTCGGCGAGCGGCGCGAGGAAATCGCCGCGCGACAAGGTGCCGGCCAGCGCCCGCGCGCCGGCGGCCGCCGGCTGCGGCTGCTTGCGCGTCGCCGTGGCGAACAGGTAGGAGGGGAACAGGTCCTGGAAATCGAGCTGGGCCTGCCAGCCGACGCCGGCGCCCTGCGGCGGGGCAGGCGGCTGCGCCGGCTGCGGCGCGGCCGCCGCGCCGGCCAGCTGCAGCCGGCCATCCGCTGCGAGCTGCACATTGACCGCGGGCTGGCCGCTGCGTTGCAGCCGGCCGACGCCGGCCAGCTTGTTGTCGCGGAACTCGCCCTCCAGCGAATCGCCGTTGGCGTAGAAGAAGCGCGCCGGCCCGCTGATGCGGCCGGCCACAAAAGCGCCCTCGAAGCGCCTGCCGTCGGCGAACTGGTAGACGCCCTGCCCTTGCGGCTGCCCGGCGACGAACTGACCCTGGTAGCGGTCCTGGCCCTGCGCCTGCCCCTGGCCATGGGCCAGGCCGTTCAGGCACTCACCCTGAAAGCTCAGCTGCAGCGTCGGCGTCAGCACCTTGCAGGCCGTCTGGGCCTGGGCGGCGACGCTCAGAGCCGCAGCACATGCCCACGTCCCCCATATGCGAACAACGGTGTTTGCTGCTGGCATTGGCGGTTCTCCTGGCAGATGCGCTTGCTCTTCTCGACGACCTCGCGCTGCACGGTGTCGGCGAACAGCTGGCCCAGCGGCGTCTCGGCGCCGCTCTTGCGCAACGCGCGGAACAGCGCCGAGGTGAACACCCCGCCCTCGGCCGGCGTCTCCCACGAGACCTCGTGCGCCGCCGACGCAGTGATGATCGCGAAGTCCTGCCCGGGCGACGCGCTGCGCGCCACGGTGCGGGCGTCGGGGCCGCGCACCGTGCCCTTGAAGCCGACGCCGCGCGACGACACCACGACCGAGTTCACCGACTGCGCCGCACCGCCGGAATGGCAGGTGTCGTTGATCCAGACCACACGGCAGGGCAGGTTCTTCACCAGGCTCTGCAGCTCCCAGAAGTCGAGCAGGCCGGGATCGTCGGGGCGGTAGTCGGCGAGCACCGGCATGCCGAAGCCGGAGGCGCTGAACTGGCGGTCACCGCCATGGCCGGAGATGAACAGCACCAGCTGGTCGTCGGGCTCGACGCTGGCGCGCAGGCGCTTGAGCTCGCCGCGCAGCGCGCTGCTGGTGGCCTGGGCGTCGCGCATCACGCGCAGGCGCTCGCCCTGGTAGCCGAGCTGGCGCAGCGAGTCGACGACGAGCTCGGTGTCGCGCTTGACGCCGTTCAGGTCGCTGATGTTGATGCCCTGCCGGCGCACCGAGTCGTAGCTGCTGATGCCGATCACCAGCGCGTGGCGGTTCTTCAGAGGTCCCAGCGGCGCGGCCGCTTGCAGCGCCGGCGGCGGCTCGGGGCTGGCGGGAACCGCCGGCATCGCCGGGGCCGTGGCGCCGGGCATCGCCGGCGGCGCCTCGGGAATGCCGACCATCTGCGCCGGCACCGGGGCCGTGGGCGCCGCGGCTGGCGCGCCCGCGGGCGTGCCGACATCGACGCCGCCGGTCGCCGCGGTGGGCACGGCGCCGACCATCTGCGCCAGCTCCTCGGGCTTCAGCGAGCGCAGCCGCCGCTCGGTCTTGTCCGCCAGATCCGCGGCGGCCTTGCGCGCCGCCAGCTCCATCGCGCGGCGCTCGCCGAACTCGCGCACCGCGGGCTCGAGCCGCGTGAACATCTGGCCGCGGCCCTCGTCGGCGATCAGGATGTGGCGACCGACGAAGACCCGCGCCGCCAGCCTCACCTCGGCGATGCCGGCCTCCTGGCCGGGCACGGGGCGCAGGTCGCGGTAGGCGGAGAACACCAGCGAGAAGCCGGCGTCGTCGGCGAAGGTGACGATGAGCTGCTGGCCCTGGTCCATCAGCTTGTAGACCTCGGGGGTCGGCTGCAGCACCTGGAAGCGGCGCTTGATGAACTCCTCCTCGAGCGCCAGCGTCGCCATCTGCACCGCTGGGTCGATTCGGTTGGGCGCCTTGTCGGACTCGCGCCGGTAGAGCACGGTGATGCGGTCGGTGGGCACCGCGGCGAGCGATGGCAGCGGCAGCAGCGGCGCGCCAAGCAGGCCCAGGGTCTGGCGTCTATCCATCGATCACTCCTCCCGAACGCCGGTCGCCGACGCGTCGGACAGCACCGCGTAATCGCCCTCCTTGGGCGGTCCCTGCTTGGGGTCGCGGCGGATCAGCTGGCACTGGCTGGACAGCGTGCCGACGCCGTCGCAGCGCACCACCGCGACCGGCTTGGCGAACGCGATGACCTCGGTCTCGCCGACCCGGGTGGTGGTGGCGCGGAACACCACCAGCTCGTCGCCGCCTTGCAGGCCGTGGGTGGAGCCGCCGATGAAACCGATCTGCTCGTCGTCGGCGGCGACGACGCGGGCCAGCGGCCGCAGCACGGTGTGGATGCGCCGCGCCGCCTCGTCGAAGGCGCGCTGCAGCGCGCGCTCGTAGTCGACCGCCAGCCGGCGCTGCACGCCGGGATCGTCGTCGCGCTCGTTGGCCTGCACGACGACGCGGTCGCCGGTGCTGCGGCCGGTCTGGCCGAGCACCTCGACGGCGGCGGGGAACAGATTGCGGCCGGTGTAGCGGTCCTTCATCTGCAGCGACAGGCGCACCCGCGTCACCGACACGCGCACACCGCCCTCGATCGGCTGCAGCTCCTGGGTGGTGCCGGTGACCATGCCGTCGACGACGATGTCGCTGGCCTCGGCGGTGACCGTCGAGCCGGCGTCGAAGATCTCGAAGCGCCGGCTGCGCGCGAGCGTGTCGCTGAAGCGGCGCTGCATCTGGCGCGTCGTCACGCCGACCGCCTGCGCCACCGCCGGCGGGAACAGCAGCTTCTCGTTCGTCGGGTCGCCGATGCCGACCATCTCCGCGTAGACCTTGGTCTTGCGACCCTGGTCGAGCAGGCGCACGCGGTCGAGGTCGACGCCGGCCGGCATGCGGATCGGGCCCTCGGTCACCGCGGTCGTCGTCGGCGCGTGCTTGTCAGGCTCCTTGGGCTTGTCGCGTTTCCAGAACTGCGCCTGAGCGCCGCCAGCAAGCAGCAGCGCCAGCGCCAGCGAAACGATCGCCTTCATGTCGGGCTCCCCTTCTTCGCCTGGCCCGGCGGACGCTGTGGCGGGCCGCGACGCGGCGCTGGCGCCGGCGGCGGCGCCGCCGTCTCCGGGCTCAACCGCCGCGCCCCGGTGGCCTGCTCGCGGCAGCCGTCGACCAGCGACTCGTAGACATAGATCGACTGCATGTTCGGCACCGGGCGCAGGCGCACGTCGCCGAGCTGCAGCGTGGCATGCGCCGCCTGGCCCTCGCGGTTGGCGAAGATCAGGCGCAGCAGCTGCTCGTCACCCCAGTCGCCATACCCCTTGGTGGTGGCCTGCTGCACGGCGGAGAAGCTGCGCGAGCGCTCGTCGGTGGAACGGCGGTGGTCGCGGCGCAGCAACTCGTCGCCCAGCTCCTGCTCGCGCACATTGCCGGCGCGCGGCGCCTCGAAGCTGTTGGCGAACGCGTAGCGCGGATCTTGGTCGTTCAGGTAGCTGCTGGCGAAACGCTCGCGCTCACCCGAGGGCACGGCGGCGTCGAGCAGCCGCCCGGCCTCCAGGCGGTCGCACTGGTAAAGCCGGTAGATCAGTCCCGGCGCGCCGTCGCGGAACAGCGCTTCGTCGAGCAGCTGGCGCGCGTCACCGCGCTGCTGCAGCTGCGCGAACACCTGCTTGGCGGCGCCGAACTCGCTGGCCTTGCCGTCGGCGTCGACAAGACGGAAGCGGTTGCTGCTCTTGGCGATGACCTCGGCGCCGCGGCTGCCGGCGTCGATCGCGTGCTGGATGATCGGCGGCGCGGCGCTGATGAACTCGAAGGCCATCGGCATCAGGCCGATGATCTCGGCCGGCTGCCTGTCCTTGGCGATCGCCGTCACCGACTGCGCGAAGTTGACCAGCATGGCGCCGAAGGCCAGCGTGCCCGCGGTGGTGCGCAGCAGGCCCTTGGTGCGGCCGTTCAGCCCGTCGGCCTGCGCCTTGTAGGCGTTGAACGCCTTCGCGTCGCTGCGCTGGAGATGGCGCAGCGCGAGGTTCTGCGTGCCGAGGTCGTTGGCGAACTGCTGCAGGCTCATGCGCTGCACGTTGTCGTGCAGATAGGCCAGGTCGGCGCCGTCGAAGTCCTTCTCCAGCGTCGCCCCGCGCTTCTCGGCCAGCACCGTGTAGAGCAGCTTGGCGGCCTCCTCGCGGCGCTGGATCAGTGCGCCGTACTCGTTCTCCAGGCCGGCGAAATCCGCCTGCGCTTGCTTCAGCAGCTTGCCGGTGACGCGGGTCGCCAGCACCAGCGCCGCCATCGTCGCGCCACGCTGCAGCTGCTGCGGGCTCAGGCCCTGCGCCGACGGCAGCGTGATGCGCTCGGCCGGCAGCAGCTTCGGGTCGTCGATCAGCATGCCCAGGTAGTCGTCGAGCGCCTGGTAGCCGATCGCCTGCGCCTGCTGCGCGACCAGGGTCTCGACAACACGCAGCGCGCCGTCGCCGAGCAGCTTGCCCAGGTTCGGCGTGCTGCGGCCGGCGGCCAGGTTGGTGGCGCCACGATCCACCGAGCCCATGAACTGCGCCACCGCCATCGCCGAGCGGCGCTCCTTGACCGACTTGCGCATCGCCACCAGCTCGTCGATCAACTCGCGGCCGTTGACATCGCGCTTGGCGTACAGGCGTTGCAGGCTGGCAAGCGGCCGCGTCGTCAGGGGCTGGGTGCCGGGCAGCGCCACCAAGGGCTTGATCGGCGGCGGCAGCTCGCCGGGCTGGATGGCGCGAAAACCGGGCGCCGCATTCGGCGTCTCGTGCACCTGCACGCCAACGGTGGCGGCAGCGGTGGCGACCGCCGCCTTCATGCCCGCCGACATCTGGTCGGCGGCACAGCCGCTGAGCAGCGCGACGGTCAGCAAGATACAGACGCGGCCGGACATGCAAGGCTCCCTGGTGTTTAGGCCCTGAGGCTAGCGAAAAGCCGTGACAAAAAGACACTGACCCGGGAAAACACCGGGGTTTCCGATCGCGCTGCGAGAATCCGCGCCCCCTGCCTCCGCCCACGCTTCCATGAGCCTCACCGTCACCGTCCAGCCCGCCGGCCGCAGCTTCAGCGTCGAACGCGACGGCACCTTGCTGGCCGCCGCCATCGCCCAGGGCATCGGCTTGCCCTATGGCTGCAAGGACGGCGCCTGCGGCTCCTGCAAGAGCCGGCTGCTCGACGGCCGGGTGATCCACGGCGCGCACCAGAGCAAGGCGCTGAGCGCCGCCGAGGAGGCCGCCGGCTTCATCCTGACCTGCTGCGCGGTGCCGCAGAGCGACTGCGTGATCGAGGCCCGCAGCGTGCCGGCCGAGGGCGTGCACCCGGTGATCAAGATGCCGGTGCGCGTGATGTCGCTGACCCGCGCCGCCGACGACGTCATGATCGTGCGCCTGCAGCTGCCGGCGACGCAGAACTTCCAGTACCACGCGGGCCAGTACCTGGAGTTCATCCTGCGCGACGGCTCGCGCCGCGCCTACAGCATGGCGACCGCGCCGGGCCAGTTGGGCGATCCGCCCGCCGTCGATCTGCATATCCGGCACATGCCCGGCGGCAAGTTCACCGACCATGCGTTCACGAGCCTGAAGGAGCGCGACATCCTGCGCGCCGAGGGGCCGTTCGGCAGCTTCTTCCTGCGCGACGGCGACGACCCGCTGGTGCTGCTGGCCAGCGGCACCGGCTTCGCGCCGATCAAGGCGCTGATCGAGCAGCTCGAGGCCCAGGGCAGCACGCGCCCGGCCACGCTGTACTGGGGTGGCCGGCGACCGCAGGACCTGTACCTGCACGACTGGGTGCAGCAGGCCTGCGCGCGCCTGCCCTGGCTGCGCTATGTGCCGGTGGTCAGCGACGCCACGCCCGACGACGCCTGGACCGGCCGCCAGGGCTTCGTGCACCTCGCGGTGCTCGACGACCTGCCGGATCTGCGCGGCCACAGCGTCTACGCCTGCGGCGCGCCGATCGTGGTGGAGAGCGCCAAGCGAGACTTCGTCGCCGTCGCCGGCCTCGACCCCGATCGCTTCTTCGCCGACGCGTTCACCTCCGAAGCCGACAAGCACGGGAGCTGACCGATGTTCGCGCCACCGTTCACCGCTGCCAGCGCCGCCGACGACGCGCTGTGCGAGCAGGGCTTTGCGGTGCTCGACCCGGCGGCGACGCTGCAGTACCTGGCGCAACCGCTGGCGGCGCTGGCGGCGCTGCAGCCGTTCTGGGCCGACCTGCCGCCCGACCCCCACCTGAAGGACGGCGGCCGCTACCGCCGCCGCCGCCACAGCTGCTGGCGCGTCGACGGCGAGCAGGCCGAGTTGCAGCCTCACCGCGCGCACTGGCAGAGCCTGGACTACAACGCGCTGCACGGTGGCATCCAGCGCTGGTTCGAGCCGATTGCCCCGGCGATGGCGGCGCTGCCGGCCTGGACCGCGCTGCTGCGACGACTGGCGCGCAGCGCCGACCGCCTGCGCGGTGCCAGGCCCTGGTTCGTCGAGGCACATCCTTTCCGCATCGACACCACCGACGGCATCGGCCGGCCGACGCCCGAGGGCGCGCACCGCGACGGCGTCGACCTGGTCGCGGTCTTTCTGCTGGCCCGCCATGGCGTCAAGGGCGGCGAGACGCGGGTCTTCGACATCGACGGCCCTGCCGGCCAGCGCTTCACGTTGACCGAACCCTGGTCGCTGCTGTTGCTCGACGACAGCCGCGTGATCCACGAGGCGACGCCGATCCAGCCGCTTGACGCCGCCAGCGGCGGTCACCGCGACACCCTGGTCATCACGCTGCGCGCCGACGGCTTCCAAGGCCCCTGACAATGCGGGCCCAGCGCCACAAGCGCGGTCCCCCATTCGTCTCCCACAAGGAAGCCCCGCCATGCCCTCGTTCTTCGGTCTCCCCCATCAAGCCCCGCACGAACGCGTGCTGATCGCCGCCGACGCGGCGAGCGGCCTGCGCACGCTGATCGCGGTGCACAGCACCGCCCGCGGCCCGGCCTTCGGCGGCTGCCGGCTGTGGGCCTACGAGAACGACCTGGCGGCGCACCACGACGCGCTGCGCCTGTCGCAGGGCATGAGCTTCAAGAACGCGCTGGCCGGCCTGCCCTTCGGCGGCGGCAAGGCGGTCATCGTCAAGCCCAAGGGTGAGTTCAAGCGCGAGCAGCTGTTCGCCGCCTTCGCGCGTGCCGTCGACAGCCTGCAAGGGGCCTACATCACCGCCGAGGACGTCGGCACGACCACCGCCGACATGCGGGTGGTGCAGCAGCACACCGCGTTCGTCAGCGGCATCCCGCGCGACGGCGCCTTCGGCGGCGACCCCAGTCCGAAGACCGCCTGGGGCGTGTTCGTGTCGATCCAGGCCGGCGCCAAGGCGGTGCTTGGCCGCAGCGACCTGCAGGGCCTGAAGGTGGCGATCCAGGGCCTGGGCAGTCGGCTGGCACTTGGCCGAATTCCTGCACCAGGCCGGCGCGCAGCTCATCGTGGCCGACATCGACAGCGGCAAGACCAGCCGCGCTCGCGAGCAGTTCGGCGCCACCGTGCTGGCGGTCGAGCAGATCCTCGCCGCCGATTGCGACGTGCTCGCGCCTTGTGCGCTCGGCGCCAGCCTGAGCGCGCAGACGATCCCGACCCTGCGGGCGAAGATCGTCTGTGGCGCCGCCAACAACCAGCTGGCGCTGCCGGCCGCCGGCGACCTGCTCGCCAGCCGCGGCATCGCCTACCTGCCCGACTACCTGGTGAACGCCGGCGGCATCATCTCGGTGGCCCGCGAGTACCGCGGCGAGGGCGAGGAAAAGGCGGTGATGGCCGAGGTCTCGACGATCGGCGAGCGCGTCGTCGAGATGCTGGCCCGCGTCAAGGCCTCAGGCCGTACGCCGGCCGCCGAGGCCGACGCCTGGGCGCAGAGCCTGATTCAGCGCTGAATCAGCTGAGTCGGCTGGAAGCCGGCGGCCTCATCGGGCTCCGGCGCCGCCGGCAGCGCCGGGTCGACCGGCAGCACGCGCGGCGGTGGCACCGGCGTGCCGGTGCGCGCCAGCAGATGACGCAGCTCGCCCAGCTCCTTCTGCAGCTGCTCGATCTGGCGCCTGGCCATCGTCGTGTGCTGCACCGCCTGGTGGCGCGCCTGCTCGAGGTGAGCGACGCGCTCGCCGGCCTCGCGGATTTGCCGCTGGCCGAGCCACCAGGCCACACCGCCGGCCACGACGCCGCCGGCCAGCGCCGCCACTCCCAGCATCAGCCCACCGTCTGCTGCCATCCCGACTCCCCTTGATTTCGATGCCGCACTGTGGTCGCGAAGCGGCGCCCTGACAAGCCCGGTGCTCGCCCTGAGCAGGTTGGAACGCCACGGCAGGTAGGCTAACGCACATGAGCACCCCGAACTTGAAGCCAGGGCGCCGCTGGCTGCGGCGCCTGGCCTGGCTGCCATTGGCCTTGCTGCTGCTCGGCCTGCTGCTGCTTGCCGCTTACGCCTGGCAAGCGACACCGCGGCAACAGGGCGCGCTGCGCGCCGCCGCGCTGCCCTCGCCGGTGCAGATCGAGCGCGACGCCCAGGGCGTGCCGACGCTGAAGGCGTCGTCGCTGCCGGCCCTCGCCTACGCGATGGGATTCACGCATGCGCAGGACCGCGGCTGGCAGCTGGAGCTGCAGCGCCGCGTCGGTCAGGGCCGGCTTGCCGAGGCCTTCGGCGCCGGCGCGCTGGAGACCGACCGCTTCCTGCGTGCGCTAGGCGTGCGGCGCGCCGCCGCCGCGCAGTGGGCCTGGGTGCAGCAGCATGGCGACCCGGAGGCGCGAGACGCCGTGATCGCCTACGCCAACGGCGTCAACGCCGGCTGGCGCAGCCAGGCCAGGCCCCCCGAGATGCTGATCCTCGGCCTGGACTTCGAGGAATGGACGCCGGTCGACTCGATGAGCTGGGCGCTGATGATGGCCTGGGACCTGGCGACGAACTGGAACCAGGAGCTGCTTCGCTTTCGGCTCGCGCTGCAGCTGCCCGGCGCGTCGCCGGAACGCATCCATGCGCTGCTGCCGCCCTACCCGGGCGACCAGTACCCGGCGATGGCCGACTTCGTCGCCCTCTACGCCGGCCTGGGACTGGGCGGCGCCAAGGCCGACGCCAAGCTCGAAGCGCTGCAGGCCGCCGCGCCGCCCAGCGGCATCGAGGGCGTCGGCTCGAACAACTGGGCGGTGGCCGGCAGCCGCAGCCACCACGGCCAGCCGCTGCTCGCCAACGATCCTCACCTCGGCCTGCAGACCCCGGCGCTGTGGTACCTGGCACGCCTGCAGGCACCCGGCCTGAAGGTCGCCGGCGGCACGCTCCCCGGCCTGCCCTGGGTGGTGCTGGGTCAGAACGAGACGATCGCCTGGGCGTTCACCAACACCGGCCCGGACACCCAGGACCTGTACCTGGAGGAACTGCGAGACGCGCCCGGCGGCGGCACCGAGATCCGCACGCCGGACGGCTGGCAGAAGGCCAGGGAGGTCGAGGAGGTCATCCGCATCAAGGGCGGAAGCAGCGAGACCCTGAGGGTTCGGCTGAGCCGGCATGGGCCACTGATTTCCGATGCCGGCCCCGGTCAGGAACTGCTGAAAGGCCGGGACGGCAGGCGCTTCGGCCTGGCGCTGCGCTGGACCGCGCTCGACCCCGAGCAGGATCCGCTGGGCCTGGGCCTGGCGGTGAACCGCGCCGCATCGATCGACGCCTACTTCGACGTCATGCGCCGCTGGCACAGCCCGCAGCAGAACATGCTGCTGGCCGAACGCGACGGCGACATCGCGTTCATCGCGCCGGCCAAGGTGCCGGTGCGCCAGCCCGGGCATCGCCTGCACGGCCTGCTGCCGGCGCCGGGCTGGGACGCCGATTACGACTGGGAGGCGGAGCCGATCCCGTTCGACCAACTGCCGATGGAGCGTGCCCCGGCGCGGGGCTGGCTGGCCAGCGCCAACCAGAAGATCCACGGCCCCGATTACCGGCCCCACCTGAGCCACGAGTGGGCAACGCCGTTCCGCCAGCGCCGCATCGAGCAGTTGCTGCAGGCGACCGCCAAGCACGACCTCAAGAGCCTGGGAGCGATGCAGGCCGACGAGCTGTCGCTCGGCGCCCTGCCCCTGCTGCCGGCCTTCAAGGCCGCGCGCGGCAGCCACCCGCTGGCCGCGCTGCTGGCCGACGAGATCCAGGCCTTCGACGGGCGCATGCGGGCCGACAGCCGCGTCGCGCCACTGTTCTGGGCCTGGGTTCGCCAGCTCACCCAGGGCCTGCTCGCCGACGAGATGGGGGCCTCGCTGTACGAGCGCGCGCTCGGCAGCAACAGCTTCAGGAACGCGGTCGAGGGCATCGTCAGCCGCAACGATGCAGCCTGGTGCGACGACGTCGGCAGCGCCGCCCGGGAAAGTTGCGCGCAGCAGGCGGATGCCGCATTGGATCGCGCGCTGGCCGAGTTGCAGCAGCGGCTGGGCGACGACGTCAAGCGCTGGCGCTGGGATCGCCTGCACCGCATGAAGGCCGAGCACAAGCCGTTCTCGCGCGTCGCGCCGCTGCGCCCGCTGTTCGAGCTCAGCGGCCCGAGTGGCGGCGACACCTACACGGTCAACGTCGCCCGCGTGCGCCTGCGCGCCGATTGGGTCGGCGATTTCTACACCAACGATCACGGCCCCAGCCTGCGTGCGCTCTACGACCTCGGCGACCCCGGCCGCTCGCAGGTCATGATTTCGACCGGCCAGAGCGGCCTGCCCTGGAGCCGGCATTACAGCGATCTGTTGGCGCCCTGGCTGCGCGTCGAGTTCCTGCCCTTGTGGCAGGCGCCAGCGCAGGCGACGCTGGAGTTGATTCCGGGTTGAAGGCGGCCTGAGACACTGCGCGCCATGCCCGTGCAGGCCGTTTTTTCCAACCAGCTCGACGCGCTGTTCGACGCGCTCTGCCTGCGCCTGCAGGCCACGCCGCGCGACCCCTTCAGCCGCGACACCGTCATCGTGCCCAGCAGCGCCGTGCAGCGCTGGCTGCAGCAGCGCCTGGCCCAGCGGCAGGGCATCGCCGCCAACCTCGACACGCCCTACCTCGCGCCCTGGCTGCACGGCCTGCTGCGCGAGCCCGGCGACCCCGAGCCTTTGGGATCGGCCTGGGTCTGGCGCGTCTACCAGCTGCTGGTCCACCCCAAGCTGCTGCGCGAGCACCCGCGCCTGGCCGCCAGCCTGGGCGACCCGGCCGCCCCCGGCCGCGAGGCGCTGCGCTGGGAGCGCGCCCAAGCCGCCGCGGCGCTGCTGGAACGCCTGGGCCTGGAGCGGCCCGACTGGCTCAGCGCCTGGCGCGAGCGCCGGCTGGTCACCGGCGAGCCCGACGAGCCCTGGCTGGCCGCGCTGTGGCGCGCGGTCGGCGACGAGGCCGGCGACCTGCTCGCGCGCCGGCTGGAGCGATTGAACGCGCGAGCGTTGGACCGGGCGGTCCATCTGTTCGCGCTGCCGCGCATCGCGCCGCTGCACTTGCAGGCCTTGCAGCGCCTGGGCCAGCAAGGCGCCTCGCTGCAGCTCTACCAGCTCAACCCCTGCCGCGAGTACTGGTTCGACCTCGTCAGCCCGCGCCGCCTGGCGCGCCTGCGGGCCCAGGGCCGGGACGACGCCCACGAGGTCGGCCACCCGCTACTGGCGCTGAACGCGCAGCCGCTGCAGCAGCAGCTGGCCCAACTGGCCGACGCCGGCCTGCACGCCGACGACGGCGATTACCGCGAACCACCGGCCGATCACCTGCTCGCCCGTGTGCAGCGCGGCCTGCTCGACCTGCAGGCCGAGGCCCCGGCCCCGGCCGAGCCAGGCGACCGCAGCCTTGAGCTGCACGTCTGCCACTCGCTGACCCGCGAGCTGGAGGTGCTGCACGACCGCCTGCTCGGCCTGATCGCCGCCGACCCCAGCCTGCAGCTCGGCGACATCCTGGTGCTCTGCCCCGACATCGACGCCGCCGCCCCGCGCATCGAGGCGGTGTTCGGCAGCGCGCCGGTCTCGCGCCTGCTGCCCTATGCGATCAGCGGCCAGACCGCGCCGCCGCTGGCTGCGCCACTGCGCCGCTTCCTCGCACTGCTGGCCCTGCTCGATGGCCCCGCGCCCGCTACCGAGCTGGCCGAGTTGCTGCCGGGCGACACCGTCGACGCGCTGGACGCGCTGCAAGCCGCCGGCCTGCGCGCCGGCCTGGACGCGGCCCACGCCCAGCAGCACGGCCTGAGCCCCGCGCACACGCTGGACGCCGCGCTGCAGCGCCTGCTGCTCGCCCACTGCCTGCCGTCGCAGCCGCTGCCGCCGCTGGGCAACTGGCAGGCCGCGCCGCAGGCGTTGCCGCGCGAGACGCTGGCCGCCCTGCAGGCATTTGCCAGTGGCCTGACCCAGGCGGCCCGCGCCGCCCTGCCGCAAGCCCCGGCGCGCTGGACCGCGCTGCTGCAGCAATGGGCCGCTGCCTGGCTGCCGGATGGATTGACACCCAGCGAGCCCGACGCCGACGACGACGCCGGCCGCCGCCTGCGCGACGCCATCGCCCGCCTCAGCGACGCCTGGCAGCGCGCCGCGCTGACCGAGCCCCTGCCCCTGGCGCGGGTGCGCACCGCCCTGCTCGACGCCCTGCACGACCCGGTCCGCGGCGGCGTGCCCACCGGCGCGATCACCTTCAGCAACCTGGCCAGCCTGCGCAGCCTGCCGGCCCGCGTGGTCGCGCTGATCGGCCTGGACGACGGCGCCTGGCCCCGCGCTGCGACGCCGCAGCCCTTCGACCTGCTGGCCGCCCACCCCCGCGCCGGCGACCGCCAGCCCCGCCCCGAGCAGCGCCAGCTGGTGCTCGAAGCCCTGCTCGCCGCCCGCGACGTGCTGCACCTCAGCCACAGCGGCCGCAGCCTGCAGGACGACAGCCCGCGCCCGCCCTCGGTGCTGCTGGCCGAGCTGGCCGCCTTCCTCGGCCCGGCGCTGATCCGCGTCGAGCACCCGCTGCAGCCCTTCTCGCCCCGCGCCTTCGACCCGGCAAAGCCCGCGCTGCAAAGCTTCCGCGCGGAGCTGCTGCCCCCCGCGCAGCCCGGCCCCGCCGCTCCCTTCCTGCCCGGCCCGCTGCCGCCGCTGGCGGACCCGCCCGGGGTGATCACGCTGAGCCAGCTGCAGGCCACGCTACGCCACCTGGGCCGCGACTGGCTGCAGCGCCGGCTGGGGCTCAAGCTGCCCTGGGACGAGGTGCCCTGGGAGCCGGCCGAGCCGTTCGCGCTGGACCGCTTCGCCCTGAGCGACTGGGCCGAGCGCTGGGCGCCGCGCTTGACGCCGGCCACCAGCGACACCGAGCTGCTGACCTGGGCCGCCACCGACCCGCGCTGGCCGCCGGGGGCGCTGGCCGAGCCGGCGCTGCGCGCCGAGCTGCCGCGGCTGCGGGCCTATGCGGCCGCGCAGGCGGGGTGGCGGGCGGCGGCGCTGTTGCCGCTGCCGGCGCCCTTGGAGCTGGGGGGCACGCTGCTCGCCTTCGACGGCAGCGAGCTGCGAGCGTTGGACGGCCGGCCCACGCTGCGCCTTGCCAGGTTTCAGGCGAAGCCGGGCGCCGCCGACCAGCTCGCCACCTGGGCCGCCCACCTTTCGCTGCAAGCCGCCCTCGGCCCGGAGGCCGGCGCGCAGCTGCAGCACGCCGACGGCCTGCTGCAGTTCCAGCCGGTGGCGGAGCCGCTGCCGCTGTTGCAGCAACTGGTGGTCTTGGCGCAGGCTGACGCCCCGGCCTTCCTGCCGGTTCGGACAGCGCTTGCCCTGGCGGAGGAGGGGCCTGGCAAGGCAGCGGGCGCCTGGCGCAACGAGCGTTTTGGCGGCGAGAGCCAGGACCTGCATTGGGCGCTGCTGGGGCGAGGGGAGGAAGCGGACGACGGCGAGGTGCTCGACGCGCTGGCGCCGCTGGCCGAGCAGTTGCTACGACCGATCGCTGAGCACAGAGCTTGAAACTTCGGCATCTCAACCGCCACCTCGCCCAGCGCAAGCGGCAGTTTCTTCTCCCATGCACCTCGAACCGATGAACGCATCCGCCGCTTTGTTGCCCCCGGCGCGGCCTCGCCAGAAAGGCGATGTGCGTCAACCCTGTCCCTTCTTCTTCCTTTGACCCCACGCGAACTCCCCGTCTTCGACGTCGACCTGCAAGGCGTCCAGCTCGTCGAGGCCAGCGCCGGCACCGGCAAGACCTGGACCCTGTGCGCGCTGCTGCTGCGCCTGCTGCTGGAGCAGGGCCTGGCCCTGAACCAGATCCTGGTGGTGACCTTCACGAAGGCGGCCACGGCGGAGCTGCGCGAGCGCGTGCGCGGGAGGCTGGAGGAGACGCGCCGCTTTTTGGACGCTCCGCTGGATGGCGCGCCGGCCGGCAGCGACCCCTTCGTGTCCACGCTGCTGGCCCGGCTGCGCGGTCTGGGCCATGAGGACGCGCTGCTGAAGAGCCGGCTGGACCTGGCGCTGCACGGCTTTGACGAGGCGGCCATCTTCACCATCCATGGCTTTGCGCAGCGCAGCCTGGCCGAGCTGGGCTTTGCCGCCGGCCTGCCCACGCAGCTCGAAGCGCTGACCGACGAAGCCCCGCTGCGCGAGGAACTAGCGCGGGCCTGGTGGCGGCGCGAGGTCGTGAACGGGGCCCTGCCCCCTGCCCTGCTGCAGGCGCTGCAGGCCGAGAGCCCCGAGGACTGGGCGCAGCAGTTGGGCCGCCACCTGCGCCTGCCCGGTGCCGAGGCGCTATGGCCCATTCCGCCGGACGAAGCTGGCGCCGCGCCGCCCGACCCCGAGCCGCTGCGCGCCGCGCTGGCCGCCCGCTGGCCCGCCGAGCGCGACGCGCTTCGGGCCCTGCTGACCAGCGGCGACGCGCTGAAAGGCAACATCTACTCGGCCAGCGCGGTGGAGAAATGCTTTGCCGACTGGGACGCGCTGCTGGCCGGTCGCGCGCCCGAGCACGACAAGGCGGCGTTGCTCGGCACCGAGAAGCTGCAGACCAGCCTGAAGAAGGGCAAGACCGCGCCCGAGGCCTTGTTCTTTGCCGACGCGCAAGCCCTGCTCGACCGCCTGGACGCCAAGGCCGTCCACACGCAGGCGCAGTTGCAGCTGTTTCGCTGCCGCTGGCTGCAGGAAGGCGCGCTGCAGTTGGCACGGCTCAAGCTGGAGCGCGGCCTGATCGGCTACGACGACATGCTGGGCCTGCTGCACGAGCGCCTGCAACAGCAGCCGGCCGCTCTCTCCCTGCTGCAAGCCCGCTACGGCGCCGCGCTGGTGGACGAGTTCCAGGACACCGACCCGATGCAGTACCGGGTGTTCGCGGCGCTGTTCCCGCCGGCAGGCAAGCCCTGCTTTTATGTTGGCGATCCGAAGCAGGCGATCTACCGCTTCCGCCAGGCCGATCTCCCGACTTACTTGCAGGCCCGCGCCGAGGCCGAGGCGGTGTGGACCCTGTCGCACAACCAGCGCTCGGTGCCCGAGCTGCTCGCTGCCTTCAACGCCTTCTTCGGCCGCCAGCCCAACGCCTTCCTGGCGACTGGCCTGGACTATGTGCCGGTGCAGGCGGGCGCCAAGCCCAAGCCGCTGCTGCACGAGCAAGAACCCAGCGCGCCGCTGCAGCTCTGGGCCTGGGAGGCCGGCGACGACGGCTGGCCGCTGAAGGACGAGGCCAGCCGGCGCGCGCTGCGCGCGATGGCGCACGACATCGCCCGGCGCCTGCAGGCCGACCGGCTTGGGGATCGCCCGCTGCAAGCCGGCGACATCGCGGTGCTGGTGCGCACCCACCGCCAGGCCGGCCGCGTGGCCGCGGCGCTGGCCGCCGCCGGCATCGAGTCGGTGGCGCTCAGCCAGGCCAGCGTGTGGACCAGCGACGAGGCCGAGGAGCTGCAGCTGCTGCTCGAAGCCCTGCTGGGCCCGTCGCGCGAGCCCACGCAGCGCGCGGCGCTGGCCACCCGCCTGCTGGGCTTTGACGCGCCCCGGCTGGCCGCGCTGCAGACCGACGAGACCGCCGCGCAGGCCCAGGCCGAGAGCTGGGCGAGGTGGCGGCAGGACGCCGCGGCCGGCCCTCTGGTGGCCGCGCTGCAGCGCCTGATGGCCGAGGCCGGCGCGCCACAGCGCCTGCTGGCGCAAGCCCAGGGAGAGCGCCGCCTGACGAACTGGCTGCACCTGCTGGAGTTGCTGCAGGACGCACCGACCAGCCCTGGGCCGTTGCGCGCCTGGGTGCGCCGCCAGCGCCACGAGGGCGCCGGTGGCGACGATGCCCAGCTGCGCCTGGAGAGCGACGCGCGCCGCGTGGCCATCGTCACCATCCACCGCAGCAAGGGCCTGGAGTACCCGCTGGTCTACTGCCCCTTCGCCTTCGAGGGCCCGGGGCGGGACATGAGCGCCAGGGACTGGGGCCGTGCGCGGCGCGCCGACACCGGCCGGCAGCAGATCGACTACCGCGGCGGCGAGCCGACCGAGGCCGAATCGGCGGCCCGCGCCGCCGAGGACCGCGCCGAGGAGCTGCGCCTGCACTACGTGGCCCTGACCCGCGCCGTGCAGCGCTGCGTGCTGGTCGTCGGGCCCTACCGCACGAAGTCGGGCAAGGGAGCCAGCGACAAGCCCAGCCTGGCCGCCGCCGTCCACCATTTCGCGCTGGGTCGCGAGCCGGAATCGCTCGACGAGGTGGACGCCGCCTGGTCCGCGCCGCTGCCGCACACCGCCCAAACCTCGTTCCTGCGCCTGCCCGCTGAGCTGCCGGCGCCGCCCGACCTGCCGGCCCCGGCACGGCCGGAACTGGCGGTCCGCCCGGCGCCGGAGCGCCTGCCGCCGCTGCGCTGGACCGGCAGCTTCAGCCGCCTGGTCGAGCCGGACAGCCATGGCGCTTCGGTGGGCGAGCCACCCGAGCAGCTGCCGCCCGAGGACTTCCTGCGATTCCCGCGCGGCAGCCGCGCCGGCGACTGCCTGCACGCGGCGCTGGAGCGCGCGGACCTGGCCGCGCCGGCAAGCTGGGACGCGGCGATTGCCAGCGCGCTGGCCCTGCACCCGCCGGCACCCGAACCCGACCCGCGCTGGGCGCCCCAGCTGCAGCAGGCGCTGCAGCGCGCCGCCCACACGCCGCTCGCCGACGGCCTGCGCCTGAGCCAGGCCCCGCGCACGATGCGCGAATGGGCGTTCCAGCTGCATGCGCCGGCGGTGGACCTGCACGCGCTGCGCGCGCTGCTGCAGGACCACGGCCTGCCGCTGCCCGGCCTGCGCGGCCACCAGCTGCGCGGTTTCTTGCGCGGCTTCGTCGACCTGGTGGTCGAGCACCGGGGTCGCTACTGGGTGCTGGACTGGAAGAGCAATCACCTGGGCTACGCGCCGGCCGATTACGCGCCCTCCGCCCTCGCCCCCGTGGTGGCCGCCCATGGCTACGCGCTGCAGGCCCTGCTCTACCTGCTGGCCCTGCACCGCCACCTGCGCAACAGCCTGCCCGGCTATGCGCCGGCGCAGCACCTGGGCGGCGCCCAGCTGCTGTTCCTACGCGGCCTGGATGCCGCCCACGGCCAGTTCACCCTGCCCGCCGACGCCCACCTGATCGCCGCGCTGGACGCGCTGTTCGCATGAACGCTCCGCTGAATGAATCGAGCTGGCCCCAGGCCCTGGCCGACGCCCTGCTCGGCTGGGCGCAGCAACTGCACCCCGAGCTGGCCGAACCCGGCAACCCGATCGCCGAGAGCCTGCGCCGCTGCGTGACGCAGCTGGAGGCAGACCGCGTCGACGGCCATGTGCGCCTGCCGCTCAGCCCCGTGGACGCCGCCCGCCTGCGCGCCAGCGGCCTGGTGGAGCCCGACCCAGGGCCCGAGCCAAGCCCGCCGCGAGGCCTGCCCCTGGTCATCGACACCGCCAACCAGCTCTACCTGCACCGCGACCACGAGCATGAGACCGCGCTGGCGGCACGCGTCGCCGACCTGCTGCGCGCCGCGCCGCTGCCGATCGCCGCCGAGCCGCTGCGCCAGCTGTTCGCGCCACCGGCCGCCGGCGAGATCGACTGGCAGGCGCTGGCCGTCGCGCAGGCGCTGCGCCAACGCCTGACGGTGATCAGCGGCGGCCCCGGCACCGGCAAGACCAGCACCGTCTTCAAGCTGCTGGCCTGCGTGCTGGCCGCGCAGCCCGACGCGCGCATCGCGTTGGCGGCACCGACCGGCAAGGCGGCACAGCGCATGCTCGAGGCGCTGCACGCCGGGCTGGCGGCGTTGCCGCCCGCGCTCGCCGAGAGCCTGCGGGTGGCGCTACCAACGCAGGCGCTGACCCTGCACCGCCTGCTTGGCGCCGGGCCTCAGGGCTTCCGACGAGGCCGCGACGATCGTCTGGCGCTGGACTGGCTCGTCGTCGACGAGGCGTCGATGCTCGATCTCGCGCTCGCCCGGCAGCTGTTCGATGCGCTGCCCGATCAGGCCCGCCTGGTGCTGCTCGGGGATCGCCATCAGCTGGCCGCCGTCGAGAACGGCGCCGTGCTGGCCGAGCTGAGCCAGCAACCCGCCTGGAGCGAGGCGACCCGGGCGGCGCTGCAGCAGGCGCTGGGCTGGCCGTCGCTGGCACTGCCCAACGGCGACGCCGCGGCGCTGCCCGACCTGGCGCTGAGCTTCCAGCGCAGCCACCGATTTGCATCCGACAGCGGCATCGGCCGACTGGCAAGCAGTCTTCGCGACGGCGATGCCGAGGCAGCGCTGGCCTGCCTGCGTGCCGGCAGCGCCGACCTGCGCTGGCTGGATGGCGACGGCGCCATGCCCTGGACCGCGGCGGTCGCCGACGGCTTCGCCGGCTACGCCACGGCCCTGCGGGCCTTGCTGCAGGCGCCCGGGGACGAGGCACTCGAGGACGCGCTCTGGCAGGCCTGGGATGGGTTTCGCGTGCTGTGTGCCGGTCACGCCGGCGCGCTGGGCACGAAGGCGGTCAACGACTGGACCGCCCGCTGGCTGCAGCAGCAACTGCCCCAGGCGGCGTCGCCCGGTCTCGGCCAGGCGCTGCTGGTGACGCGCAATCAGGCGACGACCGGCCTCGTCAACGGCGACATCGCGCTGCTGCTGCCGACCGCCGATGGCCGCCTGCAGGCGCGCCTGCGCCGTGGCAGCGAACGGCTGGCGCTCAGCCCCGAAGCCCTGCCGCAGGAACTGGCCGGTGCCTTTGCGCTGACCGTGCACAAGGCCCAGGGCTCGGAGTTCGATGCCGCCTTGCTGCTGCTGCCCGAACTCGACTGGCTCAGCCGCGAGTGGATCTACACCGGCGCGACGCGAGCGCGCCGGCAGCTGCAACTCCTGGGCAGCGAGGCGGCGCTGCGCCAGGCACTGGCCCAGGGACTGCAGCGCCGCAGCGGCCTGCGCCAGGCCATCGTGGCGGCGGCGGCCGGCTGAGTCGGGCGACCGCCGCGATGGCTCAGCTGGAGCCGGTGCCCGCTTGCCGATCCGGGGCCTCGGGCGTGCCGGCCGGAGCCGCCGGCGCGTTGCCGCCCTCGGACTTGCGCTGCGCCTTCTCGGACTTCTTGCGTTGCTTCTCCAGCTCGCGCTGGCGTTTCTCGAACGCGTAATTGGGTTTCGCCACGGCGGCCTTTGTACGTTGCAGGGCCCCCACCCTACACCGGATCTGCGTTCCGCCCGAACGCGTCGTCGCCGGGCGCGACACTGCGGGTCATTCCCGCTTTGCAGATCACCGACCATGTCTTTCACTTTCCTCACTGGCGGCTCGCGCGGCCTGGGTCTGGCGCTGGCGCGGCAACTGCAGGCGGAGGGCCAGGCGCTTGTCGAGTTCTCGCGCTCGGCGCCGCATGCGTTCTCGGTGCGCGCCGACCTCGCCGACCCGCTGCACTTTCGCGACGCGGTGCTGCAGAGCCTGGCCACGCTCGACCCGGCGCTGCTGCGCGACGGCGTGCTGGTGATCCACAACGCCGGCGTGCTGACGCCGATCGGTGCCGCCGGCAAGCAGGACCCGAGTGCCGTGCTGGCCAATCTGCAAAGCAACTTCAGCAGCGCCGTGCTGGCGCTGTCGGCGCTGGTGCAGGCGCTGCAGGCGCTGCCGGTGCGCAAACGCCTGCTCAACATCAGCTCCGGTGCGGCGCTGCGACCGATCGCCGGCTGGAGCCTTTACTGCGCCGCCAAGGCCGGCATGGAGCAGTTCATCCGCACGCTGGACCAGGAGCAGCGGCAGCAGCCGCACCCGTGGACGGCGGTGAACATCAATCCCGGCGTCATCGACACCGACATGCAGGCGGCGATCCGCGCCAGCAACGCGCAGGACTTCCCCGACCACCAGCGCTTCGTGCAACGCCATGCCGACGGCGAGCTGCAGGCGCCGGCCGCGGTGGCGGCGCGCGTGCTGGCGATTGCGCGGCGAGCCGATCTGGTCGGCGGCGAGCGCTACGACGCCAGCGCCGCCTGAGGCACCGGGCGGGGCCCGCTGGGGCAGGCAGAATCCGCGCCCTTTCCCCGTTTCGCCGCCCGCGCCCGCTGCCCCGACCGTGTTCAAAGCCCTCACGCTCTATCACCTGCCAAAGGCCGTCCAGCCCGAGGCGGACCGCCTTGACGAACAGCTGGCGACGCTGCCGTTCACTCCCTGCGGACCGACGCAGGCGCTCAGCCTGGGCTTCGTGCCGCCGCGCGGCCACGCGCATGGTCCGCTGGTCGAGTGGGTCAATGGGCATGCGCTGCTGAAGCTGCAGTTCGAGCAGCGCCTGCTGCCGGGCTCGGTGTTGCGCGAACGCGTCGACGAGCTGGCCCGCCGGCTGGAGCAGGACAGCGGCCGCAAGCCCGGGGCCAAGCGTCGCCGCGAGATCAAGGACGAGGCCATGCTCGATCTGCTGCCGCAAGCGTTCACGCGGCAGACCGCGATGCGGCTGTGGATCGCGCCGGCGCTGGAGCTGCTGGTGGTCGACAGCACCAGCACGGCCAGGCTGGACGCGGCGCTGAGCCTGCTCGTGAAGGCGGTGCCGGGGCTGGCGCCGCAGCCGCTGCAGACCGCCGAGAGCCCTGCCGCCTGCATGCGCGCCTGGCTGCTCGACGGCGTGGCGCCACAGGGCTTCGGCATCGGACGCGCCGCCGAGCTGCGCTCCAGCGACGTCCAGGCGGCGACGGTGCGCTACAGCCGCCACAGCCTGGAAGGCGCCGACGTGCAGCAGCACCTGGGCGAAGGCAAGCAGGTGCGCAAGCTGGCGCTGAACTGGAAGGACCGGCTGGACTTCGTCATCAACGAGAACCTGCAGCTCAGCGGCCTGAAGGTCGACGACGGCGCCTTCGAGCACGATGACATCCAAGGCAGCGAGCAGGACCCGTTCGACGCCGACGCGCTGCTGCTGACCAGCGAGCTGTCGGCGCTGATCCCGGCCTTGCTCGACGGCCTCGGCGGCCGCGTCGACGGCCTCGGCGCCACGACGCCGGGTATCAGCCCGAATCCGGCAGTGGCGCTGGCCCAGGGCGGCGACGACAGCGCGCCACCCTGGGCCTAAGCGCACCTTAGCGGCGGCTATCGGCCTTCACGCCGGCGCTGCCATTGCCCTGCACCTGGCCGGGCCTAGCGCTGCCCTGGCCGGCGGCATCGGCGCCGACCTGGGTCTGGCGACCGCGCGGACCGCTGGCGCCGGCCTGCGTCGCCGCACGGCCCTCACCGCTGAGCGTGGCCGGCTTGGCCGGAGCCGGCGTCGGTGCGGGTTCGCTGCTCTCGGTCGGCTCGGGGTTGGCCGCCGGCAGCGGCGCGGCGGCGTCATCGCCGCGCGGCGCGCCCAACTGGCCGGCGCCCTGCAGCAGCTGGCCGCTCTGCAGCGTGACAGGTCGCGGCAGCGCCTCGCCCTCGGCCGGCGCTGCGCTCTTCAGTGCGTTGCTGCTCGTCAGAGCGCCCTGGCCTTCGGCGCTGGGGGTCAGCGCGCGGCGCTCGGCGCGGCGCAGGCGATCACCGTCCAGTGCCAGGCGGCCACGGCCCGCGCCGAGCGCATCGCCCTGCAACTGCCGCGGCTGAGCGGTGAGCTGACCGACCAGATTGCCCTGGCCACCCAGACCCAGGGCCTGGGCGGGCAGCTGCAGGCTCAGTGCGCCCAGCAAGGACAGCGTGGCAATGGCGGACAGACGGTGGGAATGCAGATGGCGTCGCATGGGGTTTCCTTTCGAATCGGGCCGGCCCATCCGGCCCCTGTACCCGCATAACGAGCGCCGGCGGCGCTTTCTTCCCGGCGTTTACCGCTGCTTGCAAATCAGGGCGGCTGCAGCCGCCAGCGCGGACCGGCCAGTCCCCAGCCGAACACCGGGTCGGGCCCGCTGGCACCGAGGTCCTCGAGCTGAGCGCGCAGCGCTGCCACGAGCTGCTGCGCGCGCGCCGGTTGCGGCGGGCCGCTGCCCCAGGCAGCCGCCAGCCGGCCGGCGATCCACGGGCTGGCGAAAGAGCTACCGCGCGCCGCCGCCCAGTCGCCGCCGCTTTGCGCGACGCGCAGCCCGCTGCCCTGCGCCACGGCGCCCAAGTGCGCGCCGCGCGCGCCCTCCGGCAGCGGCCGGCGGCGCTCGTCGACGGCGCCAACCGCGATCACCCCTGCATAGGCCGCCGGGTAGAGCGGCGGCGCCGCCGGGCCGTCGTTGCCGGCGGCGGCGACGAGCAATTGGCCGCGCGCCTGCGCGGCCGCCACGGCGGCCTCGAGCAAGCGATTGGGCGGGCCGACCAGGCTGATGTTGACCACCGCGACCTGCTCGCGCAGCAGCCAGTCCAGTGCAGCGACCAGGCGCGCCGCGGTGCCACCGGTGCCTTCCTGCTCGCAATAGATGTCGGCCACCGCCAGCGCAGCGCCCGGCCAGGCACTGCGCAGGCCCTCACCCTGGCCGACGAGCAACGACGCGACCGCCGTGCCATGGGAGCTGGGCTGGATGCAGCCGGCATTGCGCAGGCGGCTGCCGCGCAGCGCCGGGTGCTCGGCATCGACCCCGCCGTCGATCAGACCAAGGCGCGGCGAGCCGCTCGCACCGGACGCTGCGGCGGCGATGGCGACCACCGCCGGCACGGCCTGCAACGGGCCGGCCGGCAGGTAGAGGTGCTGGTAGTCGACCGCCGCCTCGGCCTCGGTGGCGCCGAGCGCCTGCAACGCCTCCCGGGCCTGCTCCCAGGGCAGGCCGGGCGGCGGCGCGACGCGCCACAGCTCCAAACCCAAGCCCTGCAGCGGCAGCTGCTGCAACAGCCGCCAGCCGGCCGCCTCGGCGCTCGCGCGCAGTGACGCCGAGGGCGCCAGCCAGAGCAATTCGTCGCGCAGCACCGCGGCACCTTGCGGGTCGCGGGCCCAGCGCGCCGGCTGCAGGCGCACGAGCTCGGCGATCTGCTCGACACGGCTGAGCAGCGGACCGCTGAGCTCGGGCAGGCGCTGGCGGCCGATCGGCTCCAGGCCTTGCAGTTGGGGAAGCGGCGGCAGTTGCGGCAGACGTAACTGCGCCTGCGCCGCCACGGCCGCCAGACACAGACTCCAACACAGAAAAGCCTTCATGAAGGGCATCACGAGTGAGCTCGGGAAGAATATCCAGCCACCAGACGTTGTCGCTGTAACGAGAGATGGCCGACGCCGACCCGCACGAGCTCCTGAAGACCGAGATCGCTGCCCAACTGCCGCGGCTGCGCCGCTTCGCGCGCACGCTGACGCGGCGGCCCGAGGATGCCGACGACCTGCTGCAGCTGGCGCTGGAGAAAGCGTTGCTGCGCCTGCACCAGTGGCAGCCGGGCAGCCGCGTCGACAGTTGGATGTTCCGCATCATGCAAAGCGCCTGGATCGATGAAACCCGCAGCCGGCAGCACCGCGACGAGACCCTGCTGGCGGGCGACGAACTCGAAGCGCTGGCGCCAAAGCAGCCGGACCGCGCCGCCGAGAACCTGGCGCTGCGCCGCGCCATAGCCAGCCTGGGCGACGAACAGCGCGCCGTCGTCGGTCTGGTGCTGGTCGAGGGCCTGCCCTATGCCGAGGCGGCCGAGGTGCTAGGCATTCCGATCGGCACCTTGACCAGCCGCCTGGCGCGCGCCCGCGAAACCCTGCAGACCCTGCTGAGTGCCCCGACATGAAGAACGAACCCCTCCCCGACGCCGACTGGATGGCCTATGTGGACGGTGACCTGGATGCGCCGGGTCGGCAGCGCGTCGAGGCGGCGATGGCCGCCGATGCCACGCTGGCCGCCCGCGTGCGGGCCCAGCAGCAACTGCGCGAACGCCTGCAGCGCGGTCTGGCCGCCGAGCTCGACGAACCGCTGCCCGATCGCTTCACCGCACTGCTGGCGCCGGCAGCACAGCCGGTGCTGGCCGGTGCGGGGCAACTGGCCGCCGGCGGTGGCCAAGGCCAGCGCTGGGTATTGCTGTTTGGCGCCGGCCTGCTCGCCGGCCTGCTGCTGCTGCGTCCCTGGTCAGGCAGCGACGACGACTTGCGCCTGCAGGGCCCGCTCGCCCAGGCTCTCGAGCAGCGCCTGGGCAGCGAGGCCACCAGCGAGGGCTACCGCCTGGCGTTGAGCTTTCGCAACCGCGCCGGCGAGTTCTGCCGCGGCTTCAGCGGCCAGGGCCAGGCCGGCCTAGCCTGCAAGCAGGGCGATGCCTGGCGGCTGCAGATGCTGGTGCCGGCAGTGGCAGCAGAGAGCGAAATGCGCCAGGCGGGCAGCGCCCTGCCGGCGGCGGTGCTGGAGGCAGTCGACGCGCAGCTGCAGGGCCAGACCCTGGACGCGGCCGCCGAACGCGAGGCGCGGGCGCGCGGCTGGCGTTAGCTCAGGCAGGCACCGGCTCTCCGAGCCGGGCGGCGGCGGCGAGCATCTGCACCTGGCGCGGCTGCAGGGCCTTCAGCCGGTGGTCGCTCCAGACCTGACGCCAGCGTCGCGCCCCTGGGGTGCCGTTCCACAGCCCGAGCGCATGGCGCATTGCCGGCGCCCAGGGCTTGCCGGCGGCATGCAAGCCGTCAAGGTAGCGCAGCCACTGATCCTCGACCGCCTCGCGCGTCAGGCCATTGGCGGCGCTGCCGAAGAAGCGTTCGTCCCAGCCCGCCATCAGCCAGGGCTCGTGATAGGCCTGGCGGCCGACCATCACGCCGTCGACGTGGGTCAGCTGGGCCTCGATCGCCGCGTCGTCCTTGAGGCCACCGTTGATGGCGATCGTCAGCTGCGGGAACTCGCGCTTGAGCTGGTGCACCACCTCGTAGCGCAGCGGCGGGATCTCGCGGTTGTCCTTCGGCGACAGGCCGTCCAGCCAGGCGTTGCGCGCATGCACGACGAAGACCTCGCAGCCAGCCTCGGCGACGGTGGCGACGAAGTCGCGCACAAAGCCGTAGCTCTCGTTGCGGTCGATGCCGATGCGGTGCTTGACGGTCACCGGCAGCGCGGTGGCATCGCGCATCGCCTTCACGCTGTCGGCCACCAGGCCGGCCTCGCCCATCAGACAGGCGCCGAAGGCGCCGCGCTGCACGCGCGGGCTCGGGCAGCCGCAGTTCAGGTTGACCTCGTCATAGCCCCAGCGCTCGGCCAGCCTGGCGCAGGCCGCCAGCTCGGCCGGCTCGCTGCCGCCGAGCTGCAGCGCCAGCGGGTGCTCGACGGCATCGAAGTCCAGATGGCGGGCCTGATCGCCATGCAGCAGCGCGCCGGTAGTAACCATTTCGGTGTAAAGCCGGGTGTGACGGGTCAACAGGCGGTGGAAGACGCGGCAATGCCGGTCGGTCCAGTCCATCATTGGCGCGACCGACAGGCGCCAGGGGTTATGCGGGTTCACGGGCCGCATTATCGAAAACCCGCGACGCCGGGCCGCGTGATCGAATCAACGCGCGAGCAGGGCCTGCAGTTGCGCCACCGGAATCGCATAGCTGATACCGGTCGGCGCCGACAGCGCGCCCTCGCGACCAGCCTTGGTCAGGCCCATGTTCAGCACCGCAATGACACGCCCGCTGGCGACGTCGAACACCGGCCCGCCGCTGTTGCCGGGGTAGGCCACGATGTCGAGCTGGTAGATCGGGAAGCTGCCGTCCCGCGCCTGACGCACGGCGGCGGCGTTCAGCGCGCGGCCACTGGGTTGCGGCGGAATCAACTCGGTGACGGCGGCAACGACGCCGCGGTGGGTGGCATGCGAGAAGCCGAGCAGGCCACCGATCGGGAAACCGATCAGCGCGACGTCGCTGCCCTCGGCAAGCGGCTCGCCGTCGGCCAGGCGCAGCACCGGCAGCGGCGTGCCCTCAATGCGCAGCAGCGCCAGATCGCTCTGACGCTGCAGGCGCTCGACGCGCGCGACGCGCGGCTCCCAGTCCTTGCCGCCCTTCCAGGCCATGACGCGCAGCTCCTTCCCGGTCTCGGTGGCCGGCGGCAGCACATGGGCGTTGGTGACGATACCCAGGCCATCGCCGACCGCGAAGCCGGTGCCGCGCATCGTGAAGCGCGGACTGTCGGTCTCCGACCAGGTGCCGACCATCACCACCGCCGGCTTGGACTGCCGCACCAGCGCCGGCAGGTCGGCCGCGGCCAGCAGCGGCGCCAGCAGCAACAGCGCGCCGAACAGGCGTCGAATCGCGTCAGCCACTGTGCAACTCGGTCGCGGTGTCATGACTCTCCAGCGCGGCGACACAGCGACGCCAGGGCGCATCGGGCTCGCTCAGCCGCAGACCGAAGTAGAGGCCGGACTCGCTGCCAACCTGGCGCACCACCTGAACCTGCAGGCGGCTCGACTCCTGCATGCCGAGCTCGACCGTCGCCTGGCCCTCGGCGCCGACCGGCAGCTCCAGGCTGCTGCGCACCTGGAAGCCGCCGAGCGACAGCTCGACCACGGTGACGACGAAGCGGCGCTCGCTGCCATGGGCGTCGCGCATGCGCAGCTCGGCCGGGCAGCGCAGCGAATGGCGCTGATGCCGCCGCAGCAGCTGGCCCGCCGGCACCGCGCCGTCGGCCAGCATCGGCAGTACGCGACGGTATTCGGCGACCTGGTAGATCGACCACAGCAAGGCCTTGCGGCGATCGTCGAGCTGCTCGAAGCACTGCGTGCGCTGGTTGAAGAAGTGGTCCAGCAGCTCCGGCGTCATCACCGGATCATTGGTCGTGAAGTAGCGGCGCTTGGGCAGCTGGATGTGCGGCAGCGCCAGCTCAAAGAAGTACTGATAAAGGTTCTTGCGCGCCGGGCGGCGGCTGTACTCGCGCTTCAGCAACTCGGGCGCGCGGCGCAGATCCAGCGTCGCGCCGACCGCCGGCGCGCCGTTGGCGAAGTCGTAGTTGCCGACGGTCTGCTCCTGCAGGCGTTCGAAGAACAGCAGCGACTCGTACATCTCGATGCGGTCGGGGTTCACCGCGATGACGAGATGCCGGGTGTCGAAATAAGTCCGGCAGTATTCGTGCATGAACTTCATCAGCGGGAACAGGATCGCGCCACCCGTCTTGCGGAAGTCCGGGTGCACGGCGAGCGCCGAGATCTCCGCGATGTGGCCCTCGCGGGCCCGCACCTCGCTGAGGTCGAAGATGCTCTGCAGCGGAAAGCCGAACACGCCATCGCGGATCATCGAGATCGTGCCGACGATCTTCCCGTCCCACTTCGCGCACAGGGTGGTGGTGGTCGGCAGCGCGTGATACAGCGTCACGCGCAGACCCGACGGATGCGGTTGCATGAAGCCGGCCGCCACATAGGCGTCATGCAGGATCTTGAAGCAGGCCTCGAGCTCCTCCTGGGTCTCGGCGATCTTCAGGCTGAGCCGGGGATCCGGCGCCGGATCGCAGTCGACCAGGCGGCGGAACAGCGCGAAGCGCATGTCCCGCGGCAACAGGCTCAGGCCCTGGCGCAGGCCCTGGTGCAGGCGCTTGCGCCAGGACGAGCGGCGCGGGCGGCCCATCAGAGCGAGGTCAGCAGCTGCGTCACCTCGGCCTGGCCGGGGTAGCGATCGCGCAGCTGCTGCACCGCCAGCAATTCGTCGCGCGCCGCATCCTTGCGACCGGCGGCGATCAGGCGTCGCGCCAGACCGACGCGGTAGGCCGGGTTGGCATCGAGCTGCATCGCGCGGCGCTGCGCCGTCTGCGCCTGGTCATGGCGCCCGGCTGCCGCATGCACGGCGGCCTGGGTGTCGTGCACCGCGGCCTCACCCGGCGCCAGCCGCAACGCCTCGGCCACCAGCGTCTCGGCGCGCTTCAGGTCGCCCTGCTGGGTGGCGATCCAGGCCAGGTTGTTGGCGACCAGCGGCTGCTCGGCAAGGACCTTCATCGACTGCTCGTAGTGCTGGCGTGCGTCGGCCAGCTTGCCCTGGCTCATCGCCGCATCGCCCAAGTAGTTCATCAGCGCGATGTCGCGAGGATGGTCCTTGAACCAATCGCGGGCAAAGGCTTGCGCCTCCTGCTCCTTGCCCGAAACCTGCAGCACGCGGTAGAGCCGCGCCGGCACCTCGGGTAGCGCCGCATTGCGCGACAGCGCGCGGCGGTAGGCG
>Ga0164290_1001251_pt1 | contig 43065 bp, 36 predicted proteins | sample Micstemetagenome_FD_108782 | JGI IMG/M metagenome (GOLD analysis project Ga0164290, IMG submission 108782) | Contaminated culture microbial community from soil near Moab, Utah, USA - Microcoleus steenstrupii SON62 (Illumina Assembly) | ecosystem: Environmental > Terrestrial > Soil > Soil crust...
ACGCAGGCGGTGGAATGCGGCCTCGTCGCCGCCCGCGTGCTCCGCGCCGGCGGCGGCGCGCGCGAGGTGGCCGCGGCGCGCGACCCACGCGTCCGCTTCGTCCGCGACTTCTCGCTCGAGGCCTCCGACACGCTCTCGCCCGGCGTGGACGTAATCGCGGGCACGCGCGCCAAGACGGCGCCCGCCTTCCTCGCCAAGCTCCGCCGCACCTATACCGAGGTGGCCTGACACCAGGGCACCGGCCCGCGCCCGACATGTTGCGATCAACGGACACCGCGTCCACGACAGATCATGACAGAGCCGTCACGCCGTGCCGTGCCCGCGGCCATGCGCGCCGGAGCATGCTTCGTCGCCCGACACGGCCAAAGAGGATTCCATGCGGCACGTCTCCGCCCTTGCGCTCACCCTTGTCGCTCTCGGCGCGGCGCCTGCGCGCGCGCAGGATGCCGGCGACCCGGCGGCTGGGCAGCGCGTCTTCAACCAGTGCCGCGCCTGCCACGTGATCGAGAACAATGGCCGCAACGGCGTCGGGCCGAACCTGCACGGCATCGTCGGCCGCCGCGCCGCCTCGATCGAGAATTTCCGATACTCCCAGAACATGCGCACCCTCGGCGAGCAGAACCACACCTGGACGGAGGCGAACCTGCGCGCCTACCTCCGCAACCCGAAGGATGTCGCGCCGCAGGGCACCATGGCCTTCCCGGGCCTGCGCAACGACCAGCAGCTGAACGATGTCATCGCCTACCTGAAGACGCAGTCTGGCTGAGCGTCGAAGCCCCCGTCTGCGGAGCAGCGCGAGCCGACCCGCGGCGGCGGAGCAAACGATCTTGGTCGTTGTGCGACGCGGGGCTGAAGGGCTAGCGTCGTCGCCGGGACCGCTCCGTGCCGGTGATGGGGCCGGGGTGCGCTGCCGGAGGGGGGACTGCACGTGCGGTGGTGGATCAGGGCGTCGGCGCTGCCGGCGCTGCTCCTGTTGACGTCGGGAGCCGGCGCGCAAACGCCGGCGGCCATCGTCACACCGCCGTCCGGAACGCCGATCCCGCTTCTCCCGCAACCTGCGCCCGGCGTCGGCCCCGCGGCCCGCCCCGGGCCCGCAGCGCCGTCCGACGATCCGGCACTTGCCGGCACGCTGGCCGTCTCCGCCGTCGAGATCGAGGGCGCGACCGCCTTCCCGCGCGCCCGCCTCGACGCCGCCATCGGCACGCTCACCGGCCCCGCCGTGGAGCTGCGCCGCATCGAAGCCGCGCGCGCCGCCATTCTGAACCTCTACCGCGAGGCAGGCTACGTCTTCACGACGGTGGACGCGGTGGTCGAGCGCGGCGGCCGGCTGCGGCTCGTCGTTGGCGAGGCGTCGATCACCGAGGTTCGCCTGGATGGCGACATCGGCCCGGCCGGTACGCAGGTGCTGCGGCTGCTCAACAACATTATCGGCCAGCGCCCGCTGGACGCAGCGACACTCGAGCGCTGGCTGCTGCTGGCCGAGGACGTCCCGGGCGTCAGCCTGCGCGCCATCCTCCGCCCGGCCGGGACGGGGCCCGGGGCGCTTAGCCTCGTCGCGCAGGTCTCGCGGGACGCGGTCACGGGCTACGTCACCGCGGACAACCGCGGTGCGCGAATCACCGGGCGCGAGCAGGGTCTCGCTGCCGTGCAGTTCAACTCCTTCACGGAGTTCGGCGAGCGGACGGAGCTGTCGCTCTATGCGACGTCCGGCAACGGGCAGCTCTTCGGCCAGGCGTCCACCGAGATGTTCGTCGGGCGCTCCGGCGCGCGCGTCCGCCTTTACGCCGGCACCGGCTATTCCCAGCCCGGCGCACCGCTCAGCGCCATCGGCTACGAGGGCAGGACGACGCTGGCCGGCGTCTCCGGCAGCTACCCGCTGATCCGGCGCCGCCAGCAGAGCCTCTTCCTCGTCGGCGCGCTCGACGTGATCGAGAACGAGATCCGGCTCGAGGGAGGGGTCCTTGGCGACCGCCGGCTCAGCGAGGACAGCCTGCGCGTGCTGCGGCTCGGCGCCGACTGGGCGCGCTTCGACGGGTGGCTTGGCGACGACCGCCCGGCGGTCAACACGCTGAGCGTCAGGCTCAGCCAGGGGCTCGATGCCTTCGGCGCGACGCCGTCGCGCAGCCCCGACCTCAGCCGCGCCAATGCGGTGACCGACTTCACAAAGGTCACCTTCGACGCCAGCCGCACCCAGACGCTCTTCGCCCCCTGGACCGGTGCCACGGTCTCGCTGCAGGCGACCCTCGCCGGGCAGTGGAGCAACGATGTGCTTCCGCAGGCGGAGCGCTTCTACCTCGGCGGTGCGCGGCTCGGCCGCGGGTACTTCGCCGGCGAGGTTACCGGCGACAAGGCGATCGCCGGCTCGCTCGAGCTTCAGCTCGCCCTGCAATGGGAAGCGGCGCTGCTCGGCCGGAGCGTGCGCGTCGACCCGTTGTTCTACGGCTTCTACGATGCCGGGCAGGCCTGGCAGAACCAGTCGGTGGACCGCGACGCGAGCCTCTCCTCCTTCGGCGTCGGGGCGCGGCTCAACCTCACGCCGAATGCCGAGTTCCAGCTCGAGGGCGTGCGCCGGTTGGAACGCCGGCCCGGCGGCGCGGGGACCGAGCAGCTCGACCGCGATGCGCTGTTCTGGCGCGTGCTGTTCCGCCTCTAGGACCGGGAGGACCGCATGCCCTCGCATCCCCGCCTCCGCGCCGCGCTCCTGGCCGGCAGCGCGCTCGTCGCACCCGCGGCCATGGCGCAGACCCTCGCGCCGGATGCGCGCCCGCAGCTCGACCGCGTGATCACCGGCGGCATCACCATCCGCCAGGACGCGGCGGGAACCCAGGTCACGCAGAGCCAGGCTCGCGGCATCGTGGATTGGCGCCGCTTCGACGTCGGCCGCGACCACACGGTGCAGTTCCAGCAGCCGGATCGCAACTCCATCACGCTGAACCGCGTGACGACGCCCGACCCCTCCGTCATCGCCGGCCGCGTGCAGGCCAACGGCCAGGTCGCGATCGTCAACCAGTCCGGCGTGGTGGTCAGCCAGGGCGCGCGGATCGAGGCCGCCGGGCTGATCGCCTCCACGGCCGACATCTCGAACCAGAACTTCCTCGCCGGCCGCATGACCTTCGACCAGCCCGGCCGGCCGGATGCGCGGATCGAGAACAACGGCAGCATCACGGTGCGCGAGGCCGGGCTTGCCGCGCTCGTGGCGCCGCAGGTGGTGAACCGCGGCACGATCAGCGCCCGCCTCGGCCGCGTCGCGCTTGCGGGCGCCGAGACGCATGTCGTGGACCTGCATGGCGACGGGCTGCTCGCGATCGAGATCACCGGCCCGGTGCGCCAGGCGCCGTCGGGTGGCGGCGCCCTCGTCACCAACAGCGGCGTGATCGAGGCCGAGGGCGGGCGCATCCAGCTCACCGCGCGCGCCGCCGACGGCATCGTGCAGGACCTCGTGCGCGCCGGCGGGCGGATCGCGGCCGACACCGACGCGGCGACCGGCCGGCGCGGCGACGTGGTGATCGCGGGCACCGGCGGCGCGATCCGCATCGAGGGCGAGGTGCGCGCCGCCGGCGCCGCCCCGGGCACGCGCGGCGGCACGGTGGAGGTGGTCGGCGACCGCGTGCTGGTGGATCGCGGCGCCCGCGTGGACGCCTCGGGTCCGGCCGGTGGCGGCGAGGTCGCGCTCGGCACGACGCGACGCGGCTCCGCGCAGCCACGCCTCGCGCGCCGCACCGGCGTCGCGGAGGGCGCGGTGGTGCGCGCCGATGCGACGGTGCGCGGCAATGGCGGAACGATCATCGTCAACTCGTCCGAGCTCACGATCCAGGCCGGCACGGTCTCCGCCCGCGGCGGGCCGGTCGGCGGTGATGGCGGCTTCGTCGAGATCTCCGGCCAGAGCGGCTTCCGCCTGCCGGGCGCGGTGGACGTCTCGGCGCCGGCGGGCCAAGCGGGCCAGATCCTGATCGACCCGGTGGACCTGACGATCGTCGCATCGGCCGGGAACTTGTCCGCCGGCGACTTCATTGACGGCGTCCTGGGCGCGGGCACACCGCCCGACGACGCGTTCCTCTCGAACAGCATCATCAACTTCGTACTGACCGGTAACATCCGGCTCGAGGCGAGCCGCGACATCTTCGTCAACGCACCACTGAGTGGAAACCCGACGCCGCCGGGCGCCGGCACGCTGACGCTGGATGCCGGCCGAAACATCGCTGTGAACGACGCGATCTCGGGCTTTCCCAATGTCACGCTCATCGCACGCACGGGCGCGATCAGCCTCAACGGCGTCATCGACACGCCCGGCACGCTCTCGCTGGCCGCCGGACCAGGCGGCATCACGCAGACCGCCCGCTTCGTCGCGCAGCGGCTGGAGGTCAGCACCACCGGCTCGGCCCTGCTCAACTTCCTCCCCTCGTCGAGCACGGCGCCGAGCAACGAGCTCGGCACGCTCGGGACTTCGAGCGTGACCGGCAACTTCGCACTGCGCACCACGCCCTATGACCTCGACGCGACCACCCTCAACATCCAGGACACCGTCGCGGTCGGCGGGCGGCTCTCGATCGAGCACAGCGCCTCCGTCGCGCAGGCCGCGCCCTCCGTCATCCAGGCCGCGGAGCTCGTCGTGACCACGCCGGCCAGCGTCTCCCTGCTCGGCGACAACGCGGTGGCGGCGGTCGCCGGGCTCACTGCGGCGGGCCCGATCGCGTTCCGCAACACGACCGGTTTCCGCGTCACCGGCGACGTCGCCGCCAGCCAGAGCGGCGTCAGCCTGTCCGCCACCGTCGGCGACATCGCGATCGAGGGCGCGGTGAGCGGCTTCGGCTCGGTGCAGATCGCCGCCGCGGGCAATCTTTCCCTCGCCGCCGCCGGCAGCGTCACCGCCACACCAGCCGGCCGCAACACGATCACCCTGATCGCCGGGGCGGATTTCACCTCCGGCAACCCGGCCACGAACACTGCGGCGCCAGGCGCGATGAGCCTCGCCGGCACCGTCTCGGCGCCCGGCGGCAGGGTGTCACTCGGGGCCGGCACCGGCGGCATCCAGCAGACGGGCGGCGGGATCACCGCCGCCGTGCTGGCGGTGCAGTCGGGCGGCGCCGCGCTCCTGAACAGCGCGGGCAACGCGATCGTCCGGCTCGAAAGCCTCGAGGCAGCGGGCGACTTCGTCCTCGACAATGGCGTCAACGATCTCGAGGTCGCGACCGGACCGGTGTCTGACACCACGACAGGCACCGCCGCGACTATTGGCTTGCGCACCTCCGGCACCGTGACGCTGCGCGACAGTGCCGAACTCGTGGCCGGCGGCGGCGCCGGGCGGATCTCGCTGCGTGCGGGCCGCGTGCTGGTGGAGCCCACCTTCTCCGCCAGCGCAGCCACGCTCGAGCTCGCCCCCTACGCCGCCGCGCCGCTCACCATCCCGGTCGTCGCGCCGACCGGCACCGGTTTCGAGATCACGGCCGCCGACCTCGCCGCCTTCTCCGGCGTGCAGACGCTGCGGCTCGGGGGGACGACCTTTGACGGCGTGCTGACGGCCACCGCGAGCAGCGTGACCTTCGTCGGGCCCTTCGCCTTCGCCGGCACGCTCGATGTCCGCAGCCTCGGCGACGTGGCGCAGAACGCCGGCGCCAACCTCGCAGTCGGCACGCTCACCGGCGCGGCGGACGGGAACATCGTGCTGGCGAATGCCGGTAATGCGATCGGCGCGCTCGGCGATCTCTCGGCGGGCGGCGCGCTCACGCTGCGCAACGGCGCGGCGCTGCCGATCCCGGCCGGGCGCACGGTCTCGGCGGGCGGTGCGCTCGACATCGCGACGCTCGCGGGCGACCTCACGGTGGACGGCACGGTGACGGGCGCGGCCACGACGCTGACCGCGGCTAACGCGCTCGCCGTCACCGGCTTCTCCGCCATCGCGCGCAGCGGCGACCTGACACTGACCGGGCAGAGCTTCGCGCTCAACGGCCTCGCGGCCGCCGCCGGCAACATCCTCGTCAACGCCGGCACCACAGCGAGCCTCGCCGGCCTGGCGCAGACGCCGAATACGCTCCGCATCGCCGCACCGGCGACCACCTTCGGCGGCCTCAACGCGCGCACCGCCGCGGTCCTGCTCGCGCTCGGCGACACCGGCAGCGCGCGCGGCGCGATCGATGCGCGCGGGCTGACCGTTCAGGGCGGGCGCGGCGCGGTGCTGACCGGCACCCTCGCGAACACACCTGGCCCCGCCGCCGCCGCGCTCGGCCGGCGCACCACCGCAACGGGCGTGCCGCTCGGCGATCCGCCGCCGCAGCCGAACGACTTCACCTTCAACGGCTGCCCGATCGGCCTCGCCCTCTGCGGCGTGCCGCCGGTCCCCTTCACCTTCGCCAACCCGATCGAGGTCACGGGCGTGCTCGACCCGCTCAACACCACCGCGATGGCCGACCAGACCCGCCCGCCGACGCCCGAGATCGCGCTGCGCCCGGCGCGCGACCGCCGCGAGGAGGACGATCTGGCCCCGCCCGACATCCGCGGCGGAGACTATTGATGCGCACCCCCGCCGTCCTCCTGCTGCTCCTGCTCGGCGCCTGCACCGCGCCGCCGCCCGAGGCCTATGTTCCCGGCGGCTCAGCCACCACTGCGGCGAGCGTCCTGCCGATCGGGACCAATGCCCGCGGCGAGCCCTGCCGCATGATCCGCTCCGGCTCCGGCGCCGAGGTGCTCTGCGGCGAATGGGAATCGCCGAGCGTGCGCATCCGCGAGGTCGCGCCGGCGCCGATCCCGCAGCTTGCCGACGCCGCGGCGACGAACGCCGTCGCACGCCTGGCCTGCGACGCGCCGCAGGCGACCGCCGTGCTCGGCGGCCAGCCCGCCGCTCTGCTGCAATGCCGCCGCCGCAACGGCGGCTGGCCGTCCTTCGCGCTGGTCACGACCGTGAATGGCCGTGCCTTCCAGGCAGAAGGCGTGCTGCCTGCGATCCCGGCCGCGGAGCGCGCGATCGGCGTGCTCGCCGGGCTGATCCAGCCCGACGGGCCGCTGCCGCCGTCCGCCGCGCTCGACCTGCTCGCCGGCCGCCTCTCGCGCGAGGCCTTCGGCGCGGGCGATGTCGCGCGCTTCGAGCAGCTCATGACGGTCGGTCGCGACGCCAACCAGGCCGAGCGCTTCGCCACCGCCGAGACCGCCTACCGCGCCGCGCTCGGCCTGCAGGACCGGCTGCTCGGCGCCGGCAGCCCGGACACCTTCGGACCGATGGTGCGGCTCGCGCTCAACGTCTCGAACCAGGGCCGCTTCCCGGAGGCCGAGGCGCTGCTGGCGCGCGCGGCGCCCCTCGCGCCCCGTGCCTCGGACCCGCTCGCCCCAGCGACCCTGGCGCATCACCGCGGCCTTCATGAAGCCAATCGCGGCCGCACCGACGCCGCGCTCGCATCGCTGGCGCGCGCCGATGCGCTCTACGCCGCCGCGCTGACGCCGGAACAGCGCGCCGGCGTCAGCGCTGTGCGGCTCGCGGGCGTCGAGACGGGCGGCGCGATCGTCGATCCCGTCTCCTCCCGCGCCCTCGTCGGTGCCGTCGAGGTGCGCCGCAACCGCGCCGCGCTTCTGCGTGCCGCCGGCCGCACGCAGGAGGCCTCGGCCGCCGCCGCTGAGGCCGAGCGCCTCGCCGCCGGCCTCCCCGGCATAGCCGGCGCCGACCTCGTCGTGGCGCGGCTCGCGCGCACCGGAGGCGCAGCGGCGCCGAGCCCGGCCGTCGCGCAGGCAAGCTTCACGCGCTCCGCCGCGCGCTTCGCCCGCGGCGCGCCGCGCTCCCGCCCCTATGCCGACACGCTGCTGCTCCAGGCGACGGCGGAGCGCGGCGCCGGCGCGGGTGCGGCGTCCATCCTGCCGATTTGCCGCGAGGCCGCCGCCGTGCTGCGCGAGCTGCGCGAGGGCACGAGCGCCGGTGCCATCGCGACCTGCGTGGGCGCCTTCGTCGAAGCGGCGGGCGGGAACCAGGCCCTGCTCGCCGAGGCCTTCGAGGCGTCGCAGCTCGCCCAGGGCGGCGTGACGACGACCCAGATCGCCGCCGCCGCCGCGCGTCTCGGCGAGAGCACGCGCAACCCGGCCGCGGCGGAAGCGATCCGCGCCCGCGAGGAAACGGCGCGCCGCCTCGCCGGCCTCTTCCGCACCCGCGACGAGGTCAGCGCGGCCGCTGGCCGCGGCGCCGGGCCGAGCGTCGCGGAGCTCGACGCCCAGATCGCGGAGGCGCAGGCCGCCGCTGCCGATGCCGACCAGGCCGTGCAGGCCGCGGCACCCGGCTTCGCGCAGCTGCTGCAATCGGTCGCCTCCGCGCAGGAAGTGCTGGCCGCGCTGCAGCCGGGAGAGGCGCTCGCCTCCGTCTTCCTGGCGCCCGAGGGAGGCTGGACCTTCGTGCTGCGCGACGGCCGCATCGCCGCGGGCCGCATCGGCGCGACGGCGGCGGAGGTGGACCGCCTTGTCGCCGCCGTGCGGAGCGGGGTCGAATCCGGCGACGCCTCCAAGCCCTTCGAGGCCGCGGCGGCGCATCGCCTGCACAGCGCGCTCTTCACGGATCTCGCGGCCGATCTCGCCGCGGCGCGCCGGCTCGTCGTGGTGCCGTCCGGGCAGCTTCTCTCGCTGCCCTTCGGCCTATTGGTGGAAGCGCCTCCGCCCGCTGCGCGCGGGCACGACGGCGTGCGCTTCCTGCTGGCGCGCCTGCCGGTCAGCCACGTGCCCGCGCCTTCCAGCCTCGTTGCGCTCCGGCGCGCCGGCCCCTCGCAGGCTCCGCGGCCCTGGTTCGGCTTCGGCGACCCGCGCCCGGTGCCGCTGGCACAGGCGACGCGGACCTTCCCGAACGCGCCGGAATGCGGCCGCCTGCTCTCGGCCTTGCCGGCCCTGCCCATGGCGGGGCTCGAGCTCCGCGCCTCCGCCGAGTTCATGGGCGCGTCCCCCTCGGACAGGATCGCCGGCGCGGCCTTCACGGCGGATGCGGTGCGCCGCGCCCGGCTGCGCGACTTCCGCGTGCTGCACTTCGCGACTCACGGGCTGCTGCCCGGGGAGCTGTCCTGCGTGCAGGAAGCCGCGATCCTCACCTCCGCGCCGGCGGGCGCGCCGACGGCCGCGGGCGCACTGCTGACCGCGGCCGGCGTGCTGGAGCTCGATCTCGACGCCGATGCGGTCGTGCTCTCCGCCTGCAATTCGGGCGGCGGCGCGGCGGCGGGCGAGAGCCTGTCGGGCCTCGCGCGCGCCTTCTTCTACGCCGGCGCGCGGTCGCTGCTGGTGACGCACTGGTACATCAACGACGCCGCCGCGACGCGCATCATCGCGCTCGCGCTGCGCAACTACCGGCAGACGGGCGACCTGGCGGAGGCGCTGCGCACGGCGCAGCTCGACCTCGCGCGCAACGTCCAGGGCGGGGCGCATCCGGCCTATTGGGGCGCCTTCGCCCTCGTCGGGCCGGGGCCGTCGGGTGCCGCCGTCGCGGCCGAGGCTCAGGCACCCCAGGCGCGGCGCGGGACGTAGACCTCGCCACGCATGATCCGCCGCGCGGTGCGCAGCGTGCCGCCGGCGAGGATCGTGGGCGCGCCTTCGGCATCGCGACCGGTGGTGATCACGGCTTCCATCGTGCCGGTCGGGTGCTCGATGACCACCGCCTCGCGCGCCGCATCGGTCACGCGCGCGACGCCCTCGGCGACCGTGCCCGGCAGCTTGCAGGCGGAGGCGATGCAGATCCCGCCCGTGACCGCCATCGCCTCATGCGCGGCCAGCGGCGTGAAGTAGCGCGCGGCGACCGAGGCCATCCCCTCCGGCTCTCCCACCATCGCGAATTTCGGCACCACGCGGCCCTCGGCCTCGCCCATGCCCATGATCAGGCTCGCGGCACGGCGGATGCGCTCGATCCGCGCCATGAAGCGCAAGTCGGCGTCGAGCTCCCTGGCACTCTCCCGTCCCGTCTTGCCGAGGTCGCACGCACGCGCGATCACCACCGGCATGCAGACGTCCAGGCAGGTGACCTCGACGCCGTCCACGACATCCAGCGCGTGCCCGGTCGGCAGCAGCCTGCCCGTGGCGCCGCCCACCGCATCGGCGAAGTTCAGCAGGATCGGCGCGGCGGTGCCCGGCACCCCGGCGATCGCCGCGTCGCCTTCATAGGTCACGCGCCCCCCCGGCGTCTGCACCACCGCCTCGATCAGCGCGCCGGTGTTCACCGCGCGGATCAGCACGCGGGTCTCGCCGTCCCCGGCCGGGACGAGGCCGCTCTCGATGGCGAAGGGGCCGACGCCCGCCAGCATGTTCCCGCAGGTCGGCCCCCAATCCACGAAGGCGCGGTCGAGCGCGGGCTGGGCGAACAGGTAGTCCACCTGTTCGGGCAGCCCTGCCGCTGCCTTCGACACAATCGCCACCTTCGTCGTCAGCGTCGTGGCCCCCCCCAGCCCGTCGATCTGCCGCAGGTCCGGCGAGCCGACGGCGGCCAGGATGACGCGCGCCATCGCCTCGCGCTCCGCGGGCAGGTGCTCGCGCAGGAAATAGGGCCCGCGGCTCGTGCCGCCGCGCATCAGGGTGCAGGGGATGGCGGTCTCGTCCATGGCCCCGATGTGCCACGCGGCGCGGCGTTTGGCGACGCGGGGAGGACGTGGCAGAACCCGGCCATGACCCTGCCCCTGACCGGATTGCGCGTGGTGGAGATCGGCCAGGTCTTCGCCGGCCCCTTCGCCGGGCTGATCCTCGCCGAGCTTGGCGCGGAGGTGATCAAGGTCGAGAAGCCCGATGGCGGCGACGACGCGCGGCAGATGGGGAAGGCCTATCTCCGCGGCGATGCGCTCAACTTCCACGACTTCAACCGCGGCAAGCGCAGCGTCGCACTCGACCTGAAATCGGCCGAGGGCATCGCCGCGCTGCACGCGTTGCTCGCGCAAGCCGACATCCTGATCCACAACATGCGCCCGGGCGTGCCGGAGGCGCTCGGCCTCGGCCCGGAGGAGACGACGGCGCGGCATCCACGACTGATCTATTGCGCCATGGGCGCCTTCGGCCATCGCGGCCCCTTGAAGGACCGGCCCGGCTACGAGCCGCTGCTGCAGGCCTTCGGCGGCCTTTCCTCCATCACCGGCGAGCCCGGCGGCCCGCCGGTGCGGATGGGTGCGAGCGTGGTGGACCAGGGCACCGGCATGTGGACGGTGATCGGCGCGCTCGCAGCGCTGCGGCAGCGCGAGGCCACGGGGCGCGGCTGCATCGTCAACGCCTCGCTCTTCGAGACGGCGGCGATGTGGGCCGGGCAGAAGGCCGCCGCCTGGCTGAACCAGGGGCAGGCGCCAGTCCGCCATGCCTCCGGCCACCCGGACTTCGTGCCCTACGAATCCTTCGACACGGCGGATGGCCCGCTGCTGATCTGCTGCGGCAACGACCGGCTCTTCGCCAAGCTCGCGACGGAGCTCGGCCATCCCGAATGGACCGCCGATCCGCGCTTCGCCACCAACCGCGCGCGGCTGGCGAACAAGGACGCGCTGCTCGCACCGCTGCGCGAGGTGCTGCGCGCCCGGCCGCGCGCCGAGTGGCTGGACCGGCTGGTCGCCGCCGGCGTGCCCTGCGCGCCGGTCAACACCGTCCCCGAGATGCTGGCAGAGCCGCAGGCCGAGGCCATGGGCGTCGTCGTCTCGCCGCCTGGCGAGGACACCCGCGTGATCGGGATCCCACTGAGCTTCGACGGCCTGCGCCCGCAGCCCCGCGCCGGCGCGCCGCGCCTCGACGAGCATCGCGGCGCAGGCTTCGAGGACTAGACGCCTGCCGCCGTCCAGAGCGCATCGGCGGCGATGACCCCGAGCAGCCGGCCGATCGGCTCGCCTGGGGCGAAGACCGCGAAGCTCCCCTCCGGGAACTCCGCTTGCGCAAGCCCCCGCCCGAGCGCCATCCCGAGCGGGTGGATGTGCCCGACCAGGATGTCCGTCACGCGCGGCGCGGAGGGCCTGCCGCTCCGCATCCGCAGCCAGGCGATGCGCCGCCGCAACAACTCCGAATCCGGCGTGTAGTCGTCCGCCGTCAGCTCCGGCTCCACCACGCGCCGCGCGCCGAAGGCGAGGTCGGCGGTGTCGAGGGCACGGAAGACCGGGCTCGTCAGCACCTCGCCGAGCGGGATGCCGAGCGTCTCCACCGCGCGGCCCGTGCGGACGGACTGCGCACGCCCAGCCTCGCTCAGGTTTCGCTGACCGGCGCGATTGACGAGGTCGCCGGTGTCCAACTGGCTGCGATCCGTGATGCCGTGCCGCATCACGGCCACCACGCCGCCCGCGCGCAGCGCCGCGACGAGCGCCTCCGCCTCCGTGCCCTGCGCCGTCGCCGCAAAAGCCGGCCGCACCGCCAGCAACGGCGCGGCGAGCAGGACGCTCCGCCTCAGCACGGCGCGACCAGGGCCGCGAAGGCGGCCCCGCGCCGGGACCGGCCACGCCCCGCGGCACACCGCGCCTTGGGTGCGCAAGCGAAGCGTGTCGTGCGCAGGCACGCCTGCGGCGTGACGGACGCGCCGGCGCCTGGGGTCACGACAGCGTAAACGCCTCGTGCACGCTCGTCTTGATCGCGCCGCCCACCACCGGCCCGCCGCCGGCGACATAGATGAAGTCGCCAATCGTCACCGCGCCCATGCCGTGCCGCGGCGTCGGCATCGGCGCGTGCCGCTGCCAGTTGTCGGCGACGGGATCGTAGCTCTCCATCTGCCCGTGCACCTGGCCGGTCAGCACGCGGTTGGTGAACCAGCCGCTCTCGCCGCCCATCGCGAAGAAGCGCCCGCGATAGACGACCAGCCCGTGGCCGGAGCGCGCGGTCGGCAGCGGCGCGCGCACCTCCCACTGGTCCTGCGCCGGCAGGTACACGTGGTGCAGCGGCGTATTGTACTCGAAGGTGTTGAAGCGCCCGCCGATGACGTGGATCCGGCCCTCATGCGCCACCACGCCGGCGTGGTCGCGTGCGCCGGGCAGCGCCTTGCGCCGCTCCCACCGGTCGGTCTGCGGGTCATAGACCTCGTGCCAGCCGACCGAGGCGCGCTCGCTCTCAGGGTCCGATGCGCCGCCGATGTGGTGCACCTTGCCGTCGATCACCGCGAGCGCCCCCGCGCCCCGCGGCCGCGGCATGTCGGCGATCCGCTCCCAGCGGTCGGCGGCGATGTCGTAGACGAAGGCGAGCGTGTCGGCGCCGCGGTTCTGGTTGCTGAATCCGCCGAAGGCGTAGATGCGCCGGCCGAGCGCGACGACGCCCACATGGTTCGCCCCTCGAGGCAGTCGCGCCTTCTCCTCCCAGCGGTTCGTCGCCGGGTCGTAGACGTGGTTGAAGGCGTTGTTGACCATCTGCTCGGCGTAGCCGCCGATCACCCAGAGCTTGCCGTCGGCCTCCGCCGCCCAGGCCATCTCGGTGCGCGGGATCGGCAGCGGGGCGCGGTCCACCCAGCGCCCCATTGGGCCGGCCGGCGCCGGGCTGTCCACCACGCGCTGCGCGAGTTGCTCCGGCGTGAGCTGGACCGGTCCCTGGCCGCGCAGCGGCGCCATCTGCTCGGTCGGGATCGGCCGCCCATGGTGCTGCGCCGAGGCCGCCGCCGCGCCCCCGACCAGGCCCGCCGCCGCCCCCAGCATCGTCCTGCGTCGCATCGTCCCGTCCCTCTCCCGCGTCGGTGTCGCGACACATAGGCGAGGCCGCAGCCCGCCGGAAGGTCGTTCCGCAGCCACCGGCCGAACCCGCTCCGACGCGGCCCGTTGGCGCGCGAGGACCACGGCCGAAGGAGCCACCCGCATGTTCTACATGGACGGCAAGCTGCAGTACCCGGTGCGCGTCGAGCGCCCCAACCCCGTCTTCGCCCGCGCCCTGCAACAGGCGATCGGCGGCGTCGAGGGCGAGATCCGCGTCTGCCTGCAGTACCTCTTCCAGGGCTGGGGGTCACGCGGACCGAAGAAGCACCGCGACATGCTGCTCAACACCGGCACCGAGGAGATCGGCCATATCGAGATGCTCGCCACCGCGGTCGCCATGAACCTCGAAGGCGCGCCGCTGTCCTTCCAGGAGGAAGCCGCGGCCGACCCGATCGCCGGCGCAGTGCTGAACGGCATGAACATGCGCCACATCCTCTCGACCGGCCTCGCCGCGACGCCCGAGAACTGCAACGGCGTGCCCTTCAACGCGAGCCACGTCTACGCCTCCGGCAACATCGTCGGGGACATGTTCGCCAATGTCGCGGCCGAGAGCACGGGCCGGGTGCTCGCCGCCCGGCTGCGGAACATGACGGACGACCCCGGGATGAAGGACATGCTCGGCTTCCTCATCGCGCGCGACACGATGCACCAGCAGCAATGGCTTGCCGTGATCGAGGAGCTCGGCGGCTTCGAGAGCCAGCTGCCCGTGCCGAACTCCGTCCCCGACACCGAGGAGCACAGGCGCTACGCCTACGCCTATTTCGGCCACCACGTCGCCGGCACCGTCCCGCCGGGCCGCTGGACCGAGGGCACGTCCCTCGACGGCAAGGGCGAGTTCGAGGCCCGGCGCTCCGAGCCGCTCGGCCAGGAGCCGGTACTGAGCCCGCCCCGCCCGGACGGCGCCGCGCAGCTCGAGCAGATCACGGATGCCGAGCCTCCGATGGCGGCGAACGACCCGCTGAATGCAACCGGTGGCATGACAGCCTGACCCTGCCGTTCAACCGCCCGACTTTTGCCTTGGTTGCGCGTTTGTCTCTTCGCAACAAGGGTGGCGCGATTCCCGCGCCGCCCACCCGGAGCGAAGGTTCATGCGACGCATCCTGCCCGTTCTCCTGCTGGCCCCGGCCCTCGGCCTCGGCGCCTGCGCGCAGAGCAACCCCTATGACCCGAACCAGCGCGCGCTGGGCGGTGCCGCGCTCGGCGCCGGTGCGGGCGCGCTGGTGGGGTCCGTCACCGGCAGCGCCGGCCGCGGCGCCCTGATCGGCGGCGCGCTCGGCGCCGTGGGCGGCGCGCTGACCACGCCGCAGCAGCCGCAGTACCAGCAGCCCTATCAGCAGCAGGGCTACCAGCAGCAGGGCGGCTACTACGACCAGTTCGGCCGCTGGGTGCCGGCGTCGCCGGCGGGCTACTCGCAGGGCTGGAAGTGACGGGGCGCGGGGGCGCCGCTCAGCGCCCCCGCAGCGCCTTCCCAAGCTCCTTCAGCCCGTCCACCTGCTGGCGCAGCCACCCGCCCGTCGCCAGGCTTTCCGGCGCGTTGGGGTCGCCGGTGCGCGGGTAGCTCCTGCGGTCGAAGTCGCCGGTGCGGAAGAGCCAGTCCCAGATGGGCAGCAGCACGGCGTAGTTGCGCCCATCCTCGCCGGCCGAGAGCTCGCCGTGGTGGATGCGGTGGAAGCGCGGGCTGACCAGCACGCGCTCCCCCACCCGCCCGAAATCCAGCCGGACATTCGCGTGGCTGAGGCTTTCCGCGAGCTGGCGGACCATCACGATCAGCACGAACTGCACGGGCGGCACGCCGATCAGCAGCGCCACCGCGCCGAACCACACCGCCGCAATGGCGTCATCGAGCAGGTGGTTGCGGTCATCCGTCCAGAAGGTCATCTGGCGCTGCGCGTGATGCACTGAATGCAGCGCGTACCACCAGCCGAACATGTGCTGGAAGCGATGCCGCCAGTACTCGCCGAAGTCGAGGATCACCACGTAGAGCAGCAGCGCGAGCAGCGGCATCTCGCGCAGCGCGGGGAAGATCGTCTCGAGCGTCGGCGGCACGAAGCCGGTATCGGCGAGCCAGCCCTGCATCGTGCGCTCCGCGGAGGAGAGCAGCACGAAGGCGATCAGCGGCAGCAGGCCGAGCCGGGCGAGCAGGGTGTAGAAGACGTCCGTCCAGATCGCCTTGTTGTCGGTCACGTCCTCCACCGGCCGCAGCGCCTCGAGCGGCCGGCACACCGCATAGACGACCGCGATCTGCACGATGCCGAGCAGCGCGAAGTCGAGCCACTCCCCCACCCGGTCGGCATATTCCATCAGCCCGGCCGAGTAGAGCGCCGGCTGCACCGCGCCCTCGTAGATCGCGCCCGAGGTCTCGACCCAGGCATCCATGAACCACTGCCACATCAGGTGGCGATCCCCCCCTCGGGAAGCGTCTCGAAGCAGAGCCCGCGCGCGATCAGCCTGCCGACCAGCTCATCCAATATGCCGGCGAAGGGCTCGCGCCGGCTGCGCACGCCCCAATGCATCACCAGCACCTCGCCGGCGCGGATATTTGCCAGGTTCCGCCGCAGCAGCGCGGCATTCGGGTGCTGCGTCGCGTCGAGCTCGTCGCCGAGGAAGCCGTTGCGCGTCCAGCCCTGGTGCGTCAGCCCGCAGGACGCGGCGAGGCGGAGCGCATTCGCCGTGGTGATCCCGCCCGGCGCGCGCCACAGCGGCAGCACGCGCGCCTCGGGCGCCATGCGGCGCAGCGTCTCGACCGGCCGCGCGAGCTCGGCGCACATCGCGGCGCCATCCAGCACCTCGCTTCCCCCGCCGCCGCGCGCGACGAAGGAGACGCGGCCCGGCGCCGGATCGCCCCGGAAGTACCAGTGCCGCCAGGTGTGGCTCGCGAAGACATGGCCTTCCGCCGCGCGCGCGCGCCAGAACGGCGCCCAGGTGTCGGACAAGGTCGTGTCGCCGCGGAAGGTCGGCTCGTCGGCGATGAAGAGCGTCGCGCGCACGCCGTGCCGCCGCAGGATGCCTGCGATCGCCTCCGCCTCGCGGCTCCAGCCAGTGTCGATCGTGAGATAGACCGGCCCGGCGCAGCGCGCCGGCGCCTGGGCGAGCGCCGGCGCCGCGAGCGCCGACAGGCCTGCCGCCAGAATCCCCCGCCGGCGCATCCTACCGCAGCGCAGCCGGCGTGGTGCCGCCCGGCAGGGCCGCCGGGCGGGCAGCGCGCGGCGGCAGCGGCGCCTGCAGCGGCCGCGTGCCGGAGGTGGCCCCCGCGAGCCGCCAGGGGAAATCGCCAGCCACGCCGTCTCGCCGCGGCTTGAAGAAGATGCCGTGCGGGCTGCGCCCGACCCGCAGCGTCTCCCATTGCGGCACGGCATCCGGCCGCGAGGGGTCGAGCACCGCGACGCGCCCCACCCAGCGCAGCGTCATCCAGATGCGCCCCTCGGGATCGAAGGTGAGGCAGTCCGGCCCGCCGGGGATGTTCCAAACCCGCCGGACCTGCAGCGTCTCGGGGTCCACCTCCGCCAGCCGGCTGTCCACGCGGCTGGTGGCGTAAAGCGCGCGGCCATCGGGCGAGGGAAACACCGTGTGCGCGCCGCGGCCGAGCGTGAATACGCGCGAGACCTCCTGCGTCTCCGGGTCGATGCTGACGAAGTGGTCGCTGCCCATGATGCCGACGATCAGCTTGCCGCGGTGCCAGATGATCCCGGCCGGCTCCGGCCCGACCTCGGCGGTCCAGAGCTGCGCGCGCGTCTCCATGTCGAAGGCGACGACCGCGCGGCTGCCCTGCATGGTGACGAAGACGCGCCGGCTGTCGGGCGAGAAGGCGACATGGCTCGGCATGTCGCCGGGCCGGAAGCGCTGCAGCAGCGCCAGCGTCGCTGCGTCGTAGATGTCCACCTGGTCGCGGCGCAGGCTGGCCACCACGAGGAAACGCCCGTCCGGGCTGTATTCGAGGTGGTAGGGGTTCGAGATGCGCTCGCGACGCTTCACCTCGCCCGTGGCGGGATCGACGAAGATCAGCTCGTTGCCGCCTGAATCCGCAATCACCAGCTGGCTGCCGTCGGGGGTCAGCACGAGGTGGTGCGGCTCCCGGAGCACCGGCATGCGCCGCACCTCCTGGCGCGTCGTCGCATCGATGACGCTGACCGTCGCCTCGCCCGAGTTCAGGACATAAAGCAGGTCGGCGCGCGCCGCCGGCGCCAGCGACAGCGCGCCCAGGCAGGCGATCAGGACGGGCAGGAGACGGGTTCGCACCGGCGAGCCTCTGGGTGGCTTGTTGCGGCGGAGAATTCCCCCGCCCGGCGCCGCTTGTCCAGCACGGGAGGATGGCGGCGGCGCGAAACCGCCGTCACCCACTCCGCTAGCGAATCATTGCGGCGGAACGATGCCCGCCCCGCCGATCATTCCTTCGGCTGGAAGGCCAGCGAGACCCCGTTCATGCAGTAGCGCTCGCCGGTCGGGGGAGGCCCGTCCGGGAAGACGTGCCCGAGGTGCCCGCCGCAGGTCGCGCAATGCACCTCGGTCCGGGTCATGAACAAGGACCGGTCGGTGCGGGTCGCGACCGCGTCCGCGATCGGCTTCCAGAAGCTCGGCCAGCCAGTGCCCGATTCATACTTCGCCGACGCTTCGAACAGAGGCGTGCCGCAGCCGGCGCAGGCGAAGGTGCCATCGCGCTTCTCGCCATTCAGCGGGCTGGTGCCCGGCCGTTCGGTGCCGTGCCCGCGCAGCACGCGGAAGGCCTCCGGCGAGAGTTCGGCGCGCCACTCCGCCTCGCTCTTGCTGATCGGGAAGGTCTCCGTCGCGCCCTTGTCCTTGGTCCCGAACATCACGCCGCCCCCTTCTTCAGACGGTCGGCGAAGGTCTTGCGGAACTTCGCCACCTTCGGCGCCACCACGACGCGGCAATAGCCGGACCAGGGGTTGCGCGCGAAATAATCCTGGTGCTCGGCCTCGCCCGGCCAGAAGCGGGTGAGCGGCACCACCTCGGTCACGGCCTTCGCACCCCAGATGCCCGAGGCATCGATCTCCGCGATCACCTCGCGCGCGACCCGCTCCTGCTCCGGCGAATGGGTCAGGATGACGCTGCGATACTGCGGGCCGATGTCGTTGCCCTGCCTGTCCTTCGTCGTCGGGTCGTGAAGGGTGAAGAACATGCGCAGCAGGTCGGCGTAGCTCACCTTGGCCGGGTCGAAGTCGATCTGCACCACCTCCGCATGGCCCGTTCCCTTGCCGCAGACGGCCTCATAGGTCGGGTTCTCGACATGCCCGCCGGCATAGCCGCTCTCGGCCCGGCTCACGCCGTCAAGGTGGCGCAGCGCGCCCTCGATGCACCAGAAGCAGCCGCCGCCGAGCGTCGCGGTTTCCGTTGCCATCAGATCCTCCGTCAGTCGCCCCTGCATATGGGGTGTTTCGCCTCCGCCCGCAGGGGGTTACGCACCGCCCGGCCGGCGGGCAGTCTCCGCCCATGTCGAACCGAACCTCCCTCGCCGCCGCCATCGCCTTCGCCGGCGCCCATGAATCCCCCTTCCCCCGCGACCTGAAGGCCCACCTCGAATCCGGGCACTTCGAGCCGCCGCCCGACAACGCGCTCCTCGGGCCGATCTTCCCCCGAGGCGCACCCAACGGCCTCGTCCTCCGGCGCGGCGAACGGCTCGCCGCCTGGGGCGACACGCGCCAGGCGGACATGACCTTCAGCGTCGCCAAATCCTACCTGTCCCTCCTCGCCGGCCTCGCCTGGGCCGACGGGCTCCTTCGCCTGGACGAGCCGGTGCGCGAGACGGTCCGCGACGGCGGCTTCGAGAGCGACCAGAACGCGCCCATCACCTGGCGTCACCTGCTGACCAACACCTCCGAATGGGAGGGCGAGCTCTTCGGCAAGCATGACCGCATCGACCGCGGCCGCTCGACCGGGCGTGAGGGGCTGGGCGGCTCACGCGACCGCGCCCTCCAGCCACCGGGCACCTACTGGGAATACAACGACGTCCGGGTGAACCGCCTCTCGCTCAGCCTGCTGCGCCTGTTCCGCCGCCCGCTGCCCGAGGTCTTCGCCGAGCGCATCGCCGACCCGATCGGCTGCTCGCGCGACTGGAGCTGGTACGCCTACGACAACGCCGTGGTGGAGGTGGATGGCCGCCGCCTGCCGAGCGTCCCGGGCGGCACCCATTGGGGCGCGGGGCTGCGCATCCACGCCGAGGACCAGGCGCGCATCGGCCAGCTCGTGCTGGGGCGCGGCGCCTGGGCGGGCCGCCGGATCATCCCCGAGGCGTGGTTCGACCTCGCCTTCGCCCCCTGTCCGCTCAACCCGTCCTACGGCTTTCTCTGGTGGCTGAACCGCACCGGCCGCTTCCCCGAGGCACCCGCCGACGGCGTCTTCGCCTTCGGGGCGGGCGGCAACTTCACCTGGATCTGGCCGGAGGGCGAGGTGGTGGCGGTGCTGCGCTGGGTGGACAGCTCGCAGATCGGCCGCTTCTGCGGCATGGTCGCGTCGGCGCTGCGCTGAGAGGGCGGTTGCAGGCGGGAGGGGCGTTGCCCCTCCCGAACCCTCCCCACCAAGGGCCAGTGGGCCCTCGGAACCCATGAGTCTGGGGCGGAGAGGAAGGGGTCGTGGCGCGCCAGTCGCACGGTCGCACCCGTGACGCCCCCTTCCTCTCCGCCCAAAGACTGATCGAGGTCCAGGAGCCCGCCGGCTCCTGGCGGGAGGGGTCCGGGGAGGGCAGAGCCCTCGCCGCACGCGACACACCCCCTCAGAACACCGCCCGCGCGATCAGGCCCGCTTCGCGTGCCTCGCGTTCCAGTCCTTCGCGGAAGTCGGGGTGCGCCAGGCCGATGATCGCCTTCGCGCGTTCCGTCACCGACATCCCCTTGAGGTTCGCGATGCCGTATTCGGTCACGACATACATCATGTCCGACCGCGGCGTCGTCACCACGTTGCCCGGCGTCAGGTTCAGCACGATGCGGCTCTTTCGCTGCCCCTTCCGTTCGTAGGTGGAGGCGAGGCAGATGAAGCTCTTGCCGCCCGCCGAGGCATAGGCGCCGCGGACGAATTGCAGCTGCCCGCCGGTGCCGCTGATGTGCCGGTGCCCGTCGCTCTCGGACGAGGCCTGGCCCTGCAGGTCGAGCTGCGTCGTGTTGTTGATTGCGACCGCCTTCGGGTTGCGCGCGATCACCGCGGGGTCGTTGGTGAAGTCCACCGGATGGCAGAGAAAGTCCGGGTTGCCGCGGATGGTGTCGTAGGTCGTCTTCGATCCGAGCGCGAAGGTGTAGGTGATCTTGCCCGGATCCACGACCTTCTCGTCGCCGCGCACGCGCCCCGCGCGGTACAGCTCCACGATGCCGTCGTTCAGCATCTCGGTGTGCACGCCGAGATGCTGAACGCCGGAGTCGAGAAGCAGCGTGCAGACCGCGTTCGGCATGCCGCCGATGCCGACCTGCAGGCAGGCCCCTTCCTCGATCTCGGCAGCGATCAGCCGCGCCACGGCGCGATCCACCTCGGTCGGCTCGGCGTTCGGCAATTCGGGCGTCGGCGCATCGTCGCCGGCGATGACATAGTCCACCGCCTCCGCCGGCACGAGGTTGTCGGTGCCGTGGATGCGCGGCATGTCCGGCATCTCCTCGATCACCACCGTCTTCGCCCGCTCCAGCACCGCGCGGTGCCAGAGGCTGTTCGGGCCGAGGTCGAACGACCCGTCTTTCAGCGGCGCGGCCTTCAGCACCGCGACGTCCACGCGCTCGATGAAGCGGCGATAGTAGTGCGGGATCTCGCCGAGGTTGCAGGGGATGTAGCGGCAGATCCCGGCATCGTGCTTGCGCCGGTCGTAGCCCGAGAAATGCCAGTTGAAGCAGGCGACCCGCCGGCCTTCGGGATCCGCTTCCAGCACCGCGCGCGGCCGGACGGAGAGGCAGTTGCGCAGGTTGAATCCGCCGCCCAGCGTGTCGAGCCGTGCCGCGAGCGCGCGGTCAAAGGCGTCGGGCTGGTTGAAGGAGGCGCCGTAATCCACCCAGTCCCCGGGCTTCACCAGCGCGGTCGCTTCCTCGGCCGAGACGCGACGCGGTCCTGCCATGCGCGATCCTCCCCGCGCCCTTCCGGCGCCTTGTCCGAGACCTACAGCGCGCGCGTCGGGCGCGCCAGACGCAGGAGCGCTGTCAGGCCGCCTGCCGGTCCGGTATGAACAGCGCAACAACGGGAGGTCACGTCTCCATGCGCCGCAGGTCCGTCCTGGCAGCCATCGCCGCCGCCCCCCTCGCCCGCCCGGCCCTCGCGCAGGAGGCGTGGCCGGCCCGCCCCGTCACCCTCGTCGTTCCCTGGGCGCCCGGCGGCTCGAACGACGTCGTCGCGCGCCTTGTCGCCCCGATGCTGGCCGAGCGGCTCGGCCAGTCGGTGGTGGTGGAGAACCGCGCCGGCGGCGGCGGCTCGATCGGCATGGGGCAGGTCGTGCGCGCGCGGCCCGACGGCCACACGCTGCTCGTCTCCTCCGCCTCCAACCACGTCTTCCACGCCCTCGTCGCGCACGACCTCGGCTACGACGTGCGGGAGGCGCTGCAAGGCATCGCGATGATGGTGGACGTGCCGAACGCGATCGCGGTGCATCCCGGCCTCGGCGTCTCCACCGTGCCGGAGCTGCTGGCGCGCGCCCGCGCCACCCCGGGCGGCCTCTCCTTCGGCTCCTCCGGCACGGCGAGCTCCAACCACCTTGCCGGCGAGCTGCTGCGCATGATGACCGGGGTGGAGCTGACCCATGTGCCCTATCGCGGCGGCGGGCCGGTGGCGACCGACCTCGTGGCGGGCGTCATCCCGATGGCCTTCATGAACCTGCCGACGGTGCTCGGCCCCGCCGCGGCCGGCCGCGTCCGCGTCCTCGCCGTCTGCACCGAGGAGCGGGTGCGCTTCCGCCCCGACATCCCGACCGTCGCGGAGGGGGGCGTACCGGGCTATGCGGTCCGCAGCTGGACCGGCCTCTTCGCCCCGCGCGGCACGCCGCGCCCGGTGGTCGACCGCGTCGCCGCCGAGATGCGGGCCGTGCTCGAGGCGCCGGCGATCGGCGCGCGGCTGACCGACCTGGCAAGCGAGCCGATCTACATGGACCCGGCCCGCACCGACGCCTTCGTACGGGCTGAGTTCGACCGCTGGTCCCCGGTGGTCCGCGCCGCCCGGGTCACGCTCGACGGATAATTTAACTGTCGCGGCCCAACGTGCGCGCGAAATCGGTGCGCCCGTCCCGGGCATGATCTTGTAGGATTGCCCGATCGTCACGATAACGCGCTGCGCGCAACAGGGGGGTCTCACATGCCGAACGGTCCCGAGGTGGTCGAGCTCGCCCGCGTCTGGCGCGGCCCGGTCATCGAGAGCATGCATCACGGTGTCGTCACGGTCGCCGATACCGGCGGTGGCCTGCGGCACGCCTGGGGAGATCCCGGCTGGGCCGCCCCGCCGCGTTCCGCGCTCAAGCCCTTCCAGGCGATCGCGCTGGTCGAATCCGGCGCCGCCGACGCGCTCGGCCTGACCGACGAGCACATCGCGCTGGCCTGCGCGTCCCATGCGGCGCAGCCCTTCCAGATGGCGCTGATCGGCGACTGGCTCGGCCGGCTCGGCGCCACGGAAGATGCGCTCGTCTGCGGCCCCGCCCTGCCGCGCGCGGTCGAGGACCAGGCGACCGCCTTCGCGCATGGCGGCCCGCGGCGGATCTACAACAACTGCTCGGGCAAGCATTGCGGCTTCCTGAGCATCGCGCGGCACATGAATGCCGGCATGGACTACGCCAACCCCGACCACCCGGCGCAGCGCCTCTATCGCAAGGTGCTGTCGGAGTTCACCGGCCTCGACGCCAACCGCCTGCCCTACGGCGTCGACAATTGCGGCCTGCCCGCGATCGCGCTTCCGGCGAGCGCCATGGCCAAGGCCTGGGCGCGCTTCGGCGTGGGCCAGGCGGTCTCCGCCGAGCGCCGTGCGGCGGTGCGGCGGGTGCTGAACGCGATGGTCGCCTACCCCGACCATCTCTCCGCCGCCGACAGCCCGCTCGCCCGCCTGATCCGCTACTGCGACGGCAACGTGGTCGCGAAGACCGGCGCCGAGGGCTACCTGGCCGCCTGCGTGCGCGACAAGGCGCTCGGCATCGTCGTCAAGGTGGCGGATGGCGACAGCAGCGGCCGCGCGCGGATGGGCGTTCTCGCGCGCATCCTCGGCCGCATCGGCGCGCTGCCGACGGATGACGCCGAACTCCTCGTCGCCGCCGTCGAGCCCGCGATCGCCGACAGCAACGGCCAAGAGGTCGGCCGCGTCGAGGTCACCATCCAGCCGCCGCGGCCGACCACGCCGACCCAGGCCAACCTCGGCTTCTGGCTCTCCGGCGTTCCCGGCGCCGGCGTTCTCGAGCTCTTCGAGAACAGGCGCTGACCCGCGCGGCGGGCCGGGCGGTCAGCCTGGCCCGTCCTCCGGCGCGTCGAGGACATGCCGGAGCGCCGCGATGCCGAATACCGTCACCTGCCCCTCGCGCCGCATCCCGGTCTTCTCGAGCACGCGGCAGGACGCGGCGTTCTCCGCCATCGCGTAGCCGACGAGCCGGCGCAGGCCGATCACATGCAGGCCGATGTCGCGCGCAGCCGCGGCGCCCTCGGTCGCCAGGCCCCGGCCCCACGCCGTGCTGTCGAACAGGTAGAGCAGCTCCGTTTCCCCGCCGAGCTCGGGCAGCAGCCGCAGGCCGACATGCCCCAGCAGCGCGCCCGTCGCGCGGTCCTCCGCCGCCCATGGCCCGTAGCCGCACGCATCCCAGTGCCGCGCGAAGTCCGGGACGAGGCGCGCGGCGTCCGGCGCCGCCGTCGCGCAGCGCGCGACCCCGCCCGGCATGAACCGCATAACCTCGGGCTTGGCGCGGATCGCGGCATAGGCGGCCACGTCCTCTGGCCGGAACGGGCGCAGCCGCAGCCGCGCCGTCGTCACCTCGCGAGGCGCAGTCATCCCATCGCGGGAAGTGCGCGTCCGCCGGCGAGCCGCAGGATGCGCGTCGGCCTCTCCACCCCGATCAGCCGGTGCACGATGAGGATGACGCTGCGCCCCGCCGTCGCCTCGCCCAGCGTTTCCAGGAAGGCGCGTTCGGTGTCGGGGTCGAGCCCCGCCGCCGGCTCGTCGAGGATCAGCACGGGCGCCTCCGACAGCAGCGCGCGCGCCAGCGCCAGCCGCCGCGCCTGGCCGCCGGAGAAGCGCGCGCCCGCCTCGCCGCAGCGCGTCGCGAGGCCCTCCGGCAGCACCCGCACGACGTCGCCGATGCCGGCCGCATCCAGCGCGCGCCACAGCGCGGCGTCGTCGGCCTCCGGGCGCGCGATGCGGAGGTTGTCGGCGATGCTGTCGTCGAACAGCCGCGCATCCTGCGTCAGGCAGGCGATGCGCGCGCGCACGTCATCCGCGGCGAGCGTCGCGATGTCCGCGCCGCCGAGCGTGATGCGCCCGCCCGCCGGCGCGGCGAGCTTCAGCAGCAGCGCCGCAAGCGTGGACTTGCCCGCGCCGGAGGGGCCGAGCAGCGCCAGCCGCGCGCCCTCTGCGACCTCCAGTTCGAGGCCGTCGAAGACCGCACGGTCCGGCCCCCAGGCGAAACGGACGCCCTCCACCCGGATCGCGTAACCGCGCGGCACCGGGGCGGGCTCCGCCGGCTCGGCGACCGGCGGGGCGGTGTCGGCGGCCTCGAACAGCCGCCGCGCGCTCGCCCCGGCCGCGGCCAGCGCGGCGCCGGCGCGCGGCATAAGCCCGAGCGCCTCCGCCGCCGCAGTCGCGAGGAACAGGCCGAGCACCGCGCCGGCGACGCCCGCCCCCCCGCTCGCTAGCCCCCACCCTAGCGCGGCCAGCATCGCGCCCTGGGTCAGCACCGCCCCTGCCGCGCCACCCCAGGCCCCGCGCCGGGCGAGCAGGCGCTGCGCGGTGGACAGCGCCGCGCCTTCCTCCGCCACGCGCCGCGTCGCGAGCGCTTCGCCGCCCGCCGAGAGCGTGTCCTCGATGCCGGTCAGCGGATCGACCACCGCCGCGCGCAGGCTTCCCTGCGACGCCGCGACGCGCCGCCCGGCCTCGGCCGCCCCCGGCGCGAGCAGCGGCGGCAGCAGCAGCGCGAGTGCAAGCGGCAGCGCGACGAGCAGCGCGAGGGCCGGCGAGATGGCGCCGAGCACCAGCGCGATCGCCAGCACCACCGTACCCGCGGCCACGGCCGGCACCAGCGCGCCGAGATAGACGCGGTCCAGCGCATCGATGTCGGAGACGAGCCGGCCGAGCAGGTCGCCGGTGCGCCGGAAGCCGACACCCGCCGGCAGCCGCTCGGCGAGCCGGCGGAAGAACCAAACGCGCGTATCGGCCAGTGCGCGGAAGGCCGCCGCGTGGCTCACCAGCCGGTCTAGGTAGCGCGCGACGGGGCGCAGCACCGCGAAGCCGCGCATCCAGATGAGCGCCGCCGCGCCGCCGCCGGCGAAGATCGCCGCCTCCGTCACGCCGTCCACGACGCCGCGCCCCGCGAAGCCGAGCAGCGCGACGCCCGCGAGCGTGGCAATGGTCGCGACCACGATCCCGGCCAGCAGCCACACGCCGCGCGAGCGCCACATGCCCAGCACGCGAAGCAGGTCGCGCGTCATGCCATCTGTCTGGCGCCCTCTCCCCTCCGCGGGAGAGGGCTGGGGAGAGGGGGTCAAGGCGGAACCCGACACCGCCCTCACTCCCCCGCCATCCGCGCGCCCGCCACGCGCCCGCTATCGATCTCGAGCACGCGTCCCAGCACGCGCTGCGCGGCGCGGCTGTGCGTCGCCACGATCGCGGTGCGCCCGGCGCAGAGCCGGCGCAGGCTCTCCAGCACCTCCGCCTCCGTTCCCGGGTCGAGATGCGCGGTCGGCTCGTCGAGCAGCACGAGCGGCGCATCGCGCAGGAAGGCGCGCGCCACCGCAACGCGCTGCGCCTGCCCGCCCGAGAGCCCGAAGCCGCCCTCCCCCACCAGCGTGTCAAGGCCGAGCGACAGGCCGCGCGCGAAGGCCATGACCTGCGCCGCCTCCGCGGCCGCCTCGACCTCCGCATCGGTCGCCTCGGGCCGCGCCAGGCGGATGTTCTCGCGCAGCGTGCCGCGGAAGAGATGCGCGCGCTGCCCGACATAGGAGGACAGCCGCCGGAGTTCGGCCGGCGCCAGCAAGGTCGCGTCCTGCCCGTTCAGCGCGATGCGCCCGGCATCGGGCCTGCGGAAGCCCATCAGCAGCCGCAGCACGCTCGACTTGCCCGCCCCCGACGCGCCCGAGAGCACGAGCGTCTCGCCCGGCATCACCCGGAAGGACAGCCCATCCAGCGCCGGCGGCCGCGCCGGATCGTAGCGGAGGCACACATCGGTGAAGGTGACCACGACCTTGCGCGGGACCTCCTCCAGCCGGAACCCCGGCGCCTCCGCCGGCTCGGCGAGGATCGGCGCGAGCTCCGCTGCCGCGCCGCGCGCCGAGAGCTTCTCGTGATAGGCCTGGGAGAAGGTCCGCAGCGGCGTGAAGAAGGCCGGCACCAGCAGCAGGCAGAAGATCGCCGCCACCGGGTCGGGATGCCCCGCGCCGAGGATCGCGCCGTGCCGGATGGCGAGGCAGGCGATCGCACCCGCCGCCAGCACCTCGAGCGAGGCGGAGGATAGGAAGGCGACGCGCAGCACCTTCATCGTGCGCGTGCGCAACTCCGCCGCCGCGGTGGCCAGCGCCTGCGCCTCTGCCTCCTGCCGGCGGAACAGCACGAGCGTCGGCAGGCCGCGCATCCGGTCGAGGAAGCGGCCCGACAGACGCCCTAGCGCCTCGAACTGCCGCCGGCTCGCCTGTGCCGCGCCGATCCCGGTCGCCGCCATCGCCACCGGCACGAGCAGCCCCGCGATGCCGAGGATCAGCCCGCTGGTCGGGTCGGCGATCGTCGCAGCGCCCGCCACCATGGCCGGCCCCGCCACGGCCAGCACCGCAGCGGGCAGCCAGCGCGTGAGGAATCCCTCCATCGCCTCGATGCGGTCCACGACGAGCGCCGCGCGCTCGCCTACGGGGCGCAGGTCGGAGGGGCCCTCGTGCAGCAGCCGGGTGAAGGTCGCCTCGCGCAGCCTGGCCTTCGCCGCCTCCCCGGCCGCGACCAGCGCGCGTTCCTGTGCCACGCCGAGCCCGGCCGAGACGGCCACCAGCGCCGCGGCCAGGCCGAGCTCCGTCCAGCCGGCCGCGCCGAAGCCGAGCAGCGCGGCGAGCAGCATCGCGAAGATCAGCGCCTGCGCGATCCCGGCCGCCACCTGGGCGAGCCCGAGCGCAAGCGGCAGAGCCAGCCGCCCCCGCGCCTCCCTCGCCTCGCGCCGCAGCAGCGCATCCGCCGCCCGGTCGCTTTCCTTGACCACCCGAGACATCTACAGGCCGACCATAGGACAGCCCCGACGCCCGGTCATCCCGGCTTGTCAGCCCCGGCTGACACCCCTTTCCTCCTCCCCCGATCACGGGGCAGGGCCGGGTTGAGGGGGATCGGGGCTGCCACTCGCCCTTGCCCGACCGCGCCATCGGGCGCACCTCCCGCAACGACCCGCGCGCCGAAGGACCCGCATGCTCCCCACCCACGGACGCTACGACTACGCCGCCTGGCGCGGCCGCACGCCCTATGCCTGGCCGAACGGCGCCCGGCTCGCGGTCTATCTCGGCGTCAACCTCGAGCACTTCGCCTTCGGCGAGGGGCTGGGCGCGGAACTCGCCCCCGGCGGCCCGCAGCCCGACGTGCTGAACTTCGCCTGGCGCGACTACGGCAACCGCGTCGGCGCCTGGCGCCTGCTCGACCTCCTCGACGAGTTGTCCCTGCCCGCCACCGTGCTGCTCAACAGCGCGATCTATGATTACGCGCCGTCGCTCGTCGCCGCCCACCGCGCCCGCGGGGACGAGATCGCCGGCCACGGTCGCACCAACTCCGAACGCCAGTCGGTGCTGCCCGAAGCGGAGGAGCAGCACCTGATCTCCGAGGCGACCGCCGCGATCGCGCTGCACGAGGGCCGCGCCCCGCGCGGCTGGCTCTCCCCCTGGATTGCCGAGAGCCGCGCCACCCCCGACCTGCTGGCCGAGGCCGGCTACGCCTACACGCTGAACTGGTGCGCCGACGACGCTCCGGTCTGGATGCGCACCCGCGGCGGCCCGTTGCTCGCGGTGCCCTATCCGCAGGAGGTGAACGACATCCCGGCCGTCGTCGCCCGCAAGGATGGCGGCGACGCCTTCGCGGCGATGATCCTCGACGATTTCGAGGAGCGTCTGCGCCAGACGGCCGACGGGCTGCCGCAGGTCATGGGCATCGCGCTGCACCCCTACATCGTCGGCCAGCCGCACCGGCTGCGGCACCTGCGGCGCGCGCTCGCCGCGATCGCGCGGGAGAGCGGCCGGGTCTGGATCACCACCGCTGGCGCCGTCCTCGACCACGTCGCCGCGCTTCCCGCGGGGGTGGTCCCCGGCTGCCCACGCGCCGCAGGCCAGGAGCGCGCCGCATGATCCGCCGCACGGCCCTTCTCGCCCTGCTGCTGCTCGCGGCCTGCGCGACAACGCCCGCTGGCCCGCCCGTGCAGAGCGTCGCGGGGGTGAACCTCAACCGTTACCTCGGCACCTGGTACGAGATCGCCCGACTGCCGAATTCCTTCCAGGACGGAAGCGGCCGGCGCTGTGTCGGCACCACCGCGGCCTACGCGCTCCGCCCCGACGGGCAGATCGCGGTCACGAACCGCTGCCTCGACGACCGCGACGGCAACCGCGAGACGCTCGCCACCGCGACCGCCTATGCGGTCGAGGGCAGCGGCAACGCCAAGCTGCGCGTCACCTTCTTCTGGCCCTTCTACGGCGACTACTGGGTGATCGGCCTGGATCCCGAATATCGCTGGGCGGTGGTCGGCGGGCCGACGCGGGAGTACCTCTGGATCCTCTCCCGCACGCCGCAGATGGCGCCGGGCGATTACGCCGCCGCCGTCGCGACAGCGGCGGCGCAGGGCTTCGACATCGCCCGCCTGCAACCCACGCCGCAACCGGGGCGCTAGCAGACGAACGCCGGAGAGCCCGCCGAATGACCTGGTCCATCCCCCTCGGCCGCGTATTCGGCACCGAGATCCGGATCCACCTGACCTTCTTCCTCCTCCTCGCCTGGATCGGCTGGGCGCATGGCGCGCGCGGCGGGACAGAGGCCGCGGTCTCCGGCATAGTCTTCATCCTGCTGCTCTTCGGCTGCGTGCTGCTGCACGAATTCGGCCATTCGCTCGCCGCCCGCCGCTACGGCATCGCGACGCCGGACATCACGCTCCTGCCGATCGGCGGCGTCGCGCGGCTGGAACGCATCCCGGAGAAGCCGTCCGAGGAGCTCGTGGTGGCCCTCGCCGGCCCCGCCGTGAACGTCGTCATCGCGCTGATCCTGCTGGTGTTGCTCGGCGGCGTTCCACCGGTGGAGGTGATGGGAAGCCCCGAGAACGCCGACCATCCGCTGCTCGCGCGTCTGTTCTGGGTGAACGTCTCGCTCGTGCTGTTCAACCTGCTGCCCGCCTTCCCGATGGATGGCGGCCGCGTGCTGCGCGCGCTGCTGGCTACCCGCCTGCCGCATCGCCGCGCGACGGACATCGCGGCCACGGTCGGCCAGATCATGGCCTTCGGCCTCGGCTTCCTTGGCCTCATCGCGGGCGCGCCGCTGCTCGTCTTCGTCGCCCTCTTCGTCTGGCTCGGCGCCGGCGCCGAGAGCCAGGCGGTCCGCGCGCGCGAGCTCACCCGCGGCATCCCCGCGCGCGAGGCGATGCTGACGCGGTTCGAGATCTTGCCCGTCTCGGCTTCCGTCGGCGCGGCGGTGGAACTCCTGCTGCAGACCTCGCAGACCGACTTCCCGGTCGTGGATGGCGGGGGGCGCCTGCGCGGCATCCTCACGCGCTCGGACATGATCCGCGCGCTGCGCGAGGCCGGCCCCGACTCGCCGGTCCTCGACGCGATGCAACGGGAGGTTCGCACCATCGGGCCGCGCGCCACCCTCGACGAGGCGATGATGGCCCTGCAGTCCGCCGCCGGGCCGGTTGGCGTGGTGGAGGCCGATGGGCGCCTCGTCGGCCTGCTCACCCAGGAAAACCTCGGCGAGATGCTGATGGTCGAGGCCGCGCGGGGCGCGCACCGCCCACCGCCGGGCGGCACGCCGCCGAACCCCTGGGCGCGCCCGGCCTGACGGGCCGGCACCGCGCGCGCCGGTGACGACCCGCGCGGGCCGTCACGCCGCCGCGGCCGGATCCCCCGCCGCCGTCTCGCGCCCCGACCCGGTGAGCGCCACGATCCGCCGCCCGAGCGCATCGCTGCGGCACACGACCGCGCCCTGCCCTTCCAGCCACTCCAGCAGCCGCCGCGCCCGCCCCGCAGAGCGGCTGCCATAGGCACGCGCGATCGCGTCGTCCGAGGGACATGCCTCGCCGGCCAGCGCGGCGCGCGCGAGCAGCAGGTAGACGCCCTGCGTGTCCTCCGGCAGCGCCGCCGCCTGGGCCGCGACCTCCGGCCAATCCGGGTCGCCCGCCAGTGCCGCCTCCTCCACCCCCGCCCGCGCCAGCGCCAGCATGCGGCGGAAGGCCGGCAGGTCGGGCGGCGTGCCGAGCCGCGCGATCCGGCAGCGCACCAGCAGGTCCTGGTAGAGCACGGCGGGCTGGCGGAACGGCGCCTCCGGCTCCGCCATGACCTCCCGCAGCAGTGCGGCCAGCTTCTGCCCGCGCGCGGCCTCGTCCTCGGCCGAGGGGGACGCGGCGGCATGCACGGCGGCGGGGCGCGCGGCCGCGAGCTGCTCGTTGATGTCGGGCGCGGGCGGCGGCGGCAGGCGTCGCGGCGGCGCCTTCGACTCGGGCGCCGCGGCGGCCTGCAGGATCTGCGCCCGCGCGGCCTCCGACGCCTCCGGCGGCGGGGCGAGCTTCGGCCCGCCGCCGCGCGTGCCGGTCTCGACCGTCCCGATCCGGAGCGGCAGCGGGCGCCGCGACAGCGCGGGACCCAGCGCCACGAAATGCCCGCGCTCGAGGTCGCGGAACATCTCCGCCTGCCGCCGCTCCATCCCGAGCAGGTCAGCCGCGCGCGCCATGTCGATGTCGAGAAAGGTGCGCCCCATCAGGAAGTTCGACGCCTCCGCCGCGACGTTCTTGGCGAGCTTCGCCAGGCGCTGCGTCGCCACCGCGCCTGCCAGCCCCCGCTTCCGCCCGCGGCACATCAGGTCGGTCATCGCGGCGAGCGAGGCGCGCCGCGCATCATCCGCCACGTCGCCGCCGAGCGCGGGCGCAAACAGCTGCGCCTCGTCCACCACCACGAGCATCGGCGACCAGACGTCGCGCTCCACCGCGAAGAGACCGTCGAGGAAGGCCGCGGCATGGCGAAGCTGGCTGTCCACGTCGAGGTTCTCGAGGTTCAGCACCACGGAGACGCGGTGCCGCCGCACGCCTTCCGCCGCGCGCCTGAGCCCGGTCAGCCCCGCCGTCGCCGCATCCAGCACGAGATGCCCGAAGCGGTCGCCGAGCGTGACGAAATCGCCTTCCGGATCGATCACCGCCTGCTGCACCCAGGGTGCCGACTGCTCCAGCAGCCGCCGCAGCAGGTGCGACTTGCCCGACCCCGAATTGCCCTGAACCAGCAGCCGCGTCGCCAGCAGCTCCTCGAGGTCGAGCGTGGCCGCGCCGCCCGCAGTGGCGGTGCCCAGCTCGATGCGGATCGTCATCGGGACTCCCTGCGCCCGTTTGCGGGGCCGGCCGGCTTACCCCGCCCGACCGGGCAGGGGAAGCGCCTCAGCCCAGTTCGAAGGTGGCGACGCCGAAGAGCCGGTCCATCGCGACCGCGGGCGCGGGGCCGGTGTACATCCGCGCCGTCTCGAAGACCGGCGCGAGGCCGAGCCGCCGCGCCAGCGCGACGCCGGCCGCATGCGGCTCCGGCACGTCGAGGAAGACCGGGCCGGGCGGGATGCGGGCGATCAGCGCCGCCACCAGCGCCTCGGCCCCGGCCGCGTCCTCGGCCACCAGCGGGCCGATCTTGTGTCCGCTGCGGCAGGGCCGGATCACGCCGAACCCGGCCAGGGCGCCGTCTCGGGGCAGGGCGAGCGCGACATGGCCCGTCGCGCCGATCCAGGCACGCAGGAAGTCCGGCCGCGGCGCCGGGAAGACCGTCGCATCCAGCGCCTCGACCGCTGCGAAGGGCACCGCGGCGGCCGGCACGACGGTCGAACGCGGCGGCGGCAAGGCCGGCGCCTCGCCGCCGAAGCGGATATTGTTCCAGGCCAGCCTGAAGCCCGACTTCCGGTAGTTCGCCTGCTGCGCCACCACGCCGTCCAGCCCGACGAGGCGGCCCGCGAGCTGCGCCATCCCCGCGCGCCAGATCGCCATGCCATGGCCGCGCCCGCGCACCCCCGGCTCCGCGATGTAGAAGCCGATGAAGCCGAAGCCGGTGCCGTATCGCGTCGCGGAGATCACCGAGACCAGCCGCTCCCCCGCAAAGGCGCCGAGGAACAGTCCCGGGTCCTGCGCCAGGAAGCAGTCGAGGTCCACGAGGCCCGGATTCCAGCCCTCCGCCGCCGCCCAGTCCACGGCGCGCTCCGCCTCGATCGGCGTGAGGGTGCGGATCGTGGCGGTCAATGCATCACGTCCCCGCCGTTCGGCGACAGGGTCGCGCCGACGAAGAAGTCCCCGCCGGGCGAGCTCGCCAGCAGCAGCGCAGCGGCAGCGATCTCGCCCGGCTGCCCCACGCGTCCGATCGGCAGCGCCGCGCCGGTGCGCGTTGCCCAGTCCGGCCCGAGCTGCGCCGTCAGCTCGCTCACCACGGGCCCCGGCGCGATCGCGTTCACCAGGATGCCCTTCGGCGCGCCCTCCCGCGCCAGCGCCCGCGTCATGCCGACCAGCGCGGCCTTCGCCGTGCAATAGGGCACGATCCCCGCCGCGCCCTTGAAGGCGAGCTGGCTTGCGGTGGTGATGATCCGTCCGCGGCCGCGCGCGGCCATGCCGGGCCAGACGGCCTGCGCGGCGAAGAAGCTCGCCCGCACATGCACCGCCATCACGCGGTCGAACATCTCCTCGGTGATCGTCTCGATCGGCCCGCGCAGGTTCATGCCCGCGTTGTTCACCAGCACGTCGCAGGGCCCGAGCGTCCCCTCGGCCGCGGCGATGAAGGCGCGCAGCACAGGCAGCTCCGCGACGTCGAGCGCCGCGTGGAAGCAGCGCCGTCCGGCGGCCTCCACGCCGCACGCCACCTCCGCCGCGCCCTCGGCGTCGTTCAGATGGCAGAAGGCGACATCGGCGCCCTCGCGCGCGAAGAGCAGCGCGATGGCGCGCCCGATGCCGCGGCTGCCGCCGGTGACGATCGCGACCTGTCCCTCGAGCTGCTTCGTCACGCCATCAACCTCCGCATCGCCGCCGCGAAGCCGTCGCGGATCGCCATCCCCGCGAGGTGCCGCCCCGCCTCGACCACCATCCTGCCGCCGCAGGCGACGCTCCGCACCGGGTTGCCCTGCCCGCTGAACACCCAGGCATCGAGCAGCGCATCGCCCTCGCGCCCGAGCAGCAGCGGATGTGTGTCGTCGAGCTCAACGAGGTCGCAGCGCATCCCCGGTGCGATCGCGCCGATCCGCCGGCCGCTCGCCTGGGCGCCGCCGACCAGCGCGGCATCGAGGAGCGTCCGCCCGGGATGCGGGTTCTGCTCCGCCGTCGCGACTGCCCGGGCATGGTCGCGCAGCCGCTGGCTGGTCTCGAGCTGGCGCAGCTCGAAGGCCGGCGCGGTACCGACGTGGCTGTCCGTGCCAATGCCGAAGCGCCCGCCCGTTGCGAGGAACTCCGGCAGCCGAAACACGCCATCGCCGAGCGAGGCCTCGGTCGTCGGGCAGAGCCCCGCGATGGCCCCCGTCTCGGCCAGGTCCGACACCTCCGTGTCGTCCAGATGCGTCGCATGGATCAGTACCCAGCGCGCGTCGAGCGGCATGTTGTCGAGCAGCCAGCGCACCGGCCGCGCGCGGGTGGCGGCGAGGCATTCCTCCACCTCCTTCGGCTGCTCCGCGGCGTGGATGTGGATCGGCCCGTCGAAGCCCGCCAGCGCGCGCAGCATGTCCGGCGTCACCGCGCGCAGCGAATGCGGCGCGAGACCGACCGTCGCCTGCCTGTCCCCCGCCGTCGCCGCGCGCGCCGCCTCCACGATCGCGGAGAAGCCGTCCAGATCGTTCAGGAAGCGACGCTGCCCCTCATGCGGCGGCTTTCCGAAGATGCCGCCATGGCGGTAAAGCGAGGGCAGCAGCGTCATGCCGATGCCCGCGCGCCGCGCCGCGGCGAGGTGTCGCTTCGCCATCTCCGCCACGTCGGCATAGGGCGTGCCGTCCGGCCCGTGGTGCAGGTAGTGGAACTCCGCGACCGAGGTGAAGCCGTGCTCCAGCAGCTCGGCATAGAGCTGCGCCGCGACGGCTTCCGCATCCTCCGGCGAGAACAGGCCGACGAAGCGGTACATCGTCTCCCGCCAGGTCCAGAAGCTGTCGCGCCCGGCCGGGCTGCGCCGCTCGGCGCCGCCGGCCATGGCGCGCTGGAAGGCATGCGAATGCAGGTTCGGCACGCCGGGGATCACATGACCGCGCAGCCGCCGCGCCCCGCCCGCCGCGACGCCCGGCGTCACGGCGAGGATGTCGCCCGCCGCATCCGCCTCGACCAGGACGTCGCGCGCCCAGCCCGCCGGCAGCAGCGCATGGGCGGCGTGGAATGAAGGCATCGATCTCCTCCGCGCGCCAGGGATGGCCGATCCGGCCGCGCGGCGCAATCGGCTTGGCCGCACCCGGTGCCCGCGCTAGCGTCCTCCGTCCAGGCGGCAGAAGGGCGCATGAGCGAGATCCGCCACGACACGGTCCAGGCGAACGGCATCCGCCTGCATGTCGCGCAATGCGGCGATCCCGCCGCGCGCCCGCTCGTACTGCTGCATGGCTGGCCCGAGTTCTGGCTGACCTGGCAGCCGCTGATGCGGCGTCTCGCGGATCGCTTCCGGCTGATCGCGCCCGACCTGCGGGGCTTCGGGAACAGCGACAAGCCCGATCCCGGCCCGTCCGCTCATGCCACCGCCGCGGTGCATGCGGAGGACCTGCTCGCACTGCTCGATGCGCTCGCCCTGCCGCGCGCCGGCGTCGTCGCGCATGACGTCGGCGCGGCCGTCATGCAGGTCGCGGCGCGCAGTACGCCCGACCGCTTCGCGGGCCTGTTCCTGTTCGACTGCCCCTATCCCGGCATGGGCGGGCGCTTCGCCGCGCCCGACCACCTGCAGGAGATCTGGTACCAATCCTTCCATCAGCTGCCGATGGCGGCCGAGCTCGTCGGCTCCTCCCGCGCCGCCGCGCGCGCCTATTTCGGCCACTTCCTGCGGCACTGGTCGGCCGGCAACCCGCATGCCTTCGACGAGGTGCTGGAAGCCTGGGTGGACAACTTCCTGGCGCCGGGCAACCTGCAGGGTGGCTTCAACTGGTACATCGCCAACTGGCCGTCCCGGCTCGCGGTAATCAAGGGCGAGACGCCGGCGCTGCCGCGCATCACGGTGCCGAGCTGCGTCCGCTGGGGCGCGCTCGACCCGATCCTGAAGGCCGAATGGATCGATCGCCTCGACGAGCATTTCGCCGATCTCGACGCCCAGGTCTTCGAGGGCCTTGGCCACTTCCCCCATCGCGAGGACCCGGACCGCACCGCCGCCGAGGTCGCCACCTTCTTCGACCGGATCTGGCCCAGATGACCGACCGCTTCCGCAACGCGCCCGCGATCCGCAGCCCGCGCGGGCTCGACCTGACATGCCGCCATTGGACCACCGAGGCGGCGATGCGGATGCTGATGAACAACCTCGACGACGAGGTGGCCGAGAAGCCCGGCGAGCTCGTCGTCTATGGCGGCATCGGCCGTGCCGCGCGCGACTGGAAGAGCTACGAGACGATCGTCTCGGTCCTCAGGCGCCTCGACGAGGAGCACACGCTGCTCGTGCAGTCGGGCAAGCCGGTCGGCGTCTTCCGCACCCACGCGGATGCGCCGCGCGTGCTCATCGCCAATTCCAACCTCGTCCCCCGCTGGGCGAGCTGGGAGCATTTCAACGCGCTCGATCGCCAGGGGCTGATGATGTACGGCCAGATGACGGCCGGAAGCTGGATCTACATCGGCAGCCAGGGGATCGTGCAGGGCACCTACGAGACCTTCGCCGAGGCCGGGCGCCAGCACTTCGGCGGATCGCTCGTCGGGCGCTGGATCCTGACCGCGGGCCTCGGCGGCATGGGCGGCGCGCAGCCGCTGGCCGGCGTCTTCGCCGGCGCCTCCGTCCTCGCCGTCGAATGCCAGCCGAGTCGGATCGAGAAGCGGCTCGAGACACGCTACCTCGACCACCGCGCTGACGACCTCTACACGGCGCTGGCCATGATCCGGCGCGCTTGCGAGGAGCGGCGTGCCATCTCCGTCGTCCTGCTCGGCAACGCCGCCGAGATCTTCCCCGACCTCGTCCGCCGCGGCGTCGTGCCCGACATCGTCACCGACCAGACGAGCGCGCACGACCCTGCGAACGGCTACCTCCCCGCCGGCTGGACGCTCGCCGAGTGGGAGGCGAAGCGGGAGAGCGACCCGGATGCGGTCGCGACGGCCGCGAAGCGCAGCATGGTGGCGCAAGTCCAGGCGATGCTGGACTTCAAGGCGGCCGGGGCAGCCGTGCTCGACTACGGCAACAACATCCGGCAGATGGCGAAGGAGGAAGGGCTCGCCAACGCCTTCGACTTCCCGGGCTTCGTGCCGGCCTATATCCGCCCGCTCTTCTGCCGCGGCATCGGCCCCTTCCGCTGGGCCGCGCTGTCCGGCGACCCCGAGGACATCCGCCGCACCGACGACAAGGTGCGGGAGCTGATCCCGGACGATCCGCACCTGCACCAATGGCTCGACATGGCGCGCGCGCGCATCGCCTTCCAGGGATTGCCGGCGCGCATCTGCTGGGTCGGGCTAGGGCAGCGCCACCGGCTCGGCCTCGCCTTCAACGAGATGGTGGCGCGCGGCGAGATCGGGCCGGTGGTGATCGGCCGCGACCACCTTGATTCCGGCAGCGTGGCCAGCCCGAATCGCGAGACGGAGGCGATGCGGGACGGCTCCGACGCCGTCTCCGACTGGCCGCTGCTCAACGCGCTGCTCAACACGGCCTCCGGCGCGACCTGGGTCTCGCTGCACCATGGCGGCGGCGTCGGCATGGGGTTCAGCCAGCATGCCGGCATGGTCATCGTCGCCGACGGCACGGAGGCCGCGGCGCGACGTCTCGCCCGCGTGCTGTGGAACGACCCCGCGACGGGCGTGATGCGCCACGCCGATGCCGGCTACGACATCGCGATCGACTGCGCGCGGGAACAGGGCCTCGACCTGCCGATGATCCGCGCATGATCACCCCCGGCCAGGCCCATCTGCATGAGCTCCTCGCGGTGATGACGGGCGGCGCGCTCGCGCTCGATCCCGCCTGGCGCGCGCAGGTCGCGGCTTCCGTCGCCGCACTCGACAAGCGCTTGGCGGGCGGCGAGGCGCTCTACGGCGTCAACACCGGCTTCGGGAAGCTGGCGTCCACGCGCATCGCGCCCGACCGGCTGGCGCAGCTGCAGGTCAACCTCATCCGCAGCCACGCCGCCGGCACCGGCGCCTTCCTGCCCGCGCCGGTGGTGCGCCTGGTGCTCGCGCTGAAGGCGCTGTCGCTTGCCCGCGGCGCCTCCGCCGTGCGGCCCGAGGTGATCGACGCGCTGCTCGCCCTGCTGGCCCATGACGTGCTGCCGGCGATTCCCGCCAAGGGCTCGGTCGGCGCCTCCGGCGACCTGGCGCCGCTCGCGCACATGTCGCTCGTGCTGATCGGGGAGGGCGAAGCCTTCCAGGGCGACCGCGTGCTCGACGGCACCCAGGCGCTGGCGGCGGCGAACATCGCGCCGCTCGTGCTCGGCCCGAAGGAGGGGCTCGCGCTGCTCAACGGCACGCAGGTCAGCACCGCCCTCGCACTCGCCGGGCTCTTCGCCGCGGGGGACCTGCTGAAGACGGCGCTCGTCGCGAGCGCGCTGAGCCTCGACGCCGCGCGCGGCTCCGACACGCCTTTCGACCCGCGCATCCACGCGCTGCGCGGGCAGCCCGGGCAGATCCGCGTCGCCGCCGCGCTCCGCGCGCTGATCGCCGGCAGCACCATCCGCGACAGCCACCGCGAGGGCGACACGCGCGTGCAGGATCCCTATTCGCTGCGCTGCCAGCCCCAGGTCGCCGGAGCCTGCCTCGACCTGCTCGACCATGCCGCCTCCGTGCTGCTGCGGGAGGCGAACGCCGTCACCGACAACCCGCTGGTCGTGGGCGGCGACGTGCTGTCGGGCGGCAACTTCCACGCCGAGCCCGTCGCCTTCGCGGCCGACACCATCGCGCTCGCGCTGGCCGAGCTCGGCGCTATCAGCGAACGGCGCATAGCGCTGCTGACCGATCCCGCGCTGAATTCCGGCCTGCCGCCCTTCCTGGTCGCCGACAGCGGCATCAACTCCGGCTTCATGATCGCGCAGGTGACCGCGGCCGCGCTGACCGCCGAGAACCGGGCGCTCGCCACCCCGCGCAGCACCGACAGCCTGCCGACCAGCGCGAACCAGGAGGACCATGTCAGCATGGCGACCGCCGCCGCGCTGCGTCTCGCCGACATGGCGGCGAATCTGGCGACGATCCTGGGGATCGAGATCCTCGCCGCCTGCCAGGGCATCGAGTTCCATCGCCCCTTGCAGAGCTCCGCCCCGCTCGAGGCCGCGCACGCCGCGCTGCGCGAAGCGGTCGCTCCATGGGACCAGGACCGCGCCATGGCGCCCGACATCGAGGCGGCCAAGCGCCTGGTTGAGTCCGGCGTCTTCGCGGGCATCGTGGACCTTCCGAGCGCATGACCTTCGACCGCGTCTGGGCCGACGCCCATCTCTGCACGATGCAGCCGCGCGGCGACGATCCGCTCGGCGTGATCGAGGACGGCGCCGTCGCCGCGAAGGACGGGCGCATCGCCTGGGTCGGCCGGCGCGCCGACCTCCCTGACGGCGCCGCGGTCACCACGCGCTGCGAAGGCGCCTGGATCCTCCCCGGCCTGATCGACTGCCACACCCACCTCGTCTTCGGCGGCAACCGCGCGCGCGAATTCGAGATGCGGCTCGAAGGCGCGAGCTATGAGGACATCGCCAAGGCGGGCGGCGGCATCCTCTCCACCGTCCGCGCCACCCGCGCCGCGACGGAGGACGACCTGGTCGCCACCGCCCTGCCCCGCCTCGACGCTCTGCTGGCCGAGGGCGTCACCACGGTCGAGATCAAGTCCGGCTACGGCCTCGACCTCGGGACCGAGGCCCGCATGCTGCGCGCCGCGCGCCGGCTCGGCCAGGCGCGAGACGTCTCGGTCGCGACCTCGCTGCTCGCCGCCCATGCCGTGCCGCCCGAATTCGCCGGGCGCGCGGCGGATTACGCGCGCCATGTCGCGGACGACATCCTGCCCTCCATCGCGGCCCAGGGCCTCGCCGATGCCGTGGACGCCTTCACCGACAGCGCCATCGCCTTCACGCCCGTCGAGACGGAACAGGTGTTCGACGCCGCCCGCCGCCACGGCCTGCGCGTGAAGCTGCATGCCGACCAGCTCCGCGACGACGGCGGCGCCGCGCTCGCGGCCCGCTTCGGCGCGCTCTCCGCCGACCACATCGAATACGCGAGCGCGGACGGCATCGCGGCCATGGCGCGCGCCGGCACCGTCGGCGTGCTGCTGCCCGGCGCCTTCTACTTCATCCGCGAGACGCGGCAGCCCGACCTCGCCGCGATGCGCGCGGCGGGGCTGCGGGTCGCGCTCGCCACCGACCTGAATCCGGGCTCCTCGCCCGCGCCCTCTCTCCTGCTCATGCTCAACATGGCCTGCACCCTTTTCCGCATGACCGTGGCGGAGGCGCTGGCCGGCGTCACGCGGAACGCAGCCGCTGCGCTGGGGATGACGGATCGCGGCGTCCTCGCGCCCGGCCTGCGCTGCGACCTCGCCCTCTTCGCCGTCTCGCGCCCCGCCGAGCTCCCCTACTGGATCGGCCGCAACACCTGTGTGGGACGGGTGGTCGAGGGCCGATGACACTGATGGAAATGCAGCGCCTTGTGCGCGAGGGCGTGCCGCTGGCCGGCGCCTGGGGCGTCGAGGTGCTCTCCTTCGCGGCGGGAGAGGCGGTGCTGCGGTTGCCGCATCACGAGGACCTGCTGCGCCCCGGCGGCACCGTCTCGGGCCCCGCGCTGATGGGCCTCGCCGACGTGGCCATGTGGGTCGCTTTGCTCTCGCTGACCGGCGGGCGCGACGAGAGCCTCACGTCCAACCTCTCCATCACCTTCCTCCGCCCGCCCGCGCCGCGCGCCGTGATCGCCGAGGCGCGCGTGATCAAGAAGGGCCGCACCCTCTCCTATGGCGAGGTCACGCTGCGCTCCGAGGGGGAGGACGCGCCCTGCGCCCATGTGACGACGAGCTGGGCCGCCGCCCGGCGGAGCTGACGCGTCGCTTGAACCCGCTCCGCCGCACCTCCATCCTTCCTGTCAACCAACAAGCCGGAGGAAGGACATGCGTGCCCGCGACCTGATGACGACGAACCTCGTCACCATCCCGCCCACCACCCCGCTGCAGGTTGTCGCCGCCACCCTCGCCGAACGAGGCTTCTCCGGCGTCCCGGTGGTGGATGCCGATGGCCGGCTGCTCGGCCTGGTGACGGAGGGCGACCTGATCCGCCGCCTCGCCGCGCCCGAGGACAAGCCGCGCTCCTGGCTGCGGGACTTCTTCGCCCCGGCCGGCCGCCAGGCGGCGCAGTTCGCGCGCACCCATGGCCGCACCGCGCAGGACGCCATGACCACCGCCCTCGTCACGGCGGAGGAGGACACGCCCGTCGAGCGCATCGCCAAGGTGATGGAGGAGCGCGGCATCCGCCGCGTGCCCGTGGTGCGCGACGGCAGGCTCGTCGGCATCGTCTCCCGCGCCGACCTCATCCGCGCCCTGTTGTCGCCGCCCGAGGCGCTGGCCGCCGATGCCCCCGACGAGCGCATCCGCCGCGACGTGCTGAAGGCGATGCGCGAGCAGCCCTGGGTCGACGCCTACTTCATCTTTCCCGAGGTGAAGGAGGGCGTGGTACTCTTCCACGGCTACTGCCGGAACGAGGACGTGAAGCGCGCGCTGCGCGTGCTCGGCGAGCGCATCCCCGGCGTGAAGGGCGTGCAGGTGATGGTCGAGAAGGCGCCGCTTCCGGTCGCGACCGCCTGACCGGCCGGGCCGGCGCGGCCTGCCCGCGGCCGCGCCAGCCCGGCCCCTCGCCGCCTGCGTTCGGGGCAGGTCACGGGATCGACACCGCGCCGCGCTTTTCTTTCATCGCTTTCATGTCTTGAAGTCGCCACGGTCGAGGATCACCATCCTTGTCAAGGCCCGGGCCCCTCTGTCGGGGTGGTCCCCACCCGGTCATGTCGGGCCGACCGACCCGTCGCGCCCCCGCGCGACGACGGGACAGGAGGCGAGAGGGCAGATGAACGGGGAGTTGTCGGCGAAGGGCCTGATCGGGCGTCTCGCCGAGCGCAAGGCGGATCTCGAGCGGCGCATCGCTGCCGAACGCGCTCGTCCGGTCCCGGACGAGACCCTGATCCGCCGCCTCAACCGCGAGCGCCTGCTGGCCCGCGACCGCCTCGCGGCGCTGGCCGGCTGCGCCATGCCAAGCTGGGCGCGCGAGGCGCCGGCGGCGGAGTAGGCTACCGCCGCCTTCCGGTGAACAGCACCGCCGCCAGCATCCCCGCCACCGCCAGCGCGACACCCGCCAGCTTCGCCGCGCCCAGCGCTTCGCCCAGCACCACCACGGACAGAGCCAGCGACATCACCGGCACGAGCGTCGTCAGGCAGGCCGTCCGCGTGCCCCCCAGCAGCTCCACCGCCCGCGCATAGAGCGTCGTCGCCAGCGCCGAGGCGATCAGCCCCTGCGCCACCATCTGCAGCGCCGTCATCCGCCAGGGCTGCGCCGCCACCTCCGCGGCGCCGAGCAGCAGCCAGGGCGGCACGACGAGCAGCGCCGAGATCCCGCACACCGCCGCATTGCCAGCCAGCGCCGGCACGCGCCAGCGCCGCAGCAGCAGCGTGAAGGCCGCCCAGCTCGTCCCCGCCGCGACCAGGATCAGGTCGCCCCGCCAGGCGCCCGGATGCGCACCGCCGATCCCATCCCAGCCGATCAGCAGAACGCCGCAGGCGATCACGCCGATCGCGGCGATGCGCCCGCGCGTCGGCCATTCCCGCAGCAGGACGATACCCAGCAGCGCCCCCATGACCGCGGCCGTGATCGGCGCGATCGTGCCGCCATGGCTCGCGGGCGCATGCACCACGCCCCAGCCGAACAGCAGCGCGTTCCCGGCGCCGCCGGTCACTGCCAGCGCCAGCAGCCGCCAGATGCCGATGCCCGCCAGCACGCCCCGCCACCGCCAGGCGAAGGGCGCGAGCGCCAGGCCCGCCGCGATGTA
>Ga0164290_1001252_pt1 | contig 43058 bp, 40 predicted proteins | sample Micstemetagenome_FD_108782 | JGI IMG/M metagenome (GOLD analysis project Ga0164290, IMG submission 108782) | Contaminated culture microbial community from soil near Moab, Utah, USA - Microcoleus steenstrupii SON62 (Illumina Assembly) | ecosystem: Environmental > Terrestrial > Soil > Soil crust...
AGCGGTCGGTATCGGACGTCAGTGCTAGTAGGAGATGCCTGTGGCTGCAGGCCGCACTGGAACCTGTTGACCAGTGCCGATCGCACCCGCGAACGCGGCGTTACCAATGTCCGCTAACCACCCTTAGCAGACCTTGGGAGGGTCCGCTTTCGGGCTCGGAGTCCCTACAGTTCGATCTGTTCCGAGAGGGCCAAGGCGTCGTCAACCTCAATGCCTAGGTAGCGCACGGTGCTCTCCAGCTTCCCGTGCCCAAGCAGCAACTGGCACCCGCGGAGGTTTCCGGTCTTCTTGTAGATCAACGCAACCTTCGTCCTTCGAAGGCTGTGGGTGCCATACCCCCAAACGTCCAGCTCGATCAACCGAACCCATCCATCAACGAGACGAGCATACTGGCGCGTGCTGAGGTGCTCGCCCTGCCTCACGCGGCTGGGAAACAGCCAATCTCCTGCTTGGTCGCCGCGGACTTCAAGCCATCGGGCGAGGGCGTCGCGCGTCGGCGGCGTGATCTCGAACGGCACGGGGCGACCCGTCTTTTGCTGGATGACGATGGACCTCTCGCGAAGTGCGCCGCCTTGCGCCACATCACTGAGACGCAGTTTGACAGGGCGCAGCCTCTCAGCTTTGTGTCCAAAGCGCAGTTGAACATCGCCAGATCGCGGACGCGGCCGGTCGTCCTTAGCTGCTGGCGGATCCCCCAGATGTGTTTCGGTTTCAGCGGTGCCTTCGCACCCACGAGCCGGCCAGCGTTCCAGGGCTTTGCTGAGAACTTGAAGAGATCGGACTGGGCCATGACGCCCTCCTTGGAGGCCCCCAAAGACACAAACGCTCCGTTCCGAAAAGCGGACCCTCCCAAGGTCCGCTAAGGGTGGAAAGCGGACCTTAACCGGCGTGGTCTGATGATCCTGCCGGAAGGGAACGCTATGCAGTCCGAATTAGCCTTCTTATCGGTAGGCGCGACGGTGCTGCTTCTGGCTGCGTGCGGCGAGCCAGAACCGCAACTCGGCCCTCCGACCTCTCCAACGTTGAGACCTGCAACGACCGAAGAGGTGCAGCACATCGCTGTGGTGTGGCACGACTACTGCTTTGGAAATTCGATCTATTCGCGTGAGAAATTCCACGACCGTATCCACTTTACATACTACGGGGTTGGTCCGTTCAGGGGCACGTATTACGTATCCGAAAACGTGCTCTGCACCCGCCGGGGTGGCTCTGCGGACAGATGTCGAGCACTCTTCATTGGCCCAGACGGTCCAGTGGTCCAAGTGGGCGACCGACGCGACGAGGGGCACGGCACCGAGTGGGTTTGCTGTCGTCCCGACCAGACGATGTATCCGGATGGTCGTTTCAAGCGAGGCCCGAACGGATCAGTTCTGAGAGCCCCCGAGCCATAGTGGTAGTCTCTTTCTTAGCGCAGCGCGCGCCTCGAAGGTCCGCAATGGGTCGAAAGCGGACCGTCACAGAAGGATGGAGAGCGGACATTGCCCATTTCGCTACACCAGCTAAGTTCAGACCATGGCCGCACTGACATGGACAAGAGGCTACACAGCCGCTGAACTTGACCGTGCACAGTCGCGGTTTCGGCTCATCTTCCCCCCCGACCTCATCGAACTCCTGCTTGATCGACGGCCGGTTGGCGGAACGGACTGGAACGATGAAGAACAGGTACGATCGCGACTGGCTTGGCCGTTCGAGGGGCTCCTCTTCGACGTGGAAGAGGATGGCCTCTGGTGGTCTGAATGGGGGGATCGACCGGCCAAGAGACAGGAACGCGCCGAGGTCCTCAGGGACACCCTACGTCGTGCGCCGACGCTCATCCCGATCTTTAGCCACCGATATCTGCCCGCCACTCCAAGCCGACCGGGCAATCCCGTCTTCTCGGTGTATCAGTCGGACATAATCCCTTACGGCGCGGACCTCGGTGACTACATTGACCGGGAAGAAAATGGCGTGGGGTCCAAGCCTTGGCCGAAGCAGGTGCGCGAAATCGACTTCTGGTCTGAAATGGTCAGACGCAACGTCCGCAACGGGTCGAGAGTGGCCATTAAGCCGTAGCCGAGAAGCAGACGTCGCAGCCCAAGACCAGGAGCGGAACTCCCTCAGGTCGCCGATGGGTGGGAAGCGGACGTCTGGCTTGCGGGATTTCGACGACGAGCCTCGGCGTAGAGGTCGTGGTGTGTTTGATCGAATGTGTCGCCATGCCACCGTGGCAAGAGGCGCAGCCGCACTCCATTGGCCGTGATCCAGTTGTCGAGACAGCGATCTGCGTCTTCAGTTGGCACATCGTCCAAGAAGAGGCTTGCCGGTCCAACCGGGGCAGTAGGCGGCAAGATTTCTTGCCGCAGTTCAATCCGAAGTCGCCGAAAACCACACGCGTGGGCCTCACGGATAACCTCGCTGACACTCTCGACTGGACCAGTAGCGATCGGAAGCTGCGGACCGGTCGTTTGCGCCAACGAACCGGTTGCCGTTAGCAGCCCGCACGCGGAAACATATAAAGCGAGCCTGACCCTCATCCGGTTAAGGTGATCGTTTTCAGCAATGTCCGCAACGGGTCGGGACGGGACGGTCGCTAACAGGTGGAAAGCGGACATTCAAAGAGCCGTCAGAAGACAGGAGGCGGCACAACGTAAAGCAGGATGCCGGGGCGTTCTCGGCCTGCGACTTCCGCTTGCAACGACCCGAAAGAGTAGACGATGCAGTCGGGCCGATCATGGCACGGGCTGGCGGACGTCGGGGGCGGCAGACTAAGCCAAGTCGCCTCACATTCTGACCCTGCGCCCTCACAACGCAATCGGCTGCGCCCCACGCGATATGATGCTCGGGCATTCTCTAAGGCTTGGACATACTTGATCCCCTCCGCATCGGACGGAGCAGAGAGCCCGCCGCTCGGCTCAGCGCAGTCATTGCTCGACGCATGGACATACTGGGGAACTCGGGCGCGATAAAATGGAGTGACTTGAGACGGGTCGCCCCCCGGGGAAATCGACACGAACCACCCGTCGTAGCGGCAGACGCCGTGGGCGATTTCAAGCCCCGTTCCGTCGAATGCAACGATAGTGGTCCAACTCGGAGGCACAGGACGGAAAAACCGGTGTCGTGACACCAAACCAGCCTCGGGAGGAAGTAGCCACTGGCGCAGGGCGTCAGTCGATGCGGTCTCGACTTCGGCAAGGGCTCGGCGAGGTAGTTGGATACTCTCCCGAAAGCCCTGATCCGAGAGTTGGGTCACCGTGCCGGGCTGCGGGTCGGGCGTCGTAGTGCAGCCGATCACGCCTGAAGCCAAAGCCGAGGCCATTGTTAGTCTGAACGACCTAATCGAACGGCTCATTCCGCAACATGCCGCCCGGACGAAAGGTCCGCAATGGGTCGGGAGCAGACGGTCGCCGAAGGGTGGTTAGCGGACGTTCGCCAAGCGCACCTTCGTCGCGGCCCAGCTCAGCGGCAGTATGAGAAGGACTATGAGCGCAAAGAGGGCGAACTGCCCTCCCCACTCTTGTGGGAAGTGCTGGCGGAATAGCCAAAATGTCAGGAATGCCCCTGCGCCCCAAATGGCAGCGTTCGATTTCGGCACCACCAGTGACGTATCACATCGTGCGCATTGGAACGTTTTGCCGAGATTCCACTGAGTCCGCCCCAAGGACACAGGCTTCCCGCAGTTGGGGCATGTGGGGCCTAGCGACATCTCGTCCTCCGGCGGCATGATCACGAGGATCATACAATCTTGCGAGGTGAATGTCCGCTATGGGTCGAGAGCGGACTGTCGCCCACGGGTGGAAAGCGGACAGCTCATTCTTCATTGTGCCGTTCACATCACAAGGGCTTGCGGCATGAAACGTAACTTTGAGTTCGCCTTCGTCACCGTCGTCAGGTGGGGGGAAGATGTTCTCGACCTGCACAATGCCTACGACCTTAAAAGCTTCGGCACCGGTTTGGCTGGAACGGAAGCAAGGCTGACCTTCACGCGAAATGAGCATGCAATCGCTTCTGACCGGCTACCCGAACAGGTCACGCTCGACTGCAAAGGCAATGTGAAAGTCGCGTTCAATGACTTGGCAGCCATTGCCGCACCGCTCAGCGACGAGGGCATCGAGATTGCGTATTTCCACGACGGGTGTGATTGGCTGTCATTCTTGAGCGAGGACATGGCTCGCCTGAGTGAGCCGCAGGGCTTGGATGTCCGCTTTACGAACGGCCTGGCGGTGCGCATCTTTTGCGACGAGGCGACCCTCACCACTGATTGACACGCTAGGTCTGCTTTGGGTCGGGAGCCGACAGTCGCCTGAGGGTGGAAAGCGGACATTGGATTTTACAGGCGGAGAGCCCCCGCAGCGGCTGCGGGAGCCGACGGTAGCCTAGCTTCATCTGCTGCGTGAGTTCGCGCAAGGGTTGGTGCCGGCGGGCACCTGCGCCTTCGCGCGACTAAAAACTGTCTATCGACCGCACTACGCCATCAGCATAGCGTTCCGCTTCGGCCGGATGTGGGGAGGGGGCGTTGAGCAGTTCGTGGATGCGGGGCGCGGGCGTGCTGTTGATGGCGACCGTCATTGGGCTCGCGGGAGCATGCCATCCACTGCCTTACGAGAACCCGGACAGCCTTCCGGCGGTCGTGTCGCCGCCCGACGGTTCGTCCCAGCGACTGGCCATGAACGCCCGCATCTACGACGCCGTCGTTCGCACCGTGGAGCTCACCTTCTACGACGGAACCTTCAACGGCGTTGATTTCAGGGCCGAGGCCGCCGTCCGACGCGCGAACGCGGTAGCACAGCCGGACGAGGCGGGGTTCTACGAGGCCCTGAACGGCACGCTGAACCTTCTGGAAGACGGGCATACGCGCGCCGTCCGTCCGACCGACAATCTCCTGAACAAACGCTGGCGGCTGCAAACCGCGCCGACGTTCGGGTTCGCAGACAACGTGGTGAGGTCGAAGGCGACCGGCGAGAGGCAAACCTTCATCGCCCGGGTGCGCGAGGGCGGCGCGGCGCATGATGGCGGAGTGCAGCCTGGTTGGAGGATTCTGAGTGTCGACGGCCGTCCTTGGGACGGAAGGGACAGTCGGGGGGACCGCGACGGCAAGACCTACGAGTTCAGGTTTGATGACGCCGCCGGCCGGGTTCACACCCGCACCCTTGAGGCACGGTTGATGCCCCGCGAACTCGGCACGGCGACGCGCACGGCCGATGGAGTGCTCGTGCTGCGCTTCATGTCCTTTGATGCGCCGACAGCGGACTGGCTCGAGAACCAGCTATCAGAGGCGCAGATGGACCGCCCGCGGGCGGTGGTTCTGGATATCCGCGGCAACGGGGGAGGCGAGACCCGGGCGGGCGCCAGGATCATCGGGAGCTTCTTCAGCGAACCCATCGTTATCGGCTACGTTCGCACGATCCTTGGCCAGCATCCGGACAAAGCCCGCCCGGGTCGCATCACCTGGGACGGCCCGCTGACTATTGTGCAATCCAGCCTGTCGGCGAGTATGGCGGAGGTGCTTTCGGCGACGATCCAGGAACAGCGACGCGGGCGGGTCGTAGGGCAGACGTCTGGTGGTCGCGTGGTCGATAGTGTCGCCTTCGCCCTGCCTGATGGAGGTCAGCTTCTGGTCGGCGAGAGGGAGTTCCGCACCGCACGAGGGGTCGTGCTGGAAGGTCGGGGCGTGGTGCCGGACATCCTCGTGGTCCCGACGTACGATGACCTTCGCCACGGGCGGGATCCGATGCTGGACGCCGCGGTTCGCGCGGCGCTGGATATCTCGGCGACCCGCTAGATTCAAAGGGCCCTCGTCAACCGCGAAGCGCCGTGCGCACCGTGTGAGCGCGGGATCCAGCCAGCGAGCTGTCAATGTCCGTGCAGCTTCGCGAGGCCCGCTCGCCACGCCTGAGTGATTGTCGACGAGCGTCTGCTATGGGTCGGGAGCAGACTGTCGCCTACGGGTGGAAAGCTGACATTGACGCGCCGGCGTGCTCTGGTGGTTGCAGCAGTCGGATTAGCTCGAAGCCAGTTTATGACGCCATCGCCGAAGATCGAACTTAGGGGCGTCCTGTCACGCTTCACGGCCAACGGCAGTTTTGTCGAACTCAGACTTTCGCCGTTCACGTTTTCTTCGGAGCCGGATGCACAACCCGTATGGGTTCTTGCTTTTTCAAAGCCCTCTTTCGACGTCAAAGCCGTGGAAGCGTATTTGGACAACGAGGTCGATATCGAGGTCTTCGACCAACATGTCATTGTCTACGATGTGTGGGCCGGAACAGATCAGCCCCTTGGTGCGGCAAAGGTGACGGGGACCAAGGTCGGCTACGATAACGCGGATTTCCAACGCTATTCGCAGCGGTTAGAGGCGGAGATCGAACACCTGCAAGTTAGCCTCAGAACCGCAAACGCCAAGAACGACAAAGGGCGAGCCATCGTGGTGGAACTGCTTCGCCGGGCAGAGATAAAAGCGGACGCATCGGACCATTTCCGCGAACGACAGGCTGCCGCGATTGAGGTTTTGAAACGTTTGCAGACTCATTTCGACGAATGATACTGCCGCTGCCACACCTCTGCGAATGGACAATGGTTTCGTCCGCTAAGGGTCGGGAGCAGTCGGTCACCTACGGGTGGAAAGCGGACGTTGAACCCGCAGCCCCGTCATGACAGCTTTGGCCATGGAGACGTCGCCGAGGTCTTGTCAGCCTAAACAGATCGGGTAGCCTGGCCTCGCTTCTTCATGAATTCTTGCTCCGGGGACCGCCTGCTCAGAGCCCCTTATGCTGACCAACTCCCAGAGTGAGAGGGACCGGAGGCAGCGTGGAAATGGGTTGGGCTGCCAATACCTGTCTAGGCCCCTCCCCTAATTCAGAGGGTTTTCGCACTGAGCACTGAAACTTCCGGACCGCATTCGCTGTCTCGCTTATTCGACGACCTCGATCAAGGTGGTGTCATAGTCTCCGTCGGCCGTCGGATCGGAACTCAACGCCGCGGCCATGAGGACATCGCCTTCGGCGGCCCGCCCGGTGCCTTTGAGCATCATGCCAAGCCCATATTTGGCCCGTTGGCTGGACGGATCCAGTTCTGTCGCTGTGCGATAGGCAGCGACTGCCTCACCTTCCCGGTTCAATCCGTACAGCAGATATCCGCGCCGCATGTGGAGTTCGGCGTCGTTCCCATTTCCCTCAATGGCCCTGTCGCACATGGTCAATGCGGCATCGAGGCTGTGCCGCGAGAGTGTCGGGGAGACGCAGGCCTGCGCGGGATCATCAAGGTTGATGCGGGTCAACTCATGGAAGCGCGCCATATCGGCGGCGGCGCCTTGGCTGTCGCCCCGCATCTCGCGGATAGCCGCGCGATCGATCAGCAGGGCGGGGAAGTCGGTTTCGATCAACAGCGTGTTGGTCAGCACCGCCTCGGCTTTGGCCGGATCTGACTCCTTGAGGCTGGAAGCCAAAGACTGCGCCATGCCGATGAACATCTGGACCTTGGCGTCGGGGTAGCCGAGGGACTGTGCAACAAGACCAACCTGCTCGTACGCCTCTCCGGCGCGGCCCATTCGGAGTAGCTGGGCCGCCAGTGCAGTCTTGGCGCCATTGTCCTGCGGCTGCAGGGTGGTGATCCGCTGCAGATCAGCGAGGGCGCGGGCAGACTGACCCATCCGTTGATACGCCGCCGCGCGGCGGTAAAGGGCATGCGTGTTCTCGGCCCAAGAGCGGAGAGCACCGGTGAAGGCCAGAACGGCCTCCAGATCGTCTTCTTCGATTTCGGCCAGACGCCCTTTCGCGTGGAACACGATCGCATCGGCGGGATTGGCGGCTTCGCCCGCGGCGATGTCGGCGCGGGCCCTTTCCAGATCGTTCAGCGCCAGATAGGCCAGTGCGCGATTAGCCAAAGCATTGGCATGCGGCGAGGTGAAGCCTGCAATGGCGACGTCGAACTGGGCAATGGCCCCGGCATAGTCCCCTTCGTTTTGAAGGGCATAGCCCCGCCGCAGGGCGACCTCTGGATTGCCCTCCGGGGCCGTCGTGAGGGTTTCACGGTCGGCCGCGGTCAGGGTGTAACCGCGCTTCACCCGCATCGTAGCCGTCAGATCCTTGAAGCTGTCCATGCCCGCCTGCTCGGTCTGCACTTCCGCCGCAGTGGCATAGGGGCGCAGGGTGATCGACCCGCGATCTGTCTCCAGCCGGTTGTCGTTGCGCTGGACGGTGCGGAAATAACGGGTCGCGCCAGCCTCGACCTCATAAGGCTGTACCGAAAGGTCGACGACATCCTCGCCTGCTGGCAGGATGACGGTGGTGCGGAATGAGGACCAACTTGGGAAACTCTTGCTATAATCCGCGCCCCTGAATCGCTCGTCGTTGTGGGGGTCAGAGCCACTCCATTGCACGTGGGCCAGGGGAACGTTGAGGGGCCCATCACTCCAGTTGAAGGCAACCCGAGCCGTCGCGCTGGCAACGAACTCGTGGGCGCCTTCGCGGTATTCCCACTGGCTCACCAGGTCCGAGATCTGACCAAAATCATCCAGGAATTCGGTCCAGCGTGCGTCATACAAGCGGGTTAGTTCGGCGGAAGGGACCTGTGCCACACCCGTCTGCATTTCTGTGGCCCTGTGGCCCCGGTCAATATCGGTCAACGTCACGCGGGCGGGGCTATAGATGCCGTCGGAGAAGTCGATCTCGACATGCATTGTACTGGTGGGGCGCGGCGGAAGTCTGAGCGGGATTTGCTCCAGGCGGGCACCCTCTACGATGGGCAGAACGTGTTCGTGAACCAGTGGAACGTCTGGTGTTAGGCTGCGATCACCAATACGGGCCCCGTCCATCAGATAGATGTCACCGTTGATGCGCGCCTTTACGATCACGTGGTCGAACACGCTGACCATCGGCAGATATTTGTCGAGCGACAGGTTCTGCGAGGACACCAGCACGGGGACCGCGTCGATCCCCAGCTCTCTCAGCAGTGCGACGAGAAGTACGGTCTTACCCTTGCAGTCGCCTTGACGCGTCTCCCAGACTTCGCTGGCCGAGACCGGTAGCCAGCCGCCCTCGCCGAGCGTCAGGGCCATATAGCGCACCTCGTCTTGCACCAGTCGCAGCGCCGCCAAGGCACGCGCTTCCGGGGTACTATGTTCGGATTTTATCCGCGCTACATGCGCCCCCAGATCGGCGACATCCGGCAGGGTGCTGGCTTGATTGTAGGCAGGGCGTAGGTGGTCCGCGATAGTCCCCCATTGCGGGATGCTGCTGATCTGCCAGCCATAGTCGGGAAGAGAGCGGGTGGAGATGGTGTCTGGAACGGTTTCGCCCTCGGTGTCGGTGATGCGATGGACCAGGACATTGAAGCCGTCCGATTGGGTAATCGGGGGAATGCTGGCGTGGCGGCCGGCGCGAGTTTGTACTCTCATCGAGTCGGGCCAGCTGATGGTGGCCACGCCCAGATCCACAGGCAGCGGGGAGAAGGGATAGGCCAGCGCCTCAAGCGGGTTGTCGAAGACATTGAACTGCGTGCGGACGGAATAGGCAAAGTCGATGGTGTCGCCAACGCGGATGTCGGGATTCACCAGGACGCCGGTCAGAACGCCATTGATCTGAAGCGACTGCTCCAGCGCAGCCTCGCGACGGAGGATGGTGAAGTCGGCCCTGTCGAGAATGTCGGAGATTACACCGGCGCGGGTGATGCGGGCGTGGTGAACGGTAGGCGTCTGGAGGGCCGGGTTCCATACCAGTCCCAGCTGCGAAGCCTGTTGTAGACCCAATGGTGACAGCACCCGCACCCGTATGCGGACATAGGTTTCGGTATAGGTGCCGAAGGCGCGTACGTGACTTTCGAGCACTTCGTAGCGGACGTGTTGAGACGCATTGTCCGGCAAGTTCGAAAGGTGTGGCGCAACTACTGGTATCCAGTCGGGCGCAGGGCCGCGCAAAATCGTATCGCCCGCCATAGCGGGCGTGCTTAGCAGCCAGATCGAGGCTGCCAGCATCAGTTTGTTTCTCAATGCGATTTCCCCCGCCTGCATTTCCCCGCTACTGGCCTACCAGACAGGCAAGCTAGAGAATAGGAGTTTCCCCTGTCTTGGCGGCCTTTGCGGATCAGGTGCCGTCTTCATCACGGCAGACCACTTTTCCGCGTGGGAGCGACATTGCTCCTATGGAGCGCGTTCCCGACCGCCCCGCCTGCATTGGCGGTCAGGTAGGCGAAGCGGGTGACCGGCCAAGGATGATGTCCGCTTTGGGTCGGGAGCGGTCATCCATAATTGGCCTGGAAGCGGACGTTAGGCTCCATCATTCAGAAGCGGACCTTCCGAGCGCCCGCTCGGGGTGGGAAGCGGACCTAAGGGGGGGTCGCCGTCATCAGATACGCTGCTTGCATTTTCGCTTGAGAACTCTCCTTCAACACGGCTGGTTCGACCTTGGCGGCGGCCATGAACAGCAGTTTGAATGGCTGGCGGGGCGATTGCGGTGCGAGGTAGAACAGAGCGTAGGAGCCAGCTTCGACCGAGACTTCCGCCCCGCTCATCACGCTCCCAATCTCGACTTGGCCCGACGCGGGCACTTGAAAAGGAACCCTGATTGCGCTGGCCGAAGCAGCGACGTCCGGGGGGCTCGACACACGCGACACCTCCACGACGACGGATGCCACGCCGTTTCCCACTGCAAATGAGACGCTGCCGTGCCGCCAGGAAAAGCCTTGGCCGACATGGGCCTCCGACCAGTCATTGTATGGGTTCTCAAGCGCGGGGTCGAACACACAGAGTTGACCATAAGAGATGGCGATGTTGAGTTGCATCTCCCCACAATGCCCAACTGATGCAAGGTCCGCTATGGGTCGAGAGCGGACAGTTGCCTAAGGGTGGAAAGCGGACATCGAAAGCCCCATGCTGAGCAGCGCAGGGTGGAGGGTTAAATGCGCTTGGCGGCACCAGTGGCTTTGATGGCGGCAGCCGCCCTGCTCATAGGCTGCGACGCCGATGGTTTATCGACGGATGATCCTGTCTGGAACCTGTCAGTTCGTGAGGGCACCACTCCCCCGCGCTATGTCGCTACCTTCGACAAAGAGCCCGTTGTAGGCGAAACGGAAAACTATTCACTGTGCCGCGAGGTCCAGGCTCGGCTTCAAGCCGGTCGGGACGACGTTCGCTATCGCTGCGAAGTCGGACGGTTTCGCGCTCGCTGACATGACGGCGGCTAAGGGTCGGGAGCGGACGGTCGCCTGAGGGTGGAAAGCGGACGTTGCCCGCTAGGTGTATGCTGTAAGCATCGGTGACTTGGGGGAGTTGGCGCGTGATGAGATGGCCGCTGTATTTTTCGCCGGTTCTGCTCGCCGGAGGCTGTGCGGGCCACGTGACAGTGCACCCGACGTTTCCCGCCGCATATGAGCTAGTGGCCCCGCTAGATAAACTCGGGCCAGACGTCATGGTCTATCTATACGACGATACATTCCGGATGGCCGCTGTCGCGCGTCGTGACGAACAGTCTTACGAGATCGGGGCATACGATCAGATTACGCTCTGTGATGCTGGCGACTATTGCGTCCGCATCGAAGAAGCTCCGGGCTCGCTAGTCGTCTTTGCCGAGCCAGAGGAGTCGCTGAGCTTCGATGGCTGGCAATACGAGGTCGAACGCGATGTAGTGCCCCGCGCGGCCTGTGATCGCTTCACCGCTCGGCATCCAACTCGGAACCACTGGTTCACCTACATAAGCTGCGGGGTTAGCGGCATCATGTCGATCAAGACCTACGACGGACAAGCCCTCGTCGAACATTTAGAACTCCGTAGCTTTAGCGGTTTGGGATCATCCTAGACAGCCAATGTCCGCTAAGGGTCGATAGCAGCCTGTCCCTTCATGGTGGAAAGCGGACGTTGAAGGAGGCAACATCGGGACGATGATCGAGCAGCCGAAGATAAAGCTCTCGCGCCTTCGCGAGATTGGGTGGTCCGAATGGGACCCTATCTGTCTTAGCCAGATGGGAGACGACCACTGGAAAGATGGCGGTGCGTGTGCCGACGAATATGACAGCTATTTGCTTCAGGTGGCTGGCCGACTAAGGCGCGGCGAAGCCCTCGAAGACACCATCTCCTATCTGGAAGAAATCGAGACGGTCCATATGGGCGGCGGTCGCGTCGAGACCACGCGGAGCAGGGCCGAGGCCACAGTCGCGGCGATTGCCGATTACCTTTCGGACCTTCCAGCGGGACCACTCAAAGTCCGCTAAGGGTCGGAAGCGGACGGTCACCTACTGGTGGAATGCGGACGTGTTTCGGCTAAGCTCAACCGATGGCATGGCGGCGGACCCACATCGGACACTACCAAGACAATGGGCGGGTCGGCGGCCTGCCAGTCTGGAAACATGAATGGCGACCGTTAGGAGACCGGGTTCTTCTGCCGGAAGACGCTCCATCAGGTTCTCAGGACACCTTCAACAGCCCAGTCAGGTTAACCCCGGCCGGCCACAACTAACCTTACCGTCCTCGGCTCAGGCAGTCGCCGCCGCCCAAGCGTCATCGGCTCCGGCGCGAAACTGGCGGAGGGTGGATCGGCTGATCAGATGTCGCTGTGTGTAAAAGGTGTTGTAGACGCCGGCATGAGTGGTGAGGAAACGCTGGGCTGAAGCCTGGCTCTTGAAGAGCTGCATCTTCCGCTCCCGCCTTCGGATCGGCAGATGCGAGTTCTCCGCCCTGTTGTTCTCCCGAAGCCGCCCGGGCCGATGGATGCCGTCGAGCCCGAGCTCCCGCAGCGCGGATCCATAGGATGCCAAGCCGTCGGTGACGATGGCTTCTGGCTCGATCGGCTGGTTGCGCAGCAGCCGCTTTAGCAGGGTCAACGCGGCGTCGTGATCTCTACGCTTCTGCACCACGGCGTCGAGCACCTCGCCTTCGTCATCGACGGCTCGCCAAAGATACATCCGCTTGCCGCCGATGTTGCAGACCACCTCGTCGAGATGCCACCGCGGCGAGGGCGCCGGCCGCTTTCGCTTCAGGTTCCTGGCGATCTGGGGACCGAACTTGATCGTCCAGCAGCGGATCGTCTCGTAGCTGACGTCGATGCCGCGCTGAGCCAGCATCTCCTCGACATCGCGAAAGCTGAGGGTGAACCTGAAATAGAGCCAGACCGCTTGGCGGATGACGTCCGCCGGGAACCTATGCCGCTTGAACGAGAGTGGCCGCACGCCCCTCGCCTCCCCACACGCGAGCCACGCCGGGCCCTAAGTGGAGACTTATTAGCGTTAGACTGACAGCACCGTGCGCTCGTATGCTGGACAGCCTCAAAGGCGTGAAATGGTGGGTTCGGAACGTCGCCAAACATCCGAACTCATTCTGGCTTCAGACGTCCAGGGATCGGACCTATCCAGATTTCGTGGCTCAACTCGACGATGACCGGATTTTTGTCGTCGAATACAAGGGTGCCGACCGGTGGGCTGATGCGTCCGAAGATCGCGCCATTGGCGCTGCTTGGGAGCGCGCCGGAGGCGGCCTCTACCTCATGGTCGGCAAGCGCGTGGACAATCTGGATGTGCGCGGTCAGCTCCGCCGGAAACTCGGCAGCACCTGATGGCGCTGTCAAGTCAACTGCGCCGACGTCAGAAGCGCCGTGCCGCTATGTGTCATTAGCGCTCTTTCGCCGCCCCTTCCACGGCCTCACTTTGCGCATAATCGGCAGCCCCAGGAATCCCTGCCTGGTCGCGGGTCTCGCCCGGGTGCCCCCGCTCCAAAGGCCAAATCGGGCTTAAGCGGCCTCGACGTAGCCAGGCGCCAAAGAAGCGAGGAAGCCTACCTCCGGCTTCTCCGGCGTGCCGGCCAGCAGGGCGCGGTCGAGCAGCCGATTGCCATTCTCGCAACTCGTTTCTGCGACCAACGCGCAGCTGTGACACGCCGCTCCGCTCCCGGTGTCGGCGCCAGATCCGCCGCCCTCAAGGCAGACAGGATCGTTGGAGCACCAGGCCGAACGACGCAGAGCCTCGGTGATGATCAAGGGAAGGCGTTCAGGAGCCGCTTGGGCGACCAGTCCGCCGAGCGTCCCATCCGCATCCCCTGCGGCGGTGTAGATCAGAACGCCAGCCATCGGATGGTCCGGGTGCGCGATGTCCACGTACAGTCGTTCCCGCAGCGAAGAAGAGCCGTACCCGCATGTGTAGGAGAGCTCCTTCATGAAGGCGTGGGCGAAGCTGTGAAGAAACATCTGCCGTGCGTTCGCCCCGGAGGGCGGTTCGCCCCGGGACGCGCGAACTTGGTCGTAGGCTTCGATGGGGCGCGTCAGGCGTGCTTTGACCGCTGGATTGTCAGCCCAGGCCGCCAACTTGTCATGACGGAAGGCGACAAATATTCCCTCGCCATACACATCAAGCGCCGGCAGCCAGTTCACACCGCCAGCCAGCGAAAGCGGCTGAATTCCTGTTGCGCCTTCGCTGCGAGGCTTCAGCCGTGAAAATCCGGCCAGTACACGAGTCTCTCGCAACCGATGCACCAGTCCGACGCCATCGATCCAGGGCGAAAGCGGTCCGTACGCGTCACCTTCAACCCAGTCGCTGACCAGTTCAATGTGCGTATTCGTATGCGACCGACGCAGAAGTGCATACTCCTGCTGACGGAAGGTCTCCTCATCAGTCAGGGCCGAAACTGGGTCACCGCTGAGTTTCTGAGCTCCCAACTCGGCGAGACGGTCAGCAGGAACCCTCGCCTGTTCGGCGACGAAGTCGATCCGCATCGGATCGAGTTTTCCATCTACAAGGCTGGAGCTCAGGGTAACCCAGTACTTCTCGAGCGCGTTGCGCACCCGCTCATCCGCATCTGAAAGCTTGTCGGGGATGAAGATCGAACTGACCACGAGAGGAAAATAGACGTTGGAGCCCCCTCGCTGGACACCTTTCAGTGGCTCGGTGCAAGCGACAGCGTCTTGGCCCAACCATGGACGTTCACCGCCGCAGCCGACCTTCAGGACCTCGGGCTGCATGGCTCCAGCCAGGCTGCGCTTGCGTCCACAGCCGTCGCAGGACACTTGGATGCCCGCTAGGCCCGCTGACGACTGGCCGGCGCGAAAACGCAAAGCTGCAGCGGCATCCGATCCACACTGGCAATCGATCCAGCGCCGGAAGGGGAAATCCTCGATATGGCCATGTTCGCAAGCGGCAACGATCCGCACGGGAATCATCCGTCGACGCCGGCCGCCAGTGCACGGGTCACACCACGGACGATCGCCACTGAACAGGCCGGCCTTCGACATCCGCGCGCACTGCGGACAGTAGTGCCAGCGAGGAAATCGAACGAACGGAATGCGTCGCAGCCGGCTGTCCTGCCCCTTGTGCTCGGGTGGACGAACGAAGAAAGCTTTGCCTAGCCGGCGCTGCAGACGCGGTTCCTCGAGTTTCAAATGGTCAGGCACTTCTTGCCCGACAAACCACTCGTCCAGCCCTGCGCACATCAGCGCTTCGTCCTGACGAAAGTCACTGATTGCGCCGACCCCGAAAGGCGAGATCATCTGGGAGCGCCGCAGTGGTCTGGCGGGCATTGCCTGCCCCGGTGAGGCCTGACCCGGCTTTCTGTAATTTCTGGCCATCATGTGGTCTCCGGTCCGTAGGCCCGCGTCACCCGGGCTTCGGATTCTGCGTCCACGCTGCGCATCGATGTCGGCGTCGGCCTCGGAATGACGTCTTCCCGGTCATGCCAGACCTGGCCAGCGGGAATCATCAGCGGCAGACCATCCTCACTGAGGAACCCCCCATATCGACTGGGTTGGCGCGCGTTCCAATCATCAAAGAAGCGGTCAAGCACCTCGGTCGTGCGGTCCAGCTCCGCGGGCGACACTCGATCGGCCCGCTTCAAGATGATCTCCCGTACACGCTCCCGGAGCGCCGGATCAGGCCCGCTCCCGGGCTGGTCGCGGAGGTTGGGCTCAAGGCAGCGAACGAGCGCGACCACGAGGGCATGAACGGCGCGCTCGTTTACTGGCAACGAAAAGGGGGTGACGCTTGTGGGTTCGACGAACCGGTAGATGTTCTCGTGGTAGGCCCGGAAGCCCTCGAAGTGTGAGCGGTCGCGCGGTTTGAACGGGTTGTAGTTGGTGACCACGAGCCCAGGTTTGTTCAGATCGCGGCCCACTCGGCTCGAGGCCTGAATGTATTCTGACGCGCCTTTGGGCTGGCCGACGATCATCATCAGGCTCAGACGCGAGACGTCCAGGCCAACCTGGATCATGTTGGTCGCAAAACAGACGTCCACCGCGCCACGGTCGGGAATGCCCGTGAAAAGTCGCTCGAGTACCGCAGGAATATCCTCGCTAGGCACCCGGCTCGTGAGTTCTGCCACGCGGTCTTCATCGACGTACCGACGGGTCCGTGTGGCGACCTCGGGGTCATCGGTGATGCCCGCACGCCGCCACACCCAGCGAAGATATTCCCGGATGTCGGCGTGGATCAGGGTCGAAGCTCGACCCAGTTCTCTCAGGCTGTTGAAATACGTGACGAGCGTCCAGTAAGGGTCGACGGCGTCGTCAGGCCAGACCTGACGAAGACTGGCCGGGGCTTGGAGAAGCGCGGCCGTTAGCCGGATCTGGGCGACGATGTGGGACGACAGGCCTGATCCAAGCGCCCCAAGGTAGACGCGTCCGTTCAGTTCAGGGTGTTCCTCGGCGAAGAAGGAGTCACCGGCACGCAGCGCCTGTGGCGGGAACAGGCGGGCCTCGCGGCCGTAGAGCGCATGCACCTGATCAGCCGCGCGCGAAATCGTGGCGGTCGACGCCACGATCTTGGGACTGCGCAACACGCCCTTGCGATCCGGCCGGGTGCACAGTGCGTCAATCAGGGTCTCGTAGTGACCGACCATGGAGCCCAGTGGCCCGGAGATCAGATGCAGCTCGTCTTGAATAATGAGATCGGGCGGCGAGACATCGGCATAGTCGAGCCCGAACAGGCTGCGCGCCTGAGGCGTGAAGGGCAGCATGGCGAACTTGTCGACCGTCCCAATGACCATCGTGGGGGGCCGTTCGTAGATCCGTTCATCGATGACCTCGAGCGGCAGCCCATCCTGACCGGAGAACTCGCAGCTCTCGTCGGGGCAGACGAAACGAACGGTCCCCTCTCGCCTGATATAGCCAAACACCGTTGCCAAGCGGTCAGTGCCGACGATCCGCGGGCCCATTTCGATGCCGCACCACGGACAAGACAGGACGACAAAAGGATTCTTCGGCTCGCCCCGATTGAGGGCTGCGAGGGCTTCGACCGCCTTGTTGTTCCGGTTCGGCGTCACGCTGCCGCCCAGCCAGAGGCCGATGGAATAGGGCTCGCTTCCGAGCCGGGGCTCGCGTTGGCGCAGAAGTTCCAAGGCGCAGATCAGGGACGCGGCCCGCTGAAACTGTTGCGCGGTCAGGAGGCGGAGCGTGTAGCGCATCAGGATGCTCACGCCGCCGTCCGCCGGATCGTCCATCCGTCGTCGCAGCATCGTCCATGCGGCAAGCCCGAGATAGGCCTCGGTCTTGCCGCCGCCGGTCGGAAACCAGATGACATCAACCACCTCGCGCTCGTGATCGGCGGGGTCGGCAACGCCAGAGAGATTCATCAGAACGAAGGCGAGTTGGAAGGGGCGCCAGCGAACGTCATCGGCGTAAGCCGGCGTCGTATAGGGCCGCTCGGGCGTAAAACCGGAACCGGCGCCGCGCACCCAGCCCCGTCGCAGCGCCTTTTCCGCGGAGAGCGCATAGTGGGCGCGCTGTTCCACCATCGCCCGGTTCATCCACCGAAACGCCGTCATGGCGTCGGCGTCACGACCGAGAAAGTCGATCCCGCGTCTTATTCGGAGCAACGCCTCCTCGCATTGCTCCAGATGCCGTCGCGCCGCCCCCTCCAGGCGCTCGCCGAGACTGAGACCCGGCAAGCTGTGGCGCTGGTCCTGAATCCACGCCTCATAAGCCCCCGCAAGCTTGTGACAGGAAGCCAGTATTTCCGGATCTGGTGCCCGGGATAGATCCAGCATCGACAGGTTTACGCCGTCGAGCGCAGTCCTGGGTAGCACCGGAGCCTGCTCCACCGTCGGCATCGTCTCGGTCATTACGCGGGCAGCGAGTCCGTCGACGACCTCCCAGTCCGCTGCGCAGCCGTGGCCCACGGCCCAGGTCGGACGGTCCCGGTACAGAAGCTTAAGGCCCAACTCTTCGTCATCCAGCTCCTCGTCAGGACGACCGGGATATGGGGCAAACGCGCTGCGCCCTTCCGGCCGAATTTCGAGACCGCACTGGAAGAAACATTCCTCGTCCGAGATGAACCCGCCACTAGCTTTGCGAGCATTGAGCAGCGTCACCGTAATCAGGCGATGATGACCGTCCCGCCAAGGTCGGTCGAGAACCAGGATCGCCGGTTCGTCTGGGCCCGAACCTTCGTCTCGCAGCGAAACCACCCGCCCCGTTCGAGGCGCGATATGAATCGTTCGCTGGCCCGGGGTCCTGAACCAGGGGCGTCCCGGATCATCGTACAGCTCTGGCAGTTCCTGCTGTGCATAGGTGGCCCAACGGGCGACGACTGTCAGGCCATCCGGGGTGTCGGCGAGAAAGCTGACGCCCATGCTGCCCGGCACGAAAGAGTTCAGCGCCGGCGCTTCTTCATCCTCGTCGCTCTCATCGGCGCCGTCTGCGGCAACATCAACGACCGGTGGCGCATCGACGGGATTCTCGTCGTCAATGAGCGGCGCATCCTCACCACTATCGAGCAGACCAGAGTAGGTCATGCCGTTCGGGAACAGGATGCCGGCTCCGTAACGCGTCCGGGGACGATCGGCGGTTGCGAGGATTTCCTCTCCGTTCAGCTCCGAACCGGGCCCATGCCATTGGAGCGCCGGCCTTCCAGCAGCTGGTCCAACCAGCTCGTCGCGCAAGGCGCGAATGATATGATTTCTGACCTCAACCGCCGACATCAGCCCCGCTCCCGTTCAAAGGAGGCGGACAGGTTGGCGCGGGTCCGGCGATCCAGTTCGCCGCGGGCCTGCTCTGGCAGAACGAGGACAAGCCGTGTGCGCGCCCGGGTCATGCCGACGTACAGAAGAGCGTCGCTCTCGGGATCCGGTTTCGGATCCAGGTCGACGAGAACCACCGCCTTGCTCTCCAGACCCTTGAATGCGTGGATCGTCGAGAAGGCGACTCCGGATTTGGCCTTGCGCTCATCGCGGTCGATGATCTGAAAGCCGCCCAGGCTGCTAACCCCGGCCAACGCCGAAGCATCGCGACGCCGGGTCGACAGGATGACAATGTCCTCGGCGGACAGCCCTTCGGCGCGCAGAGCCTGTAGCGCGCGATCGACGGACTGCCGGGCTTGGCCTTCCGCAAAGAAGACCCTGTCTACCGCCGGACCTTCAGGAGCGTCGGCGACCGCGCGGATTTCATAGGACCCCGTCAGGAGTTCCGTCTCTGCCGTTATCCGGCGCGTGTTGCGACAGTTTATGCGGAGCGGCAGGCTCGCGCCCCCGAGCCGTTTGCGGACCTGGGCGCGGCCCTTTTCCGGATCGCCATAGAGCGCTTGCCGGCTGAAATCGGCGAAAAGGCAGATCCGGGGCTCGCCGGCGGAGCCGTCTGTCCACTGCTCTGCAAGCGTCAGCAAGGCATCGGCCGGAAAGTCTTGAGCCTCATCGATAATTACCGTGTCGAACCGTTCAGTTCCGGACGAAACGGCCAAGGCCGCGGCCTCGTACCACGCCGGGCCAAAACCTTCGCCGGTCGCCAGCCCGCTGGCCTCCACCGCCGGCCGCAAGAGGCGGTGCAGATTACCTGCGACGACCCGGCCCGGTCCAAGGGCTTCGGCCCGGCTTTCCAGCCACAGGCCCAGCTCGCGATTAAAGCAGGTCAGGAGAACGGAACGGCCTCGCGCCGCCAAGCGGCGGGCCAGCTCGACAGCAAGAACCGTCTTGCCGGTGCCCGCACCTCCGTGAATCACCGCCGTTTCGTTGTCGAGGACGTGGTCCAGAACCTCGTACTGTTCGTCCGTCAGCGCGAGTAGCCGGCGTTCTGCATCCCACAGTGTGCTCGCCAGCGTCTCCACGCGGTCGAAGTCAGGCCTCAGGAACTTGCGGATCGCTTCCAACACTGGCGGCGTAGGCGCATCCTGCTGCGCGACGGCCCGAACCAGCGAGGGCGACGCCGCCAGCCTTGTCCCTACGCCCGCTTCAAGCTCGTTGCAGTCCAGCAGCTCTCCCCGGACAAAATCGGTCGAGGCCGGCGGGGCGAAGGTGTCCGTGAAAACCACCATCCACCCGAGCGGACAGCGGGCCTCTGCCGCATTGCGCCCAAAGCGAGCCTCGAGCGCGGTACGGACCTTGTGCATCGCCTGTTGAGCCTGAAGGAACGGCGAGCGTTTGAGCGCAAACGTCTTTCCATGCCGGTCTGTCGATGACCATTCACCATCCTTGCAGCGGATTCCGCCACCCTTGACCTCGATGCACAACAGCCCCTGGCCGGGGATCAGTGCGAGAAAATCCACCTCGCCAAAGTGCCCCGTATAGGCGCTCGAAAGCCCTTGCGAATGGAAGACGGTCCAGGCCCGTGTCGTCGGGTCAGCCTTCAAGATTTCGAAAAACCTGCGTTCGGAAAGGGGTGCATCGGTCGAGCACGCGTCGGGGATCATTCGTGCCATCAGGTGTCATCTCCGAACAAGGTTTCAAGAAGTTGTTGCGCCAGCAGACGGCGATGCCAGCTGTCTGAGTCCCAGCGAAGTCTGTTGATCTGGGTGTAGGGCCACGGCTCCGCCGGCCCCATCGATTCGACTTCCAGCAACCACACCACACCCCAAGGAAGCATGATCGGGGTCTCGTGGTCGGAGTGCTCAACAAGGGACCCGCCGCACGCGCGGGTCAGAGCTTCGGTCAAGCTGAAGCCCGCGCGGGTATGAAGCGCGCGAAGGGTCTGGATCGCTTTGATGCATCCTGCCCAGCGAGCGTCATCGGGTTTGTCGCCCAGCGTCATGGCGATCGCAGGCACGGTTGATTCTTCGTCATGCGGGCCAATCGGACCCTCTTCGCTAATCCAGTGACGAACGGCTGCTACGCCGCGCTTAACGCCTTGGAGGGCAAGTCGGGCGCGGAGCTGATCGACCGAGGCACCGCTGCCGATGAGGGCGTCGCGCCAGACAGCAGCCTGACGCCGCAGGCCCGCGTAGGTCGACGCGCCGACGAGGGATTCCGCCATGTCCCGAACGATATCCCGATCGGCTCCGTCACGGACGATCACCAGATCCCCGATCTCAAGCCCGTCGCCCGGTGAGGACGAAACCTGAAGACCCTCTCGGGACGGCCGGACCCTCGTCATGGTCCGCTCAGGCGTGATGGCCATCCAGCTCTGGCCTGCAAAACGGCAAAGGCGGGCATCCCGGGTTTGCTCACCGGTAGAGGCCGGCGGCCGTCTGACCGGTCGCGACAGAATGGCCGCAGGATCGATGACTCGCGGAGCCTCGTCCGCCGAATCTGGCGCGGTCGTGGACACGGGCGGCGCACAGTGCGGTCGGAGGAACGGGTAGCGCTGGCAAGCAGAATCGTCAGGCGACAGGCGACGCCGGATCCAATCCCTCGCCGCGAGACGGTTCCGATATAGCTCAACTTCGTGTTGATAGCCGAGGAACATTAGCTCCTGCGCCGGCCATGGATCGATCAGGCGGGCAAACGCTTCGCGCCGCATCATGGACAGGACGTTGAGGCGCGAGAAGGGCTCATGCTCCGCCACGGCAGAGGGTGTCAGGCAAGGAAGGGGCAGATCGAGGGATTCGAGAAAGCTTGAAGCGATAGCCGCGGCCCGGCCGTGCCCGGCGACAATCGCTTGTCGGAATTGCGGGGCGCGGGCAGCGGCCTCGGCCAGCTGGAAGACGCACTCGCCTTTGGGCGTCATCGAGAGGCGGTTGGAGGACAGGGCGAACCGGTCGAGCGCCGCCCGACAGGTCTCGGCCGCCTCGACCGCTGCCGGACCGGCGACCGATCTCAGACGGGGCAGCCTGCTGTGCAGTTCGCGGAAGGCCTCCTCCAAGCCGGCGATCTCTTTTTCTTGCGGCGCCGCGAGCCAGTCCGACGCATCGAAGAAAGCGCCGCGAAGCGCCTGGATGCAGGTCGCCACGTCGTCGTCCTCTAGGGCTTCGTCCCCGGCGGCTTGACCCAACCGGTCGAGAGCAACGAACGCGGCCCTGAGATCCAGGCTCTTCTGGTCGAGGACGCCCGGGGACCTGGTCTCCCAACGGCTCGCATCCGAGGTGCGGTCAAGCGCGACAAGACCGGTGGGAGCGGCACCAAGGTTCTGCGGCTCCAAAACATCCCAGCCGCCCTCCTTCAGGGGTGCCAGGTCATCACGCCGCCGGGGCGAGGCCAGAAGCAGAAAGCGATGGCGCGCGGCGATCATCTCGACCGCCGAGCGGTCCGCGAGAGCATCGGCGGCGCGAACCGAGAGAAACACGAGCGGGTGATCCGCATTGCGCGCGGACAGTCGGTTGGCGACCTGATGATTGCGGGCGACGGCAATCAGCGGAGCGCCGGCTGCCCCCGCAGGTGTGGTGACAAATACGTCTCCGTCTTCGTCCACCTGCCCTCGCACGAGCCCGCCGCCCACCGTCGCCGCGGTCGCCCCGGGGGCTGGCGCGTAGCCCGCCTCTTCGAGCGCTGCATCGAATGCCGTCCGTTCGCCGATCAGCACGAGGGCGAGTGAACCAAGCGCGGGGTTGCCGGATGTTTGGACGCCCGCGAACGCATCCCAGCTGTTGGGCGCCGGGGGCGTCCAGTTTGCCTTATTCGACGCGCCCATCGGGCGAAGCCGATACGTCGGCTGGAGACGCCAGGCTTCGCGCGCCGGTGACCAGACTCGCGCGCCTGAGCGGGCAGCGCCAGCTTGGATCGGATGCAGCCAGAACCCCCCATTTTCCTGTCCGCCGAAGAGATAGACGCCTGCGTCCGGGAGAACCCAGACACGGTCGCCTTCAGACAGTTGGTCGAGCATCGCCTTCGGCGACCTTGTCACGCTCGGGGCCTGCGTGCGGGCGCAGAGAATCGCCGCCATGGAAGCAGCCGTCTCGGCGTAGGGTGCGATCAGCACCGCAGGTCTGTCGCGGGCGCTCACAGCCAATTCGCAGATCAGAGACAGGAGCGGAGGAGCCGCGGTTGCCGTCTGACCGGGCCGGCCTACCGCCGCCCAACGCGGGCTCTCCCCGCTTTCCAGTTCAACCAACACTACTGTCCCCGCCGCCTCCCCAAGCGTTGTATTCTCGGTCTAATAACCGTCGGTTACCGCGACGCGACCTTTGCGTGCACGACTTTGGATCCTGATAGTTCTGCACGTCAAAAACGGACGTAACCGCTGTTCCAGCGAGCGATGCGTGCGAGGCGCCGTCGAGACTGTCATGCTTCCCCCGCCCCGGACAGGTTCACGGCCACAAGCCCTTGGGTTGGGCCGCGCTCATTTGGAGATACCGGGTGTCCCACCGTGTCTTCACCGTCCTAGGCTTGGAGCTATTGGCCCCTGTCGAAGCGATGCACTGGATGCTCTAGGCGGTTAGTCACCGTTCCGCGCCGCGGCCGGAGGACTGGATTGGCGCGAGTGGTGAGGCCTAACTGATGTTCCCGTCCCGTTCGCGAAATGCGCATAAGGTGCGTTCCTAGAACCGAAGGTCTGCTCGTGACTCATTGCGGACGTTCAGCGTGTCCGCTGCGAGGAACATGCATCGAGGCTCTGGATTTAAAGGTGCCGTTCACTTCGATGGCCTAGCTTCCCCTCGGGTCGGGGGCCTGTTGGAGTGAGAGCGTGCCCCGAATCCTGATCGCCGACGATGATCCTCTTCTGCGAGCGCTGTTGCAGCATCGGCTGGGAGCCGACGGGCACGATGTGATCGCCTTGGAGGACGGCGGAGACGTTCTGCGCTCCGTCGCAGTACATAAACCCGACCTCATCGTTCTCGACGCCATGATGCCGGTGGTCGACGGTTTTGAAATTCTGCGCCGTCTCAAGGGGCGGCCGGCTCCCGATCCGACGCCGGTGATCATGCTGACGGCGCTGAAGCGGGACGCCGACATCGTCGGGGCGCTTGAACTGGGCGCCGCCGACTATCTGGTGAAGCCCTTCATCCCCGACGAACTGAGCCAGCGCATCCGCCGCGTGCTCGCCGCCGCACTCGCACAGAACTCGACCGATGATCGCGCCCGACGTCCCGGTTGAGGTCGTCCAGCAGGTTCCGGCGCCGATCGAGGCCCGCTACGCGGCGGGGGTCGCGGCGCGGCGGGCCGGCCGGCACGGCGAAGCGGTGGCGCTGTTCAACGGCGTGCTCGCGGAGCAGCCGGCGAATGTGGACGCCCGGCTGAACCTAGGCCTCTCGCTGCTCGCCTTGGGACGGCTCGATGAGGCAGACGCGGCGTTCCGCTCGGTGCTGGCGACGGCGCCGGGCTATGCCGACGCCGAAGTCGGCCGCGCCCGCGTGGCGCAGCGCCGCGGCGAGCGGGCCGCCGCATTCGAGAGCGCCGGCCGCGCCCGACGTCTGGAGCCGGAGCGCCCCGATATTCAGGCGCTCGTGCGGGAGCTGGAGCCGACCCCCTGGCGCGTGGACCTGGACGCCGCCCGCAGCACCCTGTCTTCGGGCCTGCCGGAATGGACCGAGCAGCGCCTCGCCGTAAGCCGGCGGCTGACCGAAGACTGGGACGCGGGGCTCGCCATCGAGCGGACCGAGCGGTTCGACGATGTCGACATCTACACCGAGGCGCGGCTCGACCGGCGGGCCTCGCGAGGGTCCGCCTATGTCGCGCTCGGCGGTGCCGTCGACGCGGACTACCGGCCGGAACTGGCGCTCCGCGCCGGGACGGTGATCGCTATGGGCGGCGGGCTCTCCGCCACGCTCGACGGGTCGGCGGCGCGTTACGGCGTGGGGACGGTGCTGAGCCTTCAGCCGGGCGCGGCGGCGAGCCTGTTCGCCGACCGGCTGAATCTCTGGGCCCGGTGGATCAACGTCCGCGACGAGACCGGGAGCCACCGTCAGGGTTACGCCCTCGGCGGAGCCTTCCAGGCTACCGACCGCCTGCGTCTGCGGGCAGCATTCGCCGATGCGCCAGAGTCTTCCGAGGGGGTGACGATCGACGTCCGCGCCCGGAGCCTGGGCGTCGATTTCGGGGTGACCGACCGCGCGACCGTTCGGGTGACGGCGACGTCGGAAGATCGCGGCGCGTACGACCGGGAAGAGATCGCCGTCGGCCTGGGCTGGCGCTTCTGAATGAGCCTGCTTCTGGCTCTGTGGTGGTCGTCACTGGTCATGGTGGCCGCCGCGCTCCTCTGGATGAGCTTGCTCGTGGCGGCGCGTGTGCGCCGGGCGCGCAAGGACGCGCGCCGCGCCCGGGAGCGGAGTCTGGTTCAAACCGCCTGCCTCGAAATAGCGGCGGGAACCGGCGATGCGGTCTCCAGTCTGAGGCCGGTGCGTGGCCGCGCGCGTCTGCTGGCGGAGAGCCTGATCGAGTTTCTTGCGATCGTGCGCGGGGGCGAAAGGGAGCGGTTGGTGTCCGCCTTCGAGGCCATGGCCATCGACGAGACATTCCGGCAACGCCTGTTCCGAGGCAGCAAGGCCGGGCGCATGGCGGCGGCCGAAGTTCTGGCCGCGTTTCCGGGCGCCGCGACCGTCGCGGCCCTGAACCGACTTCTGGACACCCATCAGGACTCCGAAGTGAGGGTCGCGGCGGTGAAGGCCTTGATCGATCTGGACGCGCCTCCGTCGATCCTAGTCCTGCTGGAAGACATCCGCCGCCGCGGCGTGGCGGGTTCCCTGCAGTACCTGCCGCTGATCCGGCGGCTGGCGGTTCACGAACCGGACGCGGCGTTGCAGGCGCTGTCGGACCCGAAACTGAACGCACAGGCCCGATCGCTGGTGGCTGACGCGGTCGCCGCGGCCGGCGACTACCGCGCCATCGAGCCGCTCTCGCTCGCGGCGACCGCGGACGATCAGGGGCTGCGGATGGCGGCGGTGGCGGGGTTGGGCGTTCTGGCGCACCCGGCCGCCGCGGAGACGATCGTCTCCGCCCTCGAGGACCGTGACTGGGAGGTCCGCGCCGCCGCCTGCGAGGCCGCCGCTCGAATGAACATCCGGGAGGCCCTTCCCGGACTGGTCCTGCGTTTGACCGATGATGTGTGGTGGGTGCGGTTTCAGGCCGCCGAAGCCCTGACGCGGATGGGTCCCCCGGGCATCCAGAGCCTCAGGCTGGCCGCGGCCGCGAACGTCGACATCGTGCGGCGGGCCGCGGCGCTGGCGCTGGCCGAGAAGGGCCTGGCCGCGGCCGCGCCGGCGGGCCAGCCGGCATGATCGAGGATGTGGGGCAGGTTCTGGTCGGTTTCGCCGCGGCCATCTCCCTGTTCGTGATCGGAACCGGGCTGTTACAGAACCTGATCTACCTGGTGCAGTTGGGCCTGGCGGCGGCCGCCCTGATCGAGCGGCCCCCGTCGCCGCAGCCGGGCGTCCTGTGGCGCCGCTACGCCGAGGCTTCGCCCCCGATCGCCTTGTTGGCCCCAGCCTTCAATGAGGCCCTGACCATCGCGCAGAGCGTCCGTTCGCTGCTGTCGCTGCAGTATCCGAACTTCGAGGTGATCGTCATCAATGACGGCTCGAAGGACGACACCCTGAAGGTTCTGGTCGACGCCTTCGACCTGCAGCCGATCGAACGCCATTACGATCTGGGCATCGAGCACCAGCCGATCCGGGGCCTGTACGGCGCGGCCCATCAGCCACGACTGATCGTGATCGACAAGGAGAACGGGGGCAAGGCGGACGCCCTCAACGCCGGGATCAACATCTCGCGGGCACCTATTTTCTGCTCGATGGACGCGGACTCCCTGCTGGAGCCTGACGCCCTGTTGAGGGCGGTCCAGCCGTTCGTCGAGGACCCGGAGCGCACCGTGGCGGTCGGCGGCACGGTGCGGATCGCCAACGGCTGCGTCATCGCCGACGGCCGGGTGGTCGAGGTCCGCGCACCGCGCAATCCGCTGGCCCTGCTGCAGACGGTCGAATACCTGCGCGCCTTCCTGATGGCGCGGCTGGCGTGGAGCCGGATCAACGCCCTGACCATCATCTCCGGCGCCTTCGGCCTGTTCCGCCGAGCGCGGGTGATTGAGGTCGGAGGCTACACCCGCGGCACGGTCGGCGAGGACATGGAGCTGGTGGTCAAGCTGCACCGGCTGATGCGCGACAAGCGATTGCCGTACCGCATCGCCTTCGTGCCCGAGCCGGTCTGCTGGACCGAGGCGCCGGAGGACCTGCGGATTTTGGGGCGTCAGCGGGCGCGCTGGCACAGGGGCGCGCTGGAGACCTTCGAGCGGCACTGGGCGATGATGCTGAATCCTCGCTACGGGCGCGTCGGCGTGGTGGGGTTCGGCTACATCTTTCTGGTCGATGTGCTGGGGCCGATCGTGGAGCTGCTCGGCTATGTCCTGATCCCGGCGTTCTGGGCCATGGGCCTCCTGTCGGTTGAGTATCTGCTGGCCTTCCTCGCGGTCAGCTTCACCTTCGGCGTGGTGATCTCCGTCGGGGCCCTGGCGCTCGAAGAGTCGGAGCTGCGGCGCTTTCCGCGGGCCCGGGATCTGGTGCTGCTGACCGCTTTCGCCGTGTTGGAGAATTTCGGCTACCGGCAGCTGAACAACCTGTGGAGGCTACGCGGCGTCTGGCAATACTTCAGGCGCAGTCAGTCGTGGGGCGCGATGACGCGAAAGGGCTTCACGAAGCCGGCGTGACCGCCTCGAGCGCCGCGATCAGCGTGAGAACCTCCGCTTGGGACGGGGTGCGTCCTTCGACATAGGCGTCGTCCAGCCGCCCCGCGGCTGCGCTGACCTCGGGAAAGCCGAATGTCGCGCCCGCTCCGGCGAGGCTATGCGCGAGCGCGCGCGCCTCTTCGCCGTCCATCCGTCCCGCTGCCGCAAGCGCCTGCAGCCGCGTCAGATCGCCGATGCAGCGAGCCGCGAAGCGGGCCCGGAGCCCGGCCATGACGTCGCTCACGCCGGGGCTCCGGCCAGGATGGCCCTGACGTGCGCGGCCAGACTCATCGGATCGAAGGGCTTGATGATCACGTCCAGCGCGCCGAGGCGCCGATACAGATCCACCTCGCCGGACTGCGCCCGGGCGGTCATGAAGATGACCGGGGTGGCCGCCTGCTCCGACCGCTGACGGATCAGCCTGAGGGCGCCGGGCCCGTCTACCCCCGGCATCATGACGTCCAGCAGGATCACGTCGGGGGCGTAGCCCTCCTCGAGGACGGAGAGCGCCGCCTGCCCCGACGCTGCCGACCTCAGCTCAACGCGCGGGTCCAGTTTGAGGGCGAACGCGGCGACCTCGCGGATGTCGTCCTCATCATCGACATGGAGGATTTTCAGAGGGGTCATGTGCGGCTCGCGGGGGACTTGCGGCTCAGGGCGCGCACAGTTCGCGCCAACTGGGTCAGGGACATGCGGGATTTGGTCAGGACCGCCTCGATGGCCGGCGCGGTCGTCGCATCCATCTCCTGAGCCGAATAGACCACGACCGGGATCGATTTGCCGGATGCGTCCACCAGATCAGGAAGCAGGTCCAATCCAGAGCCGTCGGGCAGGCCGAGGTCGAGGATGACGAGGTCGGGCCGGTCCTGCGCCACGAGCCGGCGGGCGGCCTCCAGCGTCTCGGCCGGGATCACGTCGGCCGCATCCGACAGCGCGGCGCGGGTGACTTCTAGGATGTCGCGATCGTCGTCCACGTGCAGCACCCGGGGCCGGGACCCCGCGCGCGCGATCGCCTGTACCGCGCTGTGGACGCGGGACTGATCGAAGGGTTTCTCCATCCAGTCGACCACCTCCAGCGAGCGGCCGCGGGCCTTGCCCCGGCCAACATCGCCCGAGACCACCACCACCGGCAGGCTGCGGGTCTCTGGCCGGGCTCTCAGGGACCGGATCAGTCCGATGCCGTCCGCGTCGGGCAGCTGGAGATCGACGAGCGCCGCGTCATAGGCTCCGGTCCGGGCCAGCGACAGGGCCTGGCGGCCCGAGGAGGCGACGTCGGCGGTGAATCCTTCGAGGGCCAGCATCTCCTGCAGCACCCTGGCCGCGTCAGGGTCGTCCTCGACGATCAGAAGGCGTCCGCCGTCAGGAGCGGCCGTTCGCCCGTCTTCGAGCGCCAGCGGCAGGTCCAGATGGAAGGTGGCGCCCTCGCCCTCTGCCGATTCGAACCATAGACGGCCGCCGTGGCGCTCCGCGATTTCCTTCGCGATGGCGAGGCCGAGGCCGGTCCCGCCCTTGGCGCGGGTGTCCGTCGCATCCGCCTGGGCGAACTTGCCGAAGATGCGCGATCGGAAGCTCTCCGGAATGCCGGGACCCTGATCCGTGACGCTCAAGCGAGCGATGCGCGTCTCGGGGTTGACCGCGACGCGGACGGTGCCGCCGCTGGGGGAGAATTTGGCGGCGTTCGACAGCAGGTTGGTCACGACCTGGACCAGTCGGTCGGCGTCGCCTCGCACCGGCGCGGCGTCTCCGGGCGACAGACTGAGAGTGACGCCGAGCTGTTCCGCATAGCCGTTGACGCCCTCGATTGAGCGGCAAGCGATTTCGCGCAGGTCCAGCTCCGTCAGCGCCAGGACTAGACTGCCCGACTCCAGCTTCTCGACATCGAGGATGTCATTGATCAGCCGCACCAACCGCTGGCTGTTGGAGTGGGCGATGCCGATCAGCCGGGCGGCCCTGTCGGGAAGCGCCCCCGCGGCGCCTCCGGCCAGAAGGCCGAGCGAGCCGGCGATCGAGGTCAGCGGGGTCCGCAGCTCGTGACTGACCGTTGAGACGAAGGCGTCCTTCATCGTTTCCACGCGTCGCCGCTCCGTGATGTCGCGGATCACGGCCACCACATGGCGACCCGAAGGAAGGTCCATCCCGGTCAGGGCCACATCCACGGGGAACACGCTTCCATCCTTGCGTCGGCCGGTCAGTTCGCGGACCACGCCTGCCTCAAGCGCCCCTTGGCTCTCCCCGAGCCGGGCATGAAAGGGGCCGTCCCCATTGGCCGCGAGGTCGATCAGCAGCGCCACGTCCCGCCGGTCCAGCTCCGCGGCCTCGTATCCGAACATCCGCTGACCGGCCCGGTTGACCGTCTCGATGCTGCCGCTGGGATTTAGGGTGACGATGGCGTCGATAGCGCTGTCGAAGATGGCCTGCTGCCGCGCCGCCGTCGCCTGAATTCGCGCGGCGAGGGTCTCGCGGGTCACGGCGTACCGCCAGCCGAACAGGAAGCCACCCAGCGCCGCGACCACCAGCGCCACGAACAGCAAGATCACCAGGCCCTCTGTGCGAAGCGTGCGGTTCGCCGCCTCCGCCGACAGGACGTCCAGCTCGGCGCGCTCGCGCGCGATCATGCGGTCGATGACGACGCGGATGTCCTCCATCACCGCCCTGCCGGCTCCGCCCGACACGACCGCCGCCGCCGCGGTCGCTCCCTCGCTGGCCCGCGCATCGATCCCGGCCTCGAGGGTCTGACGCTTCCGGCGAACGAGCATGATCAGGTCGGCGTGATTGCGATCCTGCCCCGGCGTCACCGCAGCGCGCCGTCCGAGGTCGGCCAGTTCCGCGTCGAGCGCGTCTGTGGCGCGGGAATAGGGCTCGAGGAACCGTTCGTCGCCGGTGATGACATAGCCGCGCTGCCCGGTCTCGGCGTCCTGCAGCAGGGAGAAGACGCCCTGGATCCGGGACCGGGTCTCGTAGGAATCTTCGACCTGAGCTCTCAAGGCTGCGGCGCTGCGAAACTCGCGATACAGCTCCAGTCCGGTCAGGGCGAGCAGCACGGCCACCAGCGCCGCCGACAGAAGGGCGGCGATGCGGAACCGCCGGGCTCCGGTGGGGCGTGGGGCGTTGCTCATCGACCGGGAGAACCTACGCTGGAGATCGGCTTGGAGGAACCGCGTCAGTTCTTTTGCCAAATTGTGAGCTTTCGCGACGGAGCGCCGACAGACGTCTATGCACACAAGCCATTAAGAAGCGACCTCGTCGGGTATGCTCTCGACGTAGGGAATCGCAGCCAGCGGCTTGGGCCCGTAAATTCACTAGGTCGAGGATAGGCGGAAAGCGGACCTACGCGGCCGGATCCCCGAACGTCCGCATGCGGACCGGATCTAAAGGTCCGCTTCTGGCGCGTCTCGGATGCTGCGCCCTCCTAGGAACAATGGCGCCGCTCACACGTACACCGGCTGGCCTAGCCAGGCACCCGGGATTTGAAGCATTGCGTGGCTTCCTGCCCAACCATATCACTGCCGGCAAGCACGTTCTGCGGGCGTCAGGGAAGCCAGAGTGTCTCAAGCGGCGGATGTAACAGGGCCTCTTGCAGCCGCTTCCGATATGAAAGCCGCCATCGGCTCTCATCCCTGGGCGTCGTCGCCGCTGGGGGAGCCGTCTGCGTGGCCGCAGCCGCTGAAGACGCTCGTCCAGGTGATGCTCGGCTCAAAGCAGCCCATGTTCATTGTTTGGGGGGCGGAGCGGACGCTTCTCTATAACGGTGGTTACGCGGAGATCCTCGGCAGCAAGCATCCGCATGCTCTTGGTTGTGACTTCCTTGAGGTCTGGCACGAGATCCGCGCAGACCTGACGCCCATCGTTCAGGAGGCGTACGCCGGGCGCCCGGTACAGATGTATGACATCACGCTCATCATGCAGCGCAAGGGGTTCGCTGAAGAAACGCATTTCGCGTTCTCCTACACGCCCGTGCATGACGAGAGTGGTAAGGTCGGAGGGTTCTTCTGCCCGTGCCTGGAAACGACGGAACAAGTCCTCGCAGATAGGCGCCGGTCCGCCGACGCGGAGCGTCAGCGGCGGTTGTTCGAACAGGCTCCGGGGTTCATCACGATCCTTAGCGGACCCGAGCACCACTTCGAGTTTGCTAACGAGACTTACCGGCGCGCCTTCGGCGAGCGTGAGTACGTTGGCCGGACGGCCCGCCAAGCGTTCCCGGAACTTGAGGGACAGGCGTTCTTCGAGCTGCTCGACGAAGTCTACACCACAGGAGAGCGCTTCAAGGCGGACCGGCTTCCCATTCGCTTTGTCGGGCCCTCCGGCGAGATGGAGGAACGCTTCCTAGACTTCATCTACGAGCCGGTTACCGACGCTGCGGGCCGCGTGACCGGGATCTTCGTTGAAGGCCATGACGTCACGGAGGCAAGCCGCGCCGAGGAGTTGTTGCGCCAAAGCGAGGCGCGGTACCGCACCCTGTTCGAGTCAATCGACGCTGGCTTCTGCGTCGTCGAGATGAAGTTCGATGGCGAGGAGCGGCCGATCGACTACCGCTTGATCGAGGTCAATCCCGCCTTTGAGCAGCTGACGGGTTTGCAGGGCGCCGCCGGCAAGTGGGTCAGCGAGGCTGCCCCCGGCCTTGAGCGGCATTGGTTCGACACCTATGGGCACGTGGTAAAGACGGGGGAACCCGTCAGATTCGAGAACGAGGCGGAGCCTTTCGGGCGGTACTTCGACGTGCACGCGTTCCGGATCGGCCCGTCTGAGGATCAGCGGGTCGCGATCCTGTTCAACGACATCTCCGATCGGCGGACGGCGGAACTCGCCCTACGGGAGCTGAACGAGACGCTTGAGCAGCAGGTGATCGAACGCACGGCAGAGCGCGATCGGATGTGGGAGACGTCGCCCGACCTCATGGGTGTCGTCAGCTCCGAGGGCGTACTGCAGCGCGTCAATCCGGCTTGGACCAAACTGCTCGGCTATACCTCCGACCAACTCGTCGGCCACCGGCTTGAGGAGTTCGTGCTGCCCGCAGATCACGCCGCCACACGTGACGCCTACACCGGCACGGGGGGGCGCGTTGCGGTGGAGAACCGTTACAAGCGCAAGGATGGCTCCGTCTGCTGGGTCTCGTGGACCGCGGCGCCTGCAGGCGATCTGACCTACGCGATCGGCCGCGACGTGACCGCCGAGAAGGCCCGTGACAGGGAGCTCGCCGCCGCCGAGGCTGCACGCCGAGAAGCCGACGCCCTTTACCGTGCTTACTTCGAGAACACCGCGGAGGCGCTGTTCGTGGTAGGTGTCCTCCCCGATGGCGGCTTCACCGTCCAAGACCTGAACCCTGCTCATCAGGACAGCGTCGGCCTTCGCCTCGAAAACGTGGTCGGCAAGCGGCTGGACGAGGTCCTGCCGCCTGAGACGGCCAAGCTCGCCATCTCCCATTACGCTCCCGTCGTGGCTACCGGACAGGTGAGCCAATACCGCGAGGCCTTCGAGCTTCAAGGCGAGATGACCTACTGGGACACGATCCTGGTGCCGGTCACTGACGAGACCGGACGGGTGGTCCGCCTGATAGGTAGCAGCCGCGACCTAACACGCCAGATCGCCGCTGAAGAACAGCTTCGCCAGAGCCAGAAGCTGGAGGCGATGGGTCAACTCACCGGAGGGGTCGCGCACGACTTCAACAACCTGCTGACGCCCATCGTCGGCTCTCTGGACATGCTGGCTCGTCGGGGCGTCGGGAGCGAGCGGGAACAGCGACTGATCGAGGGCGCCCTCCAGTCCGCCGAGCGCGCCAAGGTTCTCGTTCAACGTCTGCTCGCCTTTGCCCGCCGCCAGCCGCTTCAGGCGACGGCCGTCGACATCGGCATGCTAATCGCAAACATGGCCGACTTGGTCGCAAGCACCACAGGACCGCAGATCAGGGTGGCCGTCGAGGTGTCGCAAGGACTTCCGCCCGCAAGCGCCGATCCGAACCAGATCGAGATGGCGCTCCTGAACTTGGCGGTGAATGCGCGAGACGCCATGCCGAACGGCGGCACGCTGCGGATCAGCGCGTCCGCCGAGAGGGTCGAGGCGGGAAATGCAGCCGGTCTCAAACCAGGCCGGTTTATCAAGTTGTCTGTCGCGGACACTGGTTCTGGGATGGATGAGGAGACCTTGGCGCGAGCCGTGGAACCGTTTTTCTCCACCAAGGGGGTCGGCAAGGGTACGGGTCTGGGCCTGTCGATGGCTCACGGCCTCGCATCCCAACTTGGTGGCGCGTTGGCAATTCAGAGCCGGCAGGGTCTCGGCACCAATGTGCAACTGTGGTTGCCTGTCAGCCATGCAGCGATCGATGCCGCCGAGTTGACTAGCGAGGCGGACACTCCGGCCGCGGCGGAGGGTACGGCCCTCCTTGTGGACGACGAGGACCTGGTGCGGATGAGCACCGCTGCCATGCTGGCGGATCTCGGCTACTCCGTCGTGGAAGCGGACAGCGCTGAGCGAGCGTTGGACCTTGTTCGACACGGGTTGAGACCGGCGCTGCTGGTGACGGACCATCTGATGCCCGGTATGAACGGCACCGATCTGGCCCGGAGCCTCATCGCGGAGCACCCGAACCTGAAGGTTCTCATCGTATCAGGTTATGCGGAGAGCGAAGGGATCGCGCCGGACCTGCCGAGGCTGACCAAGCCTTTCCGGAGCGACGAGCTGACACGCAGTCTTGCCGCCCTGGCAACCTGATTTTTTTGCGCTTGCAGCTTACTCGGAAAGCGTCCGCTTCCCGGCACGCGGTGAATGTCCGCTTCTGGCGCAAAGCGGCCCTCCCCTGCTGCGCGGTCGAATGCGCAAAGTAGGATCCTACGGCCGGAGCATTCGAACCGGACGCGCACAACAGATGTTCTCGTCCCGTTCGCGAAATGCGCATAAGCGCGATTCCTCGAAGAGACTAAACCCGACGCGCCAACAGATGTTACCCCCGGATCACGGGCCATCCGCGTTCTGCCGGGAGTTGAAGGTATGGTCTCTCGCGATGAACTCTACCGGCTGGTCTGGTCGGAACCGATGATCCGGACCGCCGAACGGTTCGATGTCTCCGGCAGCTACCTGGCCAGGATTTGCACCCCTCTCAATGTCCCACGCCCCGCACGAGGGTACTGGGCCAAGCTGCCGGTCGGCAAGGCCCCGGCACCAACGCCCCTACCCGCGGCGCGACCCGGCGATCCCCTGCATTGGAGCCAGGACGGCGAGCGGGTTCCGCCTCCAAAACCCAAAGCCCCGCCTCGCCGCCGATCCGCGGCGACCGTCCGGATCGCCCGAAACCAGATTCACGGCCTGATCCGTGGCGCGCGGACCCATTTCGAGAACGGCAGCCCGGTCGACGAGGGCGGCTATCTCAAACCCTACAAGAAGTTACTGGTGGCCGTGACCGCTTCCAACGCTTGCCTCGACAAGGCGCTCAACCTGGCCAACGATCTTTTCAACGGATTGGAATCCGTCGGGCATCGGTCGTTCTGGCTCCGTCCGACGCGCGGTTTGGGCGCGGGCGTTTCGACGAGCGTGAGGTCGCCTCAAAGCCGCGCGACTATTGGCAACATAGCGGCCTTTGGTCCCCTTACCGACCCACAGTCGTCTATGTCGGAACCATCGCCATCGGTCTCGCGATCGTCGAGACGTCGGAAACCGTCACGCTGCGATACGTTGCCGGCAAATATGTCCGCGACACGGACTATGTCGCTCCACGCGGCCGCCATGCGTTGGACCACAGCTGGACCACGACCCGGGATCTCCCTTCCGGTCGAATGCGCATCATCGCCTATTCGCCCTACGGGCGGGTGAGTTGGTCAATGCAGTGGCAGGAGGGCAAATCCGCGTCGCTCTCCAGTCAGATCAGGACGATCGTGCAGGCGATCGAGTCGGCGGCGCTGGACCTCGTGGCCAAACTGGAAGAGGCCGACCGCCAGGCCGAGCTTCGTCACCAGCAATGGCTGGTCGACGAGGAACGCCGACGGCAGGAGGAGGACCGTCGACGGGTTGAGCAATCGATTGCGGACAGCCGGTCCGAACTCGGCCAAGTCATCGAGCGCTGGTCCGATGTCATGAGCGTCGAGCGCTTCCTGGCCGGGGTGGAGCAGCGGGCAAAGGATCTCGCCGAGACTGACAGGCATGAGCTGCTCAAGCGGCTGGCGCTCGCGCGCAGCTTCTTGGGAGACCAGGATCCGCTGGCGTTCTTTCGCGATTGGAAGACACCGGAGGAGCGATACGCTCCCCGGTATCCGGCTGTGTCGCGAACCAGCGGGCCGAGCTCACCAGAGTCGGACTAATGGAGACAAGTTGTCGTTGGACTGCGTCCACCGCCACCGCCCAAGCCATTATTCCTCCATAACAATCCAGCATCGCCACCGGCCCGCAAACCAGCTGATCCAGAGCGGCTCCGCAGGACGCCAGGCCGTCTGTGATGATCATCTCCGGCTCCCCCGGCTGATGGGTGGAGCGTCTCAGCAGCTCCATCGCCGCCTCCGTGTCCCGCCGACGCTGGACCACGAGGTCGAGGACCTCGCCCTCATCATCGACGGCGACGATTCACCCATACCCGGCTCCAGCCAACGGAAAGCCCCCCCGGAGACGACGGAAGGGCTTTCACGGCCAATGCATTTCAAAGGGCGGTCGCGGTCTGATCAACGTCCATGAAGGAAAAGCGCCTCGGCCGATACCGCCGGGCCGGCCCCGCTGACCGCGGGTCGGCCCGGCGCACGCAGCGTCCCAGCCCGGATCAGTCCGCGACCAGCGGCGTCGTCTTGCCTGCTCCCGGACCTGCCCCCAGGTCAGCCCCAGTGACAGGATTCACCTCCGGGTCGGACAGTGTGCGCGCGCCCGTCGCCGTAAGCAGCTTCTTGTCGGCGGCCCCGATTTTCACCGTCGCCTCGCCGTCGCCCCCATCGACGGCAGCTTGAGCGTCACGGTCCTCGACGAACTCCCATTGCTCGCCCTCATTCCAGGGCCCGCGCATGTTCCCCGCACCCTGCGACATATCGTAGAATTTGTCCGTGAACTCAGGCACGCCGGGGAGCTTGCCGGTGGGGAAGTTGTTCTCGATCGAGTACAGCGCCTTCTCGAACGACTTCTGGTGAGCGATTTCCCGCGTCATAAGGAAGCCGAGCGCATCCTTGATGCCGACGTCGTCGGTGATGTTGATCAGCCGTTCGTAGACGATCTTGGCCCGCGCTTCGGCCGCGATGTTGGAACGGAGATCGACGGTCGGCTCCCCGCGGCTGTCGACATAGGCTCCCGTCCACGGCACGCCTGCCGAGTTGGTGACGGGAACGCCGGCCCCATACAGCAAGCTGGTGATGTGGCTGTCGCCGCCGGCGTTCAGTTGAACGAGCAGATCGGCTTCCTTGTCGACCCCCTCGGCGAGGCGGCCCTTGGCGCCCTTGTTGAGCATGGCGACGATCGAACCGATCACCTCGAGGTGGCTCAACTCCTCGGTGGCGATGTCCAGGAGCAGATCCTTCCGACCTGCGTCGTCCTCGGCAAGGGCTTGGGTGAAATACCGCATCGCCGCGGCCAGCTCGCCATCCGCGCCGCCGAATTGTTCAAGCATCATATTGGCCAGGACCGGGTTCGGTTCGGCGACACGGACGGTATACATAAGTCGCTTGTTGTGCATGAACATTGGTCGACGTCTTTCGCTGGGAGGATGTGGTTCACCCTGAAGCTCAAACCGCCCCAGGCGTTCCTACAGTGGAGCTAGATGAGTGACGTTATCATCTTGCCGTTGCGCTCCTCGTTCTATGCGGACATGGCTCGCAGTCCTTCGGCCCTCCGTCGCGCCGCCGCCCCACTTCAGTCGACATGCCGTGTCGGACCGAACCCGGCGGGCCCGAAGCGTCGAACAGCGGTCAAACCTATGGGTTGGAAGCGCGCCGGGCCTAGAGATCGCGACGCGTTTCGAGAAAATGCCAAGCGCCCATAAAGCCGGCGCCCGCCGCTATGCCGAGCACGATCCAGGTCATGAGACTTCCGGCAAGGTAACCGACGACTCCACCTGCCGCCGCCCCCGTCAGAACGCCAATGAAGTATCTTATCGCCATGTCGGGCCCTCAATGCTCAGTTGCTCAATGATCGGCCAGGCCGCCCGCTCCCATCGGAAGACGCCAAACAGACGGCCCCCGGGCCGCTCCCTGGCGATCCCGGCATGACCCGCTGGCTCAGCGTCGCTTCGAAAATGGCCCAGCGCTGGAAGCGCTGGGCCATCCTCACGAGCTATTCCGGGATCCCGGGAACAGCGTGCCTAGCGGTAGCGCGCGCGTTCTTCGGAGATCTGGGTCGTGCTGTAGGGCTCGGCGTCAGGGTCGAACCGCGTCCAGCCGGTCTGGCGGTAAGCCTCCCCGCGGGTGGCGGCGTCGTAGCCACGCTTTCCATTGAGGATCGCCTCCAGGCGATCCCTCTCAGCGTCATCCGCCTTGATGCTCACCAGGGTGCCGCCGCGACGAACGCCTTCTGAATAGACGTTCGCCTCCTCGTCAGAGTGACCGGCTTCCTTGAGAGCGCCGAGCAACCCGCCCGTAGCGCCGCCGGCTACCGCGCCGACAGCCGCGCCGACGGCCGTGGACGCCAGCCAGCCGGCTGCAACAACGGGACCGAGACCGGGGATGGCGAGCATCCCCAGACCTGCGAGAAGACCTGCGCCGCCGCCGAGCAGACCGCCCGTGGTCGCGCCCTTGCCGGCGCCGTCGGCAACATCGTTTTCTCCGTCGCCGTTGTGGTCGCCCAGCGGGCCCTTATGACCGCCAGCCGATCCTGAGTGCCAGTTGTCGGCGTTGTTCGAGACGATGCTGATCTTGTCGTGAGAGACGCCGCTCGCCTCAAGTTCCGCTACTGCGTCGAGGGCTTCGGTGTGGCTGTCGAACAGGCGTGTGATGGTGGCCATGTGATGGCTCCTTTGGTTGTTTGGTGAAGTGGTGAACCTGAGCCTATTGGGGCGTGACCACGCCCTTGTAGTCGACGCTGACCGTCGTCGAAGCTCCGCCCGACCTGGCAGCCTGGCCCTTCCAGATCCCTTGTGCGTCCTGGGTAAGCGGGCCCGAGACGGTGTAGCCCTGCTTCTCGATCGCTTCCCTCGCCTGACCTTCAGTGAAGGAGTTTGCGCCGGGCGTAAGAGCCGCCTTCTCCGAGGTGTCTTCGGTGTCTATGGCTGGATTGACCGGAGATTCCGCGCTTGAGACCGCAGGTCCTTCGACAGGCGCTTCCGCGCCATCGTTGTTTCCACACGCGGCCACTAGAACAGCTACGGCCGAGGCGGCGAGAACGGTTTTCATCATCGAGTTTTTCCCTTCCTAGGAGCTGTCGGGAAAGCCCCGGCCTGGCGATCGTTCCTAAGGCTACGGTTGGAATAGCGGCTTGGAACTGGCCTGGCGCGGCCGCCTCACCGCAGCGGGCTCCACCGAACAGCAGTTTGTTTGGCGCCGCACCATCGTATGCTGCGTTGCAGCATAACGAGCGGTTTCCGCCGCGACTTGTGAGACGCTTATGACCCGCCTTGGCGAGACGATCGCAGCACTCAGCCGCAATCAAAAAGGCTCGCGGGACAACCGCCTCGGGACTGTCAGAGGGTTCGGCGCGAACCCCGGGCAGCTTGAGATGAAGCTCTATGCTCCGGGCAACCGGCAGCGGGGTGGGGCTCTCGTTGTCGTCCTGCATGGGTGCACCCAAACAGCAGCCGACTACGCCGTTCCTGCCGGATGGCTCGACCTCGCCGAGCGCTTCGGTTTCGTCATTCTGGCGCCAGAACAGCTCCGGACGAACAATCCCAACCTTTGCTTCAGCTGGTATGAGACAGCAGACGCACAGCGGGGTCGAGGTGAGGCAGCCTCAATCGCGCAGATGGTCGCGCACGCGGTCCGAACTTACGACCTCGACGCCGAGCGGGTCTTTGTCACGGGCTTGTCCGCGGGCGGAGCCATGACTTCGGTGATGCTCGCGACCCTGTCCCGAGATGTTCGCCGGCGGGGCAGTAGTGGCTGGTCTTCCGTACGGCATCGCGAACTCTCTTCCGGAGGCCTTCGAGGCGATGGGCATGAAAGCTGTGGCTTCGGGTGGAGAGCTCGGCGGGATCGTTCGTGACGCGACGGACTGGCGGGGACCATGGCCGACCGTCAGTGTCTGGCACGGCCAGTCCGACGGTATCGTCCGGCCCGCTGCGGGCGAGGCCGTGGCCTCGCAGTGGTCTGACGTTCACGGCGTGACGAGCTCGCCTCGTAAAGCCCGAACCCCGGACGGGAGAGACTTCCTTGTCTGGCTGTCGCCGGAGGGAAGGCCGGTGGTGGAACTGCATCGCGTTGCTGGTCTGGGGCACGGCGCGGCAGTGAAGGCCGCCGGCGCCAACGGCTGCGGTCAATCCTCCCGCTTTAGCCCGGAGATGGGGATCTCCTCCAGCTTTGAAATCGCTCTGGGATGGGGATTGGCGGAGCGAGCGACAGAGCACCAGCCGAACGGGCCGCCTTCGGGACCGGATGATGAAGAGGGGACGGGAGCGGCGACGGGTCCGACCGGTTCGGTGAGTCAGATCATCAACGACGCTCTCCGGTCAGCAGGTCTGCTCCGCTGAAGAGGTATGGGCCCCTGGAACTGCGCCAACGTCCGCAACGGGTCGGAAGCGGACCTTTCGTTACGGAGCGTCAAGAGAGTGTTCGTCCTGGCCGGCTCTGCATGTACGCTCCTGGCGCGGCCGGCACAGTTGGCATGCCGGCCTCCCGGTGCGTGTCACGCAGCAGTTCACCAGCCGTCGCCCGGTCGATTGGCCTTGCCGGTTCAGACTGGCAGATCGGCCAGGTCGCCAACTCGTCGTAGACCGCGTCGCCCGTCCGGCTCCCGGCGTTTCGCCAGCTCGTTGCCGTCGTGGGGATCACCAGGACTCCGTCGCAACAGAAAGGCCCGGTCCCGGGCGGCGATCACCGCTCCTGGCGCAGAGCGGCCCCTCCCCTGCCCTGTCTGCGTAAAGGTGCGTTCCCGGAACTGAAGGTCGACAGCGCCATCTCGCTCCAGTCCGCCGAGACGAAGGGGCCTTTCCCGTCTGAGAACGGCCCCGCGCGGCCGCGGCGTGGCTGCGCTCCACGTCGATCAGCCGATAGGCGTCGATATTCAGACCGGCGGCAGTCGCCGCATCGATGATCCGCGCCCAGGGCCCAATCAGGACGGGCTCTATGAGACCCCGCCGTGCCCCGTCCACCGCGCCGGCCAGCGACAGCGCATCGACAGGATGGATCACGGCGGTGACAAGGGGCGGCGTGGCCTCGACCATTTTCAGTAGACGGAGGAATTGCGACCCCACCATAGCCGGGGGTTCGCTGGTCATGGCGTGATCGCGATTTTGAGTACCCCGTCCCTTTGATTGGCGAACAGGTCGTAGGCCGCTTCAATATCGTCAAGCCGGTAGCGGTGCGTCACCATTGCGCTGAGGTCTACGCGACCCGAGGCGATCACCGACATCAGCCGCCGCATCCGCTCATGCCCCCCCGGGCACAGCGTGGTGATGATGCGATAGTCTCCAAGGCCGGCGGCGAAGGCGCCGACCGGGATCGACAGGTCCTGCGAATAGACCCCGAGACTGGACAGGGTCCCGCCTGGCCGGAGCACCCGCAGACAGGCCTCGAAGGTGCCCTGCGTGCCCAAGGCCTCGATGGCGACGTCGACCCCCCGCCCGCCGGTGAGCCGCATGATCTCCTCGACCGGATCGACCCGGCTGAAGTCGACGACGTGGTCCGCCCCCATCCGCCTGGCCATGACGAGCCGTTCCGCGACCCGGTCGACGGCGATGATGGTCGTGGCCCCGGACAGCTTCGCGCCGGCGGTGGCGCAAAGTCCGATCGGGCCCTGGGCGAAGATGGCGACCGTGTCGCCGATCCTGACCTCACCCCGTTCGGAGCCGCTGAACCCGGTGGACATGATGTCCGGACACATCAGAACCTGTTCGTCGCCCAGTTCGTCGGGGACCGGCGCGAGGTTGTTCATGGCGTCGGGAATGAGAACGAACTCGGCCTGGCAGCCGTCGATCGTGTTGCCTAGCTTCCACCCACCCATGGCCTTCCAGCCATGCGCCGTGCCGCCGCCGTCCTGGGCTGCGCGCCCGCACTGGCAGGCGGCGCTGTGTCCGCTGGGCGTAATGGCCCCCGCCACGACCCGCTGCCCCTCGACGTAGCCGACGACGCCTGAGCCCAGCCGTTCGATCACGCCGACGGGTTCGTGGCCGACGGTCAGCCCGCGTTCGACAGGATACTCGCCCTTCAGAATGTGAATGTCCGTGCCGCAGATCGTGGTCGTGGTGATGCGCAGCAGGGCGTCCTGCGGCCCCACTTCCGGCACACGCTTGTCCTGGAGCACGATGCGCCCCGGTTCGACGAAAACCGCCGCCTTCATCACGGCCATTGATGGCCTCCTGTCTCATTTGCCGACCGGAGAGGGCCGACCGTCGCTAGATGGCGACCTGGGGTTCCGCGACGTCGGTGTCCAAATCCACCGGCGCAGCGGCCGTATGCACGATTGAAACCTTTGTACCGGGCGTCAGCGCGCTGACGACGACACTGGCGCGAAGCTGTCGCGCCAGGGCCTGCACAATGCTGGTGCCGAGCCCCGCCCGCGCTGTGTCCAGCTTTTTCGGCATCCCGACGCCGCTGTCGGCCACCGCAAGGGTCCACTGAGCCCCGTCGCAGAAGTATGAAACCACGATCGTACCCCCAACCCCGTCCGGAAACCCGTGCTTCAGCGAGTTGATGACCAGCTCCGTGACAATGAGGCCGAGGCTGACGGACACCTCCGGCTCGACCGAGACATCCGGCGCCTGGACACTCAGGATGAGAGCGGCCGGGTCGACGATCATGGACGCGGCGATCGTCCCGCACAGCTTTGTGAGATAACTCCGCACGTTCACCACATCCTGGCTGGAGACGGCGAGAAGCTGCTGCAGGTCTGCTACAGACATGACACGACTGTGGGCGTCCCGAAGATGGCCCCGGGTCTCCTCCGACGAGGCCCGACGGGCGTTCAGCATCATGACGCTGGCGATGATCTGAAGGCTGTTGGCGACCCGATGGCGAACTTCCTGCATCAGCAGGTCATTGTCCCTGACCAGTTCCCGGGCGGTCTGCGCAAGCGCGCGCGCTTCGGTGACGTCCGCGACTGCCACGAGGAAGCGCAGGTTGTCGGGATCGCCATAGGCGAGCTTCCGCACGTTCAGGATGACGCAACGGAGCCGCCCCCCGTCACGGCGTAACTCGGTCTCGTAGGCGTCAATCTCCGCGTCGCCGGATCGCGTGGCGTCCATCAGCGAACGGAGCTGCGGCACGTTCCATTCGCCGGTCCCCAGGCTGAACAGCGGGTTTCCTACCGCTTGCGCCGGATCGATGTCGAACGCGTCGCAGAAGGAGG
>Ga0164290_1001253_pt1 | contig 43054 bp, 32 predicted proteins | sample Micstemetagenome_FD_108782 | JGI IMG/M metagenome (GOLD analysis project Ga0164290, IMG submission 108782) | Contaminated culture microbial community from soil near Moab, Utah, USA - Microcoleus steenstrupii SON62 (Illumina Assembly) | ecosystem: Environmental > Terrestrial > Soil > Soil crust...
ACAAACCGCCAACACGGGCGCGACCGGCGGCCCGGCCGGAGGCCAGGGCGGCGGCACCACCGGATCGACCTTCGCCAATATCGGCACGGCACTCTCCAACTCGCCGCTCAAGCAGAGCAACTCTGGGATCGCTCCTGCCACGGCACGCGCCGCCACTGCGACGACACAGCAAACGCAGCTCGCCGTGACCAAGGCCGCCGTTGCGCCTCCTGCGGGCACGACGCAGACAGCAGCAGCCGGCGCGCCAGCGCAGAGCGGCGGCGGCCAACAGCAGGCAGCAGCAGGGACACCGGCAGCAGGAACACCGGCAGCAGGAACACCGGCAGCAGGAACACCGGCAGCAGGGACACCGGCCGCAGGGGCACCAGCAGCAGGTGCACCGGCTGCGGGGGGACCGGCGGCAGGAGCGCCGGCTGCAGGTGCGCCGGCGGCAGGTGCGCCGGCTGCGGGTGCGCCTGCAACAGGCGGACCGGGAGCCAGCACGCCGGCCGCCGCGCCAGGTGGCGCTGGCCCGCAACAAGGCGGAGGCCCGCTGCAAGGAGCAGGACCGCTGCAAGGGGGAGGCCCATTGGCGGCCGGAGGCCCGCAACAGGCAGCGGGCGGAGCGCCGGGGGCCGGTGGTCCGACGGCGGCTGCCGCAGGACTACAGGGTGCCGGGCCGCTGCAGGGCGCAGGGCCCTTGCAAGGCGCAGGACCACAGACAGCAAGCGGAGCGCTGGCGGCCGGTGGTCCGACGGCGGCTACCGGAGGCGGCCCACTGCAGGGTGCGGGGCCACTGCAGGGCGCTGGGCCATTGCAGGGCGCCGGCCCATTGCAGGGCGCAGGGCCCTTGCAAGGCGCGGGACCATTGCAAAGCGCGGGGCCCTTGCAGGCGGCCGGTCCCTTGCAGAACGCCGGCCCTCTGCAAAGCGCCGGACCGCTGCAGGCCGCAGGGCCCCTGCAGGCGCCGCCCGGCTCGCTTGCATCGCTCCAGGTACCGGTGGCGCCGGCGGCACCAACCGCACCGGTGCAGCAACCGGCACTGGCGCTAGCCCCGGCCATCCCGGCAGCTACCCAGGCCACAATCGCTTCGCTGACGTCCGGGTTGGTTGCCGGAAGCGCCACCGCCAACCAGCAGCTTCAGGCGTTGTTGGCCACGCCCGAAGGCACCACCAGCGCGACTTTGAGCACGGTGGTGAATGCCCTCGTGTCTCAGCCGACGCCAACACCCACGCCGACGCCGACAGCGACAGCGACACCGACTCCCACGCCGACACCTGCTCCGACGCCCTCCGCACCGGTCGTGTTCAATCCGACGCAGGTCGTCAGCCCCAACTGACGGCCGATCTCACTTGCCGCGGCCGTGCGCGTCGAGCGTGTCGGCGAAGCCGGTGATGCTCGACGACGGCGCAATCGGGCGGCGGGTGCGCCTCGTCCGTCCGATGGAGCGCCCGGCTCTCGCTTCCGACTCGCTGGCAACGTCAGCCTAGGAGGAGGCTGACACGGCCGCCTTCACCGTAGCGTGGCACGCCGAGGTCGCAGAGCTGCCGGCATTCACCGAGAGCCACCTGTACGTGGTGGCCGGTCTGCTCTTGTCGATCTGACAGTGCCTGCCGGAGGAGGGCTGTCGCATCTGGCGTCTCGGCAACCTTTGAGGTCTGCGGCGGGCGTATCGCCTCTTGGCCCAAGGCCCTCAAGACCGACAAGCGCGCCGTCTTCACCGCTGCTGCCCACGCGCAACGCCCCGCCGACTATCTTCCAGGCCTGCAACCATCCACGCAGCAGGTGGCCACGTGAGCGGCCACCACCATCATCATGATCGTCATCATCGCTGACGAGCAGCAGCACCGGCCACCACCTGATGCTGGTGCGGGTGGTGCTGCTCGCCGAGCATCCACATAGGTCAAACCCCTGATCGGGCTTGGATTTGTATACGCAACTTCGGCTTGACTATGCGCAACTATTATTGCGCATAGATGGCTTAGTTGCGCACAGACTTGATTATTGCGCATATACATGATTTAACTACGTATAGAGATTCTATGCGCAACAAGGCATCGGGCGGTGGCCAAAGACGTAAACGAGCAGAGCCTGAAGGCAATTGAAGAGATCGTCCGCGCTCATCCCCGCGGCGCGATAAGCGCGAGCGACATCGCCACCGCCCTGAAAAAGGCCGCGCCGCCGCCCCGCACCCTCCAATACCACCTCCGGCAGCTTGTCGACCAAAAGCGCCTGATCAGGGAAGGGGAGCGCCGCTGGGCGCGCTACCGCGTTCCCCGTACTATCGAGGGGGTCGGCGTCGCTGTCGGCACAAGCCATCCACAGGCTGTCGGCGAGATCAGGCTGCCATTTTCGCCTGAGGCCGAAGAGGTCGAGGCCTATGTCCGCAAACCGTTGGCCGCGCGCAAGCCTGCCGGGTACGACCGCAGCTTCCTCGACGCCTACCGCCCCAACAAGTCCTTCTATCTGACGGAGAAGGAGCGCGCGCACCTGCGCTCTGTCGGCACGCCGCAGATAGCACCGCAGCCCGCCGGCACCTACGCAAAGCAAATCCTTAGCAGGCTGCTGATTGACCTCGCCTGGAACTCAAGCCGCCTTGAGGGCAATACCTATTCGCTGCTCGACACAAGGCGCCTCATCGACCTCGGCCAGGAAGCCGAAGGTAAAGACCGCCTTGAGGCGCAGATGATCCTCAACCACAAGGAGGCCATCGAATTCCTTGTGAGCGGGGCGGAGGAGATCGGTTTCAACCGCCTGACGATCCAGAACCTCCACGCCCTGCTGGCGGACAACCTGCTTGCCGACCCTGACGCGCCCGGAAGGCTTCGGCGAATTCCGGTCGGCATCGAGCATTCGGCCTTCCACCCGCTGGAAGTGCCGCAGCTCATCGAGGAGTGCTTCCAGGAACTGCTTGCGAAGGCGGACGCCATCAAAGACCCCTTCGAACAGACCTTCTTCGTGATGGTGCAGCTTCCCTACCTCCAGCCCTTTGACGACGTGAACAAACGGGTCTCGCGGCTTGCCGCGAACATCCCGCTCATCAAAGGCAACCTCGCACCGCTCTCCTTCGCCGACGTTCCGCAGCAATCCTACGTGCGCGCGATCCTTGGGGTTTACGAATTGCGCCGCACCGAGATGCTGCGCGACGTCTTCATATGGGCTTATGAGCGCTCCGCTGCGCGCTACGCCGCCGTCAGGCAGTCGCTCGGCGAACCCGATGCTTTCCGCCTGCGATACCGCAACCAGGTTCGTGAAGTTGTCGGCAGCGTCGTGCGCTCGCGCATGAGCAAGAAGAAGGCGGCCGCGCACCTCGCAGAATGGACGGCCGACCATATCCCCGAGCAGGACCGCGAGCAATTCCGCGCGATCGCTGAAGGCGAATTGCTTGGCCTGCACGAGGGCAACTTCGCGCGCTACCAGATCAGGCCCTCCGAGTTTGGGGCCTGGCAGAAAGTGTGGAAATGATGAAGCCGGCGCGGGAATTGAGCGATGTCGCCCTGAAACGCTTTGACATGCGCATCTTCGACGATGCCTTCGCGTGACGCTGGCACGGGCCATGTCGCTGGTGCTGGCCTCGATCTCGCTGTTCGGGCTCTCCCATCTTCAGTCCTGGCATCACCGCGGGCTTGGTCTCGGGCGGCCCGCAGCTGGGGGCAGGGGCCGCGGTTGGAACGGCCAGTGGGTTGGCGTCGGGCGCATTGCTGGTGGCGGCACCGCTTGGTCTGCAGCTCGCCTCGCTGGCGCCGACATCGCAGGCGACCTGTTCGCGGCGGCAACCGACCGGGCGAAGAAGGAAGGCCTCGCAACCGACGATCGGATCGGTGATACCGACAAGCTCCCGCTCATGGCCGCCCCACAGCTGCCACAGACAGCCAGCCCGGCAAGCAGCGTCGGCCCGTTGACGGTGCGCGGTGCAGTCACCCTCTGATTGTTCGCCGAGAGCCGGCTCCGGCACGTTCATACAGTTTCCGTGGCCACAATTGTAGGGATCTCGACCTCTACGATCGTCCAGGGATCGTGCAGCCAAGCTTGAACTTGATGTCGACGTCAGCGACGACGCTCAGGTCGAAGCATTCGTCTCGCCCATATGGTGGAGATGACGAGGGTCCTCGAAGCAGCCGATCGGCGGGCCGCCGGCGAATTGGACCAACCGGACCTCAAAACGGACAATCGTCGCATGGCGGCCGCTATCATGCGCAGGAGGCGGTCACGCGTCGCGCTGCTTTGCTCAATCAAGAGCGATATCAAGCTCCGAACCACCCCTCATTGGCTTACGGCAGCCGCCCACCCGGCAATTTTGCTCTGGACCTGATCAACGTCGGTGGGATCGGTGAGCGCTCGCATGATGGTCAGGCGAACGAGGCCGGATCCCTGCAGCACGTCGGCCGTCGCCTCGATCCGCGTCTGGCTGACCCGTTGGCCCGCAGCGTCGAAGACGTAGGAGCGGAGCGACACCACCGAAATCGCGTTCGGGCCCAGGCGACCGAGGGACACCAGCGCGGGCTTGATGGAAGAGACGCTTCCCAGCATCCCGGCGTTTCTCGCCAGCTCGTTGACGTGAGCGACGTAATCCTCCCACCGTCCGCCGAGCGGCTCGAACGCTTTCCATTCCCGGGTGAACCTCGCCAGCAGTCTGTCCAGGTCCGCCTGCGTGTAGGAGCCGGGAATGCCAAGGGCAAAGGCGACCTCGAAGGGCGCACGGCGGGTCGTACCGGGCACCGCGACGGTTCTCTCGGACTTGAAGCAACCCAGCAACCTGGCGCCAAGCTGAGTGGCGGCGCGGGCTTCCGCGGCGGCCAGCGGATCACCGGGCGGGAGTGCCTGCAGTCCCCTCGGTGCGGGCACTTCGCTGAAGGTCCCCTGCGCGTATGCCTGATGGGAAACGGGCACCAGCCAGCCCAACATCAGAAGGGCCAGAAGCCGTAGGAGAGTCGATGGATTACCCATGGCCTTCAGTAGCCTCCCCAAATGAATGTCGCGCCGTGATGTCCCGAGCTTGGCCACTCGCGCCATTTTCACCAACTGAACCGCACGCCGACGTTGAGCGCGTGGTTGTCGGTGCCGGTGCCGATCTGGCCGTCATAGCGCAGGTAGATCTGCGCGCTGTCGGCGACCTGCGTCTTGGCCGAGAAGCCCAGCACGGCGGCGTCGGTCGTTGGCGTCGCGCCATAGACGGTGAAGGCAAAGCCAGGTGCGCCGGCCAAGGCCGCCGTGATCGGCCGCGCGGTGTTGGCGTACTCGTGCTGCCAACCCAGCCGCAAGTCGAGGTCAAGCGTGCGCGTGTTGCCAAGCCCGATGCTGCCGGCGAGATCGGCGCCGAAGATGGAGCGCAGCGAGGCGGTGGCCTGCGCCGTCACGTTGAGGCTCAGCGAGTTCGCGCCGCCTTCGGAGAAGGCGTTCTGGGTCACGCTCGAGCCCTGGAACAGGGCGAACGGCGTGACGCTGGCCTTGGCCGGCTCGTAGATGCCGATCTTGTAGCCCGCCTCGGCCTGCCCCAGCACCTGGTTGGCGCCGGTGGTGGCGCGGGCGGTGCGCTGCGCCAGGCCCGGGATCGCGATTGGGCGGCTGAGCCAGTTGTTGAAGTAGGCGTAGCCGCCTAGCAGGTCGGCATAGAAGGCGCCCTGGGTGAAGCTGCCGTAGGCCGCCACCGCGACGCTGTTGGTATAACCCTGGCCCGAGAAGCCGTTCACCCACATGTTGCCCGACGTGTAACCGCTGCTGATGCCCAGGAGGACGTTGGGCGAGAAGCGATAATCGATGCCCGCCGCGCCACCGCCGAAGTTGTAGGTGAGCGTCGAGGCGTTGCTGTCGCCCAGTGCTGAACCAAGGCCCCCGAGCGCGCTTGCCCACACGCTCCAGGGGCCATTCGACGACCCTGGCGCATCGCCCTCACAGGCTGAGACGTCGCAAGCCTGAGCCAGCGCCTGGCGTGCACCGCCGGCCGCCCCGCGCGCAGTGGCCATTTGCTGGCCGATGGCGCTCATGAAAAGTGCGCTCTGGTTGACGTTGACGGTGCCGAAGTCGGCCCATTGCTGGCCGCTGATGGTGTTCAGCGCCGCAGGGCCCTGCGCGAAACTGAGCGAGGCCAGCGCATTGAGTACCGTGTTTAAGTCTCCGGTAGCCGAGCTGTTGGCCCGGTCGAGCGCCGTGCCGACGGCGTACTGGTTGGGCGTCTGGGCGCCAGCGGCAAAGGCGCTCTGGCTCGTCAGCAAGGTCAGATAGACGTCATTGGCATCATAGGAGAGCGAGGGCGTCAGGAAGGCGAAGTTGCTGCTGACGCCGGAGTAGGCGCCCGACACGCCGCCGTTGGCGGTGAGGATGGTGTAGGTCGTGTTGCGTTGGTAGGTGCCGGGCTGGGCCAGCACCTGCACCGTGGCGCCGCCGCCGATGCTCGCCGCGCCGCCGACATTGATGCGGTCGCTCTGCCCTGCTGCATTGGCCTCGACCTGGTAGACCCCGCCGTTCTGGGCGAAATTGCCACTGACGGTGAGGGTGCCGATGGAGTTGCCCGGGGCCACCGTACCGCCGTTGGAAACGACGCCGCCCACCGTGCCGTTGCCCTGCAGCATGCCGCCGTTGTTCAGGGTCACGTTGCCGGCCAGGCTGCCGTTCACCGCCAAAGTGCTGGCGTTGACCGTGGTGCCGCCCGTGTAGGTGTTGGTGCCGGTCATATTGAGATAGCCGCCGCCCTGCAGGGTCATGCTGCCGCTGCCCGACATGTTGCCGGCATAGATGCCGCTACCGGCCTGGTTGAACACGACGCTGGCGTTGTTCGTGATGTTGCCTTGCAGGCTGGTGCTGTTGCCGATCAGCGTGCCGGCCGACACGGTCGTGCCACCAGTGTAGCTGTTGGCGCCGATCAGCGTCAGCATGCCGCCGCCCTGCAGCGTCAGGGAGCCGGTGCCCGACATGGTGCCGGCATAACTGCCGCTGCCGGCCTGGTTGAACACGACGGAGGCGTTGTTGACGATGTTGCCCTGCAGGCTCGACGTCGTGCCCTGCAGAATGCCGCCCGACACCGTCGTGCCGCCGCTATAGGTGTTCGCTCCCGTGAGTATCAGTGAGCCCGTGCCGATCTTGGTCAGGCCGCCCGAGGCCGACAGCACGCCGCCCAGCGTTAGGGTGTTGGTCTGAGTGTCGACGGTATTGGCGCCGTTCAGCGTCATGGCATTGGCAAGCGTCAGGCCGGTGGCGGCGGCTTGCAGGGTGGTGCCGGTTGCGAAGGTGAGGGCCCCGGTTCCCAGCGCGGCGTTGTTGCCAACCGCTAGCGTGCCGGCGTTGACTGTCGTGCCACCAGTGTAGGTGTTGGCGCTCGTGAGTGTGAGCGTGCCAGCGCCGGTCTTGGTGAGGCCCCCGCCGCCCGAGATCGCGCCTGACAGAGTCGCGGCGTTGCCGTTGGTGTCGAACGTGCCGCCACCCGCGTTCAGCGCGATGCTGCGTGCCGAGCTGAACGAGCCGCCCCATTGCAAGGTGCCGCCGCCGAAAGTGAGCCCGCCTGACGCGGCGCCGAGATTGCCGTCGCTCGAAACTGAAAGCGTGCCGGCGTTGATCGTGGTGCCGCCTGTGTAGGTGTTGGCACCCGTAAGCGTGAGCGTGCCTGCGCCGATCTTGGTCAACGCGCCGGTGCCGGAGAGCACGCCGCCGAGGGTGAGGGCATTGGCTTGCGTGTCGACCGTATTGGCACCGCTGAGTGTCATGGCGTTGGGCAGCGCAAGACCGTTGGCGGCGGCCTGCAGCGTGGTGCCGGTTGCGAAGGCGAGGGTGCCGGTGCCCAGCGCGGCATTCCTGCCCACCGCCAGGGTGCCGGCGTTGAGCGTCGTGCCGCCCGAGTAGCTGTTGGTGCCGCTCAGCGTCAGCGTGCCGCTGCCCTGCTTGGTGAAGCTGCCGGTGCCGCCGATCGAGCCGGCGAATATGGTCGAGTTCGCTGTGCCGACGGTGAGCGAGTTGGCGCCGAGCGCGATGCTCGAGCCGGCGACGCCTGAAAGATCCTTGATCGTCTGGTTGCCGGAGGCGCCTGAGAGGTCGAAGGTGCCGCCCGTACCGGCAAGGTTGAGGCTACTCGACGTCGTTATGCTGCCCGATCCCGTCAGGCTGAGCGTGCCACCCGTCATGACCGTGGTCGAGCCGGTGTAGGTGTTGACGCCGCCCAGGCTCTGCGACGCGCCGGCGCCGATGAGCAGCGAGCCGCCCGCGCCGCCGCCGATGCCGCCGTCCTGGATGACGCCGTTGAAGGATGAGCCGCCGGTGATGGTGAGCGCCTGCGAACCCAGGCTTACCACGCCGATGCCCGCGGTATCGAACAAGGCGCCGATCGAGGCGCCCGAGCTGGTCTGCGAGATGTCGAAGGTCGCCACGCCCGCGACCAGCGGCGCGAAGCCGACATAGGCGGAGCTGGCGATCGATCCGTTGCCCTTCAGCGCCAGGCGCGCGCCCTGATCGATCTGCGTGGCGTTGGTGTAGCTGTTGGCGCCCGACAGGGTCTGCGCGCCGCCGGCGATCTCCAGGCCTCCGGTGCCGGCGATGCCGCCGGAGAACTCGGTCGAGGCGGCCGTGATCACCAGTCCGTTGCCTCCGAGTTGCGCGACGCCCGCGCCGGCCAACGCCTTGATCGAGGTGAAGCCGGGACCGTTGCCACTGATGTCGAAGGTGGCGCCGCTGTTGACGGTCAGCAGGCTCGAGCTCGAGAGGGTGCTGCCTGCCAAGGCGAGCGTGCCGACGCCGATGGTGGTGGCGCCGGTGTAGGAATTGCTTCCGGTGAGCGTCAGTTTGCCCGCGCCCTGCTTAATGAGGCTGCCGCTGCCGGTGATGGTCGACGCCAGCGTGGTGTTGCTCGCGTCGCCGCCCGTCAGCGTGCCGGCGCCGAACGAGATCGCGCCGCCGGTGCCACTGAGCGCGCCCACCGTCTGGCTGTTGCCGTTGAGATCGAAGATGCCGCCGTTCACGGCCAGCGCGCCGCTGGAGGCGAGCGACCCGCCGGCGCCGAGCTGCAGCGTGCCGGCGTTGATCGTCGTGCCACCGGTGTAAGTGTTGGCGCCAGAGAGGGTAAGCGTGCCGGTCCCTTCCTTGACCAGCGAGCCGCCGACGCCGGAGATCCTGCCGCTCGCCGTGGTCGAAAGGTTGTTGCCTCCGACCGCCAGCTGCTTGCTGCCGAGCTTGTAGAGCCCCGCGCCCTCGATCGAGCCTGCCGTGGTGCCCAAGCTCGAGAGCCCGCTGAAGTCGGTCACGCCGCCTGAATTGGTGACGAACCTCGCCGTGCCGCCCGAGCTGGTATCGATGAAGATGGTCTGCCCGCCGGAGTTGGTGGTGAGGGTGGCGCTGCCGGCGGTGCTGGAATTGGTGAAGCTGGTGAGGCCGGTCGAGTTGGTGGTGATGCTGGACGACCCGGCCGTGGCGGTGTTGAAGAAGGTCGTGAAGCCGCCGCTGCCGGTGGTGATGGTCGACGAGCCGGCGGTCGAACTGTTGGCAAAGCCCAGCTGGCCCGCGTTCTTGACGGCGAGGGTGGCGTTGGCGCCGGTGGCCGAGCTGAAGAAGGTTACCGTGCCGTTGTCGGCGGTGACGTTCGACGTGCCGGCGGTGCTGGTGTTCAGGAACTGCACCAGGCCGGTGTTGGTCACGTTGACCGTGGCGGTGCCCGCCGTGCTGCTGTCGCTGAAGAACTGGCCGGCCCCCGCGCCGGTGATGGTGTGCGTGCCCGAACCAGCCGAGCTGGTGTTGGAGAAGTTCGTCTGGCCGCCGGCGTTGGTGGCGAGCGTGGCAGCGCCGGCCGTGGTCGCGTTGGAGAAGTTGGTGGCGCCGCCGTTGTTGGTGGTGATGCTCGTGATGCCGCTGGTGTCGGCGTTGAAGACGCCGAACGTGCCGCCGTTGTTCACGGCCACGGTGCCCACGATCTTGCCCTGGGTGGCTCCGTCGCCTACCTGCAGCGTGCCGCCGTTCACCGTCGTGCCGCCGGTGTAGCTGCTGGTGCCAGTGAGGAAGAGCGCGCCGGTGCCGGCCTTGGTGAGGCCGCCCGTGCCGCCGATCACGCCGCTCAGGGTCGAGCCGAAGCTGTTCGTATCGAAGGTGCCGCCGCCCGAATTGAGGGTGATTGTGCGCGCCGAGTTGAAGGATGCGCCGTACTGCAGGATGCCGCCGCCGAAGGCGAGGCCGCCGCTGCTCGCTCCGAGATTGGCATCGCTCGACACATTGAGCGTGCCGGTGTTGATGGCCGTGCCGCCGGAGTAGGTATTGGCACCGGCGAGCGTCAGCGTGCCGGTGCCCTGCTTGGTAAGGCCACCAGCGCCGCTGAGGGCCGAGGCGAAGCTCACGTTGTTGCCGTTGGTGTCGAGGGTTCCGCCGCCAGCGCCCAGTGCCGCCAGCCGTGAGGAGATGTCGGTGGTGGTGCCGGTGGCCCATTGCAGGCCGCCACCGTTCAAGGTGATCGATCCGCTGCCGAAGTTGTTGGCGGCCGAGAAGTTGATGAGGCCGCCGTTGATAGTCGTGCCCCCTGAATAGGTGTTGGCGGCGCCAAGCGCCAACGTCCCCGCGCCGTTCTTGGTGAGGCCGTAGCTGCCGGCAGTGGGGCCAGCGCCGCCCGAGCCGGTCTGGTCGGCGATCACGTTGGACACAGTCTGCGCCTGGCCGGCGCCAGGCGTGAAAGTGACAGCGCCGTTGCCTTGCAGGAAGATGCCGGAGCCGAAGGCCGAGCCGCTGGTGGCGCCATTGCCTCCGCTGGCGCCGCCGGCGACGCTATTGCCGTTGATCGTGAGAGGGCCGGCGAGGTTCAGGCTGCCGCCGCCTTGTACAAAGATGGCGCCCCCCATGCCGGCGCCGCCGCCGCCGGCGGCATTGGCAGTGTTGTTGCCGCTGCCGCCACCAAAGCCGCCGATCGTTCCCGTTCCTGTGGAGCCGCCACCACCGCCACCACCGAAGCCGCCGACACCGCCGCCTCCACCGCCCGCGCCGCCGCCACCGCCGAAACCGCCGGCCGCTCCGGCATTGATGCCGGCGGTTCCCCCACCGCCGCCGCCAAAGCCGCCGGTGCCGCCAAGGTTGCCAACGGCGGCAGCACCGCCGACACCACCACCGCCGCCGCCTGGGTTGTTAATGTCTGCCCCGCCGCCGCCACCGCCGCCCAAGAGGCCGCCGCTTCCGGCATTTCCGGCACCGGCGCCGCCCGAGGCGCCGCCCGTGGCAATTCCCGCCAAGCCCGACGCTGCACCATTGCCGCCGTCGGCTCCGACGCCCAGCCCGCCGCCGCCAGCACGGGCATTGTTGGCCGTAAAGCCACTGTTTCCCCCCATGCCGCCGCCACCGCCGTTCCCGGAGACGACAAGCATTCCGGCGCCGCCATCGGCAGCGTTGCTGGTCAGGCTGACATTGCTCACCGTCACGGTCGCCCGGTTGGCGACGAAAATCGCACCGCCAAGCCCCGCACCACCGCCGCCGCCGGTGTTGCCCGTGCCGCCCTGCGCTTTGGTGTTGGTAATGGTGAGGTCCGAGACCGAGACCGACACCGCGGTCTGGGTCGTGCCGGAGAAGCCCGCTATGAACAGGCCACGGAACTGGTTGTTGCCGGAGAGCGTGGCACCGTTGGCGTTGAGGGTGAGGTTGTTCGAAATCGTCGGAAGATCGCCGCTGGTCAGCGTGATGGTGCCCACGCCCGGATTGATATTGATGGTGTTGGTTCCCCCAGCGCTGTTGGCTTGGGTGATCGCGTCGCGCAGCGAGCCTGCGCCCGAATCGGCACCGTTAGTGACGGTGAACGTGGTCGCCCAAGCGGGCGCCGAGAGGCAGGTGCTCGCCAGCAGGGCCGCCACCCAAGAGGCAGCCAACCGGAACTTTCGGTCGATGTCCTGCGCCATTCCGCCTCCCCAACAGACCGCGCCCCTCGGTCGTCCCCGCACCTGACGGCCGTCACGCTACCACGACGAGGGCCGATTTGGATCAAGAGCGCATTCAAAAACCGTTCCGTTGATGGATCAGGCGCGCCGGTCGAGACCCAATTGCGGCGATTTCGGATACAGTTCGGCGGTCATTTCGATGGCCCGCTCTCGGCAGAGCGAATTGCCCGCCACACACGTTCGGGCGTTGCCGGCATGTCGATATGCTCTACGCCGAGGTCGGCCAGCGCATCGACAATCGCGTTCACGATCACACCTAGTGTCGGCGTGATGCCGCCCTCGCCGCCGCCGCGGAAGCCCAGCGGATGGTTGGCCGCCGGCACCTCGCTCAAGGCGGTGGCGAAGAAGGGAAAATCGTCGGCGCGCGGCAGGGCGTAGTCCATCAACGAGCCGCTCAAGAGCTGGCCGCTTTGTGCGTCATACACGTAGCGCTCCATCAGCGCCTGGCCCGCGCCCTGGGCGATGCCGCCGTGGGTCTGACCGTGCAGGATGAGCGGGTTGACGGCGCGGCCGACGTCATCGATCGCGGTGTAGCGGTCGATTTTCACGGCGCCCGTCTCGATGTCGACCTCGACCTCGCAGACATGCCAGCCGTAGGGATAGGAGCCGACGCGGCTATCGACGTCGGCGGCGTCGGCGATCGGGCCATGCCGCGCCGCGAGCTCGAACAGGCCGACGCTGCGGTCGGTGCCTTTGACCGTGAAGCGGCCGCCTGCAAAGGCGATGTCGGCGGCGTCGGCCTCGAGCGCGTCCGCAGCGAGCGTCGCGGCCTTGGCGATGATGCCTTGCGCGGCCTGATGGATGGTCGTCGAGGCGAGCCGGATCGAGCGGCCCGAGTGCGAGCCGGCGCCGACGCTCACGCGATCGCTGTCGTCGGTGACGAGGCGCACGGCGTCGGCGGACATGCCCAGCCATTCCGCGGCGAGCTGGGCGAAGCTGGTGGCGTGGCCCTGCCCCGCCGACAGCGTGCCGATCACGATTTCGACCGTGCCGTCGGCGCCGACAGTGACCTCGGCTCGCTCCTGCGGCGCGCCGCTCTGGGATTCGACGTAGCCGCCGATGCCGCGGCCACGGCGCAGGCCGCGCTGCCTCGACTGCTCGCGACGCGCTTCGTAGCCGGACCAATCGGCGAGTTTCAGGATCGTCTCGAGCGTGCCGATGTAGTCGCCGCTGTCGTAGGTGATGCCGAAGGAATTCGTGTGCGGCGTCGCTTTGATGAGATTGCGCCGGCGCAAGACGATGGGATCGAAGCCGTGCCGCCGGGCGGCGATGTCGATCAGCCGCTCGATCACGAACATCGCCTCAGGCCGGCCGGCGCTGCGATAGGGCGCGGTGCAGGGCGTGTTGGTGAGCACGGCGCGGGCGTGCGCCGACGCCGGCAGGCGGTAGATGCTGCTTGCGAGCTGCGTGCCCTTGGTCAGCGGCACGAAGGACGCGGTGTAGGCGCCGAGATTGCTGAGCCGCGTCGTGCGCAGGCCGAGGAAATTGCCGTCGGCGTCGAGCGCAAGCTCCGCCGCGACGTGGAAGTCGCGGCCGGCGTAGTCGCTCAGGAAGGCCTCGTGCCGCTCGCCGGTCCATTTCACCGGCCGGCCAACCCTGCGCGCGGCCCAGCACACCAGGGCGAACTCGGGATAGAAGGAGTTGCGGGTGCCGAAGTTGCCGCCGACCTCGCGGGCGATGACTCGCACCTTCTCCGGATCGAGGCCGAGGATGATCGCGACCTCCCTCTTGGGTCGCACGATCGCGCCGCCGCCAGCACGAAGCGTATAACGGCCGCTTGGCGCATCGTAGTGGCCGAGCGCGGCGCGCGGCTCCATGGGCACGCCAGTGACGCGCGGGATCTCGGTGGTGAGCCGGGCGACGTGTGCGGCCTTGGCGAAGGCCTCGTCGGTTGCCGCGGTTGCGCCGACTACGGAATCGACCGCGACATCGCGCGATTGGCGCGCATCGGTAACGGCCGGCAAAGGCTCGTATTCGATCGCGAGTGCCTCTGCGGCGTCCTTTGCAGCGGCCAGAGTCTCGGCGACGATAAAGGCCACCGCCTCGCCGACATAGCGCGCCTCACCCACGGCGAGGATCATCGGCTGCACGACCTTGTGCGGCGAGCCGTCGACGCTGGGCAGGCGGATGTCGGGCGGGCTCGAGCCCGCCGGGACAAGCGGGATGGGCTTGAGGCCGTCGGTCTGCACGTCGGCGCCGGTCAGCACCGCCAGCACGCCAGGCATCGCCATCGCCGCGGCCGCCTCGATCGACAGGATGCGCGCATGCGCATGCGGCGAGCGCACGACAACGGCGTGGGCTTGGCCGGCGAGATTGAAATCGTCGCTGTAGCAACCGCGGCCGGTCAGCAGCCGCCGGTCTTCGAGGCGCGTAAGGGAGGCGCCGATGCCGGTTTTCATGCGGCCCATATTGCGCGTTCTTACCAGACGCTTGGCAAGTGCAGTGAAGTGGACCCTGACATTCGCACCAGGGTTGTAGTTGGGAGAAGGCGCCATTCCGTATTAGACGGAGCGGACGATGAGACAGAGACGAGACCGCAGATCGATGCGGCGCCGAAGTACAAGATCAACCCGGAGACGCTGCGCGAACAGCTGACTGTGCCGAAGCTGGCCCAGCGCTTCGGCAATGCCCAGATCTTCAACACCGACCACGGCCAGTTCACCGGCGCCGCTTTCACCGGCATGCTGACCGGCGCCGGCGTGGCGCATCTCGATGGGTGGACGCCGGCGGTGGATGGATAACGTTTTCATCGAGCGGCTGTGGCGCTCGCTCAAGTACAAAGAAATCTGCCTCAAATCAGGTTTCCTCACGCAAGCGTTGGTCCGAGTCCGAGCGGGGGCACCATGGCTGAAATGCATGGGCATGCGTTTTTAACTTCGCGGGTTGGACGAGAAGCAGAGGACAGCATGGCGCTGAGCGGGTCGCGTCCGCCGTGGTGGTGTAGCTGATGGGAGCAAGGCCGCGAGCGACCGCGCTTTAGCGCTGTAGCGAGGGAGTGGCCTTGCCGGTCATGTCGCCTGTGCTAAAGTATTCCTTGGGGAAGGGAAGAGAATTACCACCGTAGAGAGCAGTTCCGGGATGACCGTCCGATGGCGCGCGGCGTCGATCGGGCAGACGGTGGCGTAAGGCGTTTTGAGGGGGGAGGCATCCTTGTCCCGCTGCAACGTTCCGTCCTTGTCGCCCGTGTGGGCCCGCTTGAGGTTTCGCCTGCCCCTGCTGGTGACGCTGTTCGCCGGGCTGATGTCGGTGGCCGCACCCGTTTCGGCCGATATGCCGGTAGGCTGGCATCCTTTCCTGGATACCAACATCAACGGCACCTGGGGACCGTCGCGGCCCACCAACACGTCGAGACTGGTGCTCCAACAGGGCAACGTGCCCCTGTGCAAAGCCTACTCGGTTTGCAACACCGCGTTGGCGGGCGATCGCAGTGCGATCGTCAGTCCGGACCAGCTGCATCGGTTTATCCAGCAAAATCCGGCGCGGGGCCCCTACTCCAACGAGATTGACAAGCAGCGTGCCCTGAGCAGCCTCGGCATCGAGTCCGAAATCCAGCGCAGCGCCGACATCGAGACGCTAAGGTTCGCGTCCTCACAGCAAAAGCCCGTCCTCGTCTCGATCAAGAACAGCAGTGATGTCCGGATCGGGAACGCAGAGCCCCCGACATTCAGGCATGCCGTCGTCGTCGATGGAGTGCGCACGGAGGGGGGCAGGACGTTCGTCCATGTCCTCGATTCCTCGGCGAGGGGCAGCGGCTCCTATTACGTCGAGGCCGCCGAATTCTTAAGGTACTGGACGGGAACCGCCGTCGTCGTGAACAACGTGCGAGTCGAGCAGCCGCCACCCCCCGTGCCTCAGGAGCGGCAGCCGGACCGCTACGCCCGGGGGCAACCGCCCCCAGATCAGCCGCAGCCTGGCTACAATGGGAACGAAGGCGCCGGCTCGCGCCCCCCGGGGGACAAGCCGGCCACCGGGCCCGAAACCAAGACTGGCGGCGCGAAAACCACAGGAACCGACAGCGAAGGCAAGGGGCAGACTGGCAACGACGAGGCCAAGGGCGGCCAGAGCTCGACGACTGAGGAAGGCAAGGGAGGCGGCCAGAGCTCGACGACCGAGGAAGGCAAACGAGGTGGCCAGAGCTCGACGACTGAGGAAGGCAAACGAGGTGGCCAGAGCTCGACGACTGAGGAAGGCAATCGAGGTGGCCAGGGCTCGACGACTGAGGAGGCCAACAATCGGGGATCGCCGCCGGGCGAGGAGAACAAGGGGTCAAACTCTTCGACGACCGAAGAAAACGGCACGCGACCGCCCTCCACCGAAGAAGCGACGGCGCCGGGCTCACGGACGGTCGAGGAGCCCAATGCCGGCCCGCCATCGCCAACGTCGGAGCCGCAGCCGCAGCCGGGCGAGCGTGTCTGGGCGCGCGAACCGCAATCGCGCTGGCGCGGCCCGGACGAGCCGCCCGAGCCGACCACGGGCGACCGCGCCAAAGAAGGGGCTCGCGACGGCGCGGCGATCGGCACGGCGACGGAACTCTCGACCTGCATCGCCGACGGCCAGCCAGTGAAGGACTGCGTCGAGCGCGCCGCGGGACACCTGCCGCAGGCCGTGATCTGCGGCGCGGCAGGCGGCGTGCACGCGTCGCTCGGCCTGGCGTGCTCGCTGGCCGATATGGCACGGGCCTGCGTGATGGCGGGCAAGCCGTTGTCGGAATGCGCGCAGGAGGCGGCACCCGGCATGGCGATCTCGACCTTTTGCATGGTCGTCGGTGCGTTCAATGGCGTGCTGGGCGCGGCCTGCGGAGTGGTGGCGCCGGCCGGCTGGCAAGCCCTGGCCGCCGAATGGGAGGCCGATGACGCCGATCGCAAGCGCAAGGCGGCGATCGACAAGAACGAGGACGATCCCAGCCGCAAAATTCGCCAGCTGGGCGACCTGAATTCGCAAGTGAGCGCCTTTGAGAGGAAGTCCGAGCAGACGCTGGAGGGATGTCTTAACCTGCGCCTGGCGGTGGACCAGTTCGTACGGACGGCGGCGACTCGCGAGGCGCCGGCCTGTGGTCCCAATGCGCGCCAGCTTGCCTCGGCCAACCTCAACGCGACATACGAGGCGGCGAACCTGGTCCAGGCGCAGGCCGCGCGACAGAGCGATCTCGAGGATGCACTGATGGTGGACCGCGCCTTCATGACGCGCGCCGTCGAGGGCTATCGGCAGTCCTACAACAGCACGCCAGCCCTGGCGGACATGCTCAGGCGCTTCGACAACCGGATGATGATCGCGACCTGCCCGGCGAGCGAGATCCGCACCATGATGGACCGGATCCGCGCGGGCCAGGAGCGAGCGTTGACGATCCAGAACGAGGTTCTGAAGTGTCCGGGCCTCGACAGCGCGGCGCTGCAGGCGCCACCTCCGACGTCCGGAGCGCCGGGCCTGAATGAGCCCTGCAACGTCTACGTACTGAATCTCAGCGGCGCCTCGGTCTGGATCGGCGCGGAGTCGGCAGTCGTGCGTGGCAAGAGCTGCGACTTCCCGCTGGGCGGAGACGACTGCACCAAGCCGTTGAAGGTCATGAAAAAGGTGTCGAGCCACCGGACCTGCAGCGAGGCCACGACGGCCTGGTGCCAGGCTTTCGCCGGCAGCCCGGTTAGAAGTGGCTACTGGTCGACGCGCTACAACGTCTACGGTGAATGGGTCACCCTGCAGGCCGCGCCGGCCTGCCCCGAGACCAAGCATCCGGCTGAGGCAGCGAAGCCGGCGCCGTCCGCGAGCCCCACCGCGCCTGCCGAGCCGAAGACCGCGTCGCAGACATCGCCGCCGCCTGCGCCCGCGACGCCGGCTCAGCCTTCAAATCCGTCGAAGCCAGCACCCCCCGCGACGCCGCAGCCCCCGCATGCCGGCGCCACTCAGAAGCCGCCGCAGCCCAACGCGCCGTCGGGGCCGACCACGGGCATGGTGCACGAGCCACGGGGCAATGCTCCGGGCCCGGGCATCGGACCGCCCATGCAGATTCCCGATCCCCTGCCTCAGCCGGGGCGTTCCGGACCGATTCAGGTGACGCCAAATTCCGGCAAGAACCAGCAGCCAAATCAGCCCCCGCAGCAGGCCAACAACGCGACACCTCCTCCGCGGCAGCCTCTACCACCGCAAACGGCCGGGCCGCACGCGACGGGACCTGCTCAACCGCCGGCCGTACAGCAGCCGCCACAGCAGCAATCCGTTCCGCCAACAACGCCGCAACAGGCCGGCCCACAGCAACCGCCGCCCGCTACGCCGCGCCAGCCGTTGCCTCCCGTGGCGGCCGGACCACAATCGCCGGCGCCGCCGCAACCCTCGGCGCCGCAACAGGCGAGCGGGCCGCAGCATCAGCCTCCGCAACACCAGCCGTTGCCGCCAGTGACTGTCGGACCGCAGGCGTCGGCCTCGGCACAGCCCACGGCGCCGCAGCACACCGCCCCACCGAACGCGCCGCCATCGAGTCAGCCACAACACCAGGCGCTGCCACCAGTGACTGTCGGGCCGCAGGCGTCGGCCTCGGCACAGCCCGCGGCGCCGCAGCACACCGCCCCACCGAACGTGCCGCCGTCGAGTCAGCCGCAACACCAGGCGCTGCCACCAGTGACTGTCGGGCCGCAGGCGTCGGCCTCGGCACAGCCCACGGCGCCGCAGCACATCGCCCCACCGAACGCGCCGCCATCGAGTCAGCCGCAACATCAAGCGCTGCCGCCAGTGTCTGTCGGGCCGCACGCCTCCACGCCGGCACAGCCCACGGCTCCACAGCACACGTCGCCACCGAACCCGCCGCCATCAGGTCAGCCGCAACATCAGGCGCTGCCGCCGGTGTCTGTCGGGCCGCAGGCCGCGGCGACGGGTCAATCCACGGCCGCACCACATACACCCTCGGTGCCAACGCCCGCGGCGCAGCGGCAGCTGCTGCCCGTGGCGCCGCTTGCGCCTCCGCAAGCGATGACACATCCGCAGCAACCCTCAGGGTCCGCGCCACCTCAACAACAGGCGGCACCGCAGCAGGCGCCGGGAGGCGGCTCGCCACAGCGCGCAGCGCCGCCTGCTGCCGACGCCCATCCGGGCGCAGCCGTCAACCTTGCCGGAAGGTGGGCGTTGGCTGTGGCGATCGCCGGCGTTCCGGGCACAACCATGATCTCGGTTCGGATAGCGCAGACCGGCAACCATGTGACCATTTCTACCGAGGGTACGCCGGGTTCCGAGAATGTGAATGACACAGTCACCGGTACATTCGATGGCCGCACGCTCGTTGGCACATACGTCAACAAGGACTCGTCCGGAACGATAAACCTCACTTTGAGCACTGACGGCAGGCGGCTCGAAGGGGCCATCGTCACCCAGTCGCCAACACCAGGCGTCACATTTCAGCTCGTGCTTACGCGGCCGTGACGAGTGCACGTCTAAACGACGGCGCAAGAGGTGCCGCCGACGGCCAGTTCGAGGTCCTGCCTTGCACGACACGGTGAGAGAGTTCCATGTGGGAGGAATGCGGTGAGGTTCACCGGTGTCGCCACTCTGCCGCTGATCATAGTGGTCCTCGTCGCCGCGCTGCCGATTGCGTCGCCTGCCGCGGCAGACTCGGTCAAGCAGGTATTCGAGAAACTCAATCTTCTGGGCGTCTTCGCCGGCGACTGCAACAAGCCGCCCGGTCCCAGCAACACCTACCAAGTGGTTCGCCTGATCGACGCCAACTCCGCCCAGATCGACGCGATGAACGATTCAAGGACGCAAGCGGCAACCATGTTCGTCGATAAGGCCGAAGAGGTTAAGCCCAACGTCGTTAAGCTTGTCGGCACGATGGGCGGTACACCTTTGGGCGGTACACCTTTGGAATTCTTGTGGCAGATTGAGCCACAGGGCCTTCTCTGGACGGACATGAAGGTCGGGGGCGTGGTGATCATGCGCGACGGCATGGACCTCGTAAACCAGCGGCCGGCCGGCGGCCATTTCCAACGGTGTAAAACCCAGTGATCAAGGCGTAACCCGCACTGTGGCTGGTCAATGCCGGCCTGGTCATCCGAATTCCCGGGCGCGTCATCAAAACCGAGCGGCTGCTCGTATCTCGCCATGCGCTCCCACAATTCGGCATCGACCAGGAGCTTCTTGCGCATCGCCTTGTCAAACGCTGCGCTCGCCCGTCCCGGGCTTCGGCGGCCCCTGCGCGATATTGCGCGGGTTGATCGCTCCAGGTATCGATGGCATGTGCTCAACGCGGCGGCTTTGCGGCCGTTACGGCGCGCATGGCGCGTGAATGCGCGGAAGCAGCGGTCCGACTACTCTTCGCTCCGCTCGATCGCGTCGGCTTCACAGTCAAGATTATCGGCGTGCCGGAGCAGGATCTGGCGGTCCCGATCGATTGAAATCATCGCCGCTTCCCGCCGAGGGTTGGCCGCCATCTCCGGAAGGGCCTTGATCTCGTTTGCCTGTTTGTCTGCCATCACGCCACGCGTACGATGGACGTTCGTGTTGCGTGGTTGCAATGCGCTCGGCCAGTAGAACTGATCGGCGTCAAGGAAAGGCCGCAGCTGATCAGAAAGGATATCCTTGCATGCCGAGAAATCTCGCAACTGCCGGAGCCTTCTTTGCCCTTAGGCAAGGCTGTGCAAAGCTGGGAAAGCTTCTTGCACCCGGTCGTTAAGGTCTTTCCATAAAATCGATCCGTCGCGAGCGCGGCGAAGCCGGCTAGTGGAATTCACAGCAAGCAGACGAAGTCCTCGAACTTGCCGGCTGCGGTGCGGGTCAGCTCGACTGGAAAGGCGAGCTCGATGTGGAACGCCTCGCCGAATTTCGCCCGGGCCCAGTCGACGACGCCTCGCGCCTCAAGCGTCGGTGGAGGGTTACCTTCTTGCTCCGTCGCCATCGTCCGAAAAAAGCGAATAGGCGACGCCGCCCACCGGCTGCTGGGCGCCGAGCCGGGCCCCAGCGCCCGGCAAGGCCAAGATCGGCCCTATTGGCTGGCGACGGCAACGCCGATGCGCACCAGAACCAGCATCGCCGAGGATGAAAGCCCGATCATGAGGGCGGTCCGCGTGGTGGCCGAACCGGCCTTGTCGCCCCACAGCGCAACGAGCTGCGAAATGATGGTCTGCATGTCGATTCCCCAAGTTCTTCCCAACGATGGAAGCGGCCGGGCGAACCTCTTCGCCTCTGTTGGCCAGCCCCCTTCCCAGGACGCCCGGGACCCCTCCCGCGCGTCACGACGCTGTTATAGCGATCTCGCGCGTATCGTGCGTTTCCTGCGGCGCGGACGTTGGTATCAATTGTTTCCGTCAGTCCCGGACATGACGCCGAGCACGAACGGGTTGGCGACGCGGGTGCAGCCCTCCTCGCCCGCCCGCACGTCGAGCCCCAAAAGAGGCGATATCGTCGGCCAGAGGTAAGGTGCCCGTGCGAGATCGCGGTTGCGCGGACTCGAGCGAAAGAAGCCACGACCATGCGCCTTCTCAGGTTCGTTGTGCTGGTGCTTGCGGCGCTTATGCCGCTCGCCCAGCTGCAGGAGGCCGCACAGGCTTGCTTGAGGGTCATGTGGAAGAGGGATCTACAAGGTGTCTTTGCCGGCCGGTCGATGGACTGGGATCAGATCATCGATCCTCGCCTCGTCGTTTATCCGCGTGGCCTTGCCGTGCAGGGCGGCGTCGACAACGCGGCCACCTGGATGTCACGATTCGGCAGCGTCGTAGTGCTTGGCGCCAACTATGACGGCGCTGCGGTTGACGGCATGAACGAGCAGGGGCTCACCGTACATCTGCTCTATCTCGGGGCTACCCGCGTTCATGTTCCAGGTCATCCACACGGTAGCCATGCCCTTTCGACGAATCCTACAGCGGCGGACGTGGCGAGACCTATCCGACCTTGTGGATCACCGGCGCCGTCCTCACCAACAGGATCTACTATTTCGCCATGGCCCAGAACCCCAGCGTGATCTGGGTCAAGATGGACAATCTCGATTTTTCGCCGTCATAGCCTGAGCTGATGCTCGAAATCCCAAAGTAATGTGCAAAGCCTTCGAGCCTGCGCCACGGAACTTTAGATATCCGCGGTCGTTCTCGAAACGAAAACGCGAGTCAACGACGTTCGCGACTGTGCGCCGATCCTGGAGGAGGCCATCCTGGACAAGGTCGGTTCAAGATTACTCCGACGCCGACTTGCCTCCTAACATGATGGGCTTCTGGTACTATGCATGGCGCAACTCGCCATTGTTGGTTTGATCGGTCCTTCGCATCGCAGGTTTTTTGAGTGTCATTCCCAGCACCCCCGCACAAGGCGTGAGATTGCTCCTCACCGACGTTAGATTGTCGGCCTGTTGCCCTGGTCGTAATGTAGCTGGATGTCCCACTTCGCGCCGCGCGGTTCCGTGGTGAAGAGCATCCGGCAGATGGCGCTGACGGACGGATCGAGGGCACCCTCTACCAGAAGGGCTGAGCCAGCACGCCAGTCAATTGCTCTTCCCCCTTGGGGGGCGGCGCGTCCGATGCTGATGGCAACTCATTTGGATGGAGGGCGCAAAATTCAGCGGGCGCCGCAGGTCGCCCGGCCCACCCGCTCGTGGAACAGCACGAATTCGACGCGGCGGTTCTGTCGCATCTCGGCTTCGGTCGCGGCATTGACGATCTTACGGTTCGCCGAACCGATGCCGACCGCGCGGGTCTTGAACATGTAGCGTGCCGCAGCATTGCCCGAGACCCGGGCAACCTCGTCGAGCAGGACGGCAAGCGCATGGTCGGCGCGCGACTGGCTCACCTCGCGTTCGAAGCCGGCTCGCTCGGCCTCAGCCTTGCGCAGCGCCACGTCGGCATTGCCGATGACCATGATCCCGCGGACCGGCGCAGCGGACGACATGTTGTTCACGATTGCGAGCGCGGCACGCTTTAGCTCGAGGCGCTGCGCCGCATCGAGGCTCTCGATGGTCGTCTTGTACTCGGGGAAACCCGATATCACGAAATCCGGCTCGAAGTTCGCCGGGCTGATCGACTGGAAGGTGGCCAATCCAAGCCAGTGCACAGCGGCCCTCCCCGGCAGTGGCTGTTAACAAGTCGGCGCCAACCTGACAAGGTCGGGAAGGGAGGTCAACCGATGCAAGTCAACATCATCCTCGTCGACGTTCTCGATGCCACCAACTTCGGCACCTGCCGCGCCGACATCATCAAGAAGGTCACTGAGTCGTACCAGGACTTCATGAAATTCGCGAACGCCAGGATCAAGCCGCCAGCGACACCTCACAGCTTCACTGTCAAGTTCGCGACCACCAAGCCATCGCCCGCCGACACCGACCTTGTCGTCTACTTCCTGCCCGCCACCTTCTGGTCGATCATCACTTTCGCCGAGACCGGGACCAAGAAGCAGAACTTGCTGGCGGACCATTGGGGCTTCACGACCACCGGATCGGCAGGTTCCAAGAGCGAGGTGGTCTGCAAGAGCGCCGACGGCTGCGTTCTGGGCTCGCTGGTGATCCACGAGATCCTTCATGCCAAGACCGGTAAGGACAACAAGACCCTGCACGCGACGCTGGGCCTCGGCTCCGCAGTGGTCGAGTGCGCCACGCTCCCCAACGACGCCAATCGGACGGACATCATGAACACCCTGTCCAAGAAGGTGCCGCAGTGGGCCGACGGCTGGGACATCCTCACCAGCGCGAAGCAGAGGCGCGATGCGGGGGACCCGTTCTGGGATCAGTTCTGAGACTTCGTGTCGGCTGGCAGGACCGTTGGCCGCGCCGGCGAACTTGCCCTGCCTCGCCGCGTCGGTGACGACAAAGCCCGCAGCATCCCTTTCGACCGCACGTAGCAAAAGCCCGCCATTCGGGACGCGTCCCCCGAAGACGAACAGTCCGTGGCTGGCAGGAAAGTTTGATCGCAACCAAGGACCTTTTGTCCCGCTTCGAGCAGCTGTGGCTACGCCTTGACCTCTTGGCAAGCTTCAAGAGTCGCGCGGAATCCTGCGTACGTGAGGCATACTCGCGCCACGCCGAATCGGTGGCGATGCCCCGCCAATGCTCCACGGTTTCCGACGTCATGTCGTGGATCTTCGCGCCCTTCTTGAGAAAGATTTCGGCAATTGCCTGATCATCTGCCTTAGCCGAGGCCAGACCGAACGGAACAAGCGATTCTCCGACTTCGACCATTGCCCCCTGTTGGGTGGGCGTCAGGGCGTCAAATACGGCCTTGGAGATCAACAACGGCTCGAGCATGAACCAGAAACTCTTTCCTCGCCCTGTGGTGCGGCGGCGGCGACCGGCAAGCTGGATGCTGTCGTCAACAGTGTCGGTGCCTTGCGCTACCTGGTGAACAAGCGCTTCGCCGACAAGATCGAGCTGCCGAACGGCGTCCTGGCGCCGGCCTATATGGCCTTCGCGCTGCCGCTGAACTCTCCGCTGCGGCGGCCGCTCGATCGGGCCCTTGCCATCGTCACGGCGAGCCCGGACTGGCAGGCCGTTGAGGACACTTACTTTGCCCGGTGACGGCCGTTATTGAGGCTGCTGGCGACAAGCGTGATGTGTGGCATGGCTCAGCTCCCTTTCGCGACGGACGGCGTCCGCCAAAGCGCCATGGCGCCTGGTCTACAAAGGGCAGAGGTCGCATTTCGAGTGGTAGTTCCTTTGACCGAGCTGCAGGCGGTCACCCGCGAGATCCTGAGTAAATGAGCGCGACGTGTCAGAAGACGAGATGGGCGATCCTCGGCGAGGCCACCCGCCGTGGTGCGGGCATCGTTTCGATCGAGCGGGGCCGGACGCCCGCGAACTCGGCGAGTTCGGCCGCGGCGCGGGCGAGGATCTCGCGCTCGCGTAGGACGCTTCCGCGCGCGAGCGCCATTACACGGTGCATGCCGGCGTCCTTGCCCCGGATCCGGATCTTGTAATCGCGCACCCGGAACTTCGGAATGGTGGCTTTGTTCGGCGGAGCGGGAGCGTGGCGGAAGACGAGGCCCTGCGCGAACGCGTTGCCTTGGAACACCGTGAGCCGGAACCGGACCCAGTAGCACATCGGGATCTGGACGACGTTGTTCGTCGGGTCGGGCGGAAGGCTTCTCACGGCGTGTGTGCCGTCCTCGAACAGGCCGTACTCGCGCACGTAAGCGGCGGCCGAGCCCGGCTCGCCTCCTTCGAGCCCGAGCGAGAATCCCGTCACGGCGGCGGCCGCCACCGCATCCCCTTGCGGGACCTCGAGCGTGAGGTCAGCGAAGTACGTGTCAGGGCCAGAAACGGAGCCCGCCATCCAGCCGTAGCCGATCCAGTCGATCATTGCGGCATCTTCCTCATGCGAGTCTTGGACCGGTGGCTCCAAGGCGTGCGCTCGCGCGCCTCGCGCGCGCCGCCGTCACTACGACATCGCGGCGCCGCGCACCGAAGAAGCGCGCTGCCTCTCCGCTCGCACGGTCCAGGATCGTATCCGTCGGGAGCCGGCTTCCCCGCGCGAGGGTCATGACGCGGTGCGTACCGGAGAGCTTGCCGCCAAGTGTGACCCTGTAGTCCCGCACCGACCAGCCGGCGAGCGCCGCGGCCGTTGCGGCAGTGCCTGACGCGAATCGGAAGACGAGTCCTCTCGCGAACGCGTGGCCCTGCTGCACGGTCATCCGGAAGCGGACGTAGAAGCACTCTGGTATCGCGAAGACGCCACTAGCCGGATCGGGCTGCACGTCCACAACCTGCGCCTTGCCGGACGCGTCGTACTGCGCGTACTCGCGAAGGAAGACCGCCGCGGTCCCCGGCTGGTGCTCCCACACCCCCATGGAGAATCCGGTAAACGCGGTCGCCACGGCGACGTCGCCGCGCGGGACCTCAATGGTGAGGTCCGCGAAGAACGGCGCCGGCCCGACCGCCTCGCCCGCCATCCAGCCGTATCCCACCCAGTCGATCATCCGACGGGCCGCTCGGACGATCGGCATGACGGGCGTCGGTGCAACAGGCGCGAGTAGCCGACGACATCGGCTGCCAGGATAACCGCCAGTTTATGCTGCTCGCGAGTCAATGGAGAGCCCCCGCGATCTACCTGCGAGAATGGTAGGCCGCGTTGCGGACGTCGGCAATCGGCGCAAAGGGTGCTCGCTAATTGATTTGAGCCGGTTATTTGCTTGGAGTCGAAAGGATGACGCTCCGACACGGAGTGTCGCCGCCCAATTCTCTCATTTGATCACCTCGGCACGCCATTGCTCCAAGCTCGTTCGTTTCAAGCTGACCAGCATTTTACTGACCTCAGTGGCTGTTCCACAGGGGGAACAGAACAGGGGTGTTTGGAGGGGTATCCGGCGGACATATTGCCGATGCTCATCACTACTTCTTTCGAGCAGCTTTGTTGCGCTTTGGACGCTCAGCCAGCAAAGTCAGCGGGACCGTTGCGAGAGCAATCTCGTTGATGCGTAGCCAAACTATGGCGCCGTCCTCATCCCGCAGCCGCTGGACACTGTCCGATCCCTTGTGCGTCATGGTGCAATGATAGATGAGATTGTCGAGCTGACAGAGGTCATTGTCTTCGACACCTCCCTTGTCGAACTGCTCGACGGTCATCCCATCCTGTTCCACATCAAGAGACAAGACCGGCAGACATTCGGAAAAGACAATATCTACTGTCTGACCATCCTCGATCCAAATACCTTCAGGTAATCCACCTTCGCTAGGCACGGCGTGGTCGAATTGGACCGCAACGACCTGCTGAAGGTTTAGAGCAATTCTCCGCTGAAGGCTGTCGACAACTATGAAGTAGTGAAAGTCGTAAGGCTGGCCGTCCTACAAGGAGCATTTAGCGGTGTTCGATGTGACAAGATCCTGGCCGACGGTCCAGCAGGGTGTCCTTAGAGTCTGATCTGACGGCCAATCTCAAGAAGCCGATCTGCTGGCAGATCGAAGCGGTCTGCGGCGCGTACGGCATTGCGATACATGAAGGCGAACAGCCATCGTTGCCACCTCGAGCACACCGCGATCTCCGCGCCTCAGCCACACTTCTGCTGCTTTCGGATCCATCGAAGGGCTGAATCCCGTATCAGCCTCTCGCAAAAGCAGGTACTAGCCTTCTCTCCCTTCGTTCGTTCCCTTGAATCAACGTCAATTTTTGGTTTATCGGCACGCTGTGACGAACCCAGACCTCGCGCTTGTAGGTGAGGCTTCTGCCTTCGCCCGCTTGTCAGGGCCGGATACTGGGGCATGGACTGTCCTTCAACTACATAAAGACGGGCTGGAGGTTGAGACAGAACGCCTCGAACAATTTTTAGTGGAAATGCAGTGCGGCCGCGATAGGGTGGATCATCGGGAGACAAGGAGCTTCAGGCGGGAGTGGGGGGAGGATCGGATGGGACATGTCTCGAAAACACCGGGATGGGTTCGAGCAGCCACGATCGCTGCGGTGGTCGGCTGCGGCGTGGCGTCGGAAGCGAACGCTCAAGCGACCAGCCCGGTCAACATACCGCTCACTCTGGTCACGCCGCCGGCCATCCAGATGCCGTCCGGCGCGTATCAGCCTCCCTACGAGTTCGGCATCACCGTCGGTATCGATCGCGATTCGCCACAGACTTTTCTATTCGATACCGGATCGTCGCTGTTCAATGCGAGATATCAGGGCGCGCATGTGCCGCCCTTTCCCATATTCGAAGGCAACGGCGTCGCCTACCAGTACGGTCCCAGCGGCTCGATCGGGACCGTCACCGGCAACCTGCAAGTGGTACGGACTCTTTACTTTTACAAGGAGGGCAAGGATGGGCCGAGCCTGTTCTCATCGCTCAATGCCGGCGGTGTCTCGGGCTACCTGGTGAACTCGATCTTTCCCAAGGGCGTTGTCGCTGGCAGCGCCAAGAACGCCGATTTTTCGGCCTACTTCGACGGCACCCTCTATCACGGGATTTTCGGCGCCGGAAACTTCGCGTACTGGAACTCCCCGAGCGTGCCTGATCTTCCGCCGCCGGGTGGCATCCTGGGCCAAACTCAGGTCACGGGTGCGACACAGGGCTACGTCGTGGCCGCCAACGCCTGGACCAACCCCGTCTCGGGACCATCGTCGCAGCCGAACGGCACAAGTGTTCAAATCGGCGGTCAGTCGCAGTCTGTAGCCTGCAGCCCCTGCGTCACGGTCGGGCTGTCGCGCGAGATGATCGGCCAGTTTGCGCCGGTGGGCCCGCCGGGCACGACGGGCGGGAAAGGCGTCGTCTCGGTGCCGCTGAGCGTCAATACGTTCAGAAACCCCTACAAAGAGGGTGCGGGCAACCGCGGCTCGACCCCGTTCGGCGCCAAGTTCGACCTTTCCCTCAATGGAAGCGACCCTAAACCAGCACCGACCTTGCTGGACACCGGGGCAAGCCCGCTGGTCTCCAATTCGTTCAATACGTCCGCCTACTCCACGAGCCCTGGGAATAGGGATGCCCAGGTCAAGGCGAACACCGAGCTTTCGCTGTCGGCCAGTGGCGTTGCCGGGAGCACCCCATCCACCACCGTCATAAGTGTTAACGGGAGCAGCACATCATCCACGATAGCGCCGGCGTCCACGAAGGCCCGAGCATCGACGACCGCCACCGTAATCGGCTCCACGTCCACCTCGGCAAGTAACACGACCTACAGCGCGGGCTTCTATCCCGCTGCTCCCGAGACGCCCTGTGTCGCACCCAACACCTGCAACCGCAGCGGCATCTGGTTCTTCCTGCAGAACTCGGTGATGTACGACCTCGACGACAGCGTGCTCGGCTACTCCCCGTTCTTTGTCACCAACAACAATGGTAACCCGCTCACGACGACCAAAGACGGCGCGCTGATGGTGAGTGGCTCGAACGTGCCGCTTGGTCTGGCCGTTTCTGTCGACGGACCAGGCGGCGTCACCGTCAACGGCGGCGGTGCGCTGCAGCTGAGCGCCGTTACCACGTATGACGGACCGACGATAATCAATCCCAATGGCCAGCTCTATGTCTCCGGGCCAGGCAGCATCGCCCGATCCTCAACGGTGAACATGACCGGCAGCGCCATCTTCGACATTTCCGGAGCTTGGTCGTCGGCGGTCAACGTCATCTCGCTGACGGGTGCCGGAAAGGTCAGGCTTGGCGGAGGGAACCTCACCATCTCGAACGGAGGTGCGGCTACCTTCTCCGGTGAGATCACCGACGGCGGCCTTTATGGCGGTACGGGGGGCAGCGTGACGCTGGGCGGCGGTTCATTCACCTTCTCGGGAACCGGCTCCTATACGGGTCCCACGGTGGTGAGCGCTGGGACGTTCACGCTGGCCGAGTCTGGCACGATCGCCGGCGACGTTGTCGTCCAGCCGCAGGGCACCTTCGTCAACAATGGGTCGGTCAGTGGTAAGATCGTCAAAAACGGCGGCACCGTATCGAGCACCAAGGCCAGTGGCACGCCCGTCCAAGGAAAGTAAGGTCTCGCCGCTGGCGATGATACAATCTCGCGCCAGCACGGCACCGCGTCGGGCGGGGCAGCTACGAGGAATACCCACGCTAGAATTTTCCTGGTTCCTCCAATGTGCGGCTGGCCGGTAATGTCGCAATCCGATGAAGCCCTATCGGCGGCGTGTTGCCGATCGCACTGTTTGGGCGCACCTCATTGTAGTCTCTACGCCAGTCGTTCACGTCGGCCTGCCCTATGAACTTTCACCGGACTCAAGGTCGAACCTCGGCGTGGAAGTTCCACCTGGGCCAGTGAAGTGCAGCTCGACGATGATCCTCAACGGTCAAGACGAGTCATCAAGAGCGTGCAAAGGCAAGCAGCAGCTCAAGATCGTGATTGTCGGCAGCATGCAGAGCGTCGATGTAAGCGCGCCTTACGTCGCTCAACGCTTGCAGGTTGGTCGAGCCCCAGGTGAACCGACCGCCGCCTTGTTGAACGATCAGCAAGTCGGCTGCAAGCCGCGACCAGCGGCCATTGCCATTCGGAAAGGGATGCACCAGGACGATTCGATGGTGAAAACGCACCGCCATTTCGTCAGCCCGGTCGTGTTCTCCATCCAGTAGCGGGCATCGCCAATGGCTTGCATGAGGTCAGGCTGTATCCGGTAGGCCGCAACGCCAAGATTGCGCTCGGTCGTCCGATAGTCGCCCGCCCGCTTCCACAACCGATTGAACATGCGGCGATGAAGGCCGCCCAGGAACGGTTCGCTCAAGGCGTTGCGCTTGCGCGAGAAGGCCCAGCGATCGGCATCCGCAATGTTGGCCTGTTCGAGTTCGTTGAGTTCGCTGCGGAGCGCAATGTGCGTAGGAATTAGCCCGACAGCCTCAGTCCGACGGATCCCCGGCAGACCGAGCCCTTGCGGCCCGTCGCCGCGGGCGGCGGACATCCCGGTCACTCCTAGTCTCAATCGAGTGCTTGCCCATCGAACTGATCGACCCTCGCGTTCGGGCGTTCGGGTCAGCTGCTCCCTGCTCGTGTATCGATGCTTCCCTGTTCAGCGGCCAGAAATTCCTGCTCTGGTTCAGGCCAATTTGGCGACGAACCACGTCCGGTCGAATATTCGCGGGCTTCCCGCCGCCAGAACGAAGGCTGCCTTAGCCAAGAAATCCCTGCAAAGTTCCCTGCTAGCAGGGATTTCAGGACAGAGACCGGTTCGGATTGGACTGGGTCCACAGCCAGCCACTTTGGTCTCAGCGACGCGATATCCGCGTGTGTAGGAAGTGCCGACATTTCCGCGGGTTAGCCTGACCTGAGCCAGTCTCTGGGAGTCATATCAAAGCCGACGCGTACGAATTTGCCCAGTGTGCGGCGCCAGTCTCAGGTGGCTGTTTTCGGGTTTCCGTTTTGCGATGCCCCGAGACCGGTTCGACAGGCACTGCGACCGGCAGAGAGTCGAGCACAAAAGGTCTGCGCCGCCGCCCTACGGCGCAAAAGCCACGGCTGCTATAGACCGATGCTGCGTTCCTGCTCGGCCCAGGAACAGGGCAAGGTCCGGGCGAGACCGGTGATGGTGAGATCTGCCGGGACGGTCCCTTCAGCGATCGCCGAGACGATCCGGGGCGAGGTGAAGGCGAGAGGGGCCAACAGGCGTACATGCCGTTCACCCATGCCTTCCTGCTTTGCGACGTCCTCGAACGATGCGATGCGACCGTGCCTAAGGTCGTTGATCCATCGCCGAGCCTTGGCGATGGCACCGAGCAGGGCATCGCGGCTCTCAGTACTCAATGTCGGCCTTGCTGCCGAGGGCGAATGAAGGATGCCTTTGACGGCAGTAAAAGCAGGCGACGTCCAGGGCAGCGTGATGACAGTCGTGTCGGATCGCGGATCGTCGGGTCCCGCGTCGTCGGTGCTGTCAGATGGCGGCGCGCTTGCCGATGAAAGCCTGACTTCCACTCCTCGGGGCCTGATGGTCACCGCCTTGACCCGCTGCTCGATCAGATCCCGGTCGGTAGTGCCAGACGCAACCTCCTCTCCCGATGCCAGATGGCTACGAACGCTCTCGACCACGAACGTCTCGATGTCGGCCGCAGGCACGCGCCCTACGCTGCCAGCTTCGCCCTGCCTGTGCTGCAGGATGGCATGCGAGACGTAGTACCGATAGCGCACACCCCCCTTGTTGGTGTGCGAGGGGCTCATGCGGTTGCCCCGATCGTCGAAGATGCGCCCGGTCAGTAGGGCGGGCGAACTTCTGAGCCTGACCCGACGCTCCACAGCGTTCTCCGCCAGCTTGACCTGCACGGCCTCGAACAGCTCCCGCTCGATGATCGCCGGATGTCCGCCGGCATGGATCGCGCCTCGATAAGCGACCTCGCCGATGTAGAAGCGGTTCTTCAGCAGATGAGCAAGCGCACCGGTGCCGAAACGGATGCCACCCCGTACCCTGCCGCCGACAAGCGGGGTTGCCTTCGTGCGGATACCACGCCGATCAAGGTCCTTGGTCAAGGCCCCAATGGATCCAAGCTCGAGATAGCGGGCGAAGATCGTGCGAACCGCAGCCGCTTCTTCCGGGATCGCGACAACCTTCTTGTCGACGACCCGGTAGCCTAGGGGCACAGGGCCGCCGACCCAGATGCCCTTGCGCTTGGAGGCGGCGATCTTGTCCCGAACCCGCTCGCCGATTACCTCGCGCTCGAACTGGGCGAACGACAGCAGCACGTTGAGGGTGAGTCGCCCCATGCTGGAGGTCGTGTTGAACGACTGCGTGATCGAGACGAACGACACGGCGTGGCGATCGAACAGCTCGACCAGCTTGGCGAAGTCGGCGAGCGAGCGGGTGAGCCGGTCCACCTTGTAGACCACCACGACGTCGATCTTGCCGGCCCGTATGTCGGACAGCAGCGCCTGCAGGGCAGGGCGCTCCAGCGACGCGCCCGAGACGCCGCCATCATCGTAGTGATCGCCCAGGAGCCGCCAACCTTCGTGGGCCTGGCTCTTGATATAGGCCTCGCAGGCTTCACGCTGGGCATCGAGCGAGTTGAACTCCAGGTCGAGGTTATGCTCGGTCGACTTGCGGGTGTAGATCGCGCAGCGGAAGGTTCTTTGGTCGGTTCGCATCGCTGGATGCGAAGCGCCCCGGCGTCGGCGACGATCGGGTTCAGCCGCCATCGGTATTCTCCGGGAGCGGCAAGCGGCCACGGACCCCGAAGAACCTCGGGCCGCTCCAGGCCGTGCCGGTGATGGCACGCGCGATGGTTGAGAGGCTCGCGTAGGTGGTGTCGCGCCACACGTAGCCGTCGCGGACGACCGTCACCGTATGTCGCTCGCCCTGGTATTCCCGGACCAGGACGGTGCCGACCTTGAGGCGTCGATCCGCTGCTGGCTTGTCGCCTCGTGCCAGACGCTCCAGTAGCTTGGTCGCTTTGTGATCGAGACCGCCCAGGCCCTGTTCCTGGATATGCCAGCAGATGAACCGGGCCATGAGGTCCTTGGTGAAGGGAGGGGGAGGCGGCGTATGGAATGTCGCGTGCCACAGGGTGCGCAGCTCATGGAGGCCGAGTGCCCGGATGCGGGCGATCTCGGCCTCCAGCACCTGTTCATGATCGGGACGCATCGGGCCGATCAGCCGGTGATCCGGTAGATACGCTCACCGTCGGCGGTCTTCTCGGCCACGACTGTGAGGCCCTGCTTCTTCTTCAGCGATCCCGAGATCGCACCGCGCACGCTGTGCATCTGCCAGTCCAAGGCCTTGGCGATCTGGCCGATGGTTGCGCCCTCGGCCCGCCGCAACATCCCTTCCAGCTGTCCGAGCTTGGTTTTTGGGGCGGCAGCGGCAGGTGCCGGCGGTGTGCGGGCCTTGGTCCCCCGCGTGGTGGGCTTGGGGGTCGTCTTCTTCTGCTTCGCCATAGTGGGCTCCTGTATTGCATCTCCGGCTTGGCGCTGGCGCCACCATGCATGCTTCCTTTGCCCACCTTCTCAAGCCGCAGGCCGATCATGGCATTGCGAAGATTCTTACCGCCCGATACTTCCATGGCTTGGTTCAGTTGCAGGCGGGGCGTTCGGATGTTGCCGGTGAGCGCATGTTTCGGCAACCTGTGGGAGCGATGGCTTCATCCAGGCCAACAGATATAAGCGCCCAGTCTCCGATGTCGGAGACCGATCAACCGGGACCGGGCCCCTCCGATGCTCCCAGGATTGCGCTGCCGAAGGATTGAGCGACCCGAGACATCGGTGACAGAACGTACCGGACACATGGGTAACACTTTCCGGCAAAGGCCGGGAGGTGTCGATGCCGTGGAAGGAGTGTTCGGTTAAGGGCCCGACAGGGCCACGCCCTTCCCTCGCAAACTGCCGCACCCAAGCGCCAATTGCCTTCAGTTCGTCTGTTGCCATATCGACCGTTGCGGTGGAAGCATCGAACAACTTGGCGTAGGGCATTGCGCCGGCCTCAACCACGCGCTCGAGATAGTCTCTGATTTCGGCTGCGGAGATTGTCTCCTCAGCGACTACCTCGACTCGTCGGGTATCATCGTCGACACGCCAGCGCAGGGGCATCTGGATTCGTCCTCACGACCAATCGGCGCCCGTGCCCCAAGCTCAGCGGCGCCACCTATAGGCTATCTCGCAAGCTGGCATCCCGTAAGCCAAACGAGTTGCACTCGGCCGTTGCTATGATACGCAAGTTTACCGGCGACGGATCTGCGTTTGTCAGCGTCGTGGCGCATTGGCGCCGTCCGCCGTCCTCGTTTCCGCTATTTCGGAAAGCGCAGCCCTAGTGAACCGGCCGGGTGTTGCCGTCCTGCTGCTTTTTGCGGCGCTCAAGCTCGGCTTTCATCAACTCGACCATGTCCAACATTTGCTCTTCGGTGAGCTGGCTTTCCGGGGTGATGTCCTCAACCTCAACTTGCTTCGGCAGGACGGCAGCCAGGACGCGGAGGTAGGTGGCGGGGTCGGTGTTGCGAACCTTCCTGATCGCCTCGGGGCCTTTGGTCCCGCCTTGACCGTCCGGCTCATTGAATGAGTCGTTCAGGCCCTCCAAGAGCGCCGCTGAAATCTTGTCGCGGGCCGCCTTCGATCGCCCTCGGCTAGGGCTGACTTGGCCTGTGACGAAGCGCGTTGCGGGCGATGGGTTGGGATTTGCCAGGCGCTAGCTTATCACCGTTCGGTCGCTACTGAAAGTGTAGCAGCCGTCATCTTGCTGCTTGGCAACAATCTACTGGCTATTCTGGTCTGCAAGTCGCCCAAGACCGATAGTCGTGCTGGCAACAGGAACCAGCGGCAACTTTTCCGAAAAGACTGTCACGAAGTGGTTCCATTTCGAAAAAGACTGTCACGAAGTGGTTCCATTTCTGCTGCTAGGGTCCGACAGCACGATTCGGGAGCGGGGACAATGGACTCGACTCGAGACTATGCCCACTTGGCTGACGCCAAACGGACTACAGCAGCAGCGATTCGACGAATCGCTAAGACAATCCCAGTGCATGCTGACCGCATCTTTTTGATTAGCCACGCCTCGTGGCTCGAGTCGGAAGCGGTGGCCCTTGAAAAGAAGGCAGCCCCCGCTGGCCCCGAGCGGGTGCTGATGCTTGTGGCCAAGGAGAGGGAGGCGGCCTGAGGTTGACTCGATGTGGGACGGCACGGTTAGTCTGTGCCGTCCTGCTCAGGTCAGCGACTTAAGCAAGCCACTGTACGTGCATTCGTGCTTCACTGCCTGTCGTGGGAACGACATCTCGACTACCCAAATGGATCAAGCCACAGCTCACGCGCCTGATAGACGAGGCGCCGGCCGGGACGGGCTGGGTACACGAGATCAAGTACGACGGTTACCGCATGCACGCCCGCATTGATGGCCGCGACATCAAGCTACTCACCCGCACAGGGCTGGACTGGTCCCATCGCTACCGCCGAACGATCGAGGCGTTGCAATCCCTGAAGGTGAAGTCAGCCTACCTGGACGGCGAGCTGTGCGCGCTGAGCGCTAATGGGGTGCCCGTCTTCAGCCGGCTCCAGGCAGCCATGGACGAGGGCCGAACCGATCAGCTTGTGTTCTTCGCCTTCGATCTCCTGTTCCTGAACGGCCAAAGCACCGCCGGTCTGCCGCTGCTCGAGCAGAAGGCGAAGCCCGTTTGGCTCTTCAGGGCTCTATGCCCGACTGATACGCTCAACTGTCGTCTAATAGGGGAAAGACATGAGACGGCGCGAGATCATCGCAGGCATGGCTGGTGTCGCGTTACCGTTGGTCGCGCGCGCGCAGCAGCCGGCTCCTGGCAAATGGCGAATTGGGATGTTGGCCCAGGAGCGCCGGCGGGATTTTGTTCTGCGGGGCCTGCGGGAGCTTGGTTACTACGAGGGCAAAAACCTGAGCATCGACGTGCGCTCCATCGAGGATACCAGTCGCATCGGCGCTCTTGCAGATGAACTTGTTGGCCTGAAGCCCGATGTGGTGCTCGCAGGAGGGACACAAGCAGTTAAAGCTGTGCAACGGGCCACCAAAACAATTCCGATCGTGATGACTGCCAGCGATCCAGTCGGCAGTGGTCTCGTGGCGAGCCTCGCACGGCCGGCCGGCAATACGACTGGCGTAAGCCTGTTTTCGCCGGACCTCAGCGGAAAGCGGATGGAGCTTCTCCGCACTGTTACCGGCGATATTTCCACGCTTGCAGTTCTGTGGAACCCGGATGACCCGCCGGCGGTTGTCGCGCTCAAAGAAACGGAGGATGCGGCCCGTGCCTTGCAGGTCAAGTTGTCCGCTTTGGAAGTCCGCCGCGTTCAGGACTACGCGCCGGCGTTTGGAGAGATTGGAAAGGCGCAGCCGAAGGGCCTTATCATACTCAACTCAGCGTTTATAACCTCTAGCGTGGTACGCATCGCCGAGCTTGCCATCGGCCTGAAACTACCATCGATCTATACGGACCGATCTTATCCCGAGGCCGGTGGCCTGATGTCTTACGGGCCTAGTTTCGATGCTGCCTACAAACGGTTAGCCGTCTACATCGACCGCATCTTTAAGGGCGCGAGGCCGGCGGACTTGCCTGTAGAACAACCGACCACATTCGACTTCATCGTAAATCTTAAAACGGCCAAGGTGCTTGGTATTACCCTTCCGCCCAATGTCCTCACCCGCGCTGACGATGTGATCGAGTAAAGCGGGAATGTCGCCTATTGGCCCTTCTCGGACGAACTGATCCCGACGACCGATGTCTGGAATCGGCCTGAAAGCAGAAGTGGACGACCACGTTATTGGGTTTGACCCTAGTCGGTGCTGACGGCCTAGCGCATCGAGTCGGCTACCCGGTGCATCAAGGACAGTTTCGGCAACTACACCTGCACGAATGGGGACAGGGTGCCGAGGGACAGCTTGTGATTGTGGTGCCGGGGCGGAGGTAGGTGCGTGAGGGCTGAGCTAGTGGTAGCTTTGGTCGGAGTTGTGTAGCGTCAGAAGTCCGAACTCTTGGGGTAAAAAGCATCATGAAGCGCCGCACGATTCTCACTCTCTCAGCTTTTGCAACTTTGGGGTTATCGCCTGCGGCGCAGGCGGCCGACCCGACAATTGCCGGCACCTGGGAACTAAACGTGGCAGCCTCACAGTCTACTGATCCGATGCCAAAGAGTTCTACGCGAACCTACGAGGTCATTGGAAATACAGAGAAGTTGACCGGTTCGGTCGTTACTGTGGACGGCAAGACGATACCGCTCGGCTTCACGGCCACGCTCGACGGTAAGGAGAGCCCCTCTCAAAATCCAGGAGTCGATACGCTTGTGATAACGCCTGTCGATGCGCTTACGGTGTATTTCGTGACCAAGCGGGATGGGAAAATCATGTACAGCGGCACTCGCGTCCTTTCCAAGGACGGCAAGGTTATGACGCTGACAACCAAGGGGACCAACCCCGCCGGCAAGCCCTTTGAGTCTACGATGGTTTTCGACAGGCGCGGATAGCGCTAGGTGGAATGGTGCTGGGCTAGTCCCCTCCAGGGGACATCAAATCTTAAGACGCGACCGCGTCTAATTTGACAGTTCCTCCGCTTGCGTTAACCGGCTGCCGATCGCGTCATCGAATGAGGCCGTTGGTACGGTTCATGAGTCCGCTGTTGGCCCAAAGCAGACACTAGCAGTTCACGATGCTTACCCTGGACCAGACGCTGGCCCCTCTAATTTTATCTCCTGATGCGCCATTGCACGCTTCGTTGCGGGCATATCCGCGACCAATAGCGTATGCCGATAGAAGTTCGGAAACTCCCGAGTGCTCGGAGTCAGTCGGAGACCGAGACGTCCAAAAACGAATAGATGCAGGTCCGCGACACTGAGCCCTTTTCCCACGATCCAATCTCGGTCAGCGATCTGCTTGTCGATATAGGCGAAGTCGCCGGCCAACTGATCGGCCGCAGCCCGTTCGACGGAGCCGACGCATGTGGCTTCGCTTGAAAAGCGTTCTGCGCGCCAGAGCCTGCCGAGGGCTGGATGTACGGTACTTGCAAGGTATGCCATCCAGGTCAGGGCTTCATAGCGCTCGCGCGTGCCTGCGCCAGCAAGCAAGGCGGTATCGGGAGCCAAGTCCGCAATGTAGAAGAGCACAGCGGGGGCTTCGGTGATTGTGCCGTGGCCTGCTGTTACAAGAGCCGGAACACGCCCGAGAGGATTGACGGCAAGATAGCTCGGCGCTGACTGCTTACCGCGTTCGACGCGAACGGCCTCATAGGCCAGCCCGCTGTGCTCCAGGGCAATGTGTGGGGCAAGCGCGCATGAACCGGCGAGATAATAAAGCTTCATGACGGGGCGCTCTCCCTGGTGCTGAAAGGAGTAAATGACGCCTGGCCCGACAGGAGGCAACTGTGTGCTCATGGCTCTGGCCGGCTCCCATTGGGTGCAGCCGAACTTCCGCTTCCAGGGGCAAAGCAGACGTGACGCCGATAGGCTGGGATGTCGCCTAGTGACCCGGAGCGGACATCCGGCCTGCAATTCATAGCGTCGGTTGATGACCCAATACGAAGCGTGGGCGATGCATGCTTTGCCGCGTCAGTATCCGAGGCATCGCGGACAGTCAGAACGCGCCCGAATCCCCCTTGGCGAGCTGCCGCCCCCAAAGGCTGGGCAATCCCTACTCAGCCTTGATGCCCAAGGCGCGAATGACCTCGCCGAACTGGGCATACTGGGTGCGCACCAGGGCGGCAAAGGCGTCGGGCGGCTCGCCGCCCGGGTCGACACCGAACGACTCGAACCACGCAATCGCCTCGGGTGTCGCCAAAACCTTGGCGATCTCGCCGTACAGGCGATCGATGATGGGGCGCGGCGTGCCGGCCGGCGCGCCAATGCCGGCCCAGGCGGTGAGCTCATATCCCGGCACGCCGGCCTCGGCCATGGTCGGCACGTCGGGCATGGACTTTGCGCGTTGTGCCGAGGTGACCGCCAGCGCCCGCAGCCGGCCGTCCTGCACGAACGGCTTCAGCACGGTCAGGCCCTCGATGGTGAAGGTCACGTGGCCGGCGATCAGGTCCTGGACCGCCTGCCCTCCGCCTTTATAGGGAATGTGTATGGCCTTGATGCCAGTGAGGTGCATCAGCAGGCTGCTGGCGAGATGTCCCGGGGTGCCGACGCCTGGCGACACGAAGGTGAGTTCGCCCGGCCTCGCCCGGGCGAGGGCAAGCAACTCCGACACCGTCCGCGCCGGCACGTCCTTGTGCACGGCAAGCAGCTGCGGGCCGACGCCAAGCCGCGTGATGGGCGCGATGTCCGTCATTGGATCGTAGCCGGGGTTCGCATAGAGGTGCGGATTGAGAGCCATGGTGCCGATATGCACGATGACGAGCGTGTAGCCATCGGGCGCGCTGCGGACCGCTGCCGCCGTGCCCAGGTTGCCGCCGGCGCCGGCGCGGTTCTCGACGACGACCGGCTGTCCCAAGGCTGGCGACAGGCGCTCGGCCAGCCAGCGCGCGCGGATGTCGGTGACGCCGCCCGGACCGCTGGGAACGACGATGCGGATGGGTTTGTTTGGCCAACCGGTGCTCTGGGCCTGGGGCGAGGCGAGAGAGCCCGCAAGTACAGTGAGCGCACAGGCTGATGCGAAGAGCCGTCGGCGTATAGGCTGCATGGCACCTTTCTCCTGTGACCCTCGAAAGGATAGCGGCTAAACACTCGAGCAGCATCTCGTCAGTCGAACTTCAGGCGCGTTCGCCAGTATCACGGTCGAATGAGTTGCGATGGGACTTCCGCAGTTGGCCCTCAGTGGACACTGGACCGGCGCCTCGCGATATCCGCTTTGTTGAGAAAAGCGGACCTAGTGAGCCTATTAGTACGCGCTTAGCCGCCTAGCTCGAGACAGGCGGTCCAGTTCTCTCTTTTGACCACTACGGCACGCCATTCCTTATATAGGTGTGAGAGCGGGCACTCAGCCTCCGCTCGGGTCATTAGGGCCGGTCGATGTTGTGGCTCCGTGCCATGGTGGCTGTCCCGTATTTCCCTTAGGGGGCCGCCCCGATAGCGTAGCGCGTGGGCACAGGCGGACCGATGCAGGGCAGTAGAGCGACGAACAAGGCAGCAATCGGCGCAGTGCTAAGAATTCAAACGATTCGTCTGGCGTCATCACGGCTATGAATTTTGAAATTTTGTGGGCTTTCCTCACCATCTAGCCCTACCGACAAGGCGCTTTGCCCCCAAAATCGGACATCGGCATAGGACGAGCGCACGTTCGCTATGGGCCAAAAGGAGAAGTTTGCCTCACATGCCGTAGACGCCAGTCAACTTGGACTGCCGATCAGCAACGTAAAGGGTGACCGAGTAGCAATCGCTTGTTCGAAGCGAAACCCAGCGGCTGCGAAGAGCGATTCGAATTCCTGTTGTGTCCGCTCGCGGCCGCCGGTCATCACCATCATGGTCATATCGCTATAATTGACGTCCGGCTGGTTTGGCGGCGTCAGAAGGTGTTCGATCACGATGACGCGCGATAAGGGGCTCATCACAGAGCGGCAGCGCCCTAGAATCGAAACGACGCTGTCGTCGCTCTCATCCATCAGGACGGATTTTATGAGGTAAGCATCACCGCCTCTCGGGATGCTCTCGAAGACGTCGCCGCCTATGATCTCACAACGATCTGCAACATTCGCGGCTGCGAGCAATCGTTTTGCCTTGAGGACAACATGTGGCAGATCGAATAGAATGCCGCGCGTGCTCGAATACTGTGCAAGGATGGCAGCGAGCAGCGCGCCCTGTCCGCCTCCGATATCAACAATGAGCTTGTAAGCCGAGAAATCATGCGCAGACGCGATAGCGTTGCCTCCTGAGCGGGACAACTCACTCATGGCAGCGTCGAAAATGCCAGTTTCCTCGGGTCGTTCCCCACGCCATTGCCACAGGTTCGCTTGATGCGTGAGCTCGAATCCGCTTTTACCGGTCCTCACGCTGTCGGTCAGATTTGCCCATGATTGACGGACGTAGGGTCGGCCGACATACCGCGCCCATGCCGATCTAGAGTTCGGCGAGTCCGATCGAAGACACTCGCCGATTGATGTTAATCGAAAAAGTCGTTCAGACTGCTCTTCCAAGATTCCCGCTGATGCAAGTGCGTGTAAGAGCCGATATAGGGACGCGGGATCGCATTCCGTCTTGCGCGCTATATCGTCGCTATGGAGCGTTCCGTCCTTCAATACGTCTGCAATGCCGAGCTCAGCCATTGCCGATATGGTTTGGGACACCTGAAACCCGCTGATCAGCTTCATGAGTTCGGTAACAGGATTCTGCGCGACCATGTTCACCCCCATCGCAAACGGTTGCGGGCAGCTTAGCCGTTTCGATGCTGAATTATCATCGCTGAGACAGTGGTCGAAGTCCGCTCCGGGTCAAAAGGCTACATGCCGGGATCGCCGCCAGAGTCCGCTTAGTTGTGAGCTTTCAATAGGTTGTCCATCCGGCTCAGGCCGAGGAAGCTGATGTTGTCGAGACGTCAACGATCCTTGGGAGAGAAGGATCCTCCGCGAGCACACGGACACGCGAAGCGGCCATACCTACACCACCTTCACCGGCCGCCCACTGTCGTGGATGAACTCGTTCATGCCCACAGGCCGGCGAGTCAAGACGATCAACCGTGATCAAAGTCGATGGCCCTCAGTAGATGATCGGCTGGAACATGCCGCTCGAGCGAAAACTCGCAAACCAAGGCGCCCTGACCCATCCTCGTGAACACAACGACAGCGAAGAGCGCGGCCAGTCGTCCCGCAGGGTTGGAGTCCGTTCTCTCTGAGGAAGAGAGCAACGACCGGCCGCGCCACCGCTCCACAGCCTCTGCTAGCGTGGTGCGGATTTATGCTCGTTGATAAAGGCTGTTCCCGCTTCGTTGACCTTGGCGATCTACGGGTTCAGTTGGTGCCATTCTATAGCCCGCTGGGTAGGCCTTCGATCGATCCCGGGCTGCTCATCCGATGCCTTTGATCGGCTATGGATTGGGCGCGCATCCTAGCCTATCGGCAGTTCCCGTGCCCCACGAGCCATCGAGGGCGAGCGTGACCACTGTCCATTCGGAACATGGCTTAGCCTCGGCTGCCGTTGACCCAAGGGCGACCAGGGCTGACGCCATGAGGCCCGCGACTGCCGATCCGACTCTCCTGTGATCCCAATCTGGAGCCAAGACGGCCTCCCACCGGGAACCATAGGTCAGCAAGGCAGTGCGGTCTGTGACCTAACACACACAGGAGTTGCGCGACTAATGACCGGGCGTCTGCTCCTTGACCTCGGCGGAGGAGGCCCAAAACAGCAGCGTGAACCACAGGATGATCGTGGCGGCAGCGAAGGTGTTGAACAGTAAAATCCAGCCTCGCGCGCGGGCGCGCCGCCTGTAAGCGATGAACGTCGGCAGAAAATAGATGTAGAACGCGAAGACGATGCAGAGCAGCGCCAGAAGCGCGGCGGGCAGCTGGGTATCGCTCAACCGAGTCCTCGTCCTGATGTTGTCGATCGTATGGGGTCGATCATTCTGTCTGCGGCATCGCTGATTGACTCCCGAGCGTCGTGCCTTCGCTTGCAAGGTTGACCCGAAATGCCGAGAGGGAACGCTTGCCGGTGTATCTCCACATGGCCGTGGAAGGAGTGGCGCAGGGAACCGACAAACTTGGGCGGTTGTCCCTTCCCTGCTTGCAGACTGAGGGGCGGTTGAAGCGCCGAAGGTGTGCCTTAAAGGCCGACGCCTCGATCAACCTGCAAACTGTCGGGATCAGTGCCACTTTCCAGGAGCGTCCACGTCACATTGAAACCTCGCCTGCGGTAGCTTGAGCATTTGAGCGCTGCTCTTGGGCGACCCATCGGCTGGCAACCAACCTAGACGGTCCGGCTTAGCTCAAACTTAGGACCAGCTGCCCACTGGAAGTTGGGCACCTGTCCTGCGGCTCCGCTATCTGATGTCGTTGTCCCTACGACCGATGCATTCCGCCGCTCTGCAGCCTACGTCGATCGCATCCTTAAAGGCGCCAAGCCCTCTGAATTGCCAGTCGAACACCCAGCAAAAGTCGAACTGGCGATCAACCTCAAGGCCGCAAGAGCTGCTAGACCTCAGCATCCCGCCGACGATTCTCGCCCGCGCGGACAAGGTGATTGAGTAAGGGCCACACGCCCGCTATTGGCCCAACTGCGACATGGGCGGTTTAAGATTGCTGCTGCGCAAAAATGCTAGGCAACGCCACCCCCAGTGTGATGGTGTGGTAAGCTGTATTCTTCGCCAGGTGCGACTGCTGGACGCCAACAACCGCGCGACCTTGGTCCAACACGGGAGGATGCAATGCCAACGAATGATCATGCTGTCACCGCTAGCGAGATCAAATATGCAATCGAGAACCGCGACGGGCGCCGGCTCGCCAGCATGTATGCCGACGATGCGGTGTTGCGCATCGTCGACCGG
>Ga0164290_1001254_pt1 | contig 42920 bp, 41 predicted proteins | sample Micstemetagenome_FD_108782 | JGI IMG/M metagenome (GOLD analysis project Ga0164290, IMG submission 108782) | Contaminated culture microbial community from soil near Moab, Utah, USA - Microcoleus steenstrupii SON62 (Illumina Assembly) | ecosystem: Environmental > Terrestrial > Soil > Soil crust...
GGTTGGCACTTGGTCAAATTTTGAGGAGCAAATATAGGGGTTATGTGGCAAAAATGAGTTGACCGCCCGGGAGGGTGGGAAATTCAAAAGTCAAAAATCAAAATTCAAAAGTCAAAAGTCAAACGAGGGGGCTAATGGCTGATAGCCAGCATAGAATGGAACACGGATTTTCATGATTTTTATGATCTATCATGATAAATCCTGAAAATCATGAAAATCTGTGTTCGATCAATTCGCATATGTATAATGAAGTAATCGAAATAAAACTAAAATACTGCCTATATTCACCATTGACCATTCACCATTCACACCATCTGCAAATCCCATTCCATCTTCGGTAAAGGCAGAGATTCAATCAACTGATCTTCCAGTAACTGCGCAAAAGTTTCAAAATAGAGCATCACGTCTTCCCGCTGGTTGCGTTTAAGCCACCTGAAACCACCGGGGAGGGCATTCAGTACCATGCGGTCATCCAGGTATTCGAGGTGATGAATATCGGTAGGGGTGAGGCCAGCGTCCTGTAATTTTTTGAGTAAGAGGCTTACCGGGGCATCTGTTACACCACAATAATCTTCTGCCAGTTCAGTCCATTCACCAATACCCGTATGAGCATAGGTCAATATTTCTTCTTTAGATAAATCAGTGATGACCTGTAAGAGGTTGCCGCAATTACAGGATCCATGATTACCCCAGGCATAGGGGGCACCATTGCGTAAACGCGTGGCTGTTTGTCGGAGTGCTTCAATTAATTCAACAGTAGGATGTGCCATATAAAACCTTTTTCTTTTTCAAGATAACAAATTTAAAAATCGATTGGTTCTACGGAAATGATGCTTTATGGAAGATATCAGTTGTGTTGAATGCTTTTCAATACTATAGCCTTATCTCTTAAACGGCACTGTTAAAAAAATAAAAAAGAAAAAAAGAAATGAACCGTTTGGCGTTGACGCATGTAGTAGTCTCACAAAAACCATAAAAATGAAAATGAAATTTTTCTCTTTTGCCATCGCATTGCTGATGGGTGCATTTATTACCGTATCTGCTCAGAAAACAGTTGTAGATGTAGCCGTTGGTTCTAAAGCACACACTACATTGGTTGCTGCAGTGAAAGCTGCCGGACTAGTAGAAACTTTACAGGGAGCTGGTCCGTTTACCGTATTTGCACCCGTAAACGATGCATTTGGTAAACTGCCTGCCGGAACAGTAGAAACTTTATTAAAACCAGAGAACAAAGCTCAGTTAACCAAAGTGCTTACTTACCACGTTGTAGCCGGTAATTTAGATGCTGCTGCAGTAGTAAAAGCTATTCAGGACGGAAAAGGTAAAGCAGTGGTAAAAACTGTAAGTGGTGGTTCATTAACTGCTTCATTGAAAGATGGTAAAGTAATCCTGACCGATGAAAATGGTGGTGTAGCAACTGTTACAGTTACTGATCTGAAAGCAGGTAATGGTGTGATTCACGTGATTGATGGCGTTGTGTTACCTAAGTAAGAAATAAGTAATAGGAAATAGGGAATCAGAAATAAGGAAATACAGACAATTAGCAGGGAATAGGATAAAAAGAATGGATTAACTGGTAGATGATGATAGTTTCAATATGCTGATTTTAGTTTCTCATGTGCATGAAAAGCCTCCAACTGGAGGCTTTTTCAATGTCGAATATCGAATGTCGAATGATGAATAATGAAGGAGTGAAGAAAGCTATGCTATCCTTTCGTCATTCAACATTCAGTATTCATTATTTAATGTTTCTGCTAGGCTTCATTCATAAAAGGATACTTATAATCCACGGGTGGGTTATAGGTTTCTTTGATGGTTCGGGCGCTTAACCAACGCAACAAGTTCAGCATACTACCGGCTTTATCATTGGTTCCGGAAGCACGGGCACCACCAAATGGTTGCTGTCCTACAACGGCACCTGTTGGTTTATCGTTGATGTAGAAATTACCAGCTGCATTACGCAGTTTATGGGTGGCCAGTTCTACAGCAGCCCTGTCTTGTGAGAGAATAGCACCTGTTAATGCGTAAGCAGAAGTATTGTTCACCAGGTCTAGCGTTTTTTCAAACTCAGCTGCTTTATAGGTATAGATGGTGAGTACTGGTCCGAAAATTTCTTCGCACATGGTTCTGTATTTCGGATCACTGGTTTCAATTACCGTAGGTTCAATAAAGTATCCTTCTTTCTTACTGTAATTACCACCGGCTATGATTTTGGCTTTCTTTTCTTTTTTAGCGCCATCAATGTATTTGGTGATGCTGTTAAAAGCTTTTTCGTCGATTACGGCATTGATGAAATTGGTAAAATCTTCGACCGTACCCATTTTCATGGTCTTCAGTGTTGCTACTAATTTCTGTTTTACTTCTGCTGCAATATTATCGGGCAGATAAGCACGTGAAGCGGCAGAACATTTCTGACCCTGGTATTCAAAAGCACCACGTGCCAGCGCAGTAACTACGGCATCAACATTGGCGCTGGAATGTGCAATCACAAAATCTTTACCACCCGTTTCTCCCACGATACGCGGGTAAGAACGGTATTTCGCAATGTTTTCACCAATCACTTTCCACATATTATTGAATACACCTGTAGAACCGGTGAAGTGAACGCCTGCAAATTCAGGGTGATTGAAACATACTTTACCGATGGTAGGTCCATCTACATAAATAAGGTTAATAACACCATCAGGCAATCCTGCTTCTTTCAGTATGCGCATGAACAATTGTGCAGAATAGATCTGAGTGTTGGCGGGTTTCCAAACTACCACATTGCCACACATGGCAGCAGAAGTAGGGAGGTTACCACCGATAGCCGTGAAGTTGAAAGGCGTTACTGCAAGTACAAAACCTTCCAGTGCTCTCCATTCCATACGATTGTGCATACCCGGAGCAGAAACAGGCTGTTGTTTATAGATTTCACTTAAGAAGTGTACATTGAAACGTAAAAAGTCAATGAGTTCGCAGGTACTGTCTATCTCAGACTGGTAGGCGTTCTTGCTTTGTCCGAGCATGGTACTGGCGTTCATGGTATAGCGGTATTTGGTAGCGAGCAGATCAGCGGCTTTCAGGAATATATGTGCCCTGTTTTCCCAACTCATGGCTGTCCAGGCGTCTTTGGCTTTCAAGGCTGCATCGATGGCCTGGGTCACATGTTTCTCTTCACCGGCGTGAAAAAAACCGAGGGTATGCTTAATTTCATGTGGCGGATGGATGGCCACTTTATTACCTGTTTTCACTGCTTTACCACCGATATACATGGGAATATCGATTTCCTTCTTTTTCAGATCGGCGATTGCTTTTTTCAAAGCTGCTTTTTCGGGTGTACCGGGTGCATAACTGTTAACAGGCTCATTGGCCGGAATAGGATAGGAGAAAGTACCAAAACTCATGTTTCTTGATTTTGAGGTTGCAAGGTAGGAAATATGGAATAAGAAATAAGAAACGGGAAACAGGGAATGAGAAATCAGGAAGGGAGGTGAATAGTCAATGGTCAATTGTCAATATCACTCTCTGCGGGGCAGAGAAGGCTGGGGTGAGTTAAAAAGCGCAAAGTACTTTTCAGCTTCCGCAATAGCTTCAGGCGATACTTCGCTGAGGTAATGATGTATTTTAATCAAAGCAAATTCAGGCATATTTCTCTGTATGGCTTCGTCGCACTGAACAATCATCTTAACACTACAAAGTCCCTGATGATCTTCTTCAGGTTTATAATTGTAAAACAGGAAATCGGGATGTCTTAATGTTGGACTAAATCCTAAAATCAGTGTATCGGGCCCTTTTAGATGAATGTGTTTATTGAAAATATATGTTCTCTCTATATCCTGACCCTTAATCCTACTGCTGATCAAAGTCATACTGTCCTGCGCCAGTAATGTAGATAGCGGTGTTGTAAAATAACCCTGCAGATGCTGTAATACGGAGTCTACTATTACGGTCTCATTAAACTTATTGGGTGAAGGCTGATAGTCTTCAAACCATTTACCTGTTGTTTCTCCTTTTTTGTAGAGAAAATAACGATAATGCTTGCTGGTGATGGAACTGTCTTCATCTTCCCGATCAGCACTAAAGAAGGTATGTCGGAAAGTGTATGATGTTCTTAGTAAAACAGTGTCATGACGAAAAAAATAGATGAGTGTATCATTCGTGTCGCCATCAAATGAAATAGGCCATACATTGATTGCCTGTATAGCACTGATCCTGTTGTCCTGATAAGTTTGAGCATTGCTGCTCATGCACATAAGAAGGCTGATAGCCAGACTTAAAAGAGATATTGGCTTCATATAATGAAAATATTAAACTTATTTGTATTTCGCAACTGGGAAAAAACGCAGGTTGTGAATGGTCAATAGTCAATAACATGTCACCCTCTCTGCGGAGCAGAGAGGGCCGGTGTGAGTTGAGCCACTCAACATTTTTAACACTCACCACTCATGCCGGTTCCGTAGTTTAAATCACTAAAACAGAACCTATGCGCTACCTGCTGCTGCTTTTGATGGCTGTTGTTTTTTCTGCAGATACAATGGCTCAATCCAACCCTGTATTGGTAACACCTGTCTGGTTACAGGAACATAGACAGGATAAAGACTTAGTCATTCTTCAATCCAATTTCCTGCGTCTCGATTTTGAAAAGGAACATGTACCAGGCGCCCGTTTTCTCTGGCCCGACTGGCTGGGGGCTCATTCACCAGAGGGTAATTTTAATGCACCAGATATAGCATCGGCAAAGAAAATATTAGCTTCATTGGGGATTGATCAAAACTCACAGGTGGTACTGGTATTTACCCGAACTGATCTCACGGTTACAGCCCGTATGTTTCTTACGCTGGAACACCTTGGGTTATACGGAAAAGTGAGTTTGCTGGATGGCGGACTGGAAGAATGGAAAAAAGCAGGTCTCGCTGTTGAAAGCGGTGCATCACCCACTGTGGCAAAAGGAAATATAGAACCCCAATACCAACAATTATTAGTTGATAAAAATTATGTACAACAGGCACTTGGGACCAACAGTAAAATGGTGGTAGATGCGAGGCTGAAGCGGTTTTATGATGGTGATGTAACGGGTAACCCCCGGGATGGACATATTACCGGTGCCTTCAACCTGCCTTTCCCCGATCTGATCGATAGCACCACCAAATTTAAACCCATAGATCAGCTGGCGAATTATTTCAATGCGGTGAATAGCGATAAACAGCGGGAAATGATTGGTTATTGCTTTATCGGGCAGACAGCCAGTGTGGTGTATATAGCGGGAAGGATATTGGGTTATCACATGAAAATATATGACGGTTCTTTACAGGAGTGGAGCCGCTTACCTGAATTACCCATGGAGAAAACCCGTCAATAAAAAAACTCCCCTTCTCCCTTTCTCTTTGTTAACAGCGTCTAACAAAATGTAGATCTCGAATTTGTTAAGCTCTTTTGAACAAAGAGAAAGGGAGAAGGGGAGTTGTTTTACTGCTGTTCTGGCAACATGATGAGTTTTACCATATTGTTTTCATTGAATAAACGGTTGGCCAGTTCTTTGGTTTTATCTACAGTAATCAGTTTTATTTTATCGCCGGCTTTCAGTATTTCGGTAGGGTCGGTACCGCGGAAAAAATGCTGCTCAAGTCTGAAGCGCCAGTAATTGTTTTCTTTTACATCATTCTCCAGGCTACGTGTCTGCTCGGCCATTACTTTTTCAATGTTCACCGCAGGTACACCATTGGCTTTGGTATTTTTTATTTCTTCCATCACCAGGTCTACCAGTTTGTCTACATTCTCCGGTGCACAACCAAACTGAATGCTGATGCTGTAACTTTTAACCGGTTCACGGTTAAATCCGCCACTCACACCTACACCATACACACCACCGGCATCTTCACGCAATACTTCTCTCAGTTTAATAGAGAGTGCTTTGGTGAGCTGACCCAGTTGCACTTCATCCATTTCATTGATGTCGTTTACTTCTCCTGTAAAGAACAAACGTACATTGGCTTTGGCTTCTTTACCCTTTCTGAATGTTTTATTTATCACTCCTTTTGGATAACGGATACCCACATCTTTCCAGCTTTCTTTTTTATCGGATGATGGGAGAGATGCGATGTATTTTTCTGCCAATACTTTCATACTGTCGAGGCTGAAATTGCCCACAAAAGTGAACACAAACTGGCCACCATTGCTGAAACGTTCTTTATAAATCTCAAAAGCACGATCCAATTCCAGTTGACCTATGGTTTCTATAGAGAATGGTTTTCTGCGTGGGTGGTAATTACCCATGATATAGTTCACCGAATCACCAAATACAGAAGCCGGATCCTTATCCTTATTGGCCATTTGTACCTGCATTTGCTGTTTCAGCACTTCAAACATATTGGCATCTTTCCGGGGAGCTACAAAATAACCATGTAATAACTGCATGGCTGTTTCGAGATCCTTGGTGGTGCTGCTGCCATTGAGTCCCTGCATATAGTTGGCAACTGAGGGCGATACATAACAGTTCTTACCCGCCATTTCTTTCTGCAGACTCTGTATATCAAGATCGCCCACGCCACCAAACAGTGCTACAGTTGATGCAGTAGAAGCATTTACAAAATCCTTATCACTGTACAAAGAAGTGCCTCCCCAACTGATGGCTGAAAACTGAACATCATCGTTTTTAAAAGTGGTAGGCTTTAATATTACTTTGGCACCATTTGATAAGGTCCACTCCGTGGTTTCAATGGAAGGATATTTTTTCTCACTCACTACTTTACCTGCCACCGGCTGTACCGGAAGAATGGCACCAGCCATTACTTTATCTTCATAGGGTTGTAGTTTACCCACTGGTTTATTCAGCAGTGCTGTTACCTGAGCAGCAGAGAGCATATCAGCTTTCTCTTTTTCAGGAGCTGTAATTACTACCGATCTGTTCTGTGTAGTGATCCATTGTTTGATGAGTGCATTTACTTCTGCCAGCTGAATGGTGGGCAGGTATTTCTGGTGCATCTCAAATTCTTTCTCTATACCGGGAATGGTTTCTCCTTTCAGGTAATTCCTTACATATTCCTGTAGCAATTCTACCGATTTAGTTTTGTCTCTTTCCTTATACATATTCTCCATACGCGACATGGTAGATTTTACCGCACGGTCGAGTTCACTCTGTACAAAACCAAATTGTTTTACCCTTTCGTTTTCTTTCAGTAAGGTTTCAACTGATGCGGCAATTTCTTTGGCGGTCTTGGCAACAGCCACTAAACTGAAAGCATCCTTATCGCCGATAAAAGAGCCATAACTGCTGCTGCCAAACAGGAAGGGTGCTTCAGGTTTTTGGGCAATTTCTTCGAGGCGGCTGCTCATCATCTGGTTAAAGAGCCCGCGAACAATACTGGCGCGGTATTCTTTTTCTGTTTTGGATTGTGGTATTTCAGGTCTTAAATAATATACCTGTACCACATTATAAGGTTGTTCAGGATCGGTTAAAATAGAGGTGCGCGTTTCCGGAAAAGCAGGTACACCAAATTTTGTTCTTGGACGCGGCGTTTTAGCTGCAGGAATTTTTCCGAAATGATCTTTAATCATCTGCTCCGTTTCTGCGATGTCAATATCACCCACTACAATTACTGCCTGTAAATCGGGGCGGTACCAGTCTTTGTAAAATTTGGTGAGCTGGCTATATGGCGATTTTTCAATGCTCTGTTTGGTACCAATCGGAATACGTTTGGCATATTGAGAACCTTTAAGTATCACCGGAAAAAATTTATCACGCATACGAGCATCGGCACCTCGGCCTAATCTCCACTCTTCCACAATTACACCTCTCTCTTTATCAATTTCTACTGGTTCAAAACTTACCTGGTGGGCCCAGTCTTCCAGGATCTGCATGGCTTTTTTAAATACCTGCATACTGTCTGTAGGAACCTGCAACTCATACACCGTTTCATCGAAGCTGGTATAGGCATTCAGGTCGGCGCCAAAGTTCACACCACTTTTTTCGAGAAAGTCTACCAGCTCCTGTTTTTTGAAATTTTTGGTGCCATTAAAAGCCATATGCTCCACAAAGTGGGCCAGACCTAATTGCTGGTCAGACTCAAGGATAGAGCCGGCATTCACTACCAGTCTTAACTCGGCCCGGTTTTTGGGCTCTGCATTTTTCCTGATATAGTAGGTAAGACCATTACTGAGCTTACCGATTTTTACTTTGGGGTCAATCCCCAGTTTCTGATCTGGACCAGTTTGAGCCTGTACTAATACAACTACAAGCAGTAAAAGAAATGTTTGTTTGATGCGCAACATCATGCAAGGTTTTAGAATGAACAATTCTGTGCAAATATAGATCTGCTGTGAGAGCAGGTGGGGGTGTACTAAATTACAATATTTTACAAAACACAAATTTGGAAATTTGTGAATTTGGAAATAAACGTATCAAAAGACCTCAGAAAATGACAAATACCCGTTTAATTTCCAAATTTTCAAATTTCCAAATTATCATAGTTGAAACCCTAAGTTTCGAATCAAAGAATCCGGCAGGGCAGGTAGTTTTTTTCTTTCGATGAGATAAGTGGAGAGCCCTGAAAGATCTCTGTATACAAAATGTTTACTCATGGCTCCTTCGAGGTAACCGGCGCCGGAAGTATTACCGGTGCCTACCCGCATACCAATCATGCGGCGAACCATTACTAAGTGTTTATGACGCCAGCTACTCATCAGGTGATCAATTTCTATCAATGCATCCAATACCTGGTAAGAAGTCTGGAACAAAGGGAAGTCGCGATACAACATAATGAACAAAGCCGAACGCAAAGCAGCAGGCGAGAACAAAGTTTTCATAGCAGCTGTCTGTTCAGCTGAATAATGCGCAGGCTTTTCCTCAAAGAAAACCAGGTCGAAATCGTGGATCTTGTTTTGCTCTCTTTCTGTTAAGCCCGCTTCATAAATGGCGCGGTAATCGTTCCAGAACGGATGCTGTTTGCCGGGTGTGGATGACTGATAATCTTTCCAGAAATCTTCCCGGAAGAAAGGAATGCGTTCCAGCCATTTGTTAACCAGTTCCAGCAGGTTATGCCCTTCTTCGATGGCGGTAATATGCTGGTAATCTTCCTGCGTAAAACCACCTTCATTGGTTCTTTTGTAATATTCTTTGTGGTGACGGTTGTCAAGCTCCAGACCAAGCCTTGCTTCCAATAACCTGAACTGTTTACTCTGGAAACCCGATGAAGGAGTGAAGAGATTACGGAACTCTAAAAAGTCAAGTGGGGTCATGGTATCCAGTACTTCCACCTGTTTATTCAGTAACTGCAGAATATGAATGATCCTGTGCAGCCTGTGACGCACCAGGTTCATGTCTTCCGAATTATCATTGATTTTTTCTTTGCTGAAAACACCTGTGATATAGTCGAGCTCAAACAATATCTGTTTAAACCATAATTCATATGCCTGGTGAATAATGATGAATAACATTTCATCATGCGCCGGCTCATTACCTGGCTCAAAACTTACCGGATGCTGGGCATTCAACACTTTATCCAGTCCGAGATAAGTGCCGTAATACATAGGTTGTTTTTCCATAGCAAAGCAAAGAAACAGAGAAATAAGGAATAAGAAACAGGAAATAAGGAAGTAAGTAAGGGTTACTTTCTCATTACTTAATTCTTATTCCTTATTTCTCTGTTTTCTTACTTTTGTCACATGACGCGTCAACAGCTCACCGAACAGATACAATTAAAAGGTTCCTATCTCTGTGTTGGATTGGATACAGATATGGAAAAACTGCCTGCCCACCTGAAGGGCCGTCCGGATGGAGTGCTTAGTTTCAACAAGGCGATTATTGACGCTACAAAGGATCATTGTGTATCTTATAAAATCAATACCGCTTTTTATGAGTCGCAGGGACTGAAAGGCTGGGAGATCATGGCGGAAACACTGGCCTATATTCCTGATACACATTTTACCATTGCCGATGCCAAACGCGGCGATATCGGTAATACTTCGGCACAATATGCCAAAACCTTTTTTGAAGTATTACCCTTTGATGCTGTAACCGTAGCACCGTATATGGGTGAAGACAGTGTTCGTCCTTTTCTTGAATACAAGGATAAATGGACGATCGTTCTTGGACTCACTTCCAATGCCGGCAGTTTTAATTTTCAAAGATTGCCACTGGCTGAAATGAAGGGCAAACAGTTATATGAACAGGTACTCGAAACCACCTGTAAATGGGGAACACCCAATAACCTGATGTTTGTAGTAGGTGCCACCAGGGCCAGCGACCTGGAATACATACGTGGCATCATTCCAGATCATTTTTTACTGGTACCCGGTGTAGGGGCACAGGGTGGTAGCCTCGAAGAAGTGTCGAAATATGGATTGAATAAAGATGCCGGTCTCCTCGTTAATGCCAGCCGCGCCATCATCTTCGCCAGCAGCGGCGAAGACTTTGCAGCAGCAGCTAAAAAAACGGCACAGGATTACCAAAGCGAGATGACCTCTTTTCTCAAGATATAACAGAACACGGATTTTCATGATTATCAGGATTTATCATGATTGATCATCATAATCATGAAAATCTGTGTTCCATTGTTTTTGTAAATTGAGTGTTCAAACCAACATATGGACAGAAGAAAATTCCTGCAGCAAAGTTCATTGTCTGCAGCTGCAGTGGCTGCACTGCCATTGGCATCTGCTGCTGAAACAAAGGCCAAGCCTTCTTTTCGCGTAGCTTTTATTTCCGATGTACATATAAAACCGGGAGCTGTTCCGGAAAATGGTATGCAACAGGCATTTAAACATGTGAATGCACTCAGGCCATCTGTCGATTTTATCATCAATGGTGGCGATGCCATCATGGATGCGATGAAAGCAACAAAGGCCAAAGTGCAGGAGCAGTGGGATCTTTGGCAAAAAATATTAACCGCAGAAAATAAACTACCCATTTATCACTGTATTGGCAACCACGATGCATGGGGTTGGCAGATGACAGAAGCAGACATAAAAAATGATCCTCTGTACAATAAAGCCTGGGCCGTACAACAGCACCAGATGCCCGGTCGATATTATAGTTTTATCAAAAACAACTGGAAATTCATTGTACTCGATAGTGCACATGAAAACAATGGAGGCTATATCGCTAAAATTGATGATGAACAATGGCAATGGCTGGAAAAAGAACTGAAAGCAACCCCTGCCGACATGCATATCTGTATTGCCTCGCATATACCTATCGTCTCGTATGTCTCCGGTTTCTTTTATGATAAAACAGAAGACAATGGCGATCGTAAAATATCAAGGGCATTATTGCATACCGATTCTTTTAAACTAACAGAACTATTCCGCTCCCATACAAATATCCGCTGCTGCTTAAGCGGACATATTCATTTGCAGGATATGGTTGAATACCGTGGTGTTCATTACTACTGCAACGGTGCCATCAGTGGTAACTGGTGGGGTGGTGCTTTCAAAGGTTTTGCACCTGCTTATGCAGTCTTCGATTTTTTTAAAGACGGAGGAGTGAGCAGGAAGATGGTGGAGTACGCTTTGTAATTTGGAAATTTGAAAATGTGCTAATTTGGAAATGGGTAAACATTTTTTCAATTGATTTTTTCATTTCCACATTTCCAAATTAACACATCTCCAAATTGTTAAATTGTTTTCTGAATTACTGCTACTACTTTCTCCGCCCACACTGCATGCGATTTGGCGGAATAGTGGAGTTGATCGCTGGCTAGGAGGCTGGCATCGTCTTTTGCAAGCCGGGTTTGTGGAGTGATATTGATAAAATGTCCGCCGAGTTTATGAGTGGCGTCTTCACACACTTTATTAAATGCATCAATCGCTTCGCTGATGGCTTTGCTGTCTTTATTGGCTGCAAAAGGTGTAATACCCCAATCGGGGATGGATAATACAATAACACGTTCTGGCTTGTTACCTGCAAAATGAATGGCTTTTTTCAGCAGGTATTCAAACTCTTCTTTAAAATCTGAAACAGGTAAGCCACGATACTGGTTATTGACGCCAATCAGTAAACTCACAAAATCATACTGTTCGTTGAGTTGTGTATGTAAGATATGATCGGCGAGTTCGAAGCTAGTCCAGCCGGTTTTGGCTACTACTTCTGGAGCATGGAAATGAAGTCCTTTCTTACGCAATAGCTGAACCACCTGGTATGGAAACCCTTCATGTAATGGAACCGATTCTCCAATCGTATAAGAATCACCCAATGCGAGGTAGCTGAAATAATGACGTGTCATAGTATAAATATAAAAAACTCCTTTCTATTCTGCGTAAAACTTCATGTAACGTAATGGTCGAAAATGCTAAAGAAACCACAGAGTTACACGGAGTATGGCACGGAGTTTCACGGAGGGTTAATAAACAACTCGTTTTATGCCGTTCTTTAGTGAGTTCACATGAAAGTTTATTAGTAATCCAATTTTAGAATTACTGAGTTTTAAGTAGGTAATCATCTGGGCGAGATGAACATCTGTAAAAGATTCTACTGCTTTCACTTCAATGACTATTGATTTCTCTACAAAAAGATCTATCCGATAGCCTGTCTCGAGCTTTATTTCTTTGTAGATAAGGGGCATTGGCACTTGCCTTTCCACAATTAATCCTGATGCCAGTAATTCATAATGTAAGCAGGCTTCATAGGCTGATTCAAGTAAACCTGGCCCAAGATTACTATGTACCGAATATGCTGCCTTTAGTATCTGGCTGGTAATTATACTTTGCTGCATTTTATTTTTCAGCAAATTTATACTAAGGCACTGCGGTACAATCGTTCTGCCACAAACGTCTTATTATCTGTAAGACTTCTAATCGACCCTCCGTGAAACTCCGTGCCATACTCTGTGTAACACTGTGGTTAGCTTTCCAATATTTTTTACAACAGCATTACACGAAAAAAAATTGTATTAAAAATTGGTCTTTAAAATTTCATAGAGACGATACACATCTTCAAAGCTGCAATACATAGGTGCGGGGGCAACACGGATGACACCGGGTTCACGGTAGTCGACAATGATGCCGCTGCTGATCATCTTATCATGAATCTCTTTCCCTCTCTCCTTAAAATACAGACACAACTGCGCCCCCCTTTGTTCAGGATCTGCAGGTGTGATGATTTCAAAATTGATATGTTTCAGCTCCTTCAATAAAAATTCGAGATAAGCAGTGAGGTGAATACTTTTTTTGCGAAGCCTGTCCATACCTGCTTCTTCAAATTGTTCGAGTGAAGCTTTTAAGCAAACCGTATTAAATACCTGTGAGGTACTGATGTTCCAGCCGGAGGCATTGGTTTTAGGAATAAATCCTTTCTCCATTTTAAAACGTGTCTGTTCATCATTCCCCCACCAGCCGGCCAAACGAGGTGTGTGGCTGTTGGTCGCATGTTTCTCATGCACAAATACCCCGCCAATAGCGCCAGGACCTGCATTGAGGTATTTATAACTGCACCAGACTGCAAAGTCAATTTCCATATCATGTAACTTCATGGGTACATTACCGGCTACATGTGCCAGGTCGAAACCTGCGATGGCGCCAGCCGCATGAGTAGCTTTTGTAATGGCTGCTAAATCGAATAACTGTCCTGTGTAATAGTTGATGCCTCCGAATAAAGTCATGGCCAGACTCTCACCATTGTCTTGAATAGACTGAAGTATATCTTCTGTTCTCAATAATTTTTCACCTGTACGGGGTGTGAGTTCAATAATGGCTTTTTCGGGATCGAGTCCAAAATGTTTGACCAGCGTTTCTACTGCATACTGATCGGAGGGGAAGGCTCCGGCTTCCATCATTATTTTATAGCGGGTGGCAGTGGGTTTGTAAAAACTCAGCATGAGCAGGTGCAGGTTTACCGTAAGGGCATTCATTACGGTTACTTCCTCCTGCTTACATCCCATCATTTTTGAGAGTGTGGGGGTACAATATTCATGGTATTTTAACCAGGGGTTGGTGCCGCCAAAATAGCCACCCACTGCATGTTTACGCCAGCTTTCCAGTTCGGTGTCGATGGCGGTGGCGGTATGATGGGGTTGCAGACCCAGTGAGTTGCCACAGAAATAGATCACATCTTTTCCGTCTTTCTGTGGAAAATGAAAGGCTTTTTTAAAATGTGCCAGTTCATCCTCTTGATCGGCATGAAGGGCATAGCTTATATCGGTGCTAAAAGCAAACATCGTATAGAATTTAGCTGCTAAAATACTCTAATTGCGTAGCTGTTGCGCCAAGATGTCTCCGAAAACTCCCCTTCTCCCTTTCTCCCTGTGAAAATCTTCAGCAATGAGGAGTGCCTGTTATAGGGAATACTTCTTAACAAAGCGAAAGGGAGAAGCAGAGTTTTCGGGGTGGCTGAAAAGGGCCTTCACCGAATTTTTATCAAACTCTCTCGGTGAATTGGAGGCTTTCACCTAATTTTCAGACCTCCAAAACGTAAAAACTGTATGAGAAAGTTCATGCTGTTGTCAGTATGCATGCTATTTGCATTTGCCACTATTGCACAACATACCCCCGTTACCAAGGCCAACTATGCGTTGGCGGCCCGTTTCTCGCCCAAGAAACTCGGCAAAATGATCTTCAGCACCAATGTGGATCCACATTGGTTAAAAAACTCCGAAAAATTCTGGTACATGTACGAAACCACCGAAGGTAAAAAGTGGTATATCGTTGATCCGGTAAAAGGAGAGAAGAAAGTGTTGTTCGATAATGCCGACCTCGCTGCCAAAATTACCCGTATTGTAAAAGATCCTTTTGATGCACAGAACCTGGGTCTCGACAGTATGCGTTTTGTGCGCGATGAGAACTGGATTCAGTTTGAAGTAAAAAGCACACAGGATGAAGTAAAAAAAGATACGGCTACCACAGGTCGCAGAGGTGCAGCAGGTGCTGCCGCTGCAACACCCGCCAAAAAAGTGTTCTATTTCGAATACAACCTCACCACTGGAGAGCTTGTTGAACTGCCTGATTTCAAGAAGCCCAAAAGAAAACCCAACTGGGCCAACCTTTCTCCAGATGGCAATACCATTGTGTTTGGTAAAAACTACAATGTGTACTGGATGGACAAAGCCAACTATGAAAAAGCCCTGAAAAATGAAAACGATTCTACCATTGTCGAGTATGCACTCACCAAAGATGGTATTGATGGTTATGGTTACTACAATGATGGCAACCTCTCAGGCAGTGGTATGACTGATGATGAGAAAGAGAAAGAAGCTAAAAGAAGAAGACCCGTTTTCGCTTTATGGTCGCCCGATTCAAAGTATTTTACCCTGCGTCGTGTAGACAACCGTAAAGTGAAAAACCTTTGGGTAATCAATAGTGTAGCCAATCCACGTCCTACACTCGAAACTTATAAATACTGGATGCCGGGTGAAAAAGAATCGCCGGTAGATCATATGTATCTTTTCGATGTATCCAATAAATCGGCCAAAGAACTTAACCTGTCTGCATTTAAAGACCAGGCCGTGGGTGCATGGGCCGCTCCTGCAAAACAAAATACACGCGATGATGACTGGAGACCAAGCATCTGGCTGGGTACCAAAGACAAATTCTATTTTACCCGTACTGCCCGCGACCAGAAGCGTATTGATGTATGTGTGGTTGATGTGGCCACCGGAACTGTAAAAGCATTGGTAGAAGAGCGTTTCAACACATATATCGAGATCAACCAGATTGCCCTGATCAATGGCGGCAAGGAATTTATTCACTGGAGCGAACGTGATGGCTGGGCCCATTTCTATCTCTATGATGAAAATGGTAAACTAAAAAACCAGATCACCAGCGGAGCCTTCCATTGTGAAGATGTACTGGGTGTAGACGAAACCAAACGTGTTTTATATTTCTCTGCCAATGGTAAAGAAGCAGGAGAAGATCCTTATTATCTGCATGCTTACCGTATTAACTTCGATGGTACTGGAATGAGACTGCTGAATCCCGGTGAGTTCGACCATGCCATGCGTATGAACGACGGGAACAGTTTCTTTATCGACAACTATTCACGTGTAAACACCGTACCCAAATCGGTACTCTATAATGCAGAAGGTAAAAAAATACTTGACCTGGAAACAGCAGACTTTAGTTCACTGTTTGCATCAGATTATAAGTTCCCGGAAATATTCAAGGCTAAGGCCGATGATGGTATTACCGATATCTATGGTACCATCTACAAGCCTTTTGATTTCGACAGCACCAAAAAATATCCGCTGATTGAGTATGTTTATCCTGGTCCGCAAACAGAAGCCGTAAACAAAGCATTTGGCCGTGGTTTCGACAGAACCGACCGCCTGGCACAGATGGGCTTTATTGTGATTACTTTGGGTAACCGTGGTGGTCATCCGGCACGTAGCAAGTGGTACCACAACTATGGTTATGGTAATCTCCGTGATTATGGTTTAGCCGATAAAAAAGCAGTGGCTGAACAATTAGCAGACCGTTACAAATACATCGATATTAATCGTGTGGGCATTCATGGTCACTCTGGTGGTGGTTTTATGAGTACGGCTGCCATGCTCGTATACCCCGACTTCTTTAAAGTGGCTGTATCTTCTGCGGGTAACCATGATAATTCGGTATACAACAGATGGTGGAGCGAACAGCACCATGGTGTGAAGGAAGTGGTGAGCGACAAAGGCGACACATCTTTCCTGTACAGCATTGAAAAGAATCCCGATATCGCCAAAAACCTGAAAGGTAAACTGATGTTATCGCATGGTGATATTGACAATAACGTTCACCCAGCCAATACCATCCGTATGGCCAATGCACTCATCCGTGCCAACAAACGTTTCGACCTGGTAATACTGCCCGGACAGCGTCATGGTTATGGTGATATGACTGAATATTTCTTCTGGAGACAGGCCGACTATTTCGCTGAACACCTGTTAGGCGATAAAACCGGCAGAACAGAAACCGATATTGAAGAAATGAATAAAGAAGTGGAGCAGAATGGAAGAACAGGCGGAAGAAGGAATTAATGATGAATACTGAACATTGAATATTGAATGTTCAACTGGTTTTATTTGGCTGTGGCTCCCGGTGGGGGCCACAGTTTTTTTGGAAAATATATGATTTGGCGTTGGATGTATAATGCCTATGTGTATTGTGTTTATACCTTTTTATTGGGCGGTTAACGCTTGAATATGTTATGGTGCTCAGCATGAATGGGTTAGCAATTTTTTTTCTTTTATCAAAATAAATTTATTGTTTATCAATAAGTATTTTCTATTTTTGTGTCATCAATTCAAACCTTATCAAGATGACAACAACAAACAATTTCGTATTTAAGGCCCTTGCCATCATTGCCTGGCTCATTTTTATCGGCCTCAGTATAGAAGCGGGCGGACTGCTGGTAAATTTTATTTTCAGCATCGTGAATCCTGCATTCGTTGGTAAACTGTATCAGAAACTTGATCTTACCGACATGTATGCACGCAGTAAATGGGCTTTTTTCAGCATGTATAGTTTTATACTTTTTATTGCTTTCCTGAAAGCCGGGTTATTTTACAAACTGATTATGCTGCTGACTAAGATCGACCCATTAAAACCGTTTAGTGATTTTGCCGCCAGACAAATTTTACAGATCAGCTATTACACTTTTTCTATCGGGATATTCAGTTATGTTGCCCGACAGTCGGCAAAAACGGTAGCACACCATGGTTATCTTACCGATAACTTAAATCCTTTCTGGGAAGATGCACAGGCTTTTATTCTGATGGCTGCAGTGGTGTATGTAATCGCACAGATTTTTAAAAGAGGACTTGAACTTCAAAACGAAAACGATTTAACCGTATAAGCTATGCCGATTATAGTAAACCTGGATGTTATGATGGCTAAGCGGAAAATGTCGCTGAACGAACTGTCTGAAAAAGTAGATATCACGCTTTCCAATCTTTCGATCCTGAAAACGGGAAAAGCAAAAGCCATACGTTTCAGCACGCTGGAAGCTATTTGTAAAGCGCTCAACTGTCAGCCTGCCGATATACTTGAATATGTTGAAGAAAGCCCATAATAAGATGGCAGATGTCTGATTTCGGATGTCGGATGTCGGATTTGAGGAATCGTGCTATGGTTATAAGAAGGTATAACTATGGATTTTAATCGTGGCTTTGCAATAAGCGCCCCATCTTTCGGTCTTTCCGACGCCGGACTTTCGGACTCCTTTTCGATATTCAACATAATTGCTATATTAGAGTTCCCCCTCTATTTATAACTATAATCTTTTCTATGAAACTGCTGATGCTATGCATATGTCTGGCTGTATATGCCTTCGATGATACCACTGTGGCAAAAAAACAAAACGATTTTTATTATTTCTGTTCATCTACCGGTAATAACCAGATAGCTGATGGGGGCTTACAGTATATTTTATACACCGATATCAGACAATTGCCAGCTGATACTGCTATGGTAAAACGTATGCCTTTCGAATGGGGTAATCTGGTCAGAAAGGATTGCCGGAACAGCAATGGTTGTAGTTCTGATCTGAATATCTATGAGTCGAAAGCTATTGCAGTAGCCTACCTGAAAAAATTCAAAGCGCGTTATGCAGATGAGAAAAAATACAAACTGGTAAAAATGAATTTTCAATAAATAACTGATATCAAACACTATGAAATTGTTTAAAAAACCGGTACCAGAACCAGAACCTGTGCAGGTAAACGGGAGGTCTTTGATCTGCCAACATTGCAGCAACAATTTGTTCTGGGTAAGAAGGGCGCAACTCAACAAAGCTTCCAGCACTTTTTTTGGTTTTGACTGGGCAGACAGATCAGCCACCTGTTTTGTTTGTTCTGAGTGTACGAGGATTGAGTGGTTTTTGGGGGAGTAGAGGGTATTTATATGAAAGAGATGAACAAAGAAAACTGTATAAAAACAATCTGTAGTCTACCAATAGATTTCAAAATTCGAGGAAAATCATCTTTGGAACTTTTACAGAACTCTAAATTTAAAGACTTTTGTAATGACATTGCCTCAAAAGATATTGCCTGCTATTTATCGTACAATAAAAATCTAATCCACCACTGGCAGATATGGTCGCATGATAAAAGAACGGTTGGTTGCTATTTAAATATTAATTCTAACGAGTATTTTGTTAGTGTTTTGAATAAAGAAGGGAAAGTTAATTATTCAAAATCTTTTCCTACAGCAGAAGAGGCATGTGCAGTATTTATTTTAATAGAAGTCAATGAAATACTGAATATCAGAAATGATTTTCTTAACTACCTATAATCACAGTTGATTTTAGATATTTGAAATTTGCAAAACCATACAAAATCCGTGTCTCTTTGCTGCTAATGTTTGGCCGCCGAACACAGTTAAGCAACAACACCCTGATTTCTCAATTTTAGTTCCTAACTTTCATCAGATTGTTTTTAACAGGTTTTATTGCATCAATCAATCTAATCATTCCCGCTATGGATACCACGACCAAAAACATCACGATCGACAATTATTTAGAAAGTCATTATATACATCGCAGTAACTGGTTGCGGGCAGCGGTACTGGGTGCGAATGATGGAATCATTTCTGTATCGAGTCTGGCCATTGGTGTGGCTACGGCCAGCACAACAAGAGACCCTATTTTACTGGCCACCATTGCCGGCCTGGTCGCAGGAGCTTTATCAATGGCTGCAGGTGAATATGTTTCGGTGAGCTCTCAAACAGACATTGAAAAAGCAGATATCGCCCGCGAAAAACAGGAGTTGGAAGAAATGCCGGAAGTAGAATTGAAGATATTGGCCGAGATCTATGAAAAAAGAGGACTCAAGAAAGAAACAGCCCTGCAGGTGGCTAAAGAATTAACCGCAGCAGACGCACTGGGAGCCCATGTAAGGGATGAACTGGGTATCAATGAGGTAAGCCAGGCCAATCCCATTCAGGCCGCTTTTGCTTCCGGTGCTGCATTTACTGCAGGTGGATTACTTCCATTGCTGGTTACCCTGGTGGCACCAGTAGAGCAAATGGAGTATTTTCTTTATGGCTTTACCATCCTGTCGCTCGTTATACTCGGTGCAGTGGCTGCGAGAACGGGTGGATCTGGTATATCCAAAGCCATTTTCCGTATTGTGATCTGGGGAACCATTGCCATGGTTATTTCAGCACTGGTGGGATATTTATTTGGCGTGAAAGTGTAATGTAGGAGAGTATTTCTGATGGCAGATGTCAGATGTCGGATTTGAGGAACATGTTTTTTCTATTTCTTATTCCTTTCGAGCAACTTAGGGCAGGGGTTATTTGTTATTTTATAGCAGATGGCTGGCTGCCAATAGTGATATGGGAAAAACAGAAAAACATTTTACATCCTTACTTCTGTGGTACCGGAAATTCGGGCAGGGGCACAAATGTTGTATCATCGCCGGGAATTTTCGGGAAGGCATTCAGGTCCTGGTTCTTCCAGTTTATTTTGGCCTGCTCAATTACATGCTTATCTGAGTTTACAAAGTTCCAGAAAATAAATCTTTCTTCGGGAAAGGGTTCACCGCCAAATAAATAGAGTATGGTTTCGCCATTGGTCTCAAATTCACATAAGCCTGCATTCATGGCAACCAGTAACTGAGCAGTACCATAATCGTTGCCTTCAATTTTTACAGTTCCATCCAGTACATACATACCTACTTCGCCAAAAAGTCGCTCACCTATATTTATCTTTTGTGCTTTTTGGGTTTTGATCTCCAGAAAGAACAAAGGACTGTGAACAGGTACAGGTGATTTTTTTCCCACAATTTCGCCTGCAATCAATTTGTAGGTAACGCCTTCTTCCTCCCATTCGGGTATGGCTTCTTTGCCAATATGAAAAAAGGAGGGTTCTGCCTGTTCAAGTTCTTTCGGCATGCCAACCCATATCTGAAACCCATGGAGAAATTTATCGGCCTTTCTTAAATACTCAGGAGTTCTTTCAGAATGTACCACCCCTTTTCCAGCTGTCATCCAGTTTACTTCTCCCGCTTTTATTTCTATGGCACTTCCGATGCTGTCTCTATGAAAAATAGAGCCTTCGAGTAAATAGGTTAGCGTCGACAAACCAATGTGCGGGTGAGGTGGTATGTCAATGTTCTGGTAGTCTTTTAAACAGGTGGGTTTCATGTGATCAATAAAAATAAATGGCCCCACGGCACGTTTCTGCCGGAAGGGCAATAACCTGCCCACCATAAAGTTGCCGATATTGGCAGCTTTTTCTTCCAATATCAATCCGATGTTTGATTGCATAAAAAATGTATTGGTTGTTTTTAATCAGCCATCTTGATATGCTCAACTGAAATTACTGTACCTTTTTCAAACTTTACACACAAGTGATTAAACATCAATCCAAATCCTCCGCCCATACCCATGTCATAGGTCCATGTATTTATTGAATCAGTCCTCCAGTTATTCTTACTCCAGTCAACATTGCCTAAAATCAGTTTTACCTGACTGGTGTCTTTTCCGATAAGCATTTTACTTTCAATAATATCATCTGCCATCTGAAAACGTTCATCTTTATTACTTAACCATTCCTGCTGCATAAAGTCTTTGCTTGGGGTATAGGTCATCCAATACATCATGGTTATAATAAGCCCGGCGTAAGTAATGGGTGTTATAACAATGGTAGCAATCCATGTAACTGTTTTTCTTGTCTCATCTTTTTTTATCCATCTTTTAAACAGCCATTTGCAGCAGAAAAATACGGGAATACCAATGATTAACAGTATGAAATAAACTTCTATACTAAAACCAAATAGTGTCGGTATGTTAATGAACTGCTTTATGATCCTGTGTTATTTCAGTTCGCGTTTCACCCCTTCAAATGTCATTTTCACTTTTTGTATACTTCCATCCGCATTAAAATATAACCTGTCGATACAGGTAACCCGGTGATCGCGGTCGAGATTGGGAATGGGTCTGCGGTGATACACAATATACCATTCATCTGTGCCCGGTATATTCATCACTGAATGATGCCCGGCACCTGTAGCAACAGTGGAGTCGGCTTCGAGTATGGTGGTCTCTCTTTCAAAAGGCCCGAAAATATTGTTTGATCTTGCATATGCCACTTTATAACTACCATTCGTCCAGCCACCTTCCGACCACATAAGATAGTAGGTGCCTTTGCGTATGAACATGGTCGGGCCCTCAACATATCCTTTGGGTGTAATCTCTTTTACAATATCGCCGTTTGGAAAAGGAATCAGTGCGGTAAAATCCTTATTCAGTTTTGCCATATTACATCGGCCCCATCCACCATACATGATATAATATTCGCCGTCTTTATCCTGAAACACAAACTGGTCAATAGGTTGCGCATCATTATAAAACTGGTTAATGAGTGGTTTGCCTAAGTAATCTTTGTAAGGGCCTTCTGGTTTTGAAGCTACTGCAATACCAATACCGCCATTGTTATCATCTTTTACGCCATTGCGTTTTTTACTCTGTATATCATTGGCAGAAAAGAATAAAAAATATTGGTTGTCTTTTTTTATAATAGCCGGCGCCCACATAGCCATATAAGCCCATTTGATAATACTGGTATCAATAATACGCGGATGTTTTTTCCAGTTCACCATATCTGTGGAAGAAAAAGCATCCAGAAAAACCTGTTCCCTGTATTTAGCGGAGAAAGTAGGGTAGAGCCAATATTGGTTATTTAATATTACACCTTCCGGATCGGCATACCAGCCATCAATAACCGGATTACCGCTCTGCTTTTGCGCCTGTAAATATTGTTGGCAACATAATAAAACGAAAGCAATACAAATAATTCTCTTAACCATTGGTAATATGTTTTCTGACTATTATCAAATATACCAAATCCGACATCTGCCATCCGACATCAGACATCCTGCTCAACATATTCCTTTTCACTCTTCGCAATTACCAACGTCGCCACCCCATTACCGATGATATTGGTGATGGCCCTGGCTTCGCTCATGAATTTATCTACACCCAATAAAAAAGCAAGTCCTTCCAGTGGAATGGTTTTAATAGCTGCCAGGGTAGAGGCCAGTACAATAAAGCCACTGCCTGTTACACCCGCCGCACCTTTTGATGTAAGCATCAATACTAATAAAATGGTTAGTAGTTCGCCCGGACTTAAATGAATATTATACAACTGCGCCAGAAAGATGGCAGCCATCGACAGATAGATAGATGTTCCATCCAGGTTGAAAGAATAACCGGTAGGAATAACCAGTCCAACCACCGATTTACTACAACCCATTTTTTCCAGCTTGCGCATGATAGATGGCAATGCTGCTTCTGAGGATGATGTACCGAGTACAATCAGTAATTCTTCTTTGATAGATTTCAGGAAAGCGCCAATACGAAAACCATAATAGCGCATGATGCTGCCAAGTATGAAAAAGATAAACACAAACATGGTAAGGTATACACAAGCCATGAGTTTGGCGAGTGGTACCAGTGTCTGCAAACCAAATTTGCCCACCGTAAAAGCCATTCCACCAAAAGCACCAAGAGGGGCGAGGTACATCACATATTTTAAAGCAGTGAAAACATAGTGGGAAATGCGTCCAAAAAAATGAATGAGTTTTAAGCGGTGTTTTGAATAATTAAATAATATCCCCACGATAATCGCCACGAGTAAAACCTGTAAAGTAAGATTAGCTTTGAAGAACGCTATCCAGTTAAAACTACTGCCAGCCTGTTTGGTGAATTTACTGGCGTCCTGCAAGTCAAGCCCACTCCGATCAATATTACCGGGCTGCACCACTAAAGCCACCACTATACCAATACCCAATGCCAAAGTAGTAACCACTTCAAAATAAATGAGTGACTTCATACCGATGCGACCCACTTTCTTCAGGTTACCAATACTGCTGATACCCAATACAATGGTGAGAAATATGATGGGAGCAATAAATAATTTGATGATGTCTACAAAAGTCTTACCAATCCATTCTGTTTTGATAGCTGTTGCCGGTGCATAATGTCCGAGTAGTACGCCGGCAATGATAGCGATGAGTACATAAAATGTAAGATTGGTAAGCACCGTATAGTACCATGGTTTTTTCTGTATCAAAGTATCTGTATTCAAAACATTCTCTTATTATTTGTTACTAAACGACTCCCTTTCTCCCTTTCTCTTTGTTTAAAAAAGTCTCATAAAAGTTGATTTCAAATATGCGAAGTGATGTAACAGGGAGAAAGGGAGAAGGGGAGTTCAGGCAATGACCATACAATCATTTTAAAGTGCCTCTTTGGGTTTCCCAGGCACAAAACTACCGATAGGAGCTGTGTACCATGGACGGATATCGCAGATGAGACGGCCACTTGCCACTGCCGGGTCGGTTTTTAATAAATTTTCGACTTCTTCTTTGGTCGGACAATCAAAAATGAAAATCCCCTGCCAATCTTTACCATCTCCAAAGGGGCCGGCTACTTTTAGTTTGCCTTCATTGTAGAGCTTATCCATATTACTCAGGTGTCCCTGCTGAATTTTCGCTGCAGTTGCGGAATCCTGGTTTCGGTTGGGCCCTTTAATGAGCATCACGAACCAGTATTTACGAATTTGTTCTTCAGGCTTTTTAGTAGCGGAATTGTTTTGTGCAATAGAGGTAGAGCTAATGACGACCAGCAAAAGAAAAAATAATCCCTTTTTCATAAGGTTAATTTGAAAGGGGAAGATAAGAAAAGTCCGGAAGCAGTGAGTCCGAAAGACAGGAAGACTGAAAGTCCGGAAGATGATTCGCTTGGGTAAATCTTCTTTCGGACTTTCGGTCTTCAAAACTTCCGGACTTACTACAACAACCTCACACTTCCGAAATTACTCCTGATGTTGATTTTTGCATCACCGCCATTGCCGAGTTTACCGGTATAGTGATGGTTAAAACTTACACGGCCACGGATATTTTCTGGTTTGTCTTCTTTCAGTTCAAAACTGCCTTTACCGGTGGCTGTAGCATGTGTGGTTTCAATATCGTAGTCGCCGCCAATGGTTTTGGGTAACAATAAATAGATGCTGGTATGACTAGTTTTAATATCAATATTTTTTACAGATCCGCTTACAGGTATATCGATGCTGTTACAGAAGGTAACATTGGCTTTTATATCGCCGGTGAGCTCTTCAATATCGATTGTTGAATGTCTGAAATCGGCTTCTGTTTTACCCAGCCGGGCTATTTTAGCTTTACTGAAATTTACTTTTAATGATGTTGTGTTAGAAAGATGTCCTGCTGTTAAACTACCATGACTGCTTTGCAAATCGGCCTCACCACTATGGTCGCCAATTTCCATCGGACCAAAACTATTGTGTGCCTTTAGTTTTGCACTGGCAGGCAGGTAGACGATGTAATCTATCGACATCTTATGGCTTTGATTGGTACTCCATCCTTTGTTCTCCTCGCCAATCTGCGTTTTAAAGCTGATGGTATCATTGTCGGTTTTTTCAATGATCCGGATCATATCCAGTAAACTATTTGCGTAAGCTTCTTCCTGGGTAGATACCAGTATTTTGGCTTCTACTTTCACCTCGTTTTTATCCCAGTGTTTGATTTCCATTTTGCCAAACTGGTTCTTTAGCGCTACTACGGCAGTTCCGATGGGGTAGGTTTTACTGAAGTCTTTTTGTTTGGTTACCGCCCATTTATAATTATCCTGGGCAATACTGTTATAGGCCAGCGCCAGTAAAAGGCAGCTAAAACTGATGATCTTTTTCATGCGGGCATTGCTTTTTTATTAAGAGTAAGCAATGCACAAAAGGTTGGAATAGTTGTTCTGTTTAATTCTTTGAATTCCCTGCTCCGGACTTAAGTCCGGAGCAGGGAATTCAAAGAATAGGTTCACAAAAACATGGGGATCAGCTTGCATCCCTTATTTTTGCCGGGTTAACAGGCGACCGACCTAACGAATTAAAAATATTATCAGCATGGCTGCCAGAACCGATCTGTTTCAATCGCCCGATTATTATCAGTTAGACGAGTTATTGTCTGAAGAGCATAAACTGATCCGTGAATCGGTTAGGAATTATGTGAAGAAAGAAATTTCCCCCATTATCGAGGATTATGCCCAAAAAGCTGAGTTCCCCCAGCAGATTGTTAAGCAAATGGGTGATCTGGGCTGTTTTGGTCCTACCATACCTGTTGAATATGGCGGGGGTGGACTTGATTATATCAGTTATGGTCTGATGATGCAGGAACTGGAAAGGGGCGACAGCGGTGTGCGCAGCACTGCCAGTGTACAGGGTAGTTTGGTGATGCATCCTATTTATGCTTATGGTAATGAGGCACAGCGAAAAAAATACCTGCCTAAACTGGCAAGTGGTGAATGGCTGGGTTGTTTTGGATTAACAGAACCCGATCATGGCAGTAATCCTGCGGGGATGATTACCAATATTAAAGATGCAGGTGACCATGTAATACTCAATGGCGCCAAAATGTGGATCAGTAATGCACCGTTTGCCCAAATCGCAGTGGTATGGGCTAAAAATGAAGAAGGTAATATTCAGGGTGTCATTGTGGAGCGTGGTATGGAAGGGTTTTCTACACCTACCACCCATGGCAAATGGAGCCTGCGTGCTTCTGCAACCGGTGAGCTGGTATTCGATCAGGTAAAAGTGCCCAAAGAAAATATTCTGCCCAATGTAACCGGATTAAAAGGTCCGTTGGGTTGTTTAACAAAAGCCCGTTATGGTATTGCCTGGGGCGCGCTTGGTGCGGCGATGGACTGTTATGATACAGCTTTGCGTTACAGTAAGGAGCGTGTTCAGTTCGATCGGCCGATTGGTGGTTTCCAGTTACAGCAGAAAAAACTGGCAGAAATGATTACTGAAATCACCAAAGCACAAGTACTTGTATGGCGTTTGGGTGTATTGATGAATGAAGGGAAAGCCACTCCTCAGCAGGTAAGTATGGCGAAACGTAACAGTTGCGAAATTGCTGCCAATATAGCCAGGGATGCAAGACAGATGTTAGGTGGTATGGGCATCACCGGCGAATACAGCATTATGCGTCATATGATGAACCTTGAAAGTGTTATTACCTATGAAGGTACCCACGATGTTCACCTCCTGATTACTGGCATGGATGTGACGGGATTAAATGCGTTTAAATGAGTGAGTAGTGAATTGTCAATGTTCAAAGGTGAATGAGGTAAATTTTAGTTGCTTAATGTTTTCTACTACTGACTAATCACCATTCACAATTGACCATTCACCAAATCAAACAAAATGAAAATTTTTCTCATAGGCATGATGGGCTCCGGAAAATCACACTGGAGCAGGGTATTGGCCAGGAAATTAAAGACAGGTGGTTATGATCTCGACTTTCTCATCGAATCTCATGAAGAGAAAACAATCAGTGAAATTTTTGAGGAAGACGGGGAAGACTATTTCAGAAAATCGGAAGCAAAAATTTTACGCTGGTTTGGAGAAAAGAAAGCATTTGTACTGGCCACGGGTGGCGGTGCGCCATGTTTTCATGATAATATCGACTGGATGAATAAAAATGGGGTGACCATCTGGCTCGATGAGCCGGTGGAGACTTTGATAGAAAGACTGAAGCCCGAAAAAGAACATCGCCCACTGATACGTTCTTTATCTGATGAAGAGCTGACCATTTTTCTCGAAAACAAACTAAAAGAGCGCACGCCCGTATATGAAAAAGCCCAGCATCGGCTGAGGGGAAAGGAAATCAGTGAACTATCATTCAAAAAAATTATTCAGCAATATGCATAAAGGATTCCTGGTAGCAGCTTCATTTATAGGTGCCCTCTCTGTGGTATTGGGTGCTTTTGGAGCACATGGGTTGAAAAAAATAGTAGCACCTGAGTCACTTGTTACCTTCGAAACAGCGGTACGTTACCAGTTTTATCATGTGTTTGCGCTGGCACTCACCGGACTGGTATTTTCATCGGGTAGTCCTTCGTTGATGAAGGCTGCCGGGCTTTTATTTGTAGTTGGAATGGTCTTATTCAGCGGGTCACTTTACCTGCTTACTTATAAATCGGCTGCCAATATCCAGGGGCTTTCCTGGGTGGGACCGATTACACCATTAGGCGGCAGTTTGTTGGTGGCAGGATGGATATGCCTGGCACTGGGTTTGAGCAAAGGAGCCTGATGTTGGTGGAAAACTCTGCTCTGTTTTACCAGTTTTGCACATAGGGGGGTAGTTAGCTTATGCAGGCATTGCCATAGCTTATATTTGTTTTCATGGCAAATCGCTTGAAGAAGAAAACGCCGCCACAGCCGAGTCCGGAAGAATTGAATCCGGATAAAGAACCCGAAGTAACGGTAACGGAAGTGGTGAAAGATGAACGTACCACCAAAATTTTCGGTGCCTCCAGCTTATTGCTGACCATCTTCTTATTTGTTGCATTCACTTCTTATTTATTTACCTGGCAGGAAGACCAGGATAAAGTACACCAGTTTGGTATCCGCATATTTGCCACTGATGATGTGAAAGTGAATAACCTGCTTGGTGTATTGGGTGCGTATGTAGCCCATTCACTTTTTTATAAAGGTTTCGGACTGGCATCTTATCTGTTATGCAGTTTCTTTTTTGTACTTGGCACCAATCTCTTATTCGGGAAAAAAATATTCAGTCTTGTCAGAAACCTGCGATACATGATCGTGGGTCTGGTAGTATTGAGTATGGCTTTTGCTTTTGTATCAAGGGCCAGCAGTTTTTCATGGGGTGGTGGTGTTGGGGAACTGCTCAATGCATGGTTTGTAAAATGGATCGGTAATATTGGAACAGGTGCTTTGTTATTATTGTCTGTATTCAGTTATGTGATCTGGCGTTTCAATCCTACTTTCAAAATACCCGACTGGCAGTTTGGTAAATCTGCAACAGGGATGAAAGCGCATGAAGATGATTTTAAATTGTCTATTGATGATGAAATAGCCGTAAGACAGGAATGGGATGAAAATGCAGATATTGAGGAAGTGCCTGCGGAAGAAGAAAAAATAGTGGCTCCCAATAAACTTAAATCTGAAGGATCGGGTGTGGTAGTGATTATGCCGCAGCAGGAAGAGTAAGAAACATATCCTATGAATGAGTTTGATGTGACAGAAAAGGACTTGGATGAGGAAGAGGATAGGGGGGATGAACAGGATGAAGAAGAGGACGAAGCTGTTTTTGAGGAAGAAGTGATTTCGAAACCAGAACCTTTGATTAATGTGATTCAGCCTGCACCTCGTAAGGCTGATGTGGATACGAATGGATTAGAGCTTGAAATAAAAGAAACACCGGAAGTACAAGCAGAGCCTCTGCCTGCACCAGCTCCCGGTAAGCTCAATACCAAATACGATGTAACACTTGACCTGAAAGATTATAAATATCCGGGTCTTGACCTGCTGGAAACACATGGTAGTGAAAAAATTGTACATGATCCTACAGAATTGGAGACCAATAAAAACCAGATCATTGCCACACTGAAAAACTACGATATCGCTATTCAGCGTATTGCAGCAACAGTAGGTCCAACGGTTACCCTGTATGAAATTGTACCTGCTCCCGGTGTTCGTATCAGCCGTATTAAAAACCTGGAAGATGATATTGCGTTGAGCCTGGCAGCATTGGGTATCCGTATCATTGCACCCATTCCTGGTAAAGGCACCATTGGTATAGAAGTGCCTAATGTGCGGAAGACGGTGGTTAGTATGAAGACTTTACTGGCCAGTGAGAAATTTCAATCCAATGCTTTCTCATTACCCATTGCTATTGGTAAGAAGATCGATAATGAAAACTTTATTGTTGACCTCGCTGCCATGCCGCACTTATTAATGGCGGGTGCAACGGGTCAGGGTAAATCTGTGGGGTTAAATGCCATTCTCGTTTCATTGCTGTATAAAAAACATCCTTCTCAACTCAAATTTGTACTGGTTGACCCGAAGAAAGTTGAACTGAGTTTATACCGCGTCATCGAAAAGCATTTTCTGGCCAAATTGCCGGGTGAAGAAGAATCTATTATTACAGATACCAAGAAAGTAGTACATACACTCAATGCACTTTGTATTGAAATGGATAACCGTTACGACCTGTTAAAGGAAGCAGGCTGTCGAAATATCCGCGAATACAATGATAAGTTTACGGCCAGGAAACTCAATCCCGAAAAGGGTCACCAGTACCTGCCCTTTATTGTACTGGTAGTGGATGAGTTTGCCGATCTCATTATGACGGCGGGCAAAGAAGTGGAAATGCCGATTGCACGTTTGGCACAGTTGGCAAGGGCTATTGGTATACACCTTATCATTGCTACACAGCGCCCTTCGGTAAACATTATTACCGGTACCATCAAAGCGAATTTTCCGGCACGTATTGCCTTTAAAGTATCCAGCAAGATCGACAGCCGTACCATTCTCGATGCAGGTGGTGCAGAACAACTGATTGGTAAAGGTGATATGCTCGTAAGTTATAATGGTGAAATAACCCGTTTGCAATGTGCATTTGTAGATACACCCGAAGTAGAAAATGTGTGCGAATTTATTGGCGATCAGCGTGGTTATCCGCAGGCCTTCCTGTTACCTGAATATGTAGATGAAAAAGAGATGGAGGGAAGGGATTTTGATGCCAGTGAACGTGACCCGCTTTTTGAAGATGCTGCCCGCCTGATTGTACAAAGCCAGATGGGATCTACTTCACTGATACAAAGACGCATGAAACTGGGTTATAACCGTGCCGGCAGACTCATGGATCAATTGGAAGCTGCTGGTGTGGTAGGGCCTAACCAGGGTAGTAAAGCCAGGGAAGTATTATTTAAAACTGATATGGAACTCCAGGAATTCCTCGACTCCATGGCTTAAGGGCTTATTTTCACCGATTTATAACAATATCTCAGCCCACTCTTCTAAACTAATGCACTTGTAAACTGTCATACAAAACAGTAAAACTTATATTTGCGCCCTCAAATGAAAAGAATGAAGAAATTATACGCGTTGTTATTGGTATTGGTTGTGATGGTGTTACAGGTACATGCACAGAATGACCCAAAAGCCAAGAAAATACTGGATGCAGTCAGCAATACTGTGAAAGCTTATAAAACCATTTCTGCCAGTTTCAGTATTAAATCTTTAACCAGCAGGGGAGTAAACAATGGTACCAAAACCGGAACTATTGTTACCAAAGGACAGAAATATGTATTGAAAGAAGGTAAAACCGAGATCCTTTGCGACGGTACTAAAACCTATAACTTCGATGGTAGCAAAACCATCACGGTTTCAGCTGTTGAGGAAACAGGACAAACACTTACACCCCAAAAAATTCTTTCAGGCGCTTATGACAAGGATTTCACCTATCGTTTAATCGGTACAAAAGGCAACCTGCATGAAATTGAAATGAAACCCATCGATACCAGGAAGAACTTTTCTAAAGTGAATGTTTTTGTAGACAAAGTAAAAAACATGATCGTACGTGCCGTGATCCTGGATAAAGGAAACAATACTGTTCAGGTAAGTTTCAGCAATATGGTACCTAATAAAAACCTGGCAGATAATCTTTTTGCATTCAATCCGGCGAAATATCCGAAGGATGTAGAGATATTGGATTAATTGAATCACTTTATTTAGCCACAGATTCGCAGATTATTAATCTGTGAATCTGTGGCTAATTTATTGTCTCCCCTCCATCAACTCCCTTTCTCCCCTTCTCCCTGTTAAGATCGTTCAGTATATTTTGAGTTCACTTTTTTATAAGCCGCTTTTAACAGGGAGAAGGGGAGAAAGGGAGGTTAGGGGCCTTAAATAATTTAACTACCTGTAAGCAACAAAGACCTAACAGTTTCGTATTTTACTTATATGAAACGATTGATCACTGCCCTTTCTTTTTTTATTGCCATACAGGCGCATGCCCAATTCTCTGTTCGCCTTATTGTAAATACTGTAGCCACCAAAGCCAATGATGATATTTATGTGGCTGGTAATTTCAATAACTGGAACCCCAAAGATGAAAACTATAAGCTCAAACCATTCGGTGGGGCGAGAAAAAGTATTGTGCTGAAAAATATGGCACCAGGCACTTATGCTTTCAAGTTTACGCGTGGTGGTTTCGATAAAGTAGAAACACTTTCAGATGGCCGCGATATATCAGATCGTGTACTCGAGGTAAACAATGATCTCAGTCTAGAATTCGATATCCCAGGCTGGAAAGATGAATACCCCGATAAACCCAAACGTTACAGTGCCAGTCCGCAGGTGCGGATAATGGATACAGCATTCAATATGCCACAACTTAACCGAAAAAGAAAAGTATGGATATACCTGCCGAAAGGATATACCACATCAGGTAAAAATTATCCGGTATTGTATATGCAGGATGCACAAAATCTTTTCAATGATCAAACTGCTTTTGCCGGTGAGTGGGGAGTGGATGAATGTCTGGATACATTGCAACAACAACTCAAAAAAGAATGCATTGTTGTGGCGATTGATCATGCTGGTGAAAAACGGATCAATGAATACAATCCATGGGATCATCCGCAATATGGAAAAGGAGAGGGAAAAGCGTATGCAGAATTTCTGGCCAAAACACTCAAGCCGTATATCGACAGTAAATACCGCACCTATAAATCAGCGGAAAATAATTATGTGCTGGGCAGTAGTATGGGTGGACTCATCAGCCTGTACACCGTTTTGCAATACCCGGATGTATTTGGTGGTGCCGGTGTATTCTCGCCGTCTTTACAGTTGAGTAACGATATCTATCAAATGGCAGAAGGGTTCTCCACTGCTTCAATGCCTGCATTTTATTTGTATTCAGGCAGTAAAGAAGCTACTAATGCAGTACCCAACCTGCAGAAAATGAGTGATATCCTTCAAAAGAAACAACGCTTCATCATCCGCACCGTCATCAACCCCCTCGGTCAACACAATGAAACCTACTGGAAACAGGAGTTCAAGGATTTTTATAAATGGATGAGTGGAATTTGGAAATGAGGTAATTTGGAAATTTGGAAATGCAAATGGCTTTGGTTTATAATGAGTTTTATTACATACAACTCTTCTTCATTTCCAAATTACCTCATTTTCAAATTAAATAAGTCGTTCCTTCAATCGCCAGTTGTGTATTGGGGAAGACGGATTTTGCTTCGGTGAGAAAATCGTCTAATGTTTCATATTTGCTGCTGAAGTGGCCAATCAGTAGTTGCTGAACGCCTGCCTGTTTGGCAATGGCTGCAGCCTGTATGGTGGTGGAATGATAGCGGGATGCAGCACGTTCTTCTAAATCTTTCAGATAAGTAGCTTCATGGTAGAGCATGTTAACCCCTTTTGTTTTTTCTGCGATGGAAGGGTCATAAATCGTGTCGGCGCTGAAAGCATAACTCCGGCCGGGTGTATTGGCATAAGTAACGGTTTCATTTTTGATGACCTGTCCGTCACGTGTTTCATAATCATCCCCATTTTTCAAACGTTCATAATACACTGAGGGAATATTGGCTGCAATGGCAGCATCGCGGTTTACTTTCCTGGGTTTCTTTTTCTCACGAATGATAAAACCGAAACAAGGAATGCGGTGCCGGGTACTGAAACATTCAACAGAAAATTTAGGATGATCGAGTATCATGCCTTCCTCTTCAATACCATGAAAATGAAGGGTAAAAGGAAGGGTGGTGGAAGCTACTTCCAGTTGCAGGTTAATAATTTGTTCCAGTGGCGGCGGACCATACAGGTGGAGGTCCTGCTCTCTGCCAAGCAGTCCCATGCTGGTGAGTAAACCGATCAGTCCGAAATAATGATCGCCATGGAGGTGGGAGATAAAAATATGGTTGATACGTCCTCTTTTCACTTTATAACGGGCGAGTTGCATCTGGGTACCTTCACCACAATCAATGAGAAAAACCTGCTCATTCAGGGTGATAGCCTGGGCAGTTGGATGCCTGTCGTAAGCCGGCAGGGCTGAATTATTGCCTAATATGGTTACACCAAACATCATGAAATCAGGTTAACTGGTATGACGGATTCATACAAAATAAAAGATATTCTGTTGAAAATCAATAAATTGCTTTCTTGTTTCACCTAAAGCGGAGCAGGTAAGCAATTCATCCATCCGAATTTGTAACAGCAAATAGCCGATGAAAAACCGGAACTACAGGAGGGGGTAAAATTCAGGGTATAAAATTATCAATTTTGCCTGATATATCATACCTTTGCAGCCGATAAAAAATAAGAGGAAAACATTCCGGAGTCTATTAAACATTTTCAGATGTCGCATTTAACAACAGAAAAAAAAGCCAGCATTTTTGCTGAATTTGGTGGAAAAGCCACTAACACGGGTTCAATTGAAGCTCAGGTTGCTATATTGACTGAGCGTATTGCCCACATTTCACAGCACTTACAAGCCAACAAAAAAGATCATTCCACTCACCGTGGTTTGATGCAGATGGTGGGCCAGCGTAAGCGTTTGCTCACTTACATGCAGAAAACCAACCTGCAGGGCTATCGTGCACTGATCGAAAAACTGGGTCTGAGAAAATAATTTTTCAGTCTATGATACATGCTATTCCCAACTGGTACTATTGAACGGTTGGGAATAGTTATTTGTATTACTACCTGTTTCAGATCATTTCCCTAACCAGGGTGTTCTGCATGTTTTCCCGCCTGTGCAGAGTTATCCCTACTACAAAAACAAAATATGTTATCACAACCAATCAGTGTCAGTTTTGATCTCGGTGGCAACCGTATCGTTACCATCGAAACCGGTAAACTGGCCCGTCAGGCAGATGGTGCCGTTACCGTGCGCCAGGGCAACTGTGTGCTTTTAGCCACCGTTGTTGCCAATAAAGATCCTAAAGAAGGACAGGATTTCTTTCCTTTAAGCGTTGATTACCAGGAAAAATTTGCTGCGGCAGGTCGTATTCCAGGTTCATTTTTTAAACGTGAAGCCCGTTTAAACGACTATGAAATTCTCACCAGCCGTTTGATCGACCGTGCTTTACGTCCATTGTTCCCCGAAGATTATCTCTGCGATGTGCAGGTACTGGTAAGTCTTATTTCCAGCGATGCAGAAGTAATGCCCGATTCATTAGCTTGTCTGGCTGCCTCAGCTGCACTGGCTGTTTCAGATATTCCAATCAAAGAAATCATCAGTGAAGTAAGGGTTGGACGTATCAACGGAGAATACATTATTAACCCGACACGCAGTCAGATGGCTGTATCTGAAATTGAATTCATCGTTGCCGCTACTGAGAAAAACCTCATGATGGTGGAAGGTGAAGCAAAAGAATGTTCAGAAGCTGATCTGATAAAAGTATTGGAACTGGCACATGATGCCATCCGTATTCAGATCAAAGCCCAGGCAGAACTGAGGGCCAAGAAAGGTGTAACCACCATGCGTGACTACAAAAAGCCTGAACAGAATGAAGAACTGAAAGCAAAAGTGTATGCTTTTGCCAAAGACCGTGTATATGAAATTTCACGCAAAGGATCGGCCAAACATGAACGCAGCGATGCATACAGCGCATTGAAAGATGAACTGATTGCCAGCCTGGGTGAAGATATTAGCGATCTGGACAAGAAACTTGCGAAGAAATACTACGAAGACCTGAAATGGGAAGTCGTTCGTAGCATGATCATCGATGATCGTTTCCGTTTGGATGGCCGTAAACTTGATGAAGTACGTCCATTAGCCATGGAAGTAGATCCATTACCAACACCACACGGCTCTGCCTTATTTACCCGTGGTGAAACACAATCGCTTACTACCGTAACATTTGGTACCAAACTCGATGACCTGCTGGTAGAAAGTGCAGCCAAATCTGTAGATTCTAAATTCTATCTCCACTATAATTTCCCTCCATTCAGTACCGGTGAAGTGAAAATGATGCGTGGTCAGAGCCGTCGTGAAGTGGGTCATGGTAACCTTGCCATGCGTTCACTGAAACAGATGATGCCCGACAGCAGCAATTATGCTTATACCGTTCGTGTAGTGAGTGATATCCTGGAAAGTAATGGTTCATCTTCTATGGCCACTGTTTGTGCCGGTTCACTGGCATTGATGGATGCAGGTGTACCTGTTCCTAAACACGTAAGTGGTGTGGCAATGGGACTGATTACCCGTGAAGACGGTAAATATGCCATCCTCACCGATATCCTTGGTGATGAAGATCACCTGGGTGATATGGACTTTAAAGTAACCGGTACCCGCGATGGTATCTGTGGTGTTCAGATGGATATTAAAGTGGATGGTCTGAGTATGGACGTTATGCGTGAAGCACTGGAACAGGCCCGTAAAGGTCGTTTACATATCCTCGATGCCATGTATGAGTGTATTCCTGCACACCGCGATGATGTGAAGCCACATGCGCCACGTATGGTGAAACTGATCATCGATAAAGAATTTATCGGTGCGGTAATCGGACCAGGTGGTAAAGTGATCCAGGAAATTCAGCGTGAAACCGGAACAACCATCAATATTGAAGAAGTGGGTAATACAGGTGAGGTAAGCATTTTCTCTGCCGATAAAGCGTCTGTAGACAAAGCAGTAGCTTGGGTGAAAGGCATTACCGCCGTTCCATCTATCGGAGAAGTGTATGAAGGTCCGGTAAAAGGTATCAAGGAATTCGGTGCTTTTGTGGAATTCATGCCAGGCAAACAGGGATTATTGCATATCAGCGAAATCAGCTGGAAACGCCTCGAAAGCATGGAAGGTCTGTTCAACGAAGGTGATATGGTGAAAGTGAAACTGGTTGGATTGGATCCTAAAACAGGCAAATTCAAGTTGAGCCGTAAAGTGCTGATGCCAAGACCCGAAGGTGGAAAACCACGTGAGGAGCAGGAAGCATAGGCAATTTTCAATGTTGAATATTGAATAATGAATATCGAATAAGACCTCCTGCAAAACAGGGGGTCTTATTTTTGAAAGAAAACCCACCATAGTTGCCTGTGGACTTTCGGTCTGACGGACTTTCTGACTAAATATATTTTATGAACCATTACCAGATTATAATACCTGTAACGGAAGAATCGATCCGAGATATTCTTGTGGCCCAATTGGCTGAACTGGGTTTTGAAGGCTTTGAGGAATCAGAAACGGCACTTTATGCATATATAGAAGAAGGTATTTTTGATGAAAAAGAATTAAAGCAAATTATCGAACAGCTGTCATTAACTTATTCAAAATCAATTATTAAAAAAGAAAATTGGAATGCAGTTTGGGAATCCAATTTTGAGCCGGTGCTGGTGGATGATTTTGTGGGTGTGCGGGCTGGTTTCCATGCTCCGCTTACTGATGTTGAACATGAAATAGTGATTACACCCAAGATGAGCTTTGGTACGGGGCACCACGCAACTACCTATTCTGTGATGCAGTTGATGCGGGAGATTGATTTTAAGGGCAAATCGGTATTCGATTTTGGAACAGGTACAGGAATCCTGGCCATATTGGCTGAAAAGCTGGGGGCTACCGAAATACTGGCGGTGGATCATGATGACTGGTGTGTTGAAAATGCTTCAGAAAATACTTTAATTAATAATTGCCAATACGTTGATATTCAAAAGAATGATACAGCTTCAGTTGATAAAGCTTACCAGGTTGTGATTGCGAATATTAATAAAAATATCATCCTCGATAATCTTGCATACTTGTCTGCTTCAGTAGTGCCGGAAGGAGAGATTATATTAAGCGGATTACTGACAGATGATGAAAACGATATAATAAGCGCCTGTAAACCATTGGGTTGGCAACATATAAAGACGGTACAGCGGGGGGCGTGGATAGCCATCAGGCTGAAGGGTTAATTTTCCCCACCCGGTGATGTTAATTTATCATTAACTTCATTTTAGGTATATTTGTACCTCCAAACTTCAACCACCCCCCGATGAACGAATTATTGCTCATTGTATTGGCTTACATGATCGGATCAGTTCCTACCGCTGTCTGGGTTAGTAAATCTTTCTTTGGTATTGATATCCGCGACTACGGAAGTGGTAATGCAGGCGCTACTAATACCTTTCGTGTATTAGGCTCAAAATGGGGCAGTTTTGTGATGATGGTGGATGTGATCAAAGGTGTAATAGCCACTTCTCTTTATATTCTCTTACCTTATTACCTTACCAATGAGTGGGACAGAACCAACCTGATGATTGGTCTCGGTCTGGCTGCAGTGCTCGGACATATTTTCCCTATCTGGGCTAATTTTCGTGGGGGTAAGGGGGTTGCCACTTTATTGGGTATGGCCGTTGCTATACAGCCGATGGTAGCCCTTTGCTGTATCGGCGTTTTCCTGATTGTCTTATACCTGACCCGCTTTGTATCGCTCAGTTCTATCCTCGCAGGTATTTCATTCATGGTATTCATCCTCTTTATTTTCAATGAAGAAGAAACCCTCTACCGCATTTTTGCCGTGCTGGTGGCACTGATGGTGGTACTTACACACCAGAAAAATATCTCCCGTATACTCAAAGGCACCGAAAGTAAAGTGCCCATCCTGCGCCACCGCGATAAACGCAGACTGAGAAGAGACCGCTTCAAACAATAAATAATTTCAATTTTTGATACTGACGGATAAGTCTGTTACTGAGCATCTTTTGATGCACAGCAGTTACTGTTTTATATATTATAGCCACTTTATTGTATCATTCACGGATATTGGTTTATCTGAATTTTTCCCATGTTACTGATGCTATCTTTGGTACGGTTTTTATTCCCTTTTATCACAAAATGCATCTATGAAAAAGAATATCATTTACATCCTTTTATTGAGTACCGTACTGTTGGCCTGTCACCGTAACAGCATTACCGGTAGAAACCAGTTAAGTCTCTTACCAGATGCTGAAGTACAGGCAATGGCCTTTACTGAGTACAAAGAATTTATTTCTACCAATCCGGTGGTACCACCATCAGGTAACAATGATGCGGCCATGGTACAGAGGGCAGGTGGACGCATCGTAGCTGCCATCAAACAGTATTATGCCGAAAAAGGATATGCAAAAGACATTGAAAACTTTGCCTGGGAAGTGAACCTGGTAAACAATAAAGAGCCCAATGCCTGGTGTATGCCCGGAGGTAAGATTGTTGTTTACACCGGACTCCTTCCACTCACACAAAATGAAGCTGCCCTGGCAGTGGTAATGGGGCATGAAGTAGCACATGCTTTGGCACGTCATGGAAATGAGCGGATGAGTCAGGGTTTGTTGCAGCAACTGGGTGGTGTGGCATTGTCGGTAGCAATTGCAAATAAACCGGCTGAAACACAGAACCTCTTTATGACCTCTTATGGTATTGGCAGTAATGTTGGGGTGATATTACCTTTTAGCCGAAAAAATGAACTGGAAGCCGATAAATTAGGACTGATGTTTTCTGCACTGGCCGGCTATGATCCAAGAGAAGCCATTCCTTTCTGGCAGCGTATGGCAAAAGCAGGAGGGGCTAATAAACCCCCGGAATTCCTCAGTACCCACCCCGCAGATGAAACCCGTATTGCCGAACTCCAGAAAATTATGGATGCAACGGTGGCGAGGTATTATAGGAAGTGAATAGTGAATAATGAATAGTGAATAGTGAATAGTGAGTAGTGAGTAGTGGGTAAGCAGTATACCCTAACTCACTACTCACTACTGACTACTCACTAAAAAGGACAAATCTTCCTGCTGACTTCCGGACTTTCCGACTTTCGGTCTTCCCGTACCTGCTAACATATACAAACTACTACTTATGTGTCAATAAATTAGCCACTTTTTTGGTTAAAAAGGGTGCATAAACACAAAATACCCTGCAATTGTTTGCGGAAAGCCGTAACATTTTTTTAACTTTGCATTCCTTTTGTTCATCCTACTAATTTGTTTTTAGGCATGTCAAATCAGACCGTGTTGGAAAAGTTACAGTTGAAGGATGAGAAGAACCTGCTTATTCAGGGACTTCCTTCAGCTATTGAAAAACAGTTTGCCAAGTTAACTTACGCTAAGAATGTAACCCCGCTGCTGAAAAGCAAAAAGGTTGATTTTGCCCTGGTGTTTGCTATCAGTCAGCAACAGTTAAATAATGTGCTCTGCGAAGTGATTCCGGCGCTCCATGAAGACAGTAAGTTATGGGTAGCTTATCCCAAAACCACCAGTAAGATCGTCAGCGATCTGAACCGTGACTGTAGCTGGGACTGTCTCACCAAGAAAGAGTATGAATCGGTAAGGATGGTGGCCCTTGACCATGTGTGGAGTGCTATCCGTTTCAAAAGAACCGAAAAAATCCCCAACCGTTCCCGTGCATTCTCTGAAGTAAAAAGCCAGGAACTGGGTGTTGATTTTGAAAAAAGACTTGTGGTAGCCCCGGTTGAACTGGAAAGACTCTTCACCAAACACGAAGAAGCCAAAGAATTTTTCAGCTCCCTGTCTTTCACCAACCAGAAAGAATATGTAACCTGGATACAAGGCGCCAAAAAAGAAGAAACTAAACAGCGCAGACTCGAAACAGCCCTGGAAAAATTACTGGCAGGGAAGAAGAACCCGTCAGAGAAATAAGAAATAAAGAATATAGAATAATGAATGTCGAATGATGAATAGTCGTTCGACATTCTTATTTGGTAGCTGTGATAATGCTGATGTTGTTACCTGACAGTTTTAATGGAACACAGATTTTCATGATTATTATGATCCATCATGATAAATCATAATAATCATGAAAATCTGCGTTCTATTTACTCGCATTCAACGCATCGCTCATTTTATTTTTAACCTCGTCTGTAAGAGTATCCTTACATATTGCATGTTTGGCATGGTGGGCAATGATCTGTGTTTGTGATTCAAACAAACGGCAAAGACTACAGATGGTCATATGGGAGCGCAGCTGAATTTTTTCAATCCAGCTCAATTTTCCCTCTTCTTTTTTGGAAGAGAGATAGGTTGCTTTTTTACAACTGATACTAAATAATCCCATGGTAATAAGGTTGTTATTTCAGGTTGATCCAGTTTTTTTCAAGGCAGGCCCTTAGTCCGAGTTTGGCCCTGTGTATCAGTACCCAATAATTGGACGCTGTAATGCCCAATGCCTTACAAATTTCATCGGCATCCATATCATCCATATATTTCATCACAAATACACTCTGCTGTACCTGCTGCAGTTTTTGCTTACATTTTTCAAAAACCGTATAAAATTCCTTTTGGTTGATATTGTCCGACGGAGCGGTCCAGCTCAATGGCTGATCGGTTTTTGTCCAGTGTTCCTGCTGGTCAAAAAACAGATCGCTGGCATCGGATTCAGCACCCGTATGAACAATATCCTTTGCCTTTTTCCGGTAATGGTCAATGATTTTGTTTTTGAGGATGGTAAACAACCAGCTTTTCTCAGAAGCCTCCCCTTTAAAACCGTCTTTAGCCTTCCAGGCACTTAGAAAAGTCTCCTGAACCAGGTCCTCGGCCACCTGTGCATCATTCACCCTCGGCTTTGCATATGCATACAGCAGATCGGCGTAGTTGGAAATCCAGTCGTTGGGAGAGAGCGTGTGTAACATTTAGATCTTTGATTTTTTGATCTTTGATTTTTCGATTTAGGGAAGGATCAAAGATTGCTCAATATAAATCAAGAAATCAAAGATCAAAAAATCAAAGATCATGAAGCCAGTTGTTTCAACGCTGTCACCAACTGATCCAGCTCCTTTGTGGTGGTATAGAGGTTGGGTGTGATCCGGCATCCGAAAACATCGGCTTCGGGGCGCTCGATGGCTACGGTATAAATTTTATACTGATTCAAAAGTTTGGTGGCCAGCTCCGATGGTTTGATGCCTTTCACACCTACATTGGCAATGGCACAACAGCGGTTGGGATCATCGGGTGTATTGATGATCATTTTCGGCAATTGTTTTACCTGTTGAAACCAGTATTGCTGCAGGTATTTTAAACGGGCTTCTTTTCTGGCTGCACCAATCATTTGATAATGTTCAATGGCATAGGGAATGGTGATATCGGTAGCCACCGGATGTGTACCGGTATGGTTTAAACGGGCAATGGTTTTCTCTTCACCTTCCGATGGTCCGAGAAGCGGCCAGTTCTGGTGAATATGTTCCTTCTTTACATACAATAAACCGGCACCCAAGGGTACACTTAACCATTTATGCAGACTGGCACCATAATAATCGCAATTGAGATCGGGAATTTTGAAATTGAGTTGTGCAAATGCATGGGCACCATCTACCAATACCTGAACTCCTTTGCTGTGGGCCATGTCGCAGATTTTTTTAACGGGCATTACCTGTCCGGTAATATTCACCACATGGCATATCATCAGGAGTTTGGTTTTTGGCGTTATGGCATTCGCATACAACTGAACCAGTTCCTCATCACTTTTCGGATTGTGTGGAATGGAAACTATTGTATTGATAACACCATGTCTTTTGGCTACCAGTTTAAACATATCGAGCATGGCGCCATAGTCCTGGGCCGCCATCACGGCTTCATCGCCTGCTTTCCAGGGGAAGCCACCGATAATGGTATCGAGCGACTCAGTGGTATTGCGGGTAATGATGATTTCTTCTGCACTGCAGCCCGCCAATTCAGCCAGTAAGGCATTGGCTTTCTTTTTATTCTCGCCCTGTACCGAACGCATATAGTAGGGGCCCTGGTAATTCACCTCACGTATATTTTTGATATAGGCTTCGAGGATATTTTCGGGCAGAAAATTATAATAGCCATTCTCGAGGTTAATATAATCGGGTTTCAGTTTATACCCGTTCCTGATGACCGACCAGAAATTTTCATCATCGGCCACTGCGTCAGGAGAGAGGGTATCGTATTGTTGCATCCATTCGTTCATAGCGTTACTGCTTAAGGGTAAGGCAAGGCCTGCTAAGGAGATTGATTTGATAAAATCGCGCTTATGCATGAGGCTGAGTTATACTGAAAAGTACATTTTTCTGCTCTTTCAGCTATAAAATATTGGTGAACTTATACAGACGGCAGGAAGACAGGTTAAAGCCCTCATTTTTCGAAGACCATATTGTCGGATTCTCAGATTCTTTCCCTAATATTGCAACCCCAATGCCCAGATGGCGGAACTGGTAGACGCGCTAGACTCAAAATCTGGTTATCGCAAGGTAGTGCAGGTTCGATTCCTGTTCTGGGCACA
>Ga0164290_1001255_pt1 | contig 42915 bp, 49 predicted proteins | sample Micstemetagenome_FD_108782 | JGI IMG/M metagenome (GOLD analysis project Ga0164290, IMG submission 108782) | Contaminated culture microbial community from soil near Moab, Utah, USA - Microcoleus steenstrupii SON62 (Illumina Assembly) | ecosystem: Environmental > Terrestrial > Soil > Soil crust...
CTACAAGCTCTAGCAACTAGAGGATCAAGCGCTATCTTGCGGTGACGCTACAGGGAGCTCGACATGCCCGACCTATCGATTGGACGCCTCGCCAAGGATGCCGGGGTCAAGGTTCCGACCATCCGGTTCTACGAGCAGATCGGGCTGATGCCGACGCCCGCCCGGACGCAGAGCGAGCGGCGCATCTATGGCCCTTCGGATATCCAGCGACTGCGGTTCATCCGGCACGCCCGCCAGTTGGGCTTCGAGATCAAGGACATCGAGGCCCTGCTCGGCCTCGCGGACCGCCCGAACCTACCGTGCACGGAGGCGGATCGGATCGCGCAGGTCCACCTTGAGGCGGTCGACGCAAAAATCGCACAGCTGACCCTGCTGCGCGCGGAGCTGGCGCGAATGACCACCAACTGCGGGCTAGGCCTGGCCGCTGACTGCAAGGTCATCGAGGTCCTGAGCGACCACAGTCAATGCGGACACTGACCACCGAAGGGGCCACCGAAGCCTCCCAACCGACGGTCGGAGGCGGGCGGACAGCAACCTCTACACGGCGGCGGCCGGCCGATGCCTCCTGTTGTAGAAAAACCCTGCCAACAGAACGACGATCACGACGAGCTGGAGCATGATCGTCTGCCATGTCGGATAGAATCCGAGCAGTTCCACCTTCGGGACTCCGTCGACGAGGTTCACCGGCACGACTCCCGCTTCCTGAAGCGCCGCCAATCCCTTGCCCGCCAAGACAAACGCCAGCACCGCGACCAGCGCGGCGCTCGCCGCGAAGAACTTCGAGATCGGCAGGCGGGTGCTGTAGCGGAGCATGGCCCAGGCAATGGCGACCAACGCCACCGTCGCGACCCCCGCTCCGGCCAGGACCGCCCCAGCCGTTTCCTTGCTCCACAGGGCCGCGAAGAACAGGATCGTCTCGAAGACCTCGCGATAGACAACGACAAACGCCAGCAGGAACAGGAACCAGGCGGAACCTCGGGACAGAGCCTTTGACAGCCGCTCCTTGATGTAGCGCTGCCATGCGTCCGCCTGGCTCTTGCCGTGCATCCATATTCCGACGCTGAGCAGAACCGCGGCGGCGAACAGGCCGCCGAACCCTTCAGTCAACTCGCGTTGGGCGCCGCTGATGGAGATAAAGAAAGTGGCCGCCGCCCAGGTCAGGCCTCCAGCGCCCAGCGCGGCAACCCAGCCCCCGTGGACATAGGGCAGCACGTCTTCCCGTTCGGCCTTCTTGAGGAATGCGATCATCGCCACGACAATCAGGAGGGCTTCAAGACCCTCGCGAAGCAGGATCGTCAGGGCGCCGACAAACGCTGCCGTTGAATCGGCGGCGGCAGGCGCGAGGACCGCGTCGGCTTCCTCTAGTAGCCCTTCGATGACTAAAGCCTGTTGCCGGACTTGTTCGATGGACGCACCGCTTCCGATGCGCGAACGGAATTCGCCCATCGCCGCCTCGATCCGCGACAGCAGCTTGGGGTTTCGCGCCGCGATGGCCGGCTCGAAGGGTTCGATACCGTCGAGATAGGTCGACAGGGCGGCGGAGGCGGCGTCGGCGGTATCGCCTGAAGCGTATGCGTCCACCGTCGCCTTGAGCTTGCTGCGGGCGAATACCAGGGACGCCTCCCGCCGCTCCGTCAGAACGCCAGGAGACCGGCGCAGGTAGGCCATGACATCATCAGCCTTCGCCTCCCCTACGACCTTCGCCAGATCGGCAGGCGTCATTTTGGTCAGTGTGGCCAAGTTCGGAAATTGACCGCGCAGCTTGGCGTCACCCTTCCAGAGAGCCTCTCCTCGGCTCCGGGCGCTATCGTCCTGTGACAGCCTGCCGACGTAGAACGCGAGCGCCCAGCGCTCATCCTGTGGCAGGTGGGCGAAGCTCGGCATCGCGGTGCCGTCCAAGCCCTGTTCGATGACCTGGTAGAGGCCAAACACGCTTCGATGCCTTGCCCGATCTTTGTCGGTGAAGGCGATGGGGGGCGGGTCGAGCCCCTTCGAAGCCGGACCTTTCCCGTCGCCGGTCGCGCCGTGGCAGGAGGCGCAGTTTTCGGCGTAGACCGAGGCGCCTCGCGCCAGGTCCGGCGCCGTGGACGGGGCCAGCGCTACCGGATAGGCGGCGAGCAAATCTCCGGCCAGCGTCCGCGCCAGCCCGGCAACCTCGGACGGCGGCCTCTTGGCGGCGATGGCCGCCTTCAGCGCCGCCGCCTGCTTCAGGAGGTCCGGCTTCGCCGCTGTTGCCGGGAGTGTCGCGATCTGCGCGCTGGCCGTGTCTGAGAACTCGACCATCTCGGCATACTCGGCTGCGCTGATGACCTTTCCGTTCTCGACCGCGCCAGGATAGTCGACGGCCACATAGTCGAGCAGCCGCCAGACGGTTTCCGCTGGCGTCGCCGCGGCGTGGGCCCCGCTCGCGATGAGAACAGCGGCGAGGACCGCGCAGCACGCCGTGAAACGCCGCGCCAACGCCAACCGGTCGGATGTCTTGTCTGTCGAATGCATGCTCGCCGCTTAACACCTCTAGCCACTAGAGGGTCAAGCGGCATTGCGAACGATTATCGCTTGCGCGACCACTTTGGTGGCGGCGGCATTGCCGGTTGGATGATCTGGATGACTTCCACGCCATGGCCAGGCGGCCGGCCTTCCGGATCAGTGTTGGGGGTGGCCGAGAATGAGCGAGCCAACGGTCGAAGGGTCCGGCCTCCGGGTCGCCTATCTGGTCGATCCGAACGGCTCGCTGATCCGACTGATACAGAACTGAACGGGCAGCACGCTAGTAGTGGGCCCCTCCGCCCCTCTTGAACGATAGGGTGCGCCTGCGCTAGCGGCCGCCACAACCGCCGGCCTTCGGCTCGGCCAGGTCTCTAAGGATCACGCAACTTGGACCGGGGCCGCCGAAGCAAGCGGCTTCACGGTCGACGACGAGTTGGCTTTGAGCTGAATCTACTACGCCTTGGCGGCGGTCGCCGATCGCCGGCTGCTTCGCCTTCTGGGCATGGTTGAAGCTTGATCGTTCGCCGCTCTGGCTACTCCCCGGCATGGCCTAGTTGGACCTGTTTGCCTATCTCCTGACGCGCGTCGAGAGCGAGGCAGCCGGTCGGGCCTGCCGCGTATGGCGGCGGCTACATCGTAGCGTCCATCGGCTGGCTCTGGCTCATCGAGCAAAAGGCGCCGACCAGCGGGACGTAATCGGCGCAGCGGTCTGTTTGTTTGGCGCCGCAATCATTCTCTTGGGCCGCGCACCACCTAACTGCGCATCGTCGCCGACTAAAGGTTCTACCTCTCTTCAACTGAAGCCGTACCGATCCGCTTCGGGCAAAGGACGGACAGTTGAACGTTCCCAGAAGCGGAGGCCAACTCACCCTCCCCTCCGGGCCTGATGCCAACTCAAAGCTGACGAGGGCCTGCTATGGGTAATATGCAGCCAAATGACTTAATAGCGGCCTCGGGAAACTTGGAAGGGCGACCGGCCAGAGCGCGAATTGAGCCCGCGACATAGCGTTCGGTCCGCTTTCGTGACCCCAGATGACCTCCCGAATGTCAGTCTGGGTGGTTGCTGGTTCGCCATGATCGGTCACGCGACGGATCATCAGGATACTTCAGCACCGGATTTGAAGGCCGTAGGATTAGGCAAAGGAACGATGAAACTCCCGCCAGTGCGGCTCACTCGCCGCGCCCCATCAGAACGCGTTTGACTCAATCCGTCTCAGAACTGGCGAAGGAAGCCACGTCATGTAGCTGCAGACCAGCGGTTCGAGGTGCCGGCATTCCGGGTCCCCAAGCTGGTGCACATTTTCGTCGTGCGGTTCCCAACGAGACCATATCGGCGTGAGACTAGTATATCGCGGGAGGGGCCCGGACACGGCGCTCTGCAGGTCCTGCCAGCGCTGTCAGATTAACGCCCCTTTCCTCGGGCGATGGAGCCAAAATTCGCATGAACGTAAAGGCCTATCTCGCCTGGCCAGGCGCCCCTCTGGCCATAGGGTCGGCGGCGCTGTTCGGCGCGAGCACACCGCTGGCCAAGGGCCTGCTGGGCGGCGGGATCAGTCCCTGGCTGCTGGCCGGCCTGCTCTACCTGGGCTCGGGGCTCGGCCTAGCCGTCGTCTACTTCGGCCGAGGCCTGGTCGGGCGGCCCAGTCGGGAGGCGTCACTGAGCCGCAAGGACATCGGCTGGATGGCCCTGGTCGTGCTTTCCGGGGGCGTTGTCGGCCCGGTGCTGCTGATGATCGGTCTGACCACGACCGCCGCCTCCACGGCCGCCCTGATGCTCAACCTTGAAGGCCTGGCCACCATGGCCATCGCTTGGCTGGTCTTCCGTGAGAACGTGGACCGCCGACTGCTGCTGGGTGCGCTGGCAATCTTGGCCGGCGCCCTGCTGCTGTCCTGGCAACCGGGTCAGGGCCTGGCCGGCCTTGGCTTCGGCAGCCTGGCTATCGCCGGAGCCTGCCTGGCCTGGGGCATCGACAACAACCTGACTCGCAAGGTCAGTGGCTCGGACCCGGTTGAGGTCGCCATGATCAAGGGTCTCGCGGCTGGCGGGGTCAACCTAGTGCTGGCGCTAATCCTTGGCGCACGCCTGCCCTCAATCGAGCTGACCCTCGGCGCGGGTGCAGTCGGCTTCCTCGGCTACGGGGTCAGCCTGGTGATGTTCGTGCTGGCGCTGCGCTACCTTGGGACGGCCCGAACCGGGGCCTACTTCTCAACCGCGCCCTTCATCGGCGCGCTGCTGGCGATCCTGATGTTTGGCGAAACCATCACCTGGCAGCTCGTGCTGGCGGCGATCCTGATGAGCGTCGGCCTCTACCTGCATCTCGTCGAGCGGCATGACCATGAGCACTCGCACGAGCCGTTGGAGCACGAGCACGCCCACGTCCATGATAGCCACCACCAGCACGACCATGACCCGGATGACCCGGCCGGCGAGCCCCATACGCACCCACACCGTCACCCGCGCATGATCCACGCCCACCCGCACTATCCGGACCTGCACCATCGCCACGACCATGACCGCTGATAGAGCGTGGATATGAGGCAAACCAAATCTGCTGGGCAGCGCGGCCGCAGCCGCATGAGCAAGACATTCCACCAAAGAGATCGCCCGCGCCGTTGCCGGCGCGGGCGTCCCTTTAGCTGGCGCTCTCTAGGCCCTTACGGGCAGCAGGGCGCACCGCCGCTGCAGCAGGCCGCGAGAGCCTCGCAGCAGGAGGAGACAGCCTGGATGACAGTCTCCGGCGAGGCCGCGAAAGCGGCCGTTCCGGAGGCCAGAAGCACCAGGCCGGCGGTGAGAAGGATACGTTTCATAGGAATAGTCCTGTGTTGAGTTGATGGATGGTCTTGTCTGTCAGACCGCCCATCGGGGAGGGGGCACAGCCGGATCGACCACCACCCCTTCCGGTGTGCGCAGGTCCGTCACGAAGTGGACCTCGTAAGCGACCCTCACCGGCGCGACGACCTGCGGTCCCAGTGGCGGTACGACGCGGCAGCCGACCGCACAGTCCAGCTTTGAGATAGGTGCGCCCTGGTCCTGGTGATCACCGACCTCCATCGGCATCGTCATCCTGTCGCAATCCGCGCTCTGGGCCTGGGCCACGCAAAGCGGAGCAGCCAGCAGCATCAGCGTGCTGAGCAGAGCCAGCGCCACACGCGCAGCCGCACCGCCGAACGAGCGGCGCAGCTTTCTCACGACGGGTTGCTTCAACTTGCGCATCAGATCACCGGCTCATGTTTCGGCTCGGAGGGCGGTTTGCGCAAGAAGGGATCGTGCGCCCGCATCCAGTTACGCGCGGGGCGTTCGACCAGATGATAAATCGCGATCGCCGCGATCAGGGTCACCGCGAACACGCCGAGCCAGGCTGCCCATGCCGCCGCCCCTGCAAGATTGGGAGCGACGCGGCTGAGGCCATGGAAATACGCGATGTCGACCGGCAAATGGGTCATGTAGACGGAGTAGGATACCTCTCCCAGGTAGACGAGCGCCGCCGCTCCCATAACGCCGCGCGGGTTAGTTTTCGATGCCTCGGCCAAGCTGAAGATTAGCAGTCCAAAGGCCGGCCAGATCGCGGCGTCGCTCCAGTGTAGGGATGAGCCGACTGCAATCCAGAGAACGGCCAGCGCCGCGCCGGCAAGGGCCGCGATGCGGGGCAGCTCAATGGTTCGGCCGAGCTGGTAGAGAGACGCCCCAAAAAGGAAGGCTGGAATGATGCGAACAATGCCGAGCCGCGTCACCTCCGATAGCGGCAGCCCGTTTGATTCCACGCTCCAGAACATGACGAAGAACAGGCCAAGCGAGAGGGCGACGGCGAGCCAGGCGACACGGCGCAGCGCCAGCACGAACAAGGCCGCTATCGGGAAGATGAGATAGGCGAACCACTCCGCCGAGATCGACCAGGACGGAAAATTCCATTGCACCGAGGGCGTCGTCCCCCAGGCGTGGATGAGCAGCAGATGCTGCGGCAACACTTTCGGATCGAAGGCGATGGTATCGAAGCGGGCGCCCATCTTCATCGCAACGAGCCAGATGGCGACGGTGGCCGCCAGCGTCACCATGTGGACGGGGTAGATCCGCGAGAGGCGCGCCCAGAGGAAGGAACCGTAGTTCAGGCGCTTCTCTTGCACCCGGCTCAGGTAGACGTGGCTCAGGATGAAACCGGAGAGGATGAAGAAGAGATCGACGCCGAGATAGCCCTTGGCGACAAGGCCCAGACGGTCAAGGTCGAGTCCCAAATGGTCTCGAAAATGATAGACCAGCACCCACAACGCGGCCGCTATTCGCAATGACGTTAGCGGCCGGATGTCGTTCGGATACATGCGCGCCCCCGTGCCGAGGGCGCCTGCTCGCAAGCCCCTCTCAGGGCTATACGGCGCTCGCGCGGGCATCCCTCATCAAGGAGGAACGCCCGCGCGCACCAGTTATAGCCGCACGGCGCGCAGCCGTAGCGCGTTGCCGATGACGCTGACCGAGGAGAGCGCCATGGCGAGCGCCGCAATGGCCGGCGAGAGCAGCAGCCCAAACACCGGGTAGAGCACCCCCGCCGCGATCGGCACCCCACCCAGGTTATAGACGAAGGCGAAGAACAGGTTCTGGCGGATGTTGCGCATCACGGCGCGGGACAGGGTCCGCGCCTTCATGATGCCGGCCAGATCACCCCTCAAAAGCGTGACGCCGGCGCTCTCGATCGCCACGTCGGAGCCGGCGCCCATGGCGATGCCGACATCGGCCGCGGCGAGCGCTGGCGCGTCGTTGACGCCATCACCCGCCATGGCCACGACACGGCCTTCGCGGCGCAGCCTTTCCACCACTGCGGCCTTGTCCTGAGGCAGAACCTCAGCCGCGACCTCCACGATACCGAGCTTGTCGGCGACAGCGCGCGCCGTCGTCTCGTTGTCGCCGGTCATCATGACGATGCGCAGCCCTTCGGCCTTCAGGGCGTCGATGGCCGCGCGCGCGCCCGCCTTGATCGGATCGGCGATGCCGAGCAGTCCGGCAAGTTGGCCGTCGAGAGCGACAAAAACGACCGTCGCGCCCTGCCGGCGCAGCGCGTCCGCCTGCGCGTCGAGCGGCGAGATATCCGCGCCTTGCTCACCGATGAAGCGACGGCTGCCGATGGCGACGCGCTGGCCTTCGACGATGCCAAGCACGCCTCGGCCGACCGGAGAGTCGAACTCGCTGGCCTCGGTCAGGCTCACGCCCTCTTCGGCGGCGGCGCGCAGGATGGCGTCGCCCAGCGGGTGTTCGGAGCCGCGCTCGAGGCTGGCCGTGAGACGCAGCAGCGTGAGCCGATCGACGCCATCCACCGGCATGATCGCCGTGACCGCCGGACGGCCTTCGGTGAGCGTGCCCGTCTTGTCGACGACGAGGGTGTCGATCTTCTCAAAGCGCTCCAGGCTCTCGGCGTTCTTGATGAGCACACCCGCCTGCGCGCCACGCCCAACGCCGACCATGATCGAAATGGGGGTCGCGAGACCCAGGGCGCAGGGACAGGCGATGATGAGGACGGAGACAGCGGCGACGAGCGCATAGCTGAAGCGCGGGTCGGGGCCGACCACAGCCCAGGCGATGAAGGCGACTGCCGCGATCAGGATAACCCCCGGCACAAACCAGCCGGAAACCCGGTCGGCGAGACGCTGGATGGGCGCGCGGGAACGCTGCGCCTGCGCCACCATCTGGACGATCTGCGAGAGCAGAGTGTCGGCCCCGACCTTGTCGGCGCGCATGACGAAGGAGCCCGTCTTGTTGATCGCGCCGCCGATGACGGCATCGCCGGTATCGCGAGTCACCGGCATGGACTCGCCCGTAACCATGGATTCATCGAGCGAGGCCCGACCGTCGAGGATCGCGCCATCGACCGGCACCTTCTCGCCGGGACGCACGCGCAGGCGGTCACCGACGGCAATGAGATCGAGCGAGACCTCTTCGTCGGTCCCGTCATCGCGAACGCGCCGCGCCGTTTTCGGAGCGAGATCGAGCAGCGCCTTGAGCGCGCCGGACGTGCGTTCCCGCGCCCCCAGTTCCAGCACCTGGCCGAGCAGGACCAGCGCGGTGATGACCGCCGCCGCTTCGAAGTAGACCGGCACGGAGCCGTCACTCTTGCGGAAGGCATCGGGGAAAATCTGCGGGGCCGCGACAGCGACCACGCTGTAGAGCCACGCGACGCCCACGCCCATGGCGATGAGCGTGAACATGTTGAGGTTGCGGGTCCGAAGCGAGGCCCAGCCGCGCTCGAAGAAGGGCCAGCCGGCCCAGAGCACGACCGGCGTCGCCAGCGCGAACTGTATCCAGTTCGACCACTGCCCCGGCAGGTAGTGATGCAGATCGAAGAGGTGACCGCCCATCTCCAGGGCGAAGACCGGCAGGCTCAGCACGACCGCCAGCCAGAAGCGGCGCGTCATGTCGGCGAGTTCGGGATTGGGGCCGCTATTGGCGGTGATCGTCTCCGGCTCCAGCGCCATGCCGCAGATCGGGCATGAGCCCGGCCCCACCTGGCGGACGTCGGGGTGCATCGGGCAGGTGTAGATCGTTCCCCGGGCCGCCGGCGGGTCTTCAACGCGATCCTTGGCGAGATACTTTTCCGGATCGGCCGCGAATTTCGTGCGGCAGCCGGCGGAGCAGAAATGGAACGCCTCGCCGTGATATTCCGCGTGGTGCGGCGTCGTCGCCGGGTCCACCGACATGCCGCAGACCGGATCGGTCACGGCATCCGCCGTCTTCGGCTTGCCCGCGCAGCAGCTTTGGCCCTCATGACCGCCGTGCTGTTCCGGATCGTGACGCTGGTGATGATCGCTCACGCCTGCCTCCATTTCGATGGTTTTAAATACCCCCAGGGGGCATTTCCTTGCCGTGAGGTATACCCCCTAGGGGTACTTGTCAATTACCCCTGGGGGGTATAGTTTAGCAGGATAGGAGCCACGCCATGCACCGCACGAACAAAGCCAATCTTCAGAACCGTCTCAGCCGCGTCGAAGGCCAGGTGCGCGGCATCGGACGGATGGTGGAAGAGGATCGCTATTGCATCGACATCCTTACCCAGCTCCAAGCCGTGCGCGCCGCGCTCAGCAAGGTGGAACAGGAACTCCTGCGCGAGCACATCGATCATTGCGTCGGCGCGGCCTTCGCGAGCGGCGACGCCGCCGAGCAGCGCGCCAAGGCCGATGAACTGGTGACGCTCCTGCAGAGGTCGTTGCGGTGAGGATCGCCCTTTCCATTCCCTACGCGCCCAGGGCGCTCTCCCCTCGCGCGCATGAGGGATCGCGCACATTGATGCGTATCAGGAAGGGGGTGCGGGAGGTGCGCCGCTTCATGAACACGCTGGACCAGAAACTGCGCTCGCTGCACGCCTCAACGGCTGCGACCGCGTTGGACGATTTGGAAGACAGGGTCTGGGGCCGCGTCCGCGAGGCGCGCGCCAACGCGGTGCTGGAGCGCAAATGGCGCACGGCGCAGCTGGCGGCCGCCTCCTTCGCGCTGGTCACCGGTGTCGCCTTCGGCGGGGTCGAGGCCGCCGCCCTCGTGCGGACACAGCAGCCGTCCGTTTCGCTCACCGCATCCGGGCTCGCTCCTTCCGAGCTTCTGGAGGGACGTGAATGAAGCCGGGTCTTCGCAACCTCGTGTTGATGATCGTCCTGGTCGTCATCGCGGCCGGCGGCGGCGCGTGGCTCTGTGCGCGCTACGTCGTGAGGCATCACGCGGAAGGTCCCTCGCTGCACGACATGGTTCATGAGAAACTGGACCTCACGGCGGATCAGTCGCGCCGCCTCGATGGAATCGAGAAGAGTTACGCCGTCGAGCGCAAGCGGCTTGAGGGCGAGATGCGCGCCGCCAATCGCGAGCTCGCGATGGCTATTCAGAAGGGCCACAAGGACTCGCCCGAGCTCGAAGCCGCCATCGACCATCTGCACATGGCGATGGGCGCGCAGCAAAAGGCGACCATCGCCCATGTCTTCGACATGCGGGCGGTCCTGAACCCGGAGCAGGCCAAAAAGTTCGACGCTGAAATTACTGCGGCGCTCACCCAAGAGGACCGGTGAGCGCGGCTTCAGAGCCGCAGGATTCAGAGCTTGCCGCCAGCGCGGTCGCCGGCGACGAGCGCGCCTTCTCGTGGCTGATGCAACGCCACAAGGACGCGCTCTACAGATTCATCCGGCGCTACACCGGGGACGCCGACGAAGCCTACGACCTCTTGCAGGAGAGCTTCACCGCCGCCTGGAGCGCGCTGAAACGCTACGACAGGACCCGCTCCTTTCCAACCTGGCTGCGGCGCATCGCGCTCAACAAATGTCGCGACTGGTCCCGCCGCCGCGCCGTGCGCCGCTGGCTGACGCGCAACGAGGGCCTCGACAGCTGGACCGGCCAGAACCTGCCAACGGACGAGCCGTCTCCCGAGGCCGCCGTCGCCGACAAGGAACAGCTCACGCGCCTTGACCGCGCCATTGCCAACCTGCCGGCCGGGCTCAAGGAGCCCTTGATTCTCACGGCTCTCGAAGGCCTGTCCCAGGACGAGGCCGGCAAAATCCTCGGCCTCAGCGCCAAGGCCGTCGAAGTGCGGGTCTACCGGGCGCGAAAGGCGCTTTCGTCAGCGCTTTCGCTTGAGGACGCCTGACGTCTACTTGGCGGGAGCCGCGTGCGACGACCAATGGATATGGGCGATGCGCCAGCCGCCCTTCACCTTTTTCAAGACCATGGTCTCGGTCGTCAGCCGGTCGACCGTCTTCTTCTCATAGACGCCGGTCGTGCGGCCCTGGGTCAGCACCCAGGCGATCTTGCCTTCAACGCCGGAGCGACGACTTGTGATCGTGTCCGTCATCCCCTGGCTGTAGGCGATGTCACCGGGCAGATGCGCCTCGACATATTCGGCTTTCGAGGATTCGGCTCCGCCTTGCTCGAAGATGACCGCATCGTCGAGCAGCAGGTCCGCGACGCCCGCCGCGTCGCCCTTTCCCATAGCGGCGTGAAAGGCGTCGACCGTCAGCACGGGACCGCTTTGGGAGGCGGCAAGCGCCACGGCCGGAGCGGTGACGGCGGCCAGCGGCGAGGCGGCAAGAACGATGCTCAAGGTCAGAACGCGAAGCGACATGGTGTTCCCCCGAAATCCAGAGTGCGAACTAGGCATGGTGAGCGAAGACGGCGGTGGCGCCATCCTTTTGTACGAGAAGCACGTCATAAGCTTCTCGCGTCCCGTCTGGCATTTCCATACCGGGTGAGCCGATCGGCATGCCAGGCACGACCAGGCCCAGGACATTGGGCCTTTCCTTGAGTAGGCGACGGATATCCGACGCCGGCACATGTCCCTCGATCAGGTAGAGGCCCACCTGGCCGGTGTGACATGACGCCATCTCGGCCGACAGTTTCAGGCGCTCATGCAATGCCGCGCGGTCCGTCGTCTCGACGATCCGGGTCTTGAAGCCCGCCGCGTTGAGATGCTCGACCCAGCCCGTGCAGCAGCCACAACTCGGGTCCTTGTAGACGGTGATCATCTGCGGGGCAGCAGTGGCGGGCTCGCACGCTGCGGCCACAAGGCCGGCGGCGAGGACGAGGACGGTGCGGCGGGTGCCTAAAACCATGCGCGCACCCCTATGACAAAGCTGGTCTCTTGATCGTCCTCGCCCAGGGATTTTGCATAGTCGGCCGTGCCGCCGAACTTGCGGTCGTAGGTGACGCCGACATAGGGCGCGAACTGGCGCGTGACCTGGTAGCGAAGACGCAGGCCGAGTTCGAGATCGGTGACGCCTGAGCCAAGTTCAAGCTCGGGAATGTCCTGCGCCGAAAGGTTCAGTTCCGCGCGCGGCTGCAGGACGAGCCTTTGCGTAAGACGCAGATCGTAGCTGCCTTCGAGCCGGGCGAAGGCCTCACCCTTGTTGGACAGGAAAAGCGCGCCCTCGGTCTCGAACCAGTACGGCGCGAGGCCCTCGAACCCGACCGTCGCGTAGGTGCGCCTGGGCCCATCCTGAAGATCCTGGCGCAGCCCCGCCTGGAGGTCGAAGTACGGCGAGATCGCCCGCGAATAGAGCAACTGCACCTCGGCCTTTTCCAGATCGCCGCTGGCGCCTTCGCCTTCCGACTTCACAACAAGGCGGTTGTAATCGCCCCCGTACCAGGCTTCGCCGTTCCAGGCGTAGGCGTCGTCCCCGTCGCGCACGCGCCACTCGGCCTGGTCGATGAGGACCATCCAGCTGTTCGAACCGCCGTGTTCCTCGCGCAGTTGATCGCGCGACGGGCGCATCGCCGCCGCGCCGAAGATGGCGTCCGCCGCGTTGTCGCTCGGTGCGGCCGGCGGCGGCTCGGTTCCGACCTCCTCCTCCTCCATCCCTGCGTGGGCGCTGTGGTCCATGCCTTCCATGGCCGGCATGCCCTCCATCCCCTCCTTGGGCGCCTCGCCTGGGGGAAGCTCGGTTGGCCAGTCCATCGCGGGCATGGCGTCTTCTTCGGGCTCAGCTTGCGGAGCGGTTTCCGATACAGGTTTCGGCTTGAGCGCCGCCGCAGGGGCGGGGGTGGGGTGGGCCTGATGCTGCGCAAAGGCCGGGGTTGCGAGCGCCAGGCCGAGGGCGGTGAGGCAGACCAGCCGGCTCATTGGCCCGCTCCCGGCAGGGGGCGTACGCTCACCACGCGGAACATGCCGGCGTGCATGTGGTAGAGCATGTGGCAGTGGAAGGCCCAGTCGCCTGGCGCATCGGCGGTGAGATCAAAGGTGACCTTGCCCCCGGGCGCGACGTTCACCGTGTGCTTTCTGGGATGCCTGCCCTTGGGGCCCGTCAGCAGTTCAAAGAAATGTCCGTGCAGATGGATGGGGTGGGCCATCATCGAGTCGTTGACCAGCGTCACGCGCACACGCTCGTTCAAGCGGAAGGGGATGGGCTCGGTGACCTCGGAGAACTTCTCGCCGTCGAAGGACCACATGAAGCGTTCCATGTTGCCGGTGAGGTGAAGCTCCAACGTCCGCGTCGGGGTGCGGGTGTCGGGGTTGGGGTCGAGTGCTTCCAGGTCGGTGTAGACCAGCACCCTGTGCCCCACGTTCTCAAGCCCCTGGCCGGGCTCGCCGGTGCGATCCATCGGCATGGGTGAGATGGTCTGGACGCCCGGCCCCATCTTCACCTGGGGGGCGTTGTCGCCATTGCGCATCGACATATCCATGCCGGACATGTCCATCTGCATGCCGCCGTCGGATCCGTGGTCCATGCCCTCCATCGAGCCATGGGCGCTCATGTCCATGCCCATGTCCTTCATCGTCGCCAAAGGCCGCTCGCGCAAAGGAGGGACCACCGCCACCATCCCTGAGCGTGGCGCCAGGGTCGCGCGGCCCATGCCCGACCGGTCAACCGCTTCAGCGACCAGCGTGAAGGCCTTGTCCTCGGTCGGCCGCACGACGACGTCGAGGGTCTCGGCGATCGAGAGCTGGAACTCGTCCACATCGACCGGCTTCACGTTCTGTCCGTCGGCCTGGACGACCTCCATCGACAGGCCCGGGATGCGGACGTTGAAGATCGTCATCGCCGCTGCATTGATGAAGCGCAGCCGCACCCGCTCGCCCGGATTGAAGAGGGCCGTCCAGTTGTCGTCTGGCCCATGGCCGTTGATCAGGAAGGTGTAGACCGAACCGGTGACATCCGAGACGTCGGTGGGGTCCATCCGCATCTTACCCCACTCGACCCGGTCTTTAAGTGGCTGGTCCTTGCCGGCGAGCAGACCCGCGACGGTCTGCTTCTGAGCGTTGAACACCCCTGCCTGGGCCTTCAGCTGCTTGAAGATTTCGTGCGGGTGCATGAACGCGAAGTCCGAGAGGACGACGACGTACTCGCGGTCAAAGGCGACGGGGTCGGCGTCCTTCGGTTCGATGACGATAGGGCCGTAGTGGCCTTCCTGCTCCTGCAGGCCGGAGTGGCTATGGTACCAGTAGGTCCCGGCCTGCACGACAGGGAACTCGTAGACGAAGGTCTCGCCCGGCTTGATGCCGGGGAAGCTGACCCCCGGCACGCCGTCCATCTGAAACGGCAGGATCAGGCCATGCCAGTGGATCGAAGTGTCTTCGTGCAGATCGTTGGTCACCGAGATGCGGGCGACCTGGCCTTCCTTGAGGCGGATCAGCGGTCCGGGCACCGTGCCGTTGATGGTGACGGCATGACCCTTGCGACCATTGACCGGCCACTCCGTGTGGCCGATCCGCAGCTTGATGTCGCTGCCGGAGACTGACGGCAGATCGCGCACCAGTCCCGGCGAATTGCTGCGCGCCCAGGCCGGGAAGACGCTCGACATGGCGAGCCCTGCCCCGAGCAGGCCTGCATTTTTGAGCAATGTACGTCGGGCCAGATCAGCCATTCGAAATCCCAGTCACTTGGGCCAGCCCGATCAGAAGAGAATGCCGGGATCGGCTTCAATTATACGCGTGCGGCGGGTGTTTCCCTCATCGTCTGGCCAGGTCAGAACATCATGTGGCCGGACCCGTGCGTCACTTCGGCGCCAAAATAGGCCTGGACCAGGATCAGCAGAACCGTGAGCGCGAGGGGGAACTCATAGCCGCGGGCGCTAAGACGACGCGCGGCCTGCTCTGCCGGCCGCTTGAGCCACCACAATGCCAAGATCAGGAAAGGCAGGCTGCTGCCCAGCCAGCGGTGAATTGTGAGCGCGCTCTCGTCATCCGGCGCTGGAAGGCCGGCGCTCGCCCAGCCCAGAGGGGCGGCTATGAACGCGCCGATGGCCGCAATACCAAGAAGGAGCTTGTTGCTCGCGGCAAAGAGCGGCTGACGGCGCAGGGTCGCGGCGGCTTCCAGAAGAGCGACCGTCAGGATCAGTGCGATCGGAAAGTGAATAACGGCCGGGTGCCACATGCCGAGCCACATGATGAGACGGCCCTCAAAGGTCTTGGGCTTGTCGTGCGACATCTGCATCGTGCCGTCGTCGGTCGGCCACGCCATATCGGTGACCGGCATGTCGTCAGGCGGCGAGACACCAGCCTCCGACGTTGCCGTGACTGACGTTGCCGCCAGCGGGCTCGCGGATTCAGCCGCGTGAACAGGGGCCGCCGAAACGGTTATCGCCACCAGAAGCGCGAACACACCGGCCGTGAGGTTTCGAAAAGCCATCGCGCGCCCCTCCTTGAACGCCGAAAGGAGCGTGCCGCAACGCGCGCTCCTCGCGCGTTACATGACGTGAATTTCGGAGACGACCGGCTTGCCGCCGACATTTTTCAGCACGAAATGAATCTTCTTGCCGACCGTCACGCCCTTCAGGATCGCGGCATTCTCGACCTTGAACTTCATCGTCATCGCCGGCCACTTCAGGGCCGGCATCGGCCCGTGCGCGATGGTGATCGTTCCGGCTTTGGCGTCGATCGCCTTGACCGTCCCCTGGCCTTCAGCGGCCTGAGGCACGGCCGCGTGGTTTTCACCCGCATGGGCCATCGCCGCCGGGACGGCCACGCTCGTCGTTGAGAGGGCCGCGGTGAGCGCCGCGATAAGCAATTTGCTCTTCATCGAAAAACTCCACTGGTTTCGCACGCCGATAATGCGTCGTCAGTAGAGCTATACGGCCCGTCGGTTCGCATCCCTCACACTGGCGGTCAGCGTCGTGAAGGCGCCCTCCTCCCGACCGGCAAGCGATCGCGATCAGCGGTTCAGACAATGAAGACCGGGGCAAAGCCCCCGCCCGGCGTTCGGAAGTTGGTGGTTTGGCCCTGGTAGACTCGGGCGGCGCAGAGAAGCGGCGAACCTCTGTAGGTGTAGAGACGAACGTCCAGCTTCAACGCCTGCACCTCCCCATCGACCTTGATCCGGCGCTCTGTCGGTATTGCGAGGTCCTGGGCGATGTACTGGCCCTGCAGCACCTCCGCCCACACCCGATGGGTGATCTTGTCCCCGCGGTACACCGCCTTGCCGCCATGACCGCCCGCCGGCTTGAAGAAGAGGCCCTTGCGTTGCTGCCATAGGAGATCGGCGTTTTCGGCAGTGACGAGCCGGGTGCGGGGGACCGCGGTCAGGTGCGCGGCTGTCCGGTCGGCCAGGATCTCAACGACGGCTGGATCAGACAGCAGGCTGAGGTTTCGCTTGTCCGCGAAAAGCGCGTGATTACGGGGGTTGGGCGTCAACACGACCGCGCCGGCGAGATAGGCCTCGCGCAGGGCTTCATGGCCCGGGGCCCCAAGGGAAAAATCGACCAAGCGGTTGTACACCAGATCGACGCTCTCGCCCTGGCATCCCAGGCGCCCGTCAGTGAAGGTGAGCTCGCCCGGATCGGCGATCAACGCCCGTAAGCCGTGCCGTTCAAAGAACCGTTGTGCGAGCAGAAATTCGGGAAACAGGTACTGGTCCGTCGGCCGGTCGTCGACGATAGCCACGGTCGCCAGCGACCCGGTCTGCCGCTGGCTTTCCCATTCGCCGATGAACATGCGCCAGACCGCAGGTTCGAACTCTTCGATCCGCGCCGCGCGCGTCGCCACCTTGGCCTCCTCGCAGCAGGCTGTCTGGGCTCGAGCCAGGACTGCGTTGAGAAAGGCGCCTCCAGCGTTGGTGTTGACCTCGATGAGCCTGGGGCCGTCGGCCCCCAGGTGGAAATCGTAGCCCATGAAGACGCCACAGGGTCCGAAGTCCTGGCGCGCAATCTCCGGCGCCCACGCCAAGACAGCCTCCTGATAGGCGGGGGTCGCGGCGGCGGACTCGATCGCCGTCACAACATCAAGCATCGCTTGAAGGTCATCCCGCGCCAGGAAGACCGGCGACCGGGAAAAAAGATGCGGGTGCGTCGTTATCAGCCCCGCCGCTACCTCTTCACCCGGCGTCTCCGCGCGCATCGCGGCGCGGAGGCCGTCGCTGTCCACGGTGATACAAAAGCATGCGCTGTTCAGTACCCGGTCGAGGCGCTCATGGGTTTCGTTTCGCTGCATCCTTGATCATACCACGATCAGGAGTGGTCGAATGGGGTCTGCGCGTCGGTATCGCTTTCTGCGACAAGCCGACCAGCTACCTTGATCAACGGGTCCGCAACGCGCCAAACGCAGCCATTCGCGGCCCGCCAATTTCCCGACGTTGGCTGTCTCGACTGCGGGGCCGAGCGCCGAGGTTATTGCGCGGGTGTCTTGACCTCGCCTCGCCGGATGGTTGATTAGAGGCATGAAGAAAGTAGACGATCTCGGCCCGGCGCATCTGGAGTGGCTCATCCAAAGCCGGATGCGAAACCAAAATGCCTGCCTTAGATTGTTCAATACTTTCGAAAAATACCCAGAACAGGCGAAGAGCCAAACCTTCCGCGCGCACTCTCAGACGCTCGTGGCGGTGGGATTTTCTCTATGGCGGGCAGCTTTCTTGGCAGACAAAACCGGTGATCGAGAAGCCGTCTTTGCCGACGCGCGAATCTTTCTCGCGAAGCTCTTGACCGACAACGCCATAAACTATCCGCAGGATCGCGGTTCGCGAGAATGGACGTTCAACTACTACATGACGAACGCCAACGACGCGCTCCTGAAGCTAGCCGGGCGCTGGAGCAACGTGACGGCGGTGCTTTCGAAGTATGAGAAGGTATCCGCCACTTTCTGCGCTCATCAGCAAGCGCCAGGAGTTCGCGCTGAGGGTGCCCAGCGCTCCGCCGCATAGCCGACCTTCTGAACGTCTCAGTAGAGTCAGAGGCAGACCCTGGGGTGCCGCAGAAATCCAGAAGTCTGAAATCCGCGCCATCGCGACCGCTGACTCGGGCTGATCGAACAGAGGGCAGGTTAGCGCGGCAGACGCGACCTACGCCGTGCCGGATTCGGCACGCTTCTGGCAATTGTCGAGATGGTCAGCCCACCAGGCCATCATCTTGCGCCGTTGCGGCAGCCACTCTGCAGCGTTGTAGGCCGCACGGACTTCATCACGCTCCGCGTGCGCAAGTTGCCGCTCAACCCAGTCACGATTGAAGCCCTGCTCGTTCAATATCGTCGAGGCCGTGCCCCGAAACCCGTGGACCGTCGCGCGTCGGTGATAGCCCATGCGGTAAAGGGCGTAGATCATCGTATTTTCCGACATCACGCCGGACACGGTAGGCGCGGGGAACAAAGAGCCGTCACCGCTCGAAATTTTTCGGAGCCCCTCGAGGACATCGACCGCTTGTTTCGAAAGCGGAACGAGATGTTCGGCTCTCATCTTCATCCGCTCGGCGGGTATGCGCCACAAGGGCTCGGCCCCGTCCAGATTCTCGAACTCTGACCATTGAGCGAACCGGACTTCAGATGTCCGGACAAAGGTCAGCAGCGTGAGTTGGAGCGCCAGTCGGGTTTGCGCCTCTCCGTTGTACGATTTCAAGTCCCTGAGGAACTTCGGCAGTTCCGCCGCCTTCAGCGCAGCGCGGCGCTTGGCGGGCGGGCGAGCGCTCAGCGCTGCGGCCAAGTCGTCAGCGGGGTTTGCGACTACCAACCGCTCTGCCTTGGCCAGGCGAAAGATGTCTTGAATGTAGTTGCCGACGCGGCGGGCCGTTTCGATTGCGCCCCGCTGCTCGATGACTCTCAAGGCACTCAGCACCTGCTCAGCCGTCACCTCGTTGACAGGCAGGCTGCCAAGTTCAGGCAAGACGTCGGCCTCAACGCGACTCCAAATTCTATCGGAGTAGCCTTCCACCCAGCGGCTCTTGCGCGCTGCGAACCACCGCTCCGCGACCGCCTTAAACTGACGGCTCTCGTCAACCACCTGGCGGGCCTTAGCCGCCTTGCGAACATCCCCGGGATCGACGCCATTTCGCAGAGCCTTCCGCGCGTCGTCCCTTGCCTCTCGCGCCTCAGCTAGGGGGACATCTTGGCTATTCCCCAACGCTAGTGTCTTTCGCTTGCCGTCGAACCGGTAGTCGAGCCTCCAGAGCTTTGACCCTTGTGGATTTATCAGCAGATACAGCCCGCCGCTGTCGGCGAGCTTGTACGGTTTGTCACCCGATTTGGCGTTTCTCACGCCGACAGCTGTGAGGCTCATGACGGTATCGTTGTCGCGCGGCTATTCGATACCGTCGCCCATACCGTCACAATTCGCTGGATGCAACAGGACGCCCAAGGACACTGATGCATCAAACTTGATGCACTACAGCCACTTGCACCCCGGACTCGGACCTCAATGGACCTCCCCGGACGCCAAGTGGTAGGGACGGTGGGACTCGAACCCACACGCCTTGCGGCTGCGGCTTTTAAGGCCGCTGCGTCTACCATTCCGCCACGTCCCCGCCCGGCCCTGTCTAGAGGAGCGGAAGGGGATGGCAAGCAGACTACTGCTTGGCGACGATCGGCGGCTTGGTCGCGCCCTGGCCGTAGAGGGTGCTGTCCATGGTCCGTTGGGCGGCGTCCTCGCGGGCCGACCAGTCGAACGCTGTCAGGCAGACCTTCTTCGGACGGATCGCGCCGAGAACCATGGTCTTGCGACAGACAATGCGGTCGGCGTCAGGCTTGCCCGGCGCGCCGATCAGCACGTCTGCCCTTGCGCCGGCGGAAGCTCTGGTAGCGCTGGATTCAATTGCGACGGGAGCCACGGCCCCGACCATCGCGGTGACAAACGCGGTCACAAGAAGACTCATCACGGCCTCCCTTCACCCTGGATCAGACGCAGAGTTTAGGCCGAACGCCGATATCGGTAAAGTCGCGACCCGCGGAGCCGATGCCTCAGCCGCCGGGTTGTTGCCCTTTGAAATCATCGGCGCTGCCGGCGCTCCGGTTGCCCGGGTCGGTCAGCCTGTCAGCATCGTCCTTGAGCCGCTGGCGTTGGGCGATGGTCATGCAGACCTTTTGCGGCCGGTTGGAGCCGACAACATGTTCCCGCGTGCAGACGATGCGGTTCGGATCGTCCAACGCCTTCTTACTGGCTGCGGGGTCGACGAGCGGCGCGCGGGAGCCGGCCTGGGCCAGGGCGGGCGACGCAACGAGGACGAGGGCGGCGGCGATCAACGCGGTGCGCATAGATACTCACAGGACTGCTTAAAGTGGTGGCGTCCAGACTGGCCGTCAGGCGCCCGCGCTGTCAAGAAACGTAATGTTGCCGATGCCCTCGGCCGCAAGGGCTGCCTCGAGATCGCGCCGCGCCGCCTCGACCTGCGCAAGATCGCGGCCGCGGATGACCAGCTGGCTGCCGTAGCCGGCCGGCGAGAAGAAGGGATAGCTGCCCAGCGACAGGTCCGGATGGGCCCTGGCGACGGCTTCCAGGGGGGCGGCCATGGCCCCCTCCCCCGTGCCTTCGACGCGCAACGTCTGGGAAATCACCACGGCCCCGACCCGCAGACGCGGACCCACATCCTCCAGCATGCCGCGCATGATCGACGGCACCCCGGCCAGAACGAAGACGTTGCCGATCTGGAAGCCGGGCGGGCCCTGCACCGGGTTCTTCACCAGGCTGCCGCCCTCGGGCACCCGCGCCATGCGCCGGCGGGCCGCGTTCAGCTCGCCGCCCCAGCGGCTGCTCATCATGGCGATGATCTCGGGATGTTCGTAGAGGGCGACGCCGAAGGCCTTGGCGACGCAGTCGGCGGTGATGTCATCGTGTGTCGGGCCGATGCCGCCGGTGGTGATCAGATAGTCGTAGCGCCCGCGCAGATGATTCACCGCCGCCACGATCTCGGCCTCGTCGTCGGCCACGACCCGCGCCTCGGCCAGGTCGACGCCGTACTGGGCGATGTAGCGGGCGATTGAATTGAGGTTTGTGTCCTGGGTCCGCCCCGACAGAATTTCGTCTCCGATGATGAGGACCGCCGCCGTCACCCGTTCCTGGCTCGCCATAGAGGCCGTCCTTCCCTACATCGCTGATCCCGTCGATCTAGAGCGCCCATGCACCTGCCTCAACCCTTAAGCCGCGGCCGATTGGTCAGCCGCTACAAACGCTTCTTCGCCGACGTCATTCTCGATGACGGACGGGCGGTGACGGCGCACGTCCCGAACCCGGGCGCCATGCTGGGCCTGAAGGACGAAGGCATGGGAGTCTGGCTGTCGTGGAGCGGCGATCCAAAGCGCAAGCTGCCCTGGACCCTGCAGCTGGTGGAGGCGGACGGCGGGCTGGTCGGGGTCAACACCATGAACCCCAACCGGCTGGTCGCCGAGGCGCTGGCCAAGGGTGCGATCCCGGAACTGGCCGGCTATGCCCAGCTGCGCCCCGAGGTGAAGTACGGCGAAGCCAGCCGCATCGACTTCCTGCTGACGGATCCTGAGCGCCCGGCCTGCTGGCTGGAGGTCAAGAACTGCCACTATCGGCGCGAGGGGACGCTGGCCGGGTTCCCCGACTGCGTGGCTGCCCGCAGCGCCAGGCATCTGCGTGAGCTTGAGGCCATGGTCGCCAAGGGCGACCGGGCGGTGGTGCTGTTCGCGGTCCAGCGTACCGATTGCGACGCCTTCAGCGCCTGCCATGACCTCGACCCGGTGTTCGCCGCCGCCCTGGACCATGCCGCCGACGCAGGGGTCGAGGTGCTGGTCTATGCCTGCGCCATGGGGACCGACGCCATCGAGATCGCCCGCCGGATCGCCTGGCGGCGCTGACACCCTCGCCCGGCTCTCGATCATCGGTTAGGCTCGCCACCCGACGACACCGCCACCGGGGTGAGCATGGCCAGTTACCGCGAGCGCCTGACGGCCGATCTGGACCGGTGGATCGCCGCCGGCCTGACCCCCGCCGAGAACCGCCAGGCGATGCTCGACATGGCCGTCGAGCCGCGGCGGCTGGACGCGGCGACGGCGCTGGCGCTGGTCGGGGTGGTGTTCATGGGTGCGGCGGTGATCGCCTTCGTGGCCGCCAACTGGGACGGAATTCCACGCATCGGCCGGTTCGCCATCCTGATCACCGCCTTCCTGGGCGCGGCCGGGGCCGGGGCCTGGACCGGCTCCAGGGGGCGGCCGAACGCCGCCAATGGACTGCTGACCCTGGCTGCGGCGTTGTTCGCCGCCTCCATCGGCCTGACCGGGCAGATCTTTGACATCGCCGGCGATCCAAAGACCGCCCTGCTCGGCGCGGCCGCCGGTGCGGTGCTGCTGGCTCTGGTCGGACGGTCCAGCGGCGCGTTGATCGCCGCCCTGCTCTTCGTCGGCATGGCCGATTTCTTGCCACCCCAGAGCTACTGGCTGGCGCCGGCGGCTGTCGTCGGGGTCGCGGTGGCCTGGCTGTGGCGCTCGGTTCCGGCCGCGCACGCAGCCGGGCTGGCGTTCGCCGTCGGAGTCTGGCTGGCCGCCGACCGCCTGACACCGGACGGCATCAACCAGGCCGTGCCCGGCCTGGCGGCCAGCGTCGTACTGGCCGCTGCCGCCCTCATCGCCAGCACCCGGCGGGATGAGGGCCGGCAGGAGGCGACCATTCTTTACGGCTGGTGGGTGTGGGCAGCGCTGGCCGCCTTCGCGAGTGTCGCGGTCTGGAATGCAGGCGATACCGTCAAGGTCATCCACCGCATCGCCTGGTTGCTGATCAGTGGGGCGGTGCTGGCGCTGGGCCGCCACGACCGCCATGCCCAGGTTACAGCGGCCGGGGTCGTGTCGCTTATGGCGGCGGTGGCTGCGGTGCTCTTCGATCTTGGGCTGGACTTGGTCTACGCGGCCATGGTGTTCGGGGCCGCGGCCGTGCTGGTGCTCGGCGCCGGCTGGTTGCTTCGCCGGAGGAGCACGCCATGAGCCGCCTTCGCCCCTGGCTGATCGTCGGCGCGGCCGTGCTGATGGCCGGCGCCCTGGTCTGGCTGATCCTCTCCGAGCACCGCGCCCGGGCGGAGGGGACGCAAGTGGCCCTGGTGCTGGAGGGCGTGGACCCGCGCAGCTTGCTCAGCGGGCACTACGTGCAGCTGGAGATGCGGGACACGCTTCCGACCGGCGCCCCATGTCCGAAGAACCTTGATCCACCTGCCAGCGGCCCAGGACGCTGGGTGGCTCTGAAAAGCGAGAACGGGCGGGGCCGTGTGGTCGGGGCGACCGACAGCCGCGACGCCGCCAGGCGCCTGGCGCCGATTGCCGTGCGCGGAACGGCCCGCTGCTTCGACCTCGACGGCGACCGGGCCGTCGTGTCCCTGGACATCGGGCTTGACCGCTTCCACGCCTCACAGAAGGAGGCAGAGGCAATCGAGACGGCGCTGCGCGCCTCACGCTCCGAAACGCCGACCGCCTTCGCCCTGGTCTCGGTCGGCCGCGATGGCCGGGCGAGGCTGCTCGGCATCGAGGTCGAGGGCCGTCGCATCCTGCTGGACTGGTTCGCTCCGGCCCGCTGACGGTTTTCACCGAACGCCGGCCGTGCTATCGCCCGCCCCGGTCGGCAGTTCACCAAGGCGTCGCTGTCCCATCCGGGAAGCTAAACCTGCCACTTCGCCTCTCTTCGTCACCCGCTTGTCCCGTGCCGAAGTCGTAAGTCAGCGACCACGACCGATCCCCCCGCGGATCGCCTCGGCACGACGAGGATGAGTGATGAGAGACGTACTTCCCTTTTCGGCGCCCGACATTTCGGCGCTGGCCAGGACCCTGAGCCGCGAGATCAGCGTGCTCGATACCCCGCCCGGCCATGTCCAACTTCTCAATATCCTGGCCCGCGCCGTCGGTCACAGGAACTACCAGGCCCTGAAGGCCCAGCATGACGCCGGCCGGAGGCTCGCCACGCCGGTGACATCCGAGCCGGTCGACAACCGCGTGGTCGAGCGGACGGCCCGCTACTTCAACGCCGACGGCAGGCTGGCCAGCTGGCCCTCGAAGGTCAGCCAGCAGCGCCTGTGCCTGTGGGTGATGTGGTCGCGGCTGCCGGCCGAGACGCCACTGAACGAGCGCCAGATCAGCGAGCGGCTGAAGGCCGAGCACCTGTTCGGCGACCCGGCCATCCTGCGCCGCGACATGGTCGGGCAGGACATGCTGAGCCGCACCGACGACGGCAGCGTCTATCGCCGCAATGAAAGACGCCCGCCAGCTGAAGCCCTGGCGCTGATCCGGGCCGTCAGCCGGCGTTAGAGCGTAGGGACCGGCATGATCGCCATCACCTCGCCGCCCTCGCCGGGGAAGATGGAAAAGTGCGGATGGTCGATGAACAGGCGGGGCGTGTTGCTGAACGGCTGGAGCCGGCCAAGGCGTTTGCTCGGGTCGAGCGATCACCCGCGGGCGCCGCTCCGTCGACCAGGCCTCGCCCTTGTGGAACAGGTCGATGCCCCCCTTGACGACAATCTGAACTTTTCGTGCGCGGCCCACTCTTGCTACAATTTGAAGTTATTGGGGAAATGAGTTGAAACAGACCGGCTGAGGGCCTTGGCGAATCGCCGATGCCTCAAGGCCGTAACCGCGGGTCCTAGGGAGGCGTCCGAGTTGATCGAACTGTTGCCGTCGGCGCTGGCCGTCGCCCTGCTGCTGAGCTTCGCCGAAGGACAGCACCGGCCGGTTCCGGCTGTCGCGCCGCCGGCCGCCACCTCCGCGATGCCGATCCCTTACGCTTCTGCGTCGACCCCGGCCCAGACCCTGTCTTCCGCCCTCGAAGCGGTGCGCCGCAAGGACCTGAACGGCGCGCGCGCGCTCCAGGCCACGCTGAGCGATCCGGTGGCGCGGCGGGTGATCGACTGGGCGATCATCGATGTTCTCGGCAAGGCCCTGGGCGAGGCGGAGCTGTCACGGGCGGTCAATGATTTCGCTGGCTGGCCACGTCCGGAGGGGCGTCTGGAGGCCCTGCGGGCAGCCCAGGACGCGGCCACGCCGGCCGGCCCGGTGCCCTACAGCGCGGTTGCCGGAACGACGGGCGGCGGCGGCGGCTTCAACGCCCTTCGCCTGCGGATGAACGACGCCCTCAAGAGTCGGGACGGGGCGTCCGCCTATCGCATCATCAGCGGTCACAGCCTGCGGCCGGGCAGCGTCGACTATGCCGAGGCCGAGTCCTACGCCGGCTGGCTGGCGCTCAACAAGCTGCGTGACCCGCGCCTGGCCGACATGCATTTCCTGCGCCTGGAGCAGAACGTCAAAAGTCCGGTCAGCAAGGCGCGCGCCGCCTACTGGCGCGGGCGGTCGGCCGAAGCCATGGGCGATTCCGCCCGGGCCCGGGCCTTCTATGAGCAGGGCGCGGAGCACACGACGACCTTCTACGGCCAGCTGTCGGCCGAGAAGGCCGGCCGCACCACCCTGGTGCTGACCCCCGATCCACGGCCGGCGGCCGGCGATCTGGCCGACTTCGAGACGGGCGAGCTGGTGCGGGCCCTGCGCCTGCTGTCGGCGGCCGGTGAGCGCAGCCTGGTGCGGGTGTTCGGCCTCTACATGGGCGAGACGGTCGAGACGCAGGTCGAGCTGGCCATGCTGGTCGACACACTGCGCGGGCTGGGCGAACAGGAAGTGTCGCTGATCGCCTATCGCCGGGGCGCCCAACGGGGCCTGATCCTGCATGAACGGGGCTATCCCCTGCTGACCCCTCCGCCAGTCTATGGCGGCGCGGAGGACGCCTTCGTGCTGGCCATCGTGCGCCAGGAAAGCCAGTTCGACCCCCGCGTTCGCAGCCACGCCGACGCCCGGGGCATGATGCAGCTGCTGCCCAGCACCGCCCGCGCCACGGCCAGCCGCGTGGGCCTCACCTGGCAGCCCGAACGCCTGTGGGAGCCGAACTACAATATGCAGCTGGGCTCGGGGTACCTGGGCCAGATGGTCTCCAACCTCGGCGGCAGCTACGTGATGGCGGCGGCCGGCTACAACGCCGGGCCGGGCCGGCCGGTGGCCTGGGTGCAGATCTGCGGCGATCCGCGCGACCCGGCCGGTGATCCGCTCGACTTCCTCGAATGCATCCCGTTCGCCGAGACCCGCACCTACGTGATGAACGTGCTGTCCAACGTTCAGGTCTACCGGGCCCGGTTGAACCACGGCCACGCGCCCCTGACCCTGGCCAGCGACATCCGCCGGGGGGTCAAGCCGACGCCAAACCTGCCCAAGGGGCCGCAACCCTACGTGCCGGACGGGCCGCAGCCTTACGTGGCCGATCCGACGGCCAGCCGGTAAACCCGCCGCCTGGCGCCCCGCGCATTGAACTTCCGTGCTATGATTGCGACATAGGGCTCTCAACGCTCGCCTGATTTGTCGCCAGCTGGCGGCCCCGGACCGGACTGCCATGACCTATTCCGTCGACGACGACATCCAATACGAGACCCGCACGGGCGAGATCAAGATCCACGGGGCCGAGGGCTTCGAGGGCATGCGCAAGGCCGGCCTGCTGGCCGCCGAATGCCTGGACATGCTGATCCCGCACGTCGTGCCGGGCGTGCTGACCTCGCATCTGGACGACCTGGCCCGGAACTTTGTCCTCGAGCGCGGCGGCCTGCCCGCCTGCCTGTTCTACAGGGGCTATGGCCACACGGTCTGTATCTCGCGCAACCATGTGGTCTGTCACGGCATCCCCGGCGACTGGGCCCTGCGCGAGGGCGACATCGTCAACATCGACGTCACCGTTATCGTCGACGGCTGGCACGGCGACACCAGCCGCATGTACGGCGTCGGCAGTGTACCGGCCCGGGCGCGGCGCCTGGTCGATATCACCTATGAAGGCCTGCGCCTGGGCCTTGAGGCCATCAAGCCGGGCGCCACGCTTGGCGGCGTCGGCCACGCCATCCAGAAGTACGTCGAGGGCCAGCGCTGCTCGGTGGTCCGCGATTTCTGCGGCCATGGCCTGGGCCGCGTCTTCCACGACAGCCCCAACGTCGTGCACTTCGGCCGGCCCGGCACTGGGCCGCTGCTGAAGCCCGGCATGTTCTTCACCATCGAGCCGATGGTGAACCTCGGCAAACCGCAGGTTAAGGTGCTGAGCGACGGCTGGACCGCCGTGACCCGCGACAAGTCGCTGTCCGCCCAGTGCGAGCACAGCTGCGGCGTCAAGGACGACGGCACGATCGAGATCTTCACCGCCTCGCCGACCGACCAGTTCAAGCCGGAGATTCAGAGCGACTGAGCCGGTCCTTTCGGGCTTGCCAAGCCGGAACAATTGCGGAACATTGTTTCGCATGCGTCGCGCCGCCCGCCTCGAAGACATAGCCGCCGCCCCGCTGCTTTGGGGGGATTTCACGCCGCTTGACGCCCCGACGCCGGAGCCCGAGGTCAGCCTCAACGCCGGTCATCGCGAACGCCTGCGCACGCGCGCCCGCAAGGGTGGTCTGGCCGCCCTGCCCGACTATGAGCTGCTGGAATTCTTCCTTTTCCGGTCGATCCCGCAGGGGGATGTGAAGCCACGCGCCAAGGCGTTGCTGACACGGTTCGGCAGTCTGGCGGCGGTGCTTGCCGCGTCAGTGGAAGACCTCTGCACGGTCAAGGGCATCGGTCCGGCCGTCGCGCTGGACCTTGCGGCGATGCACGAAGCGACCCTGCGGGTTCACCGCGAACCGGTGGTCAAGCGCACGGTCATCTCGTCCTGGACCGCCCTTCTGGCCTACGTGAAGCTGGCCCTGGCGCATGAGCCGCGCGAGCAGTTCCGGGTGCTCTTCCTCGACAAGAAGAACCAGCTGATCGCCGACGAGATCCAGAACCACGGCACCGTCGATCACGCCCCGGTCTATCCGCGCGAGGTCATGCGCCGGGCGCTGGAGCTGTCGTCCAGCAACGTCATCCTGGTCCACAACCACCCCAGCGGCGACCCCACCCCCAGCCACGCCGACATCGACATGACCCGCCAGATCGTCGAGGCCGGCCACACCCTGCGGATCGGCGTGCATGATCATCTGGTGGTGGGCCGCGAGGGGGTCGCCAGCTTCCGGTCTCTGGGACTGATGTAGCTCGCGGACGGCAGCCTTGGCAGGGTCCCGGGGCCACAAGGAGCCATCGCCATGATCGCCGGCCTGTTGTCCGCCGTCTTCCTGCTGTCTCAGCCGACCGCGGGCGCGCCTCCGCCCTGCGACGCCAATCTGCAGGTCTGCCCGATCATCGACCCCGCCACCGGCCTGCCGAAGGTCTGGCCGGTCAACATCCAGGACTTCCAGGACGACGTCGAGACCTGCGTCCACTTCGCCGGCGAAGAGCCCTATGACGCCGCCCGTCGGCGCCAGATCGAAGCGGCGATGCGGCGCCATTGTGACGGGTCGGCCAGGGCGCTCCCACGCCTTCTCAAACGCTATGAGAAGGCGTCGGAGGCCCTGGCCCGGATCAGGGCGATCCAGGCCTTCCGGGAGGCCAGCTTCTGAGCCCGCCTATTTGGCCGGGTTGATCAGGTACTTCTCGCCCGTCGCCTTGCGGCTGTAGGCCTTCAGGGTGTCGGGGTTCAGCGCCTCGGCCAGGGACAGTTCGGCCGGGTAGTGGCTGGCGAAGGTGGTCTTCAGCTCGGCGGCGACGCGGGCCCGCAGGCGGCCCATGACCTCCAGACCGGCCTTCTGCAGGAAATAGGTCAGCAGATAGCCGCCCATGCCCCAGGACAGGCCGACGTTGCGGGGAATCTCGGTCGGACGCAGGTCCAGGCCGCCGTAGACATAGACCTGCTTGTGGGTGGCGCTGCCATAGCGGCTGTAGGTGGTGGCCGTGCGGTTCAGCGCCACTTCCATGGCCGCCAGAATGTCGCCGGCCAGCGGACCGCCGCCGATGGCGTCGAAGCCGAGGGTGGCGCCGGTCTCGGCCAGGGCGTCGACGAGGTCCGCCTTGAAGCCGGGCGTGGTGCTGTCCAGGACGTACTTGGCGCCGAGATCCTTGACGATTTTCACCTGTTCGGCGCTGCGCACGATGTTGACCAGCGGCACCCCGTCAGCCTGACAGATCTTGACCAGCATCTGGCCGAGGTTGGAGGCCGCAGCGGTGTGGACGAGGGCCTTGTGGCCTTCCATCCGCATGGTCTCGGGGAAGGACAGCGCTGTCAGCGGATTGACGAAGCAGGAGGCGCCGTCGGCGGCCGTCGCATCGTCCGGCAGCGGCAGGCAGGCGGCGGCCGGGGCGATCTTGTGGGTGGCGTACATCGAGCCGCCGAGCGCCGCGACCTTCTTGCCGAGCAGGGCTTCCGCCCCTGCCCCGGCCGCGATCACCGTGCCGGCGCCCTCGTTGCCGACCGCCATCGACTCGTCGAGACGGGCGGCGACCATCGCCATCCGTTCGGGCGGTATGCTGGCGGTCAGGGTCAGGCGGTCGGCGGTTCCGCCGGCCTCCAGGGTCGAAAGATCGGCCGGACCCGTCAGCAGTCCGAGGTCCGACGGATTGATCGGCGAGCCCTCGACGCGGATCAGCACCTGACCGGCCTCCGGTTGGGGAACCGACACCTCCTCCAGCGACAGCTCCAGCTTGCCGTCCGAGGTAATCTTCGAGCGCAGTTCCAGACCCGTGGTCATCATCGTCTCTCCCGTGATGGTGTCTTGTTTCAGGCTTCGGCCAGCCAGGCCAGGTATTCGGGCGTTTGCAGCAGGGCTTCGACGTAACGCTGGGCCCGGCCGTCGTCGCCGCAGATTTTCAGGTCGATGCCATAGCTTTCAAAGCGCGTGGCGACCGGGGTGAAGAAGGCGTCGGCGATCGACCAGCCGCCCAGCAGGAACGGCCCGCCGGAGCGGTCCAGCAGACCCAGCCAAAGCTCGACGATCCGGCGCACATCCCGTTCGACCTCGGGACTCATCGGCTGTTGCGTGCGTAGACCCAACTCCATCGGGCATTCCCGGCGCAGGGCCGAAAAGCCGCTGTGCATCTCGCTCGCGGCGGCGCGGGCCAGGGCTCGATCGATGGGATCGGCGGGCCACAGCCCGTCGAATCGCTCGGCCAGGTATTCGCAGATGGCCAGGGAATCGACGATCACCACGCCGCCGTCCTTCAGGGCCGGCACCAGGCCCGAGGGCGAGTGACGGCGAATCTCGGCGGTCGATGTCTCGACCTCGCGAAGCTGGATCAAAATCTCGGTGAACGGCGCGCCGGTGTGCTTGAGCACCAGCCACGGCCGCATCGACCAGGTCGACCAGCGCTTGGTTCCGATGACCAGTTCCATGACAGCTCCCAGCAAAGTTGGAACGAACGGTATTGGCGCCGGTCCTTATCCGGGCTCTAGTGCGGGGAAGAGATTAGAACAAGCGTTTGAGGAAATCGCCATGACCGACGCCGCAGTTCCGGCGCCGCCCGAGTCGAAGCTGGCCGATCGCGCCGATGACGGCCCAGGCATCGAGCCTCTAAGCAAAGGGTTCCGGCGCTATGCGCTTTGGACCCTGATGATCATCTACACGCTGAACTTCCTGGATCGGCAGATCGTCAACATCCTTGCCGAGCCGATCAAGAAGGATCTGCACCTCGCCGACTGGCAGCTGGGCATGATGACCGGCCTCGCCTTCGCGCTGTTCTATACCGTTCTCGGCATTCCGATCGCCCGCAAGGCGGAGAAGTCCAACCGCCCGATGATCATCGGGACCGCCCTGGCGGTGTGGAGTGGCTTCACCATGCTCTGCGGCTTTGCGCAGAACTTCTGGCATCTGGTGCTGGCCCGGATCGGTGTCGGCGTCGGCGAAGCCGGTTGCACCCCGCCGGCCCACTCCCTGATCACCGACTATGTGCCGCGCGACAAGCGGGCCTCGGCCATCGCCTTCTACTCGATCGGCACCCCGCTGGGCAGCCTGATCGGCATGGCCATGGGCGGTCTGATCGCCGACGCCTACGGTTGGCGCGCGGCCTTCCTCGTGGCCGGGGCGCCGGGCATTTTCCTTGCCTTGCTGACCGTCTTCACCCTGCCCGAACCTCGCAAGAAGCTGACCGCCATCATGGCCGCAAAGGCCACCGCCAGCGTGCCGCTGCGCGAGGCGATGCGGGTTCTGATCTCGAAGAAGACTTTCTGGCTGATCGCCTTCGCCGCCGCCATCAAGGCCTTCATCGGCTACGGCCACGCCCCGTTCACGGCCAGCTTCTTTTTCCGCAGCCATGCGGGCCAGATCGCGGACCTGTCGGCCTGGATCACCAGCGTCACCGGCTTCTCCATCGGCCCGATCGGCACCGTGGGCGTCGCCCTCAGCGTCGTCAGCGGCACGGCGGGCGTCCTGGGCGTCTGGCTCGGCGGCGTCATCGCCGACAAGCTGGGAGCCAGGGACCTGCGGGCCTATGTGATCGTCCCGGCCATCGCCTCGCTGATCACCATCCCGATCTACATCACCGCCGTCTCGGTCCCGAGCGCCACGGTCGCGCTGATCCTGCTGGCCCTGCCGGCCATCATCGGCTCGCTCTGGTATGGCCCCGTCTACGCCACCGCCCAGAGCATCGTGCAGCCGCAGATGCGGGCGACCTGCGCGGCGGTCCTGCTGTTCATCATCAATCTTGTCGGGCTGGGCCTCGGGCCGCTGTTCGTCGGCATTCTCAGCGATCTCTGGGCCGGCGGCATCCTGCAGCAAACGGGTCTGACCGCCGCCGACTGCGGCAAGGCCATGCTGGAGGCCAACAAGGCGGCCTGCGGGGTGGCTCAGGCCGAAGGCTTGCGCTGGGCCCTGATCGTCTCCATGGGCTTCAACGTGCTCGCCTTCGCCCTCTTCTGGATGGCGCGCAAGTCGATCCGCGAAGAGATGGTCAGCTGACGGCGGCGACGCCGACGACACAACAAAGAACAGCCGCCTCGAGGCGGAGAGGAAACCGATGACCGAAGTCGTTGAAGGCCCGGCGCCTGCCGCCCCTGTCGAAAGCTACCAGGGACAGGGGACCAAACCCTACCGCGCCTATGTGCTGATGGCGCTGTTGACGGTCTACACCTTCAACTTCATCGACCGGGTGGTGATCGCCATCCTGCAGGAGCCGATCAAGCAGGAGTTCGGCCTCTCGGACTTCCAGCTCGGCCTGCTCGGCGGCCCCGCCTTCGCGGTCCTCTACACCTTCCTCGGCATCCCGATCGCGCGGCTGGCCGAGAAGCACAACCGGATGACCATCCTGGCCCTCTGTGTCGCGCTGTGGAGCGGCATGACCGCCGCCTGCGGCATCGCCACCTCCTACGCCACCCTGCTGCTCGCACGGGTCGGGGTCAGCGTCGGCGAAGCCGGCTGCACCCCGTCGGCGCAGTCGGTGATCAGCGACTATTTCCCGGCCGAAAGCCGCGCCACCGCCATCTCCATCTACGCCCTGGGCGTTCCGGTGGGCTCGATGCTGGCCGCGATCGGCGGCGGCCTGATGATGGAATACTTCGGCTGGCGCGAGGCCTTCCTGGTGCTCGGCCTGCCGGGCCTGCTGCTGGCCATCGTCATCAAACTGACGGTCAAGGAACCCGAGCGCGGCGGCGTCGGCGCCGCCAAGGTTGAGGCGCCCAGCTTCACCGCCGCCTTCGGCATCCTCGCCAAGAAGCCCACCTTCTGGCACGTGGCGCTGGGTTCGGCCGTGGCCTCCTTCGTCGGCTACGGCGTCGGGCAGTACCTCAATTCCTTCCTGATGCGGACGCACGAGCTGACCGGCCTGCAGGCGTCCCAGTTGTCGGGCGTCGTGCTCGGCGTGGCGGCGGCCTTCGGCACCTTCTTCGCCGGCTGGCTGGCCGACCGGATGATCAAGCGTCACCCCAACGCCCTGGCCTGGTTGCCGGCCCTGGGCTTCATCATCGCCACCCCCTTCTATCTCGTCGGCTATTCGGTCTCGAACCTGTGGATCGGCGTGCCGTTCCTGGTGGTCGGGGCGATCACCCACTACTTCTACCTCGGCTGCATGTACGCCTCGGTGCAGGGCATCGTGGCGCCGCGGATGCGAGCCACCTCGACGGCCGTCCTGCTCTTCATCGTCAATCTGCTGGGCTACGGCCTCGGCCCGCCGGCCATCGGCGCGCTCAGCGACTTCCTCGCCAGCACCAATCTGCAGGCCGCCGGCCTGACCCTGGCCGACTGCGGCAAGACCATGCTCGCGGCCAACAAGGCGGCCTGCGCGGTGGGTTCGGAGTTCGGCCTGCGCTGGTCGATCTTCATCGGCCTGTTCGGTTATCTGTGGGCCGCCCTGCACTTCCTGCTGGCCTGGAAGACCCTGCGGCGCGACTGGGTCGGTTGACACGGGCGATCATGGGAGCCATCAGGCGCCCATGATCCCTCGCTACTCCCGTCCCGAGGCGGCGGCCATCTGGTCGCCGCAGACCCGCTATCGCATCTGGTTCGAGATCGAGGCGCACGCTGCTGACGCCATGGCCGAACTGGGCGTCATTCCCAAAGAGGCCGCCGCGGCCATCTGGGCCGGCGGCAAGGACAAGGTCTGGGACGCCGACCGCATTGACGAGATCGAGCGCACCACCAAGCACGACGTCATCGCCTTCCTGACTCATGTGGCCGAGGTCGTCGGCCCCGAGGCCCGCTTCCTGCACCAGGGCATGACCAGCAGCGACGTGCTCGACACCTGCCTGTCGGTGCAGATGGTCCAGGCCACCGACCTCCTCCTCGAGGACGTCGACCTGGTGCTCGCCGCCCTCAAGCGCCGCGCCCTCGAACACAGGCTCACCCCCTGTACCGGCCGCAGCCACGGCATCCACGCCGAGCCGACCACCTTCGGCCTCAAGCTGGCCGGCCACTACGCCGAGTTCGTGCGCGCCAAAGAACGCCTCGCCATGGCCCGCTTCGAGATCGCCACCTGCGCCATCTCCGGCGCCGTCGGCACCTTCGCCAACGTCGATCCGCGCGTCGAGGAGCACGTCGCCGAGAAGATGGGGCTGGCCGTCGAGCCGGTCTCGACCCAGGTCATCCCGCGCGACCGCCACGCCGCCTGGTTCTCCGCCCTGGCCGTCGTCGCCAGCAGCATCGAGCGCCTCGCCGTCGAGATCCGCCACCTGCAGCGCACCGAGGTGCTGGAAGCCGAAGAGCCGTTCGACCCCGGCCAGAAGGGCAGCTCGGCCATGCCCCACAAGCGCAACCCGATCCTGACCGAGAACCTCACGGGCCTGGCCCGCCTGGTCCGCTCGGCGGTGGTGCCGGCGCTGGAAAACGTCGCCCTCTGGCACGAGCGCGACATCAGCCACTCCTCGGTCGAGCGCGGCATCGCCCCGGACGCCTCGATCCACCTCGACTTCGCCCTGCGCCGCCTGGCCAGCGTCGTCGAGCGGCTGGTCATCTATCAGGAGAACATGCTGGCCAACCTCGACCGCCTCGGCGGCCTGGTCCACAGCCAGCGGGTCATGCTGGCCCTGACCCAGAAGGACGTCTCCCGCGAGGAGGCCTATGCAGCGGTGCAGTCCAACGCCATGCGCGTCTGGCGCGGCGAAGGGAAGTTCATCGACTTCCTGAAGGCTGATCCCTTCGTCTCGGCCAACATGTCGGACGCCGAACTCGAGGCCCTGTTCGACAACGGCTACCACTTCAAGCACGTCGACACGATCTTCACCCGCGTCTTCGGGGTCCAGGGCTGAACCAGCCCCCCGCCAGCCAGGCCCCGGCCCTGAAGACCGGCTTCCCGCCGGTCTTCGCCGCCGACGCCCGCCTGCTGATTCTCGGCAGCCTTCCCGGCGACGCCTCGATCGCGCGCAGCCGCTACTACGGCCACCCGCAGAACGGCTTCTGGCGCCTCGTCGGCGACGTCATCGGCGTTGATCTGGTCTCGCTGGACTACGAGGCGCGTCTGGAGGCCCTGAAGGCAAACCACATCGCCCTGTGGGACGTCATCGCCAACGCCCACCGTCCGGGCAGCCTGGACGCCGCCATCCGCCAGGAGCGGACCAACGATCTGGTCGGCCTTATCGGCACGCTCTCGGACCTGAAGGCCATCGCCTTCAACGGCGGCACGGCGGCCAAGCTCGGGGTGAAGGCCTTTGCCGCGGCCTCCGCAGACATCGAGCGGATCACCCTGCCCTCATCCAGCTCGGCTCATGCCGCCCTGTCCGTCGAAGGCAAAACGGCCGCCTGGCTTGCGCTCAGGCGGCCGCTGGGGATCACCACAGGCGTTTGACGCCTGTCTGATCGAAGATCAACTCGTTCGAGACGAGCCACATCTCTTCGATCAGCGACTGGGCGATGAGCAGCCGATCAAATGGGTCCTTGTGCTCAAACGGCAGCGTCCCTGCCAAGGCCGCATGCCCGACCGTGATGGGCGCGAGAAGGAAGCCTTTCTCCAGGACACGAGCTTCAAAAGCGGAGGCAAGCGCCTCAACGTCCTGCAACTTGCCGATCCGGTGTTTGGTGGTGACTTCCAGCGCTGAAACCGCACTGACGACAATCTCGTTTGCCGGGTCTTCCATCTGCAGGCGCGCCGCCCTCGACAGCTTGTCAGAGCCGACGAGGAACCAGAGCAGCGCGTGGGTGTCGAGCAGCAGCCTCAATCGCCCTCGCCGTTCCAGAGCGCGAGCTCATCATCCGGCAGCGGTTCGAAGAAGCGCTCATCAATGCTGATTTGCCCCTTCATCGAGCCAAAAACGCGCTTGGGACGCGGCGGGTCGGCCGGCGACAGCTTGACTACGGGCGTCTTGCCCCGCGCGATCACCACCTCGCCGCCCGCCTCGACTTCGGCGATCAGCTTGGAGAGATTGGTCTTGGCCTGATGGATCGTTACGACGGTCATCGCAAACTCCTTAGCTAAGAAAGTTAGCTAAGTACGCACAGAAATCAAGCCGCCCCCCGAACGCAAAACGGCCGCCTCAGCTTACGCTCAGGCGGCCGCCGGGGCTTCCGAAGACCGGAAGCCTAGCTATTCTTGATCTGCTCGCGGGCCTGGGCCAGCAGTTCGTCCATCTTCATGCGCACTTCGCCCTCGGTGGTCTCCAGGCCCGACCCCTTCAGGTCGCCCGCCACCTTGCGCAGCACGTCGTCGTCGCCCGGCATCTCGAAGTCGGACTTCACGACGGCGCGGACGTACTCTTCCGGCGACTCCAGGCCCATCAGGCCGGCCGCCCATTCGCCCAGCATCCGGTTGCGCCGGGCCGTGGCCTTGAATTCCTGTTCGGCGTCGAGGGCGAACTTGCGCTCGAAGCCCTTTTCGCGATCGTCGAAGGTGGTCATAGAAATCCCGAAACCTGTTCTGCTGCGCGGTCCATACCGCGCGCCGCCGCCGCCCGCAATCATAACCGGAGCCACCATGGTCAACGACGAGACGGCTATCGGAGACGTGATCGACGGCATGTACGCCATGATCAGCGGCCCGGCCGGCCCCCGCGACTGGGACCGGCAGGCGCAGATCTTCCATCCTGACGCCCGCCAGATGCGCACCGGGGTCGGCGAGGACGGCAAACCCTGGATCGTCATCATGGGCCTGGAGCAGTATCGGCGCGACACCCAGCCCTTCTTCGACACCGGGCCCTTCTTCGAAGTCGAACTGGCGCGGCGCATCGAGGTGTTCGGCAACATGGCCCATGCCTGGAGCCACTACGAGGCCAAGCGAGATCCGACCGACCTTGTGCCCGAGCGCCGGGGCGTCAATTCCATCCAGCTGTTCAAGGGCGAGGACGGCGCCTGGAAGATCATTTCGATGATCTGGGACAACGAGCGACCCGGCCTTTCATTGCCGACGCTTTGAGAGTATTCACGCGACCGACCACCCATCCTCGCGATGCGAGTCGGATCCTCGCGCGCTGGCCTTCCGCCCGCGCGCGATTTTCGTTCCGACGAGCCGCACATCACCCCACCGGGGGAGACACATGACCACCCGCCGCAAGAAGATCTACGAAGGCAAGGCCAAGATCCTTTACGAAGGTCCCGAGCCCGGCACCCTGATCCAGTACTTCAAGGACGACGCCACCGCCTTCAACGCCCAGAAAAAGGCCGTGCTGGAAGGCAAGGGAGTCATCAACAACCGCATCAGCGAGTTCGTGATGACCAAGCTGAACGCCATCGGCGTCCACAACCACTTCATCAAGCGGCTGAACCACCGCGAGCAACTGATCAAGGAAGTCGAGATCATCCCGCTGGAGGTCATCTGCCGCAACATCGCGGCCGGCAGCCTGTCCAAGCGCCTGGGCCTCGAAGAGGGCACCCCCCTGCCCCGCTCGATCATCGAGTTCTGCTACAAGAACGACGAGCTGGGCGATCCCCTGGTCGCCGAAGAGCACATCACCGCGTTCAACTGGGCCACCACCCAGGACATCGACGACATCATGGCCATGACCCTGCGCATCAACGCCTTCCTGACCGGGATGTTCGGCGCGGTCGGCATCACCCTGGTGGACTTCAAGATCGAGTTCGGTCGCTTCTGGGAAGGCGATTTCGGCCGCATCATCCTGGCCGACGAGATCAGCCCCGACAGCTGCCGCCTGTGGGACTCGACGACCAACGAAAAGCTCGACAAGGACCGTTTCCGGCGCGATCTGGGCAACGTCATCGAGAGCTACCCCGAGGTGGCCCGCCGCCTCGGGATCATGAAAGACATGCCGACCGTCATCCAGGGGGGACTGCACTAGTGAAGGCCACCGTCCACGTTTTCCTCAAGCCGGGCGTCCTCGACGTCCAGGGCAAGGCGATCGAGAACGCTCTTCATGGGCTGGGTTGGGCCGACGTCTCCGGCGTCCGCGTCGGCCGGGTTCTCGAGTTCGAGGTCGGCGGCGACAAGGCCACGGCCGAGGCGCAGGTCAAGGCCATGTGCGACAAGCTGCTGGCCAAGACGGTGATCGAAAGCTACCGGGTCGAGATCGCATGAAGGCGGCGGTTATCGTCTTCCCGGGGTCCAACTGCGACCGTGACTGCAAGGTCGCCGTCGAGCGCTCGACCGGAGCCTCCGTCGACATGGTCTGGCACGGCGACACCGCACTGCCGGACAACCTCGACCTGATCGTCCTGCCGGGCGGCTTCTCCTACGGCGACTACCTGCGCTGCGGGGCCATGGCCTCGCTGTCGCCGATCATGACCGAGGTGAAGGCGGCCGTGCAGCGCGGCGTCGCCACCGTCGGCATCTGCAACGGCTTCCAGGTCCTGTGCGAGGCCGGTCTGCTGCCCGGCGCGCTCCTGCGGAATGCGGGTCTGAAATACGTCTGCAAGCCGGTCACCCTCGACATCGTCAACGGCCAGACCCGCTTCACCGCCGCCTACCAGGGCCGCCGCGAGGCGGTGATGACGGTCGGCAACGGCGAGGGCAACTATTTCGCCGACGAGGCCACCCTCGACCGGCTGGAGGGCGAGGGCCAGGTGGTCTTCCGCTACAAGGACAACCCCAACGGCTCGGCCCGCGACATCGCCGGCATCATCAACCCGGCCGGCAACGTCATCGGCCTGATGCCGCACCCGGACCGCGCCTTCGAGGCCGAACTGGGCTCGGCCGACGGCGCCCTGCTGTTCCAGAGCGCCCTGGCCAGCGCCTAAGGCCGCTTCTTCTTCGGCTTGTACGCAGCCTCCTCCGCCGCCCGCAGCCTGGCGATCCGCCCGATCAGCTCCACCGGCACAGGCTCGTCGAGCGGGAACTTGATCGTCCCCTTGCTGATCTCCAGCCCCGCCAGCTCGGCCGCCAGCGTCTTCTTCACCGCGTCGCCGACCGGATAGATCGAAAAGTGCCGCTTCCAGCCGGCGTAGTAGATGACATCCCGGCCGCCGATCTTGAACGTCGGGATGTCGTAGGAGATCACCTCCTCGGCTTCCGGCAGCGCCTCGCGGATCGTGGCGCGCACGATTTCGAGGATTTCGCGCTGCCGCGCCGGGACCAGGGCGAAATACTCTTCGACGGTATTGATCTGAAACTTCGCCATAAACCCACCTGAGCGCGAATTAACTTGGCCGGTCGGCAGCCAGGCCGCACCTTCGCCGAGGAAACGGGGGAAGACCATGGATTTCAGTCAGGTCAATTGGCTCTATGTGGCGGGCGGCGTATCGGCGACGGCGATCATCGCCTGGATGATCGCCGTGTTCCGGGGACGGACGGGATTCATCGGCGCGGTGGTCGGCTTCGCGCATTTGTTCGCCGCCTGCCTGAACAGCGCCGCACCTGTCCGCAGCCTGCTCGATCCTCAGTACGTCGGCTACGGCTTCGGCCTGCTGACCGGCGACAGCGGCCTGACCGTCTCGGCCATGGCCTCTGCCGTCTTCCTCACCGCCCTCGTCGGCGCCTTCAGCGCCCTGCGCGGCACACGCGAGGCGACGCTGCTGACCGCCGTGACCAGCACCCTGTTTCTCGTGGTCCTGGGCTGGCCCTGGCTGCAGGAGTCCCTCCAGGGCAAGTTCATGTCGATCCAGTTGGGCGAGTACTACACCCTGTCGGGACTGGCATCGGCGGCAATCCTGTTCGGCCTGATGGTCCTGCCGTTCGCCATCGGAGTGGTCTGGTCCCTGATGCGCATGCGCACCGCCCCGACGGCCGCCACTCAGTAGCACGGGAACGGTTCACAGCGGCGGCGCAGCACTCTAGAAGCCTCTTCCATGAGCGCCCCCTCCTCCGCCAAGCCCATGGCCGAAACCGCCGCCGAATTCGGGCTCAAGCCCGATGAGTACGCCGTCATCCTCAAGCGTCTGAATCGCGAGCCGAATCTCGTCGAACTGGGCGTCTTTTCGGTGATGTGGTCCGAGCACTGCAGCTACAAGTCCAGCCGCAAGCACCTCTCCAAGTTCCCGACCACCGGCCCGCGAGTCATCTGCGTCCCGGGCGAGAACGCCGGCGTCGTCGATATCGGCGACGGCCAGGCCTGCATCTTCAAGATGGAGAGCCACAACCACCCCAGCTACATCGAGCCCTACCAGGGCGCGGCGACCGGCGTCGGCGGCATCATGCGCGACGTCTTCACCATGGGCGCCCGGCCCATCGCCCTGCTCAACGCCCTGCGCTTCGGCGATCCCAGCCATCCGAAGACCAAACGCCTGGTCGAGGGCGTGGTGGCCGGCATCGCCGGCTACGGCAACTGCGTCGGCGTCCCCACCGTGGCCGGCGAGACCAACTTCCACCGCGGCTATGACGGCAACATCCTGGTCAACGCCATGTGCGTGGGCCTGGCCGACGCCGACAAGATCTTCTACTCGGCCGCCCCCGCCGCCGGCCTGCCGGTTGTCTACTTCGGCTCCAAGACCGGCCGCGACGGCATCCACGGCGCCACCATGGCCAGCGCCGAATTCGACGAGGACAGCGACGAGAAGCGCCCGACGGTCCAGGTCGGCGACCCCTTCGCTGAAAAGCTGCTGATCGAGGCCACCCTGGAGCTGATGGCCACCGGCGCCGTCGCCGCCATCCAGGACATGGGCGCCGCCGGCCTGACCTCTTCCTCGGTTGAAATGGCCGGCAAGGGCAGCGTCGGCATCGAGCTCGACCTCGACATGGTGCCCCAGCGCGAAGAGGGCATGACCGCCTACGAGATGATGCTGTCGGAAAGCCAGGAGCGGATGCTGGCCATCCTCAAGCCCGGCCGCGAGCGCGATGGCCACGCCATCTTCGAAAAGTGGGGCCTCGACGCGGCCATCATCGGCGTCACCACCGACACCGGCCACATCGTGCTGAAGCACAAGGGCGAGATCGTCTGCGACCTGCCGCTCAGCCCGCTCTCCGACGACGCCCCGCTCTACGACCGCCCCTGGACCGAGCCGGTCAAGCATCCGACCATCGATCCCAAGGCCGTCCCCGCCCCCGCCGACTGGGAAGACGCCGTCCTCAAGCTGATGAGCTGCCCGGACGTCGCCTCCAAGCGCTGGCTGTGGGAGCAGTACGACCGCCACGTCATGGCCGACACGCTTGAGGACAGCGCCACCGGCGCCGACGCCGGCATCGTCCGCGTCCACGGCACCCGCAAGGCCCTGGCGGTGACCAGCGACTGCACCCCGCGCTATGTGCTGAACGACCCCTACGAGGGCGGCAAACAGGCCGTGGCCGAAGCCTGGCGCAACCTGACCGCCGTCGGCGCCGACCCGATCGCCATCACCGACAACCTGAACTTCGGCAATCCCGAGCGGCCCGAGATCATGGGCCAGATCGTCAAGGCCATCGAGGGCATGGCCGAGGCCTGCCGCGCCCTCGACTTCCCGGTCGTGAGCGGCAACGTCAGCCTCTACAACGAGACCAACGGCAAGGGCATCCCGCCGACCCCGACCGTCGGCGCCGTCGGCCTGCTGGTCGACTACGCCAACCGCGCCGACTTCTCGTCGATGAAGGACGGCGACGCCCTGGTGGTCATCGGCGTCAACCACGGCGAACTGGGCGCCAGCCTGTATTTGCGCGAGCTGCTCGGCCGCGAGGACGGCGCCCCGCCGCCGGTCGATCTCGACCTCGAACGCCGCACCGGCGACTTCGTGCGCGCCCGGATCGTCGCCCGCACGCTGACCTGCGTCCACGACCTCTCCGACGGCGGCCTCGCCATCGGCGCCGCCGAGATGGCCCTGGCCAGCGGCGTCGGCGTCACCCTCGACGCCTCCAGCCCGGCCAACGCCCATCCCTTCCTGTTCGGCGAGGACCAGGCCCGCTACCTCGTCGCCGTCGCCGACCCGGCCCCGCTACTGGCCGCCGCCGCCGCTGCGGGCCTGCACGCCTCCGTCGTCGGTCAGGCGGGTGGGAACGCCTTCGCCTCGAAAGGGCTTTTCTCCATCGACCTGGACAAACTTCGAGCCGCCCATGAGGGCTGGCTGCCGTCCTTCATGGGAACCGCCGTATGAAAGCCTTTCTGGCCCTCGCCCTCACCGGTTCCTTGCTGGCCGCCGCCTGCGCCACCGACAGCGGCGCCGAACCGCCGCCGGCTCCGGGCCCGGGCGGCGAAGGCTGCGACGTCTCGATCTCCTTCGGCAGCTATGCCATGGGCATCGACAACGACGCCTACGCCCGCGTCGAAACCTGGCTGGCCGGCCACAAGGACCTCGTCGCCGAGGTGAAGGTCACCCCCTGGGGCCGCGAGGGCGAACGCACCGTCTGCGTCACCGCGACCTCGCCGGCCGCCATCAAGCCGGTGTTCAGCGGCGTGGTGAAGCAGCTGCCCGTCGAGGGCAAGAAGGCCCCGATCACGGCCCTCAGCAAGACGGGTGGGCACTTCCACACCAAGGGCGGCCCAGGCTAAGCTTCCAATACCGGCGGACCGCCATCCTCCGGCTATAGGGGGGATAGGCGTTTGAAAGCTCTGCGTCGGGTTGTGAGTTCTGGCCTGTTGGCTTTGGCCTGCGGGAGCGTGGCGTTCGCCTCGACCGGCCTGGACGCACCGCCTGCCCGCTGCTACGTCACCGCCGTATTCAAGGCGCGCAAGGGCGAGATCGATGTGTCGTCCTACACCAACCTGAAGAGCTGGCTGGCGGAGACAACCCGGATCGCATCCTTCCATGAGGCCGGCGCTGCTCCGGGCGGTGATCGGAAGATCTGTATGGTTGTACCGTCAGCAGAGCAGGTACGGCCTGTCTACCGGTCGGTGTCCCGACTTGTAGATCGGACCTACAGCAGCATTGCACCGGTCAAGGTCGAGAACCGCTTCGGTGGCCTGTACGAGCGCAAGCCTTCCAAATCCTGGGGCCGGGCGCCAAACGTGCCCCGCAACAACGGCCTTCCCCAGCGCCCGCCAACCGACAAGTGGAACTAGCTTCGCGCTCTAACGAAAAAGGGCCGCCGGACAATCTGCCCGGCGGCCCTCAACTTTAGAAACCTTGACGGCCTACGCCAGTTCCAGCTCGCGCTCGCCGTCCTGGCCTTGGCGCCGAGCCGCGTCATCAGCGCCTCGTACTGGCCCCACAGCGCCGCCGGCATGCGGTCGCCGAAGCGTTCGTAGAAGGCCGGGATCAGCGAGGCTTCCTCGCGCCAGACATCGGCA